>Ga0180435_10004047_pt1 | contig 14518 bp, 17 predicted proteins | sample SS_ome_3_FD_132467 | JGI IMG/M metagenome (GOLD analysis project Ga0180435, IMG submission 132467) | Hypersaline lake sediment archaeal communities from the Salton Sea, California, USA - SS_3_S_1 metaG | ecosystem: Environmental > Aquatic > Non-marine Saline and Alkaline > Hypersaline >... | reverse complement strand
TCACCGCTGGTGGTCGAGTAGCAGTCGGCCACGCTCACCAGGATGGAGGCATCGTTTGCGTACCAGTTGACGCTCCGCATGGTGCCGTCGTCACTGGAGAACGTGGACTCGTTGCGCTGGACATCGTCACCGCCGAGGACCCCGTCGTACGTTTGGACCAGCTCGTCGAACATGGCGCCGGGATACTCGAGTGTGACGGAGATGTCCTCACCGCTGGTGAAGGTCGCGGTGACGTTGCCACCATCCGGGACAGGAACCAGCAGTCCCTCGGGGATCTCGCCGCTGCCAAAGGTCATTACCTCACCGTCTTCGCCTTCGATGACCATGCTGAAGTCGTCATCGTCGCCGCTGCCGCTGATGCTGATATCGCCTCCGTCTTCACCTTCAATCGAGATGTTGACCTCACCGGAGTCGGAATCGATGTCGATGTCGGAGATTCCGCTATCGCCGCTCTCCAGGATTTGCTCCAATACCTGTTCCTCGGCCGACTGACCTCCGCATCCAGCGATGGCCAGGACCAGAGCGATCAACAAGATGAGCAGTTTTGAGTTTTTCACGTTTGGATCCCTTTCCCCTGAACTTCGTTGTAGTAGAGGGCTCTCACCCCTCCAAAATACGCAACTCTTCCCGTTTTCGGGTGATTGCCTCTCATCATGTACCTTTTCCGCCTCGTTTGCCGTCCTTTTGTCGACGACCAAAGTCCTTTTCCCTCCACTCCTGGGGGATGCCCCCGAGGGGGCTCCAGGGTGACTCGGGGTATCTCCAGGGAGATGACCAATAGCCCGCTGGCGGCCGATTCCGCATGCTCGTCGCAGAGAGAGGAATCGAACCGGTTTCGTGCCGGCTCGGAAGAGGAGAACACTATGAAGAAGACGGGATTCACCGGCCGGATGGCAGGAGCCGCTGCAGCCCATCCGTGGCGGACAATCGCTATTTGGGTCATCGCTGTCGCTGCTGCGTTTGTGCTCGCCGGCAATATCGACAGCGTACTTACCCAGGATGGTGAACTGCTCACGGCAACCGAGTCGCAGCAGGCAGATGATCTAATCGCAGCGCACTATCCCTCGGACGGCTTCTTCCAGGAGTATGTCGTATTCGAGTCCTCGGCCGGTGTGGGCGGCGATGCCGTGTTCGATGGTGCAGTCGACGAGTTGGTTGCCGAACTGCGAGCCAGTGAGAATGTGGCTGCGGCCGTCTCCTACCGCGACGGTGCTCCCGGGATGAAGTCGGTCGACGGTTCTACCGCATTGATTCTGGTTTCGGTCGTCGGCGAGGGTGATGCCGATGTGCTCGTCCAGCCGCTGCTCGACGTCGTTGCAGCCGCCAACACAGACATACATCGGGTGACCACGGCGGGTGAAGGCTCGATCAACGCCGAGTTCGGGGCGCTCGCCACTGAGACCATGCAGCGTGGCGAGATGATTGGCCTACCCGTAGCGCTGGTCATTCTCGTGGTCGTTTTTGGAGCAGCCGTTGCTGCCGGCATCCCGTTGGTGCTGGCTTTCCTGGCCATTTTTGTGGCGATGGGGATGACGGTCGTCATCGGCCAGGCTTTCGATCTGTCGCTGTTCGTCGTCAACATGATCATGATGATCGGGCTGGCCGTTGGCATCGACTACACCCTGTTCATCGTTCAACGCTTCCGTGAGGAGCGAGCCCGTGGTCGGCTGATCCTCGATGCAGTGATCGTTGCCGGTGATTCGGCAACTCGTGCTGTGTTCTTCTCCGGGATGACTGTGGTCATTGCGTTGTTCGGACTGCTGATCATGCCGGACACCGTCATGCGTAGCCTCGGCATGGGTGCCATCCTCGTCGTCCTAGCCTCGGTCGCTGCTGCCCTGACGTTGCTCCCTGCTGTGCTCGGATTGCTCGGCGATCGAGTGAACAAGGGAAAGATCCCGGGGCTATCCGGTACCGGCTACCACGAGGGCGGCGGCCGCTTCTGGCATCGGGTGACGAGCATGGTCACCGCCCGCCCGGTGGTGAGTATGCTGCTCGCCGGCGGCCTTCTACTTGCGTTGGCTTCACCGTATCTCGGATTGAACACCGGCCAGAACTACATTGATTCGCTGCCGGAAGACAGCCCGGGCCGCCATGCTTTCGCAGTACTCAATGCCGAGTTCGGCGCCGGGGTCGTCACTACCGACATCGTGGTCGACGGCAACTATCGCGATGCCGAGATTGATGCGCTCGTCGCAGCGCTCGAGTCTGATCCTGCCTACGGCGACGTTGCTGTAGTGCCGAGTCCGGACGGGGACGTCGTCCTCGTCGAGGCGGTTACCAAGTTGGATCCTTCGACCAATGCGGCCCGTGCCGAGGTCGCCGATCTCCGTACCACGACCATTCCTGCCGCATTTGGTGCTGCAACCACCGATGTGTATGTGACTGGAGCTGCGGCTTGGATGGTCGACTATGTCGAGGTCATCGACAACTGGATGCCGATCATCTTCGTGTTCGTGCTCGGTCTCAGCTTTGTGCTGTTGATGGTTGTCTTTCGTTCCATCGTTGTTCCTGTGAAGGCGATCGTGATGAACTTGCTGTCGGTTGGGTCGGCCTACGGCCTCCTCGTGGCCGTCTTCCAGAATGGCTGGGGCGCCGGCGTGCTGGGTTTCCAGCAGACCGATGTGATCGAGGCTTGGATCCCGCTGTTCCTGTTCACCGTGCTATTCGGGCTGTCGATGGACTATCACATCTTCCTGCTCAGCCGCATCAAGGAGCGCTACGACATCACCGGCGACAACGACGAATCGGTGGCGTTCGGGCTGGGCTCGACCGGGGCAATCATCACCGGAGCGGCATTGATCATGGTTGCCGTGTTCGGTGGATTTGCTGCCGGTGATCTGATCATGTTCCAACAGATGGGCTTCGGCTTGGCCGTTGCCATCATTCTCGACGCCACGATTGTTCGTTCAGTGCTGGTGCCGGCCACGATGAAGCTGCTCGGCGATCTCAACTGGTATCTGCCGGGTTGGCTCAGTTGGCTGCCCGAGATACACATCGAAGGCACGCCCGACCCGGTCGTTGCCGACCTGGAGACCAGGACTCCCGAAATGGTTTGAACCCGGCTGTCTCCTGCCCGGAGCCTCCTCCACGAGAGTGGGGGAGGCTCACTGGTTCGCTCCAACAGGTACGATCCATGGCGAGGAGCTATGGCTGCGATACAACTGCAGGGTGTCAAAGTGGTTCGCGGCAAGACCCTGGTGCTCGAGATCGATCACCTCGTTGTCGAAGACCGCGAACTTCTGGTTGTGCTCGGACCTTCTGGTGCGGGCAAATCGATGTTGCTGCGGGCCATCGCCGGGTTGGAGCCATTGGCCTCCGGGCGGGTGTTTTTCGACGATGAGGACATGGCCGATGTCAGCACCCCGCATCGCGGTGTGGCGATGGTCTTCCAGGACTCGACCCTTTACCCGTTCATGGATGTTCGAGAGAACGTTGGTTTTCCGCTCCGGATCCGCAAGACGCCCGTGGAAGAAATCGCGGCCCGGGTGGAGGCTGAGGCCCGGGTACTCGAGATCGAACATCTGCTCGGCCGCCAACCGGGGGAGTTGAGCGCCGGGCACCGGCAGCTGGTGCAGGCAGCCCGGGCCATGGTGCGAGTTCCCGAGGTCTTCCTCATGGATGAGCCGCTGGCCCAACTCGATGCCCACCTGCGCGTCCAGCTCCGTCACGAGTTCCGTCTTCTGCAGCGCGGCTACGGCGTTACCACGGTGCTGGTCACCAACGACAGGGACGAGGCGATGGTCATGGCGGACCGAATCGCCGTTCTCGATCAAGGCGTTATCCGGCAGGTTGGATCGCCGCTCGAGCTTTACAAATCACCCCGGGAGCGATTTGTGGCGGGATTCATCGGGACGATGTCCTTTGTGTCGGCAGACCTGTCAGTTGACACACCCGGGTTCTGGGTGACTTTCGGCAAGTTCCGAATCCGGGCGTGGACGACGGCTCTGGCTGGATCTACTTCGAGCCGGGTTGACGTTGGCATTCGCCCCGAGGACGTGGTTTTGGATGATGCCGGTGCGGTGGTGCGCTGCGGGCACGGTTACTACACCGGAAGCAACGGCTTCGTGCAGGTGGAGGTCGCCCCCGACAGCTGGGTGGAAATGCGCACGAATGGCCCACCGCCCCCGGCGGGCACGGAGGTTCGAGTGCGATTCAAAGAAGCACACGTCTTCGACAGCATCACCGGGTTCGTCTTGGGACGCCTCGAGAACTTCGGCCGGTGATGGCCGCTACTTGTTGTACTTGGGCTCGTCGCGCTTGATGATCCGAGCGGCCGACTTGCGGGCCTCGGCGACCGTTGCCTTCTGAGTGAGCTGTACGGTCTTGCCGCCCGGGATTGCTTCTTCGCCGCCACGGATGTGCTTGGCGATCTGATCGCGGACCTTGCCGCGCGCAACGGCGCCGGTGTACACGTTGTCACCCTTGGCATTCTTGATCTTGTACACGACCGCCTTGTCATTTGCCAGCTCGGCAATGGTGGTCTTGTTCAGGTTGCCGGCCTTCTTACCTGCCATTGTGGCTCCTTGGTTGCATACGCGGACCTACGCCGTCCGCCGCACCAACCTACACCGAGCATCCCCGGATTCTGGGGAATTCGGCGGAAACGACCACTCAACCGTCCATGGCGCGGTGGAGGAAGGCGGCCATTTGGCCGCGGGTGACCGGGTCATTCGGGCAGTACCTGGTATTGCCATCGGCTGGGTTGCACCCGCGGGTCACCCCGGCGGTGGCCAACTGCAGGATGTTCTGCTCGAACACACTGTCTGCGATGTCAACGAAGCTGATAGAGCCGATGTCGCTGTAGCCGAACGCCCGCACGAGGAAGGCGGCCATTTGGCCGCGGGTGACCGGGTCATTCGGGCAGTACCTGGTGTTGCCTTCCGCCGGATTGCAGCCTCTGGTCACCCCGGCTGCGGCGAGCTTGTTGATGTCGTTCTCGAAAATGTGACCGACGGTGTCGACAAACCCGGCGTCGGGAGCATCGGCGTAACCCAGGGCTCGGACCAGGAAGGCGGCCATTTGGCCGCGAGTGACCGTCTGGTCCGGGCAGAAGAGGGTGTTGTAGGGCGGGTTGCACCCACGGGTTATCTCCGCAGCGGCCAGCCACTCGATATCGGCAACAAACGTGTTGTTGTCATCGTCGGCGAAGCTGCCCTCATAGGTCTCGATTGTGATGGTCGTCGTTTCGGTGTGTCCGTCGACGGTGACCGAGATGCTGTAATCGCCGGACTGCTGGTACCGATGTGTGTTGTTGTACGTTCCGGCTCCTGTGAAGTACGTATCAGAGTCACCGTCCCCCCAATCCAAAGACCAGATAGCGATGATTGGAACATCATCGAGGGTGACACTTGCCGTGACTGTCTCGCCGACCTCAGCCGAGGCAGGCGCGGTGACCGTCGCCGTAGCGGCTACCGCCGGTGGGGCGATCAACCCAACGAACAGCAACAGCAGTAGCGGAATGAGCGCAAGCCGTTTTTTCATCTGTGCCCCCTGAATCGGCGTATGCATCTGGCTCGTAGGAAAGACGCCCGCACCAGTCATCTGGTTCCCTGCGGATCGCGGCAGCGTCCTCTCCGGGGAGTAGTGTCGACATAACGGTCCAACTCCCCTCTACCTTCACCAATTATGCCAGCTGCGGCCGCTGTGTTGCGGTTAGTCGAACAGCATCTCGATCATCGGGCTGTTGGCGATCAGATCCGCCACCGAGGTCTGGTCGCGGTACCACCACGTCTTGGGGTCGGTGAATACCCGTTTGCGGAACTCGGGGTCGTCGACGGGAGCGGCGGTAGCGGCGAGATCGGTTCCGTCGGGTAGATGCAGTCTCAAGCGCGGGTGAGCCATTACGTTGGCGTACCAATCTCGCGGACCGGGAGTCCCGGTGATGATGTACCGCCCATCGATCGCATACATCCAGATCTCGATGCGGCGCAGCTCCCCACTGTTGCGACCCCGGGTGGTTATCTCGACCGTTTCGACCTGATCGAGGATGCGGCGGGTGCTCGGCTCCAGCATCAGAGCGTGAAGTGCTCGCCCCAATCCAGAGTCATGACTTCGATGTCCGCCTCGGCGAGGACCCGCTTGGCGACCGACGCAATCCAGTGGCGGCCTTGCTCGGCGAGGTAGAAATCGTGGACGGGCACTACGTAGCCGGGGGTGAGCGAGCGGGCGAACTCGAGGCTTCTGGTGGTAGATCCCCACGGGGTGAGCAGTCCAAGTGCGAGCACCGGGGCGCTGCGTGTGGGTGCGTAGCTGTCGCCGGGGTGGGTGAGCACACCGTCGATGGTCCAGGCGCGATTGGGTGGTGCGTCGCCCATCGGGGTGACCTCATGGAGCACATCCTCTGCTGAGGTCCCGGCGGGTAGGTCGGTTCGGACCGGGAGGTCGTACTCGGCCAGCAGATCTGCGACTGCCTGGTTCCCGTGAACTGCGATATCGTCGCCGCGACCCAGCAGCCACTTGACGAAGTCGGGGTTGACATGATCGCCGTGCTCGTGTGTAACCAGGATGCGCTGCACATCGCCGATGTCTTCGAGGTCGATGAGGTTGCTCTGATAGGTGTGGAAGCCGGGGTCCAGCAGTGTCGTGCCTTCGTCGGTGGTTACGAGCAGGCACGAGTCTGTGAGTCTCTTGATAGTGGTCATGAAACCGACCTTAGTGATCTGGCGCCCGGTCAGTCCGTGTTGGGGACGAAGGTGTTGAGCAGAGCGCTGACGATGGAGATGACCACCGCACCCAGCACGGCCGACCAGAAGTTCTCGATCGATAGAGCGTCGGTCAGTGCTGCGGTGAGGCCGAGCATGGCGGCGTTGATGATCAGGGCGAACAGGCCCAGGCTCAGGACGATCACCGGGAATGACAGAAACGCAAGGATTGGCTTGATGAATGTGTTGACGACACCAAAGATCAGCGCCACGAACAAGATGGTCCAGAAGTCGCCGACCAGGTCGATTCCCGTGATCAGCTCGCCGGCAGCCCACAGTGCAGCGGCGTTGACGAGTAGCTTGAGGATGAGTCGCATGGGGCCAGCCTAGAGGAACTGCGGCAGGGGTGATGGCACGGGATAGCAACGCCCTGTTTTCCGATAGGCCCCGGATCGGGCGGAGGAGTGATGGCGTAGGCTGGCCCGATGCTTGTTCGGATCTGGGGCGCGATTGTGATCGCTGCGCTGGCCTGGGGCACCAATGGTGTCGCTACCCGGGCGGCGATCAACGACGGTGTCCCTCCGATCGCAATCGTGGCCATCCGCGTGGTGCTCGCCACGGTGCTGCTCTTGGGATTGCTCCGGTTGCGGGGCCGGCGCCCTCCCACCGATCGCACCACCTGGTCGACGGGAGTCGTGCAGGGGGTTTTCCAGCTCTCGGTCCCTTTCATCACCTTCAATCTGGCCTATGAGAACGCGTCGGCCGGTTTTGTGGGGCTGTTTGCCGCCCTGATCCCGCTCGGCACTGCCATCGTGGCCCACTTCATGCTGCCGGATGAGCCGATGCACCTGATGAAGGCTGCGGGCATGTCGCTTGCCTTCCTCGGCGTTGCCCTCCTGCTGCTCAGCGGTGACAGTGGTCTCGAGGAGGGAGGCAGGCCCCTGGTAGCCGCCGGATTCTCGATGGTCGCAGTTCTGTCGATCTCGTATGCCGGCGTCTACGCAAAGAAGAATGCCGACAACTACGACCCGATGGAGCTTGCCTTCATGCAGTTCACTCTCGGCATCTTCATCATCGGGGCGACGATGCTCGTCGTCGAAGGGCTACCTCCAGCGATCTCGCCGTGGGGCTGGTCGCTCATTGCTTACATGACGGTGGTCGGGAGCGTCGTGCCGTTCTTGATTTTCTTCTGGTTGTTGCAGCACGTGTCGGCGACCAAAGCTTCGCTGGTCGGATACGTCGTTCCCCTCGTCGCTCTGTTTGCGGGAATCCTGCTGCTCGATGAAAGGCTTCAGCTGGGCATTGGCGCCGGGGGAGTCCTCATCCTCGCCGGCGTGGTCCTCACCGATCGCACTGAGCGACGCCGCGTTGCGGCGCACCTGCCCTGAGCGCGACTTGCGATCAAGCGGACTGGAATTCTCAACCAGGCCTTTTGGCGACTCGCGTGTGACTAAGTACCCAGGGCCCTTCGATGGTGAGGACACTTCTCTCCGACCGGTGGTGGGAGCGAGAGGCGACAGGCATGATTGCGGAGACTTTCACTAAGTCACTTTGAGATGCCGGGCAGGCATCAGGTCGGTACAAGAAAGGTAGAAATGGCAAAGCGGTTCAAGCAACTAGGCATCGTTCTGATTGTGGTCGGACTCGTGTTCGTGGTGTCGGCGGGTGTCGCCTACTCGATGACATCTGATGGCTACAACTCGCTGCAGAAGTTCAGCGAGGCGCAAAATGTCACGTTGAGCTACAACGAGGACGGGCAACTCACGGATCGTGGCACAGTAGAGGGTGCGCAGGCAATCATGGATTTCCTGAAGAACGACTGGGGATACCCGGTCGTCGACGCGGAGATGGATCCGAACGATCCCCTGGTCAACACAGGCAGCGAGTACATGTTCCAGATGGCGACTGTTAGCTATCACGTGCTCAACGGCACCCAGACTGTGGTGCTCACGGAGGACAAGGAATACAACGGTGAGACGTTCCCGGCCGGAACGTATGAAGTCGCGGTGGACGGGCGCTACTGGACGGACTTCGATCGAAGCCATCCGCTGGAGGGTCCGGCCCGGAGCCAGGCCTGGAGCGGCACCGCCCACGGCATCGTCGGTGAGTTGGGAGTGGGCACCGTTACCCACTCTGCGCTGAAGATGGGTCTTGGCTTAGCGGCTGTAGTTGCCGGATTCGGCCTGACCACGATCCTGGCCGGCGCCGGGATGATCTGGGCCGCCGGCAGCGTGGCCTCCAAGGAAGCCCCGGTCTTTGCGGGCGAGGAAGTGCGGGAGACGGCCGGCGTCTAGCGGCGCAGACCTAGGTGATAGCGAGCCCCCGCCTCGGCGGGGGCTCTGCTTTATCTAGTCGAGCCCGGCCAACCAGCGACGCTGCTGACGGGGTGACGCGATTCGGACCCATTCGATGTGCTCATGGGCCGGGTCGGTTGCAGCGTCGAGGTACTGCTGGCGGTACTTCCCGTGCTGGGTCCATGACCAAAGGATGATGTTCTCCTCAGGCTGACGATTGAACAGATTACGGAAACGCTCCCGATTACCGTTCCACAGCTCCTTGCGTAGGATCATCCTCCCCAGCGTGCGCCTGATAATGCGGGGCATAACGACGCGGCGGGGGAGATCGAGCCAGACGACAGTGTCGGCCCGGGCAAGCACCAGATCCTGGACCAGGGATTGATAGTTGCCATCGACCACCCATCTGTCGGACTCGATCGCTTCGGCAAGGATCTGCCGCATCTCGTCACGGTCGATTGGGGTCCAGTTCTCCAGATGGTGGATGCTGTCCAGCTCGATGTGATCGGCTCCGATGCGGTTGGCGATGGCGCGGGCAAGCGTGGTCTTGCCGGATCCGCTGTTTCCGACCACTGCGATGCGTCGTGGCTGTGACATAGCGGGAAGGATGGTAGGCCTGGGCTCGGGCTCAGCCGCGGGTCAGTGGATTCCGGGTGACGATCGGGAACCTGCTGAGGTCGCGGTCTGCCGTCCATAGTTCTGTCACGCCCGCTCCGACGCAGATGGAGGCGACTCTGGCGTCGTGAACGCGAGGACCTATCGCCTTAGCATCCTCGAGCATCCCCAACAGGATCTCCAGGTGTTCCGGGCCCTCGTGGATGACGGTGTTGGACGGTGACGAGGTCCAGGCCCGCAGCTGAGCTGTCGCCTGGGGAAGAGGGGTTGGCGGGTCGTAGATTCTCGGATGCGTCACGATTGCCAGGAATTCATGCGTACATTGCCACGGGATCGCCCACGATCGCCGCCCTTCAGCCAGCTCCTTGATGGATGAAGCCGCAGGTTCGTGGAATGCCGAGTCGCGTCTGTGGGCGTATACAAGGATGTTTGTGTCGACGGCAATCATCCGCCGCGACCTTCGTAGATGATTGCGCTGACAGCAGACCAGTCGCCCTCCTCGACTCCACGCTGGGTGCCTGAGCCACCATAAGACTCGTCACCCAGCTCAAAAGTCTGTCGACGATGCTCATTGATCTCGCGTCGCAGGCCACGTTCGATGAGGTCGCGCAAGGTCGTGCTGCTTTCGAGGGCTAGCTTCTTCGCCTGGCGCAGCAGATCATCAGCAATCTCTACGGTCGTTTTCGTCAATCCAATGCTGCCCATATTGCTGGTAATGACAACCCATATCTATGGGTCAAGTGAAGATCTGACCTCAACCGTTTCCCAGCCGAAGGTGTGTTCGTTGAGCAGCAGGCCGGGGCTGATGTTCAGAACCTCGCCGGTAGGTCCGACCGCCTGGCCGGCCCACAGGGTCTGGATGGTGAAGTCGTGCAATGCCCGGGTCTCATACTGGAACGTGTAGATAGGACTGTCGGGGGAGCCGGTACAGGTAACGAGATCACCGGTGCAGCGGTTGTCGTACTCCCATTCGCCGTCGCCATCGATGTCGATACGAACCCCGGTGAGCCACACAGTGAGGCTGAGGTTGTACGGGTTGCCGGCGGTGGGGATGGCTACTGAGAAGCCGCCCGCAGTCGGATTGACGCCGGGGGCGACTTCGTACCAGATCTGGTTCTCGAGACCGACGATGGTGCGGAATTGCGGGAAGGTAGCCCGCACCGGCTCAGGGATCAGGGCTTCGTCGCGGACGATCTCCAGCCAGGGCTCGCGCTCGATAACAACCAGACAGTAGAGGCCGCCGATGTCGTGCTCGTCGAAGCTACCGATCGAGATCGGGACCTGCCGGTAAGCGTCCCGCACAACGGCGGTGGCCAGCACCCCCACCATCTCCTCGGTAGAGCAGTCCTCCCGCCCGACGAACGTGGCCTGGATGCAAGATCGTTCGCTGAAGACGTCGATTTCGGCGAATAGTTGGGGCGGCTGGCGTGGCTCGTCCGGCTTGCTGAGTGCCTTGTTGACGATCGATTCAACTATGTCCCGGAACCGGCTGGCATCGTTGTAGATAGGGGTCGTGCCTTCCTCGTACCCGATGACGGCGTCGTCCCACCACTCCTGCGGATACCAGCAGGAGTGGTGTTGCACGATGGTGGCAAAGACGCCGGCGTTGCTTGCCCATAGCTCACCGGAGACATAAGCGGGGTTCTCGATCAGGACGGAGGAGTTGCCGTCTTCCCCAAAGTCGGCCGCCATTGCGGCGGAGGGCATCAATGTAGCGAGTAGCACCATGATGCTCAGAAGGCGCTTCATCCCGCACGGCCCTTCCACGTCACCGCAACCATCCTGTCAACTTGCTCGTCGGTGACTTGAGCAGAAGGTGACACATCGGCAAATCGCCACAATCCATCCTGACCGTTGCGCAAGGTGGCAGAGCTTTCGCGCCGCAACCATCCAGGGTAGGTCTGGACGACTACCCCTTCAGAGTTTGCAATCAGCTGCTCTTCGCGACGGTCGACGATAGCGACCGTTGCGACATCCGCTTCGAGATCACGTACCTCAATGGCGATGATCTGGATTCCCGGATCGATGTAGTGCCATCCGGGATTGTCGGTCAACTCAAGGAAGCTGACCATGATGGAATTCCAGTACGGGTAATCCCGCTCGAACATGAGCGACACCATCTCGTTGGCGTCGCCAGTTGGATTGCCCTCCAAGTAGGTGAAGAGATCAAGCAGCTCCATCACCGCCTCGTAGACGTTGTCCTTGGACGTATCGAAGTCATCGATCGAGTCACGGTTCACATTCGACACCAGAACCTCAGGCCGAGCCAGGGGGTCGATGGTCGTCGTCGTTGGGGGCAACGTAGTTGTGGTGGTGGAGGAGGACGTCGTTGAGGTCGTCGTTGCCGGCATGGTGGTCGTCGACGAGGGCGGGGGAGAGGTAGTGGTTTCGGTCGTATCGCCCGAGCAGGCGGAGACCAGCAGCCCAGCTGCCAGCAGGGTTCCCCATCGTGCCCGTCGTGCGGCCGTTCCCACCATGTGGCGCATTATGCCAATCCCTGGTTGGTGCTCACAACTGAGCCAACCTAATCTCCACTACTTGTCTACGATATCATGCAAAAAGCAGTTGAGCAACGCTAAATACTGCTACCAGCGCGCCTGATGCTCCTCGGCCCATCCCGGAACACCGTCGAGATGGATCTCGGTTCCGAGATCGTCAATCGCAGTACCCGAGTAGGCCCCAAACATCTGATGCACTTCGGACCGGATCAGCAGGAGGTTGGTCTTGGCCGTCCGTTCGATAGATGGGGTGAAGGTTATGTCGAGCCGGTCGGATTTCATCATCCATGGCCGCATGAAATCGCCGCTGTCGTAGTCGAAATCGACGACCTCTAGTTTGTGGATGCGTCCGTCGAGGATCAGGGTGTTCTCGGTGGCGTGAGACGTGTCCCCGAAGCCGTAGCCCAGGTTCAGCCCGACCCGGCGCCCGTCGGCGAGGAAACCCGACCCGCTGGCCCACACCCAGAACGAGCTGTAGTCCCAAACCCCACGACCCCAGTCGAGGATCCCGGAACTGGTCTCGGGAGAAACCTCCATGGTGCGATCGCCGATCTTGATGTTGCCCGTCACCGGCATGCAGTTGATCTTGCGGTTGTAGTAGAAGCGGCGCTCGCCGATCGGGGTGACGATCACAGTCGACTCGTCTGGTGCGGTGAACTCGAGATCAGCGCGCAGCTTCTGCCCGGCAAAGCTGGCCCACTGCACCGTGATGGTGCGGGTAGAGCCGGAAACGTCGAACTGGATCGAGCCGGCCTTCCCCGACCATGTGCTCGAGCCGCCGTCACTGTTGCGGGGCAACACCACGCCCCGGCCGACTGGAATGGTCGCCGTCTCCTCGTGGTACTGCTTGGTGGCGAAGCCGACGAAGTAGACGAACATCTGCCCGGCGTAGCCGAGATCGGCAATCGTTGCCGAGAAGTAGCCCTCCGGCAGCAAGACGCCGTAGTAGTCCCACCTCTTGACGCGAAACTTCTGCAACCACCGACCTCGTCCATAGACGCGAGCGTCCTCCAGGTTGCAGTCGAGGAGCGGGCGGCGAGTCCAGCCGCGTTGCGTCAGTGCACCGGTGGAGTCGAGGAGCGGGGACGGTTCGACAATCTCGTGCTGCATTGCCTCTCCAGGTTGGGTGATCCCACCGTACCGCACGGAGTGCGGGGCATCTTCAGTCTGGACATATCGAACATGTGTTCGATATCATGTTCGGCATGGCGGATAGTGCCTCGATCCTGCATGCCGATCTCGACGCCTTCTATGCGTCCGTGGAACAGCTGCTAGATCCCTCCTTGCGGGGCAAGCCTATTGCCGTTGGTGGTGGTGTGGTGCTGGCCGCCTCCTACGAGGCGAAGGCCTTTGGTGTCCGGGGCGGAATGCCCGGGCGCCGGGCCCGGGAGCTGTGCCCGCAACTGCAGTTTGTCGGCGGCAACTTCAGGCGATATCAGGAATTCGGGGACCGGGCCATCGACGTCATCCGGGACTTCACGCCACTCATCGAGCGGATCTCTATAGATGAGGCCTTTGCGGACGTATCGGGGTCGGTCCACCTGTTCGGTACACCTACCGAGATGGCCCAGCAGATCCGTACCCGGGTCAGAGAAGAGGTCGGGCTGCCCATCTCGGTCGGTGTTGCCCGCACCAAGCACCTCGCCAAGATCGGCTCCCAGGTCGCCAAGCCGGACGGGCTCATCGTCATCGATCCTGCCACCGAGCTGGACTTCCTGCACGATCTGCCGGTGGAGCTGATGTGGGGTGTTGGTCCTGTGACCAAGGAGCGGCTCGCCGAGATGGGGGTGCACACCATCGGGCAATTGGCCGAGACGCCGGGGCGCGCCCTGGAACGTCTGCTCGGTACCGCGGTCGGGGGCCGGCTCGGCGCCCTGGCCTGGAACCAGGATCCGCGGACCGTCGAACTGCACCGTAGGGCCGGTTCGGTGAGCGCTCAGTCGGCATTGGGGAGGCAGCCAGCGACCGAGGATGTGATCGGGCCGACTCTGCGGCACCTGGCCGACCGGGTGGCCAGCCGGATGCGGAAGAAGAACCTGGCCGGGCGCACGATCACGGCTCGGGTCAGGTTCGCCGATCTGCGTGCCGTCACCCGCTCGGTCACCCTGCCGGCAGCGATCTCAGCGACGGTGATCCTCGCCGAGGTTGCTGAGGATCTGGTGGCAACGGCGCTGAACGATCATCCGAACGAGAAACAGATCAGCCTGCTGGCCATCGGCGTATCCCATCTCGAGGAGGATGCGGTCCTGCAACTGGAGCTGCCCTTTGAACTAGACGGCGAAGCGCGTCGTCCCGGCACCGAGAAGGGCGCCGCCCGCTGGGTGCTCGACCGGTCCGTCGATCAGGTCCGTGAGAAGTTTGGGCGGGAGTTGGTTGGCTACGGCTCGGTCGCGCTCGCCGACCGGCGCTCGGTGCCCGATGAGTTCCGTGAACTCGCCGAGAAGGAGCTCTAGTCGAGCGGTTCCTG
>Ga0180435_10004046_pt1 | contig 14518 bp, 12 predicted proteins | sample SS_ome_3_FD_132467 | JGI IMG/M metagenome (GOLD analysis project Ga0180435, IMG submission 132467) | Hypersaline lake sediment archaeal communities from the Salton Sea, California, USA - SS_3_S_1 metaG | ecosystem: Environmental > Aquatic > Non-marine Saline and Alkaline > Hypersaline >... | reverse complement strand
TTGGCCGGTGGTTATCGCAGTTGCCAAAAACATGTTCCTCTTGAGCAAATGTTGGGCCGCCCTTGTTTTTTTTAGGGAGACATATCATTTAAAAAACGGACACCGCCATAGGGGCGGCGTCCGTTTTTTAAATTAGTCGTCAAAATCACCACTGGGCCCCTTGTCGCTATCGATCGCGGCTGCTTTCTGGGCGATCTTTTCCTGGGTCCAATCATCCGGATTCTCGATTTGCTCCCCCTTGGGGCCGGCATCGTACGTATCTGCTTCCAGAATCTGCTGGATGGCGATATCGGCGGTGTCGGTTGCATTGAACACATTCGCCAGCATATTGTAGGCAAAATCTTCGACCCCCTTGGCCATACGTTCACGGATGGCCTGGGGCTGGCCCAGTAATTTATTTTCAAACGGCAGGTTGAGCTTTTTGAAATTGCCGCCTTTCAGCCCCTCGGCAGCAGCATGAGCCACCATAGCCTCCCACATTTCTTCGGTAACGCCACGGTCCTTGACCTTAATGAAGCTGCCGTCATCGTTAAGAATTGCGTTGCCATAATCATTGACCTCCAAGCCCCAGGAAATCATCTGCAGCGCTGTGGCGACATTGGCTTTTGTGGTGCGGGTTTTAGCGGCAATCTCCCGAAGCCGGTCGGAATTGTTCCCCGAGGTACCATGTTGGGCGCCCGAAATTTTATACGGTGCCAACGCATCATGGATCTGGCGGGTCAAATCGACCTGGATGCCTTGTCCACTGGCCTCGATACCGTGTGTGGTCCCATTGTTGAGTGCGATCCAATCCGGAAAAATGCCATGTGCATTGAGCCCTTGAATCAGAAAAAGGGCCTCTGAAACAGTCGACAGGCCTTCTTTTCCCTTTATTTCTCCAACTTCTGTTTCCAGGCCTGCCCAGGGCGGAATACAGGGATTCAAGGCCAAGTTGGCTTTCAGATTCTGGTCGTCGGGCATATGAGAAGCATCCACGGCAATGGAAGTCATACCGGCTTCGAATAGCGTGGGGATCTCGACCTTGGCCACATCAATATCGCTTTCCTTTTTAATCCCATAGTGATCCGCGTGAATGGCCACGGGGATCTGGATGTTCAATTCGTTGCAAATGGCATCCACCTGCCTGGCGATGTTCCAATAATTGACGGCACAGTAGGCACTGGCACCGCCTTCGGATCTGGCAATTTCGATGATGATGCAGGCATTGGCTCGCTGTGCTGCCTGCAGCGCCCCCCGAATGACCAGGTGGTTTCTACCATTGGCCGCCATGGCAATGGATTTTCCTTTTTTGATCATGGCTCTGTCGACAAACTTTCCACTGACAATCAGGGCCCTTGAATTCGGAAATAATCGGGTGATGTTGGGCGGACGACCGATTTGAAGTGCTTTTTCAAAATCTGATGATGAAACCATGGTTGAACCTCCTTTTTATAACCGGCATTCTGCTCTCTGATAGATATGCTGATCGTTGAATCAAACACGCGCGTGGTGTACAAAATGCTATAGCAGACTTCTCATTTGTCAAGCAAGCCATTATACCTGTTATCATAAATTTTCATGTACTTACGCGCGCAACCCAGTATAAAAAAGGATATATAAAGACACCGTATGGGTTTGGGTTTACAGGCTAGTGATTGTCTGTTATTTATAGCGGTTGTGTCAAAAATGTTTGAAACATTACGGTCTGATGCTTCTATGAGACGCCTAATTATTCTGTTCATCGCCCTATCGTTGGGGTTGACGTGGGCATGCGTCCCCAAATTACCCCTGCCCCCGCTTCTCGAGCCCACACCGCCGCCCGAGGTGGAAACCATCGATTATTACGAGGTATACCTGGAAGCAGAATCTTTGTTCGCCGAACAATTTTTTGAAGAAGCACTTGAAAGATATAACTTTTATTTCGCAAACCATCCCGAGGGTGCCTGTGCGGACAGGGTGTTGAGCCGGATCGGTGAAATCCATACCTATTTTGGGGAGGAAGCCTCTGCCAGGGAGGCCTTTACCCTACTGCTCGAAAAATACCCCCACAGCGATTTGGTCCCCGCGACCATGATTGCCATACTGGAAACATATGACCGGGAAGAGAGCTACGAAGATGTTGTGCGCTATTCCTTTGAAATACCGGATGAACAGCTCACCCCGGAGCTACGCCAGAGAAAGGAAAGTCTGCTGGGGGATGCCTATCTCGCCACAGGGTCACCCGTAGATGCCTTTTACTTCTACAGTCTGGTTTACGATCAATCCCCGGAACCAGCGAAACCGTCACATCTTCAAAAGTTGAAAGATGTTCTTCCCTACCTGAACATCATGAACACGACCTACCTGCTGGATCGTTTGAAAGATGAAGCCCTGAGAGGCTATCTGCTGTATCATCTGGGATTGCTAACGCTCGAAATCGGCCGGACAGATGATGCGCTGGCGGCTTTTTCAGAACTTGTCAGCCGTCATGCAGCGCACGAACAGGCTGGGCAGGCCAAAGCACTCATCAGGGAAATCATTTCAGAGTCGATTTCGAGCCCCCACACCATCGGATGCCTTTTGCCGCTCAGCGGTCCTTACAAGGTATACGGAAACAAAGCCCTGCAGGGCATTGAACTCGCCCTAAATGAATATCACCGCGCCCATCCGAAAAAGCCGGTCAACCTGATTGTCAAGGACACCGCCTCAGAACATTTCCAGGCGGTCAAAGCAGTAAAGGCACTTGACGATGCCAATGTCTCCGCCATCGTCGGACCCATCGTCGCATCGGAGCCAGCGGCCATGGAAGCCCAGAGCAGAGGGATACCGATCGTCATTTTTACCCAAAAGGAAAATGTCGCCCAGATCGGCGAATTTGTCTTCAGGAATTTTATGACGCCCCGGATGCAGGCCAAAGCCTTGGCGACATATGCGGTCAGGGAAATGAAACTGAAGCGCTTTGTCATCCTCCATCCTGATGAAAACTATGGTGATACCTACATGAATCTTTTCTGGGATGAAGTTGTCGCCCTTGGCGGTGATATCGTCGGCGTTGAAACCTATGACCCCATGGCCACGGATTTCGCCACTCCGGTAAAAAAGCTGGTGGGGCTGTATTACACTGTTCCGGAAGCACTCAAAGTCGTATTCAATTTCGAGCCCCAAACCAATGAGGAAACAGATCCAAGGATCTCTACCGCCATGGATATGTTTGCATATATGCCTATTGAAATAAGACAGATAGAAGATGTTTACTTCTGGGGGCATCCCCTGGAGATGGGCCCTTTATCAAAAGGAGATCAAAGAGGCAGGAAACGAGATGACGATATGGCACCCATCGTCGATTTTGGTGCCTTGTTCATCCCGGATGCAGCCAAAAAAGCGGGACTGATTATTCCCCAGCTGGCCTATTACGATATTGAAAATGTCGTGCTGCTCGGTACCAACTTGTGGCACTCTCAACAGTTGATCAACATGTCTCGTGAATATATCCAGGATGCGGTCCTGACCGATGGTTTTTTTGCCGATAGCAACAAATCAAACGTAAAAACCTTCTCGAAAAATTTTAAGGCCACATTTGATCAGCAACCGGGCTTCATAGAGGCGGTGGCCTACGACACGGCCAAGATCCTTTTACAAACCCTTCTCAATCAGCGTATCCGTTTCAGAAGCCATCTCAAGGACGAACTTCTGAGTCTTGTCGAATTTCCCGGCGTTACCGGCGCCACTTCCTTCGATTACAAGGGCGATGCCATTAAAGCCCCATATATTCTGGGGGTCAAAGGCCGCTCCTTCGAAGAACTGCGGGCGCCTTGATTCACTGCAGTGTATACCCATTGGGAAAAAATGCGATGGTCTCACCCATTAGTACAAAGAACCGTAATCGGTTGTTCCAAGACATGGGTTCTTTCCTTTCTTTAAGATATTCTTAGGAAGTCACTCGTCTATAAAGGATGAAAAGCTGCACAACCAGGATGGCGGCAATGAGTCGCGGGACACACAGCCAAAATAGCCCAAGGCCTAAAGATAGAAACAGAGCCGGGTCTTCAATCATGGAGTGGTTGATCCCGATGGAAAGTTGCAGACGCTTGAGCGCCTCCTCTGAAAGACGCCCTTCTTTCACTTCCTGCACAATAACAGCAGCGCCGTATGTCAAACCAAATACAACAGCGGTAAGCCATAAAAAGCCGGTCTCTTTTGCCAGGCCCAGGGCTTTCAAGCAAGGTGATATCACGTCGATGATACGCGCCATCAGGTCATATTGTTTCAAGACTTCGAGAATAAGCATAAGCGCCATAATGATCACCAGTATTTTTGCGGAAAGAGACAGCGTCGTCACTGCCCATGCCATCAACATCGTAATCAGCGGCTCTCTGTTTGTCATCGCATGATTTGATAGCGCGCTTTCCGCGGTTTCTGGGCCCATTACCCAGGAAGCGGCCATAACCATTAAAACGGAGGCCAGCAGGCGAACGAGGGTTGCCGGAATAAAAGGCAATCCAGATTCATGCTGAATCACACCTTCCTGGATGAGATTGTGTGAAATCAGCAGGAAAATCGCAACAAGGGTCATTTGGTCTATTGACAGCGGCAGAGGGGCCATGGCTGCAATGGCACCGTAGGGTCCTGTCAGCAGTCCTGCAATAAGGGGAAGTGCCGCCATTGAGGGCAGACCGATCACGTTCATGACTGGCGACAAAATGAAATCGAACTGGTTCAGCCATTCGCTCCAGGCCAAAACAGCCGTTATGAAGGAAATGGGCACCAGTATCTTTAGCATCCATAGGAATCCCTTCCACCCCTTGACGATTCCCATGGTCAGACACCGCTTGAACCGCTTGTACTTGCTGGTCATGTGCGCTTAAGTGGTCCCTGCCCTGTTGCATCCAGTACACTGCGCCAGAGCTTTCCATGAGGATCCACCTGTTTGCGCCTTCCGCAGGAAGCTTCCATGGGGATATGGACAAACGTGTAGTTCCAGTAACCAATAAGCACCTTGGTTTTGCCGGCCATACCGGCGTGTACGGCATCGCGGCCCAGGAACGAACAGAACACATGGTCATTGGCATTGGCCGGAAGGCTACGGATGGTGTAGCTGGGGTCGATGTATTTCAAAGATATTTCGAAATTTTTCTTTGCGAAATAGGTGACGAGTCTTTCTTTCAGATAGATGCCGATGTCATTCAGCCGCAGATTGCCGGAGGCATCCCGTTCCCTCGATTCTTGTATGAAAAACTTCTGACCGGCCCCTTCTGCCACGACAATCACGGCATGGCGTCTCTCCTCAAGTCTTTTCTCCAGACGCTCCAAAAGGCCGCCGGGCCCATCGAGGTCAAAATCGACTTCTGGAATCAAGACAAAGTTGACATCCTGTTGTGCCAGCGTGGCCGTGGCGGCAATAAAGCCGGAATAGCGACCCATGAGCTTGATGAGGCCGATGCCGTTCGGATACGCCAGGGCTTCGTTGTGGGCACTCTTGATGGCCTTGGAAGCCACATCCACGGCCGTATCGAATCCAAACGAACGGGCCACCAGATGAATATCGTTGTCAATGGTTTTGGGTATCCCCACAACACTGATTTTCAACCCCCGCTTTAAAATGGTATCGCTGATACGCGTGGCCGCATTCAGCGTGCCATCCCCCCCGACCATGAAGAGAATCCCGATATTCAGACGCTCCAGGCTGTCCACGATCTCATCCACATCCTGGGGCCCTCTGGAGGATCCCAGGACGGTGCCGCCCATTTCCAGAAGGTTGGCCACAAATTCCGGATTCAGCTCCACAAGCTCATGCCCGTATTTGGGGATAAAGCCCTGCAGCCCATAGCGAAAGCCATAGATTTGGGAAACACCGTACCCAAAAGTGAGCTCCAGCACGACCGATCGGATGATATCGTTGAGGCCAGGACAAAGGCCACCGCATGTGACGATTCCGCATCGCAATTTGCTGGGGTCAAAATAAATTTTTTCCCTGGGACCGGCCAGCTCGAACCAGGCACCCGGCTGACCTTTTTCGAGCGCTGTCTTAAAGCCGCTCAGCGTCACATCCATTAAAACCCCTTCGTCGTCTCCCACGAAGCGTTCCCGGGCATTACTGTCCGGCGCTCTTTTGACCGGAGAAGAAATGATGGCGCTGCCCAGCGTTGGAACATGCGTGGCTATTTTTTCATGTGTCATGTGAGCCGGCTCCTGTGGTTGTTGTCCAGATCAAACCGAAAATCACCTTTTCCAAGAATGTCATGCAAATGTAGAATGCCGCATACAGTTTCATGGCGATCTGTAATGGGAAGCACGGTAATTTCATTTTTTTCCATCAGAATCAGCGCATCATATGCCGGGGAATCCGGACCGATGCGCTTGGGGTTTTGGGTCATCACGGATTCGACCGGAAGTGACCAGATGGCATCTTTGCGCACAACCGAACGCCGGATATCGCCATCTGTAATGATGCCCTCCAGCTTTCCCGATCTGTCCACCACCAGGGTCGCCCCCAGTTTCATTCGATCGATGACTTCAAGCGCGTTTTGCATCTGAGTACCCTTCCGGACGAAGGGTATCTTGTCTCCGGTCAGCATGATGTCCGCTACCATCTGTGAAAGACGTTGCCCCAGGGCGCCGCCGGGGTGAACTTTCTTGAAGTCACTGGAGTTGAATCCCCGTTGGTTGATGAGTGTCACGGCAAGGGCATCTCCCATGCCCAGGAGGGCTGTTGAGCTCGCTGTGGGCGCCAGCCCCATGGGACAGGCCTCACGGTCCACCTTGACGTCGATGACGATATCGCTCTGCTTTGCCAGGGTCGACGCGACATCTCCGGTAAAGGCGATCACCAAACTGCCGATCTTTTGAATGCTGGGGATGAGCATGTTGAGTTCGTCGGTTTCCCCACTATATGACAATGCGATAACAATGTCATCCGCCCCCACCAATCCCAAGTCCCCATGCATGGCCTCAACAGGGTGTAAAAACACGGAGCGGGTGCCCGTGCTGTTCAACGTGGCAACAATTTTTCGACCGATAATTCCCGATTTTCCGATGCCTGCAACGAGAACTCGTCCCTTGCAGAGGAAGATCCGGTCCACCATCTCGACAAATTGTTCGTCAATACGCTCCACTAGATTCAGAAGGCCTTCGGCTTCAATTTTCAAGACCTCAATGGCTTGTTCTATGATCATGGGTTCTTATTCTCCCAACACACTGTTTTTCGCCAAAATGCATTTTTTACGCGAAAAAATCAAGAAATCATTTGACAAACATATTTGGGATGGTTACATTCGCCGCGTTCTTTCGGTAAGACCTTTAACGGGCCCGTGATTTTTTCCTCGCTGGCCTTTTTTATTGATCTCCACAGCATCGTCAAAGGGAGGTGATTCCAATGATTTGTACAACGATCAGAAAGGGTGTCGAGTGCGCATTCATGACCGCACAAGGATGTTCCTACAATGGCGGGATTTGCCATGAAACTGTTGAGAATTGCACTGGCTGTAATCGCGCTCAGGAATTCTCATCTGGATGGTATTGCACAGCGTGTCCAGAGCCGTCAGTAAAATGGAAAAATGGAAATTGTAACCTGGCATCCCATGTCACACGCGAGGCCACTGGCAAAAAAGCCAAAATCAATCCGCTCAAAGCTTCCAAGCGTGCCAGAAAGTAATACCACCCTCGATAAATGGCAAACCCTGCTCTGTCCCAGAGCGGGGTTTTTTATTTAGTATCCGTCCACAAATGACCTTTTCACGCCCTGCCGGCGTTGGACGGCAAGATTTAATTCTTCAAAATAGTTCACTATTCCTGCGGATTAAATCTGACGTCCGCCTTTGCATAACGCGAAAATCCCTATTTGGGGCCGGACACTATTTAGTGCCCGTCCCTCTTGACATTATTTCCCAACAAACTGTAAAAACAGTCGGAAATACAAATTTAAGGAGGTCATTCAATGAATCCCATTGCAGTGGAATTGAACCAGATCATCCAGCAAGGCAGCCCCCAGCTGATGGCAATGCTGTCTGACATCGGCAAACAGCTATTTTTTCCCAAGGGTATATTAAGCCAGAGTGCCGAGGCCAAAGACAAGGCCTACAAGTTGAATGCCACCATCGGCATCGCTACGGAAGCCGATGACATCATGCTTTTGGATTCCGTCATGGCTTCCATTAATGATATCCCCGCCAGAGCATCGATAACCTATGCCCCCTCCTTTGGCATCGCAGAGCTTCGAAAAGCCTGGCAGGCATCCTTATTTACGAAGAACCCGTCTCTTTCGGGGAAGCGCATCAGTCTGCCGGTGGTTACCTGCGGTATTACACACGGTATCAGCATGTTCGCAGATGTGTGGATCGACCCTGGGGATGTTGTCATCCTGCCGGACATGATGTGGGGAAATTACAACATGATCATGAAGGTCAGAAAAGGCGCCAGGATTCGATCGTACCCCATGTTCACGCCTGAAGGCGGTTTTAATGTTCCGTCATTTGAAGCAGCTGTGCGTGATGAAGCAAGTAAAAACAAGAAAATTACCGTTCTATTGAATTTCCCCCACAACCCCAGCGGATACACGGCCACAGATCAGGAAGGAAATCAGATTGTGGATGTTCTGACCCAGGTGGCCAGATCCGGGGTTCATGTGCTGGCCGTCACGGATGATTCCTATTTTGGCTTGTTTTATGAGCCGGAAACCCTCAAGGAATCCCTTTTTGCCAGACTTTGCGGTCAGGACGCCAATTTGCTTGCCGTCAAGTTGGATGGGTGTACCAAAGAAAACTTTGTCTGGGGTCTCAGGGTTGGATTCATCACCTATGGTATCGCGGGCAGCGACCCCGCATCTGTGTATGATGCCCTGGAGAAAAAAACGGCCGGCTGTATCCGTGGAAACATTTCTAATGCCTCCCATCTGGGGCAGAGCATCGTTTTGAAATCCATGCAGCATGAAAATTTCTCAGCTGAAAAAGAAGACAAGTTTGAGATCCTCAAAAAGAGGGCCCATACAGTCAAAACGGTGCTCTCCAACGAAAAGTATCAGAATGCCTGGGAAGTATACCCCTTCAACTCCTGTTACTTCATGTGCATTCGGCTTAAAACCGTCAACGCGGAAGCGCTTCGAAGACACTTGCTGGAGACGTACGGTGTCGGTCTGATTTCCATCGGGGAGGATAACTTGCGTATTGCCTTTTCCTGCCTGGAGGAAAAAGACATTCAAACATTGTTCGATATTGTGCTGCAGGGCGTTCAGGATTTGCAGGTCTAACCATCGTTGAACCCACAGAAAAGCCCGTCATTCAAGGCTTTGTTAAAAGTTGACATTCCCGGCGTGAAAGTTTTGAGGTCTTTCAGCCTACCCAGCGTTGGATCAATGATTGCAAGATGCCCCACTTTGCCGACGCCGGGATTTTTTACGAAACCGTCAATAGAGCACCTCCACTAAAAACAACCCCCTTGCTGGCGCCGTAGCGCCGGCAAGATGCCTGTCCTTGGACAGCAAAATAGCTTGGGTATCATTCACCGCAGTAGTCCCGCTGCCGACATCGACCAGGGTGCCCACGATATTGCGGACCATAAACCGCAGAAATCCGTCTGCCTGGATGGTAAACAAGACACAATCTTGTACCGGTCTTGTCACATCTGCGCGGACCACATTTCGAATGGTGCTGCTCCTGGGACTGCCGGACCCCTCGAAGGCCTTGAAGTCGTGCTGGCCCACGATTTGGGCTGCTGCACCCTTCATGGCCGCAACATCCAAGGCTCGTTTGATGTGCCAGACATAATGCCGCTTCATGATGGAGGGCATGTCGCGATTCAATATTCGATATTGATAGATTTTGCTTTTGGCATCGTATCTGGCGTGAAAATTCGGGCTTGCGGATTCACATGCCTTGATAAGGATATCGGCCGGGAGCAGACTGTTGAGCCCCTTGGCGTAAATTTTCGGGCTGAGGCCGGCGCTGCTCTTGAAGCTGGCCACTTGGCCGATGGCATGAACGCCTGCATCTGTTCTACCGGATCCCGCCAGTTTGACGGGTTCTCCCGTCATGGTCGATAGAGCCTTCTCAATCTCCCCTTGGATGGTCCGTTCCGACCTCTGGCGCTGCCAGCCATGATAGGCTGTACCGTCGTATGATATCACCAGTTTGAAAGTTTCCGAATTCAAATCATCAACCCAATAGACAATGAAAGAAACGAAAGAATCGTTGAAAGGACAATGGCGGCCGAAGCCAGTTCTGTATCGCTATCGAGCTGGGAGGAGAGTACGTAGATAGAGGCCGAGGTCGGCAGGGTAAAAAAGATCATGCCGACCTTGAAGGGCAGACCGGTGACTTGAAAGGCGCTCAGCATCAGATATCCCACCAGCGGTAATAAGATCAGCTTGATGATTGATGCGATCATGGATATGCCCAGGTTGCCTTTGAGCGAGCGCATGGTCAATGCACCGCCAATAGAGATCAGGGCCAGGGGCAGGGCCGATGCTGACACAAGACTGAAAGTGTTTTCGATATAGGCCGGAAAACCGCCGATGGTTCTGGCGTATACCACGCCAGCCGCACAGGACAGCACCAGCGGGTTGGTGAATATCTCTTTGAAAAAGATCGTCACGCTGCGGCCCGATGAAGTGGATTTGCCGGCGTACCAGATCAGGGTCGATACCGCGAGAATATTGATATACGGAATGACCAAGCCGATCAGAATTCCAAAATGCTGAATGCCCGACTCGCCAAAGGCATAGTAAATTATGGCCATGCCGATATAGGTATTGAAGCGATAACAGCTCTGTGAAAAAGAGCCTGCTTTGTGTCTGGAAATGCGGAATATCTTAAGTGCCAGGGCACTGATGAGGTAAATGACGGTGATCGAGAGGAGAGCGGCAATGCACATATCCCAGTTCACGAAACCATGGGTTCCCGCACCGCCGATCTTCCAGAAAAGCATCACCGGGAAAAAGATAAAATAGATCAGCCTGTCGGAAAGCTTCAGGAACATCTCGTTGGTCATATTGAGCTGCCTCAACAGGCGGCCCAGCAAGAGAAGCGAAAAAACCGGAAACAGGCTAGAGAAAACCAGGTGCATGCTTTATATCCTGTCGCAACGTACGCCCGCTAAACAACTTTCGAACAGGTCATCGATGTCCTGGCCAAATTGTTCGATGGGGAAAATTTTATTGCAGGACCTGCAACGCAAAAGGATGCGCGCTCATGTCTTGTGAAAAACAAGGCGTGTATTGCAATATTTGCAAACCATATTGACTTCTCGGGTTTTCATTGTCACCACCAATAGCTGCTCTGCTTTATAAGTCATTACCGATGTGCTGTCAATTAGGGCATTGAGAACCGCAGCCCTTATTGAACGTTAACAGCAAAACCCGGTCTGATTTCTCAATTGTCACGCTTGAGCATTGATTTTCACAGACGATAGTGCCACAATCCCGAAAATCGGAACGGTACTTCGACACATACGAACACCTTTTTAAACACGAAGAGGCAAGACAAGGAAAACCCCAATGACAACCATCGCATGCAAGGGATTTAAGGCAACAGGCCTTCATTCTGGCTTGAAGGAAAACAGGGATAAAGACCTGGGGCTCATTTACTCGGAGACACCGGCAACGGTTGCGGGTGTCTTTACGCAAAACAAGATAAAGGCAGCACCCGTTCTGCTCGACCAGGAGCGAATCGCCGGCGGTATGGCAAGAGCCGTCATTGTGAACAGCGGCAACGCCAACTGCTGCAATGGCAACCAAGGCTATCGACACGCACTGGAAACTACAGCCGCCGTCGCACAATTGCTGGGAGTGCCTGAAAAAGAGGTTCTGGTATCTTCCACCGGCGTTATCGGTCAGAAGCTGCCCATCGATAAAATCACAGCCGCTGCTCCGGACCTTGTCAAAACCTTGAAGACCGATGGTTTTTTGGATTTTGCGCAAGCCATCATGACCACCGATACCGTCCCGAAAATTCAACATCTCCAGGGACAGGAAAACGGCCGCCCCTATCATTTGGTGGGCATCGCCAAAGGCTCCGGAATGATTGCGCCCAACATGGCGACCATGCTCTGCTATATATGCTCGGATGTTTCCATGCCGCAATCATTGCTCCAGAAGCTCCTATCCACCACCGTGGATGCAACACTCAACAGAATTTGCATTGATGGCGACACCAGCACCAATGATACAACCCTGCTGCTTTCCAACGGCTGCTCAGGCGTAACCCTCGACCGCATGGATCAGGCCGCCGGCTTTCAGAATCTGCTCGAGCAGCTACTCGGCAGTTTGGCCAAACAGCTCGTGAAGGATGGCGAAGGTACGACCAAATCTGTGGAGATCATCGTCGCTGGCGCATCGTCCGACCTGGACGCGCGCACCATCGCCGATACCGTGGCCAGATCGCCACTGGTCAAGACAGCCCTCTTTGGAATGGATGCCAACTGGGGTCGAATCATCGCTGCGGCTGGAAGGGCCGGGGTGCCCGTTGATCCAGATCACATCGATATCTATTTCAACCAGGTCCAGATGACCCGAAACAGCATGGGCTGCGGGGAGAATGCGGAATCACAGGCCAGCCAGGTGCTCCGGGAGCCTGAGTTCAGCATCACCATCGACTTGAATATGGGGCCTGGGAGGGCATCTGTCCTGACCTGCGACTTCTCGGTCGAGTATGTGAAAATTAACGCAGATTACCGATCATAGGAGTCTTTGCATGCCCCTTGTCCGCCTGCAAAAGTTCCTCTCTTCGGCTGGGTACTGCTCGCGCAGAAAAGGAGAGCAATATATTCAACAGGGAAAAGTACGGGTGAACGGGCGTATCGTTACCAAGCTGGGTACCAAGGTTGATCCGGAAAAGGACAGGATCGACATCGATGGCCAGACACTCACACCCAAAAAGTCCTTGATTTATATTGCCCTCAACAAACCCAAATCCTATGTGACCACCTGCAGCCAGAAGCATCGAAAAATCGTTGTCGACCTGATCGATATTCCCGACCGTATCTACCCGGTGGGACGCCTTGACAAGGACTCCAGAGGGCTTCTCCTGCTCACCAACGACGGCAGCTTGCATCATCAACTTCTTCACCCTTCTTTTGATCACGAAAAGGAGTATGACGTGAGGGTCGCCACGCCCATATCCGACAGCGATCTGAGAAAACTTGAACACGGGGTCACCATATTGGGGGAAAAAACACGCCGTGCAGCGGTGCAAAGAATATCTTCGGAACGATTTCTCATATGCCTCAAGGAAGGTAAAAACAGGCAGATTCGCCGCATGGTCAAGAAAGTCGGCAATCGGGTCACGGACCTGAAACGAATCCGGGTTGCCAATATCAAGCTCGGCAGCTTGCCGGAAGGTGCCTGGCGTTACCTTACACAACAAGAAACCCAGACGCTTCGGGCATCCTTGCGGTCGTGAACCCATTGAAAGACGCTATCGATTGTTCAAAACAAATTCAACCCGCGCATCGATGGTGTTGACCGGCACTTCTATGAGGCTGTACCCCAAATTCTCATAAGCCTGCCTGAGAAGGGTTTCCAGCCGCAGGGCATGCTCCGCATTTTCGTTTCGAACAGCATCGGATGTGAATCGGAGCCTTGCCATCAGAAATACCTTGCGGTAGCGAAATTTTCGGGATTCTCTGAGCGGCTGTTTCGGATCCAGGCCCGCATCGACAAAATAGGCAATGGAATCTGGAATCGCTCTGTCGAGAAAAAGACCTCGATTCCGATCTAGCGCGGCTTCCACTCGGCATTTTTGACGGAGGATATCGCCTTCAAAGGCCTGCACATCCGACTTGATGGCCTGCAGCGACTTGCCCCGTTTTAACGCCGCTTCAATGAATGTCCGCGCCACTTCGTGGACAACCCCGTATCCCAATTCCGCCAACCGCTGTATGACAGCGGTCTTGCCCGAGCATGGTGCGCCGGTGATAACCGCCCAGTTGGTTTCAATCATTCAGAGTATCCTATTTTAAGCGCCTTTCGCAGCAAATTTAAAAAAAAGACCATGAAAGTCTTGACAGACCGTGCGAAAAGAATTAGATTGACAATTATGAGCATATACTCATAATTGTCAACAACAGGAGGACATACATGAAAATTGCCGTGACATCCAATGGAAAAGATCTTTCAGCCAACGTGGACCCGCGCTTTGGAAGATGCAATCATTTCATCGTCGTCGACCCCGAGACCATGGAATTTAATGTATTGGACAACACCCAAAGCCTCGACCTTCCACAGGGCGCTGGAATTCAGGCCGGAAAAACCATAGCGGACGCCAAGGCCGATGTTTTGATCACCGGACATTGTGGCCCCAAGGCCTTCATGGTCCTGGAACAAGCCGGAATCGATGTGGTGACAGGGGCCTCAGGTCCCATTGCGGAGGTTATCGAACAATACAAAAAGGGTCAATTGAAACCTGCCAGTGGTGCCAATGTGGATGGACATTGGATGTAGCCCTCCGTACGCTCCGGCGCAATATCCGACCGATTGTCGACGCAATTCAATCAATTTATGACCGTGACACGAAAGGAGACAGAAATGAAATTTGCAATACCCCTTGCCCAAGGCAAACTGACCGCCCACTTT
>Ga0180435_10004045_pt1 | contig 14520 bp, 14 predicted proteins | sample SS_ome_3_FD_132467 | JGI IMG/M metagenome (GOLD analysis project Ga0180435, IMG submission 132467) | Hypersaline lake sediment archaeal communities from the Salton Sea, California, USA - SS_3_S_1 metaG | ecosystem: Environmental > Aquatic > Non-marine Saline and Alkaline > Hypersaline >... | reverse complement strand
GAATTATTCAACAATCCGCACGAGTGGATCGAGCCCATCAGCCAGAGGATGTATGATTTTATACGCATTCACATATCCCAGATCGGAGGGATCACACCAGCCATGAAGGTGGCCAGGCTTGGGGAATGGTTCAACGTGAGAACTGCCTGGCACGGTCCGGGTGATACTTCACCGGTAGGTCATGCGGCCAATGCTCATATCGATCTGGCCATCTGGAATTTTGGGATTCAGGAAGCCGTGCGATTTAACGATCTCACCCGTGAAGTTTTTCCTGGAACTCCTACCGTGGAGAATGGTTATATGTTTGTGAACGAAGCACCCGGACTGGGAATCGATATTGATGAAGAAAAAGCTAAGAAGTATTCTCTGCCTCACTTTAACTACAACTGGACTCAGGTACGGAAGAAGGATGGCACACCGGTGCGGCCATGATATTCTAAGAAATCAATATAAAAATCAGCATAATGAAAAACAGAAGAGAGTTTATTAAGTCGTCTGCCCTTATTGGAGTGTTTGGAATGCTGCATCAATGGGCATCGGCCGTTCCGGTGGCAGATACCCACGGGGACCTGCTTCCTTTGCGCAAGCTGACCAGAAATGGTGAAAAAGTTACGGCCTATTCGATGGGTGGGTGGCATTTTGGCAATGAGAAAGATCCGGCGATAGCTGAAAAAATGGTAGAGATTGCCATGGATATGGGGGTACGTTTTTTCGATAATGCAAGGGGTTATCAGAATGGAGGATCGGAAGAACGAATGGGGCAAATGATTGTGCCAAAATATCGGGATAAGATCTTTATAATGACTAAATCCCATGCAAGGACCGGTACTCAGGCCAGGGAACACCTGGAGCTTTCCCTGAGAGCCCTGAAAACCGACAGGGTAGATCTCTGGCAGATTCATACCCTGACAACCCGAGAAGATGTGGATAAGCGCATTGAAAACGGAGTGCTGGATGAGTTCCTAAAGGCAAAAGAAGAGGGCAAGGCTCGTTATATTGGATTTACGGGTCACCAGAGCCCGATAACGCTATTATATTTTCTGAATAAGCTGGATGAGATGGGACTGGAGCTGGATACCTGCCAGTTTCCGGTGAATGTACTAGATCCCAGTTTTGAATCTTTCCAGAAACAACTGCTCCCGGTACTCCTGGAAAAGGAATACGGGATCATAGCCATGAAGACTATGAGTGGTGGCAGCATGATGGGAAAACGCATCGATACCACCCCTGAGTGGATCAAAAATGACATGATTCCCGATATGGTGAAAGAAACCGGTATTACACCGGCAGAACTCCATCAATACGTATACAGTCTGCCAGTTACCTCGCTTGTGAGCGGATGTACCCGGCTGTCGGAGCTGAAGCACAACATCGGGGTGCTGCAAAACTTCAAAAATCTGAGTGATTCAGACATGGAGCGTTTGGTGGAATTGTCCAAACCTTATGCAGGTCTGATTGTGGAGAACTATAAGCGGGTGTTGAGCCTTTAGTCTTTTAGAAGGACCAGGCTTAATCTTTCATACTTACCACCCTCTTCACTCGCATCTATCACATAGGTATAGTTGCCCGATTCCAATGGTTCTTCTCCCACGTAATCGATGGGTTGAAGGGTAAAAGTATCCGAGTCTATTTTTAGCTCTACAAAGGCATAACGATAAGCCAAGTCGAAGCTTTTATAATCTGAAAAAGTGTTGGATTGAACGCTTCCATAATTTTGTTCACCGCCATTGGTATTGACTCTGACATCCAAATATTCAAATGAGCTTATATTCTGGATTCGTATTTGCACCTGGTCGTCCTTGAGCAATGAATCGCACGAGATCCCGCAACAAATCATCAGTACCAGTAGGGTGCTTCGTATGGTTTTTTTCATTATGTCTGGAATTGCTTGTGCTGATAAGATTAGATTTACTGACTAAAGGTTGCGCCCTTAGACTCAGCTTGATGCTGACTTTGGAAGGGTGAAATAGAAACTGCTGCCCTTATTAAGCTGGCTTTCAACCCAGATATTGCCCTTGTGGGCTTCCACAAAATCTTTGCACAATAATAGCCCCAGACCACGTAAATCGCTTGAGTCAGATTCCAGGCGCGTTTCGCTGTTTTTGATGTCAAAAAGACTCTGTAAATCCCTTTTATTCATTCCGATACCATTGTCTTCAATACAAACCTCTATACTGTCATGAATTTCCCGGGCGGATACGGTAATCTTTCCTTCCGGCAGAGTATATTTCAATGCATTTGAAAGGAGGTTGCGAAAGATGGTGGATAACATGTGCTGATCGGCCAGGACCGTGTATGATGCATCGATTTTAAGCTCAACATCCTGCGCTTTCTGCTGTATCAATTCCTGATGAAGATCCACAGATTCTATGGCAATGCTTTTCAGATCCAGAGCTTTCAGGGAAATGGACAAATTACCCGATTGCATTCTCGACCACTCCAGGAGGTTCTCCAACAAATTCTGGAGGGATCCGGATGTCTGGTGAATGGAGTGAATGAACTTCAATCGTTCTTCATCAGTAGATGTATCATACTTGTTGATCAGGATCTCGGTTAATGAGGCAAAAGTGGCAAAGGGGGTTCTGATATCGTGAGCTATAATTGAATATACTTTGTCTTTGTGTGCCTGGGAAATCTTGAGTTCTTCTGCTTGCTGAATGAGTTGTATTTCCTTTTTCCTGTAGAGGTACTGGTAAATCCCTATGGCAATACCAGCCGCCAGAAAGCAAATGAAAATATTGGAGAAGCGGAAGAAGGATGTCAATTGCTCCGAAAGAATAATCCTGGGCGTAATGGTTGAAGAATAAAACTCGATCAAGGTGTAGAGGATTAGGATGCAGAAGATAATTATAATGGGATACCACTTCTGCCTCCAATCCCATAAAAAAAGAGGTATAAGGGTAGCCACAAATAAGTACATCTGAAAACCCGGACCTTTACCAAAAGCAACAGTTGCTATATAGCCCATAATCAGCGGTGTAAGTATACACAACACTAATTTTGCGCCCAGATGGAAACCTGCCCGGTTAAGAAAAATAATGCCAATCGTGATCAATGAGGAGATGGTAAGAAAAATAATGGCGTGTTGGAATAGCTGAAAATCAACGATACTGTAGAAGATCACATACAGGATCATATTGCCTACGGATACAAGGCTTAAGTAATTGACCAGCCTGATCTTTCTTCTATCGTCAATACCATACTTTAACAGAGCACCGTCAGAAAAAGGCACGTCCAGATAAGCACTGAGTATATTTTTTATGGAGGCCATCCAGTGAATTTCAATTGGAGCTTAAGCTTCCTCGATGGTTTTTTCGATCATGGAAGCCAGATCGTTCATATTCATGGGTTTCCTCAGGCACCTGAGGATTAGGCCGGAGTTCAGAGCATCCTGCATTTCCGTATTGACTTCATAACCGGTTAGGATGAAGCACCTTTTATCAGGGTAGACTTCCTTCAAGGCTCGAATAAACTCCAGGCCATTCATACCGGGCATTTTCATATCACTAATCACTACAGCTGTGTCGCTGTGGTTTTTTAGCATCTCAAGTCCCTCGCTGCCACTTTCTGCTGTAAGTATATGAAACTTCTTTTTGAGGTTTATCTCAAAAAGCAAGAGATTAGTGGGCTCATCGTCGACATATAGGATTTTGTATTTCTCCATAAAACTAGATTAAAGGAAGAGATACCCTCACCAGGGTCCCCTGCTTTGGTATGGATTCGAATTCCAGGTTCCCCCGATGTTCATTTACTATTGAATAGGCGATGGAGAGTCCCAGGCCAGTGCCCTTACCCGGATCTTTAGTAGTAAAGAAGGGATCAATAATTCTTGGTAAATGCTCTTGTTTTATACCGCATCCTGTGTCCTGTACCTCAATGACCATCAGCTCACCAACTTTTTTGGTGGTCACTGTAATCTTACCTTTTTGATCCATGGATTGGATTGCGTTGGAGAATATATTGATGAATACCTGGTGTAATCCTCCAAGGCTACCCCTTGTCTCAAGAGCTTCATCAAGGTAGCTTTTTCCAATCTCTATATGGTCATCCATTTGATATTCGAGCATCATCAGGCAATTATCGAGTATATCATGAATGGGACAGGCCTCATCCATTCTCTCCTTGTTTCCACTCAATTGGGTAATACCCTTAATAATATTACTGGCCCTGTCAATGCCTGAATTCAAAGCATCCAGCAGGATATCGATCTGTTCGTTCTGTATGTCTTTTTCACCCAGAATTTCCTTTAGTCCTGTATAACTGCCCAGGATATAATTGAGTGGGTTGTTTATTTCGTGTGCAATACCTGAGGTCATGATTCCCAAAGAAGCCATTTTTTCGGATTGAACCAGTTGGGACTGTGCATTTTTCAGGGAAATCATGGCTTCCTCCAACTCCCTTGTTCGTTCCTTCACCAGTTCTTCCAGCTGCAGCTGGTATTTTTCAAGTTCAGACTGAAACTGCTTTCTTTTGGAAATATCCCGCCAAAGGCAATGCAGGTAGTCCTCGTTGTTGATGGTAATCTTAGTAAGCACAATATCAAACCATAGGGGTTCCCCCTTACTGTTTTCATGAAGCCACTCAAAACGTGATTGGCCATCCCGGTAACATTTTTGTACTTGTTTAGTTGAACTGTCCCTGGATCTGGAACCATCGGGTTGAAATTCGGGAGAAATCTCCCAGGGATTCTTCCCTATCAAGGCCTTTTTGGTCTTGAACTTAAGCATGTTTAATGCTGCCTGGTTGCAGTCGATAAAGCCCTTCCCCTTCTGAAGGATCAATATACCATCCGCCGATTGGGTGAACAAGCTGCGGAATCTTTCTTCACTCTCTTTTAATTCCCTTTCCTTCTGTTCAACTTCAGATAAATCCCTCCACATGGCAAAGTAGTACTCCTTGTTGCTGGCTATAAAACCGAAGAGTGATACTTCTACAGGGAAGGGAGTACCGTCCTTTTTCAAATGGGTCCATTCAAAGCGAAGGTCCTTGCCTTGCCTGGCTGCTGAGAAGTTTTCCCGACCGGCTTCCAAAGATGACCTCCCATTTGCCTGGTATTCAGGCGTTAAACCCGGATCGGTGGGTGTCCAGCCCAATATTTCTTTTTTCGGGCGATCCAGGAGTTTTGCGGCCATTTCATTGCAATCAATGAATTCAAAATCTGCACTGATAATCAATATGGCGGCGTTGGCACTATCAAACAATCTATGGTATGTCGTATCGGATGTGTTCATTGTAAACGATGCATTCCGGTAGATATACGAGAATTCTGCAGGCAAGTTAGGAATTGCCTGGATTTATTGTCGATAAATAATGATTCTTACTTTGGGTTAATACAAATCATCCATGACCCAGGAAACTGCTGCATCCATGGTTGAGAAGGGTTTGATTTGCAGTTCCGTTTCCTTTTTTTCACCAAGAGCCGGGAAAACGATGGTTTCCGGTTTGTCACAAATAACTGCCAGTTTAATTTTGGCCAGGTGTTCCTGTTTTTTCAGGAAGGAGATCAGGGTCCTGAAGCTGTTCATGTCCATACAAAGATCACATCCCAGCAGATTATTTATTACTCCCCTGGTTGAATCTTTAATTAAATTTTTTCCAATCAAGTATTCCCAGGATTCGATGATCTGATGCACACCTACCTCTCCGATAAAATCCCTGACGAGTATCGCGTCCGGATACTGATCATGATTTTTATATTTAATGCCCATATTGCGCCTACCTATATTCGAACTTCAGATAGTATTTACTGAATACTACCTGTTTACAGCTACAAACATAGTGAATTAATAGCCAAATTCTCCAACTGCTTTTTCACATCCTTCCCAGTTGATCCGGATGTTCGAATCATCCAGCAGGAGATCTTCGGGCGGTAACAAGTCGGGAAAACCTTTCCATCCGGATGCCGGACCGTAGAAATCCCCTGACCTGGCCTCCGTATCCATGCTTGCACGTATAATTCCTGTGGCGCCATCCTCTGCGGTCTGTGCCTGATTCATCAAATCACTATTTCCATCCATACCGCCATCTGCAGCAGTAGTAACCTGAAGCTGTGTTAGTGCTAGGCCTGGATGGGCAAGCAGAGGAATGACGTTCGGGATTTGATTTTCTTCCAGTTTCTTTTTCAGTCCATAGGTGAACGCTGCATTGGCAAGTTTGGTCTGATGGTATCTTTCCCATCTTGGCCCCTGGAAGCTGAGGTTCTCTTCCTCAGAACCATCGCCGCCTAAATTGCCTCCTTGCTTTTCAAAATACCGCATTTCCAGAGGTGAGCCTAAACGGGCCATGGATGAATGGTTTACGATTCGAGCCAGGGAACTTTTTTTAAGCAGGGGGAATAACTCTTTGGTAAGCAGGAAGTGTGAAAGTACATTGGTTTGCATTTGTACATCGTAACCATCCCTGGTCGCCTGATCTTTAAAAGCCATTACTCCGGCATTATTAACAAGTACGTCGATCTTTTCATAGCGTGATTTAATCACTTCCACTGCCTGCTTCACACTGGCAAAGTTTTGTAAATCGCAGTCAACCTGATCTAATCTGTTCTCCGGAACGGATTCAAGCAAAAGTTTATATGCTTGTTCGGATCGATGACTTTGCCTGTTAAGCAGAACGACGGTGGCTCCCTTTTTTGCCAATTCTCTCGCACACACAAAGCCTGTACCACTGGTGGTGCCGGTAATTGCAACCACTTTATGGCTCATGTCCTGCGAGTGTTTTTCCAGTACCTCATCAAGGTGAAGAGTCTTAATTTGATCTTTCATAATATACCTTTTGTGTTTATTTCAATACAATATTGCAGGCAAAAGGTTGGGCAGTATGGTATTGTTTACCATGAAATTAACATTCCATGAGATAAACAAGACCAACAGCATGAATATCACGAATTGGAATTGTTAAAAAAGACTTAATTAGGTGTAAAGCAAGAGATCGAACCTGCATTTCAAATAGTTTTGAGAATACTTGATATTGAGAAGATGGCCTACAATGCGCTCAACAGATTGACACAAAGAGGGATCAATAGATTCGCAATAGTATTATCTTTCTTTTTGGTGACTTCGTGCGATAGCGAGGATCCCCTGGTGGAGGATGAAAATGAGCTTATACCCCAGCAGATTGAGCTAATGGAACTACCCAAGCGGCCTGGCCCGGTCCCAACTACTACCACGGAAATTCCTCACGTTCAAATTGGGGTAGAAATTGTACCTGAAGTCAACGATGAATTGATTCGAAGGGTGTATTCCCTGCCTGGAATTGAAAAGCGGAAATCAGTCGTTGCTGGTTGGCAGGGCCTGTGGATAAACGAACAAATACACATTGTTTACCCCGAATCGCTTATAGGTGGCCGGGAATTCGGACACATTCATGATGATGGCAGTTTACACATATTTTTAGAGCCATTCAGGGCTGAAGAAGCAGTTGAAGCCTGTTGGGCTATTTATCATCCATTTGCAGTGCAAGGTCTGGAAGGATGGGATGGCTTTGTCATGTTATATACTCCTTTGTCCTTTGATGAGCTGGATGTGACCTTCCAACTGATCGTAGATGCATACAACTACATCACAGCACAAAAGCTTGTGGCAGCTGAATACTATTAAATTTCCATTCTTTCTTAGGGATCTCAGGCAACCGATATTCCCACCCCTTACCACATTAAGATCTGTAACCAAATCTTAATCATTATGAAATACGGAGTAAACAGGGTAACCCTGGTAGGAAATGTGGGGGAAATTCCCCGGGTATCAGAGCGGGACGGCGAAGCCTTTGTGGCCAACTTTCCCCTGGCAACCAATGAGGTGTGGCGTGATAAGGAAGGTGAGGAAGTTCGCCGGACCGAATGGCACCGCATCGTGGTATGGAACAAGGCAGCCAATATTGTAAAGGAGCATGTATCCAAAGGTGATGCTCTCTATGTGGAAGGGAAGATCTCTACCAATGCATGGGACGATAAGGAGGGCAACAAGCACTACAGCACAGAAATTGTATGCGACAATTTCCTGTTCCTCTCACCTAAAAGCATGAGGGAGCCTGTTGAGTAAGAGAATTTATCCGTCGGGCTTAGTGTTTTGGCTTCTCTGCCGTTTTGAGTAGAAGATGGAAATACCCAGGGAGATAGCAGCAATAAACATCAGGGCAATGATTCGATATCCCAGGCTTATGTTGCTGAGATCTACGATAAAAAGATAAAAGACTGCGATAACCATGGTGACTATGGAAAGCCAGCGATATTTCATGTTTCTAATCACTACACTGAGGATGAAGAATACCACGGCCGATAAGGTCCATGACAGGGTCACAAAATTCGGCGGCACTGCTTCATGCAAACTAAATAGGACCATAATGGCTCCTGAGAACAGAAATATGTTCCTGATTAGCTCGGTTCGTATTTCCAAACGTTGTTTTCTCCAGTTCAGGATCCTGGCCATCAGGAGTGCAACAAGAGCAAAGGAGAAATTGATCCCATGTATTTTTTCACCCGTTATGAAGTAGGCAATAAGTAGCGACGCAAACATAATGGTGTTCATGATCACCATAAACCTTGAACGGAACCATAGTGCCACGATGACCACCAGCAAACTCTGGATGGATAGAAGGAGAAACGCCAGTGGAAAACGAAAGATCCCGGCAATGCAAATGCTCAGGGCTACAAAACTGTACAGGGCATACATCGCTGCGATGGATTTCCATACACCGCGTATTTGAAGCCAGATGGAATATAAGATGCAGAATGCGGCGATTAATCCAAAGTATAGGTAATAATTTTCTGTGAAGAAAGCCAGTACAGCCATGGTGATAATCAATGAAAAGCCAATTCCATTCAGGACGATCGATGGTTGCAATTGCTTTTGCCTGATTTGTCCTGACTTTGGCAGGATTGCTAAGAACGAGTAAGCTATTGCAAGGGTGTAGACATATACATGTCCCATCTGATGTTCAGTTCGGATTTCCAAAGCTCCGTTTATAAATGGATTGCCCAAGATCCAAACGAGGATGATGGAATAGACAAAAAATATGGAGATGATTAGCGCAGTCCACCATTCCTTTTTTATGGCAAATAATATGGCCGTTCCGGCAATACCCGCTGTCAGAGATAACATAAAATGAGTATGCCCGCTAATTATGGAAGTGATTCCCATCATAATCCAGACCAGGACTGTCAGTAGCTGTGAATTTTTCTTATAGGCCAGGTAAATAAGGCCAGCAAGAACAACAAGAACCAGAGTGTGACCAAGGAATGGATTGTTAATGACCATGCTTTCTTTGAACAGACTGATACGCATGACCTGTATATACAGAAGCAGATGACCATTGTAGCTGAAGAGCCGGGACATATAAGAGAGAGAGTTCCGCGTAAAATATCCAATCAGATATACCAATATTACAGAGGCGAATCCAAATAACAGGGAAAACACCGATTGGTCGTTGTTCTGAAGATATTGTGTAAGAAACAGGATTCCGAATAGAAGGACAATGTTCCCCATCCAGGCCATTCCATATTCTCCAATCCTGGATTCCATGGCATCACCCTTAGCGGGCTGCTTTTCCTTTATGACTGCGTTTCCATCCGATTGTGGCTCTTGAAAACGATCCGTACTTTCCACAACTGGACGATCACTTCTTTCTTCCAAACGGGTCATCCGTTCCTCCAGGTCAGCTATCTTACCTTTAAGCTGCTCAAATTCTGCCATATCGCTCTGAATGTTTTTTTCCATAGTTCAGTTCAGTTTTTAGACTGGTTACTACTTTTTCTGAATATGTATCGGGGCGAAATAGAGTTAGGAGATCCTTTTCTTATAATGAAATTCTCCCAGGATGATCGGCACAGCAACTTTTAACATAAGGGTGTATATCAGGAATCCTGCTGAAAATATTCCAACAGTCACAAAGATTTCGGTGGCCGATGGAAAGTACTCGTATATTTCTCCCAGAACATCAGGAGTGAATCCGGGAATGATGAGCCCAATGCCTTTTTCTATATACACACCCAGGTATATTAAAACTGCTCCAATATTGAGAGTAATGTAATTTTTACGCGTAGCTGGAACAAGGAAAAGCACAAAGGCAATTACATCGAATATAATCGCCATCCAGCCAAAAGGAACAATTTTATTGTGTTCTCGGATTCCGAAATAGAGATAGTCAGTAAATACCCGGTGTTCAGTATCTGAGTATGCTTCCTTAAAAATCTCGGCACCGGTTAAAAACAGATTAAAGAACATCGTATATGCCATCAATTCAGCCAGTGTCCAAATGGCTTTATCATCAATATGCAGTTTTGTAGTCTTTCTCAATACCTGAAATAGTATGATCATAATTGCCGGTCCGGAACAAAAGGCCGAGGCAAGAAATTTTGGAGCAAGTATGGCGCTGTTCCAGAATGGCCTGGCCGCAATACCATTATACAGGAAGGCAGTAATGGTATGAATGGCAATACCGGCAGGAATTGAAAGCAGGATCAAAGGGACTATGTACTTTTTGCTATAGTCTTTGATCTTAAATGCCCTGAATAATATGTGAGACACTATGACAAAATTTAATATAAGATAGAAGGTTAATGCCAAAGAGTCCCAGGCTAATATGGACTGATTAAGACGAAGTTTTCCAATGCCAGGGATCATATGCCATAATCTTTCTGGGCGTCCCATGTCAACGATTATAAACAACATGCACATAATGATGGCACTGATTGCAAGCAGTTCGCCCAAGATCACAATCTCCTTTATGGGCTTCCAGTTATACACATAGGCAGGAATCACAAGCATGATGGCAGCGGCGGCGATACCAACCATAAAAGTGAAATTACCAATGTAAAAACCCCAGGAGACCTGGTCCCTCATGGAAGTAGTGATTAATCCCTCCTCAGCCTGTCCGTAGTAAAAGAAAATACCAATTCCTATCAATAGCAATAGCACCGAAATCCAGGCCCAATAAGCTTTGGATCCCTTTAGAATTAATTTAAAACTGCCCAAAATGAATTCCTTCAAATGCATTGGCAAGGTTTATTATTAGGTGCCATAGAAATAGTAAAACTTCGGCTGTGTGTTTAATTCCTCTTTTAATATAAAGACCCTTTTATTTTTCATAATGATCCGTATTTCACTTTGCTCATCCAGCAAATTCCCAAACTTTCTGGATCCCACGGGACAAACCTCCACACAGGCCGGATATAGGCCTTGTCGTACACGCTGAATGCAAAACGTACACTTTTCAACTACTCCTTTTGCGCGGGGCCTGTTCCCCAGATATTCCGTTTTTGTGTTAATTTCTTCAACTGGAATATTGGGGCTGGACCAGTTAAAACTGCGGGCTCCGTATGGGCAGGCTGACATACAGTTTCGGCATCCCAGGCACCAGTCATAATCAACCACCACGATTCCGTCAGGTTCTGTCCAGGTTGCCTCAACGGGACAAACTTTCACACATGGGGGATTCTTACATTGCTGGCATTGAACAGGCATATAAAAATGCCCGTCGCTGGGAACCTGCTCATGATCGTAATACAAATTGGAATGCAAGAGGTCCACTCCCTTATCTTTCTCCATTTCGAGCACCTCTATCCAGTGAATTTCCGGATTCCTGGATTGATTGTTTTCCGATACACATGCATATACACATCTTCTGCAGCCAATACACTTGGAAAGATCAAGCCCATATCCATAAAGTACATGGTCCATTGGCAAGGTGGAGTTTACTTCTATGACGGTATCGTATTCTTTCTTGTATTCTCGTTCAAGACGATCCAGCACCTCGGCAAGTTCCGTTTCGTCCAGCTCTTTAAATTGTTCCTGGAAGAAGGACTCAATCTTATCACTGTTGCATGATGAAAGTGCCGACAAACTTGCTATGGATGCAGTACCCATTGCCATCCACTTCATGAAGTTGCGTCTGTCGATGCTTCTTTGTGGGTGTGGATTATTGTTCCGGTCTTTCATAGATTGTATCCATTTTAATTTGATCAGGTTTTCTTGGTGGGGGCATGGGTTCCAGCTTCTTTATTTTTGGGGAGTGGGGGTCATGGCAGTTAACACAAAGAAGGTAGATTTTTTGCCCGTTCCACTCACCTGTTCTTTTCCCATGAATGCCGAGTTTCCAATCCCGGTATTTGGGGCCGTGGCACTGACCACACAGTTTATAGGATTCATCAAATCCCAGGTGTTTTCCACCTGCCAGGACCAGAGAATCCCGATCGGATTCGCTGTGACAGGCCAGGCACCATCTATTCTCGGAGTCGTGATCAAATAGGATCTCTTCATGCATTTCAACCAGTTCGCGTCTTGATGAATTGGATGGAATTTCACTATGGCAATCGTTGCACGGAAAATAGTCTGAATAGAATTCTTGGGCAGGTATCAACCCGGTTGAGTCCAGGACATTCAGAACTTGTTTTGAGATGGGATCTGCATGATCAGCATCTGCATAGGTATTCAAATTGCATCCTGAAAAACCCAGCAAGAGCAAACAGATCCATATAAGAAAACTATGTTTTTGAAACAGCATCACTTAAAATGTATTAAATGATACAGATAATCAATGAATAATAATACAGAAAATATGAAAGCAAACACTATATTTGTAATGCCGAAATACTTAGTAATCATCTATTTAGAATAAAACCAAATAATAATCATGGATACGCCTGAGCACCTTGATGAGGGTATAGATTTGGAAGACAAGCAAGCGGTATTTACCCTGGGAGTAACCTCAAAGTTAGCTGATGTACCTGCCCATTCCATCAGGCAGTACATTGATATGGGATTGATTATTCCTTTTAAGCTTGAGTCGAAACGGCATTTGTTTTCTAAAAGGGACCTTGCCCGATTGAAGCATATCCGGGAGCTTATCCACGAAAATGGTTTAAACTTTGCCGGTGTCCGGACCCTGATGGCCATGACCCCATGCTGGGCTATACGCAAATGCAACGAGAGTGATAAACATTCCTGTGATGCCTACAAGGAAAATTTCAAGCCCTGCTGGATGGCGTCAGAAAAGGGAAAGAATTGTAGAAATATGGATTGCAGAAATTGTGAAGTATACCATTCCCTGGACCAGGCAGGAGGCATTAAATCATTGCTCTCTACCCTGCTTTAATATTTCTTAATCTGCGTAAGCCTCAATGGGATCGCAGCTGCAAACCAGGTTCCGGTCGCCATAACCATCGTTGATCCTGCTTACAGATGGCCAGAACTTGTTTTCCATGACCCAGGGTAGGGGGAAGGCTGCTTTTTCGCGGGAGTAAGTACGGTCCCATTGGTCGGAGACAAGCACATCGGCCGTGTGAGGCGAATGCCTCAATACGCTATCCTCCACTTTCACCTTTCCCTCGGCAATCTCCAGAATGTCCTTATGGATGTCTTTCATGGCTGCAATAAAACGGTCCAGTTCGGCTTTGGACTCACTTTCTGTGGGTTCCATCATTAAAGTGCCATGCACAGGGAAAGAAAGGGTAGGAGCATGGAAGCCATAATCCATCAGCCTTTTGGCTATATCCGCTTCCGTAATGTCTGCCATGGTTTTGAATTTCCTGCAATCCAGGATCATTTCATGAGCCACCCTGCCTTCAGTTCCGGTGTACAGAATATCATACTGGTCCTTCAGGGAGGCCGCCACATAATTGGCATTCAGAATGGCCAGGCGTGTCGATTCGGTCAGGCCTTCTGTTCCAAGTAGGCGGATGTAGGCATGGGAAATGGCCAGAACTCCTGCGCTTCCATAAGGTGCAGCAGCCACACTATTGATCCCTTTCATTCCCCCCGTCTCCTGCAGGGGATGGGTGGGCAGGTATTCCACCAGGTGATTGGCAACCCCGATGGGTCCAACTCCCGGACCACCGCCGCCATGCGGGATGGCGAAGGTCTTATGCAGGTTCAGGTGGCACACATCCGCACCGATGTAGGCCGGACTGGTGAGCCCCACCTGGGCATTCATATTCGCTCCATCCATATAAACCTGTCCGCCCTGGGCATGGACCATGCCAATAATATCGCATATGTTGTCTTCAAAAACCCCATGGGTGGAAGGGTAGGTGATCATGATGGCGGAAAGCCTCTCACCGTATTCTTCGCTCAGTTCCCTGAGATGCTCGGTATCGATGTTGCCACGTTCATCGCATTTTACCACCTTCACTTCCAGTCCGGCCATCACTGCACTGGCAGGATTGGTACCATGGGCTGAAGCAGGTATCAATACTACATTTCGCTGATGATCTCCACGATCCTTATGGTAGGCCTGAATGACCATCAAACCGGTATACTCTCCGGTTGCTCCTGAATTGGGTTGAAAGGAGATGGTCTCAAAACCGGTTATCTGCTTCAACATTTGTTCCAGCTCGTTGATAAGCTGATGCATGCCTTCGGTCTGATTGATGGGGACGAAGGGATGAAGCGTGGCAAATTCCGGCCAGCTGACAGGAAAGAGCTGGGTAGCCGCATTCAGTTTCATGGTACAGGATCCCAGAGAGATCATAGACTGGGTCAGAGAAATATCTCTTCGTTCGAGCTTTTTGATGTAGCGCATCATTTCGGT
>Ga0180435_10004044_pt1 | contig 14523 bp, 13 predicted proteins | sample SS_ome_3_FD_132467 | JGI IMG/M metagenome (GOLD analysis project Ga0180435, IMG submission 132467) | Hypersaline lake sediment archaeal communities from the Salton Sea, California, USA - SS_3_S_1 metaG | ecosystem: Environmental > Aquatic > Non-marine Saline and Alkaline > Hypersaline >... | reverse complement strand
TCGCTGGCCATGCGCGTGGTCGAAATTGAAATCGTCACCACCGAGGCGTCCGGATCGAACAGATCCTTCATGGCGTTAACGAGCGTAACCAGCGAAAAGCAGGAAACATCTACCGCCCGCAGGAACTGACTCTTGCTCGTTTCGTGGAACGGCTTGACCGTACCTTCGTAATCCGCGAACGCAATCGAGTGGACCATTCCATGTAGTGTCGGATGCTCTGAAGCAACTTCCGCCTTCAATCGGGCGAGTTCGTCTTCCTTCTCGACATCACAGCAGAAGACATCGGCATCGCCAGTCAACTTCGCGATGCGGTCGCGAACTGATTCATCCCGCACCACATAAACGACATTCGCCCCCGCCTCGTTGAGCACCCGCGCGATGTGATACGCGACACTTTTTCGGTTTGCGACGCCGCAAACGAGAATCGTTTTGTCGGCCAGTTGGAGAAAATCCATAACGTCGACTAGACCGGTTTTGGAGCAAGAGTAACGGCGAACTCGAACCGAACGGCCAGTTTGCCTCCACAGGTGACCTTCGCGGTCAGGAAAAAGGCGTCGGCGACCCGCTCATTGAGCGTTACGTCGAGGTCGATGGTTTCGCCCGGCGTGACCATCCGTTTCAACTTGACGTTGTTGATGCGGGTGGCGACGGGGATGCCCTCCCCCTCCGAAAGCGTCGACGAAAGCAACACGGCGCCGGCCTGCATTGAGGCCTCGCACAAAATTACGCCGGGGACGATCGGACTGCCGGGGTAGTGTCCCTGAAAGAAAAACTCGTCGGCTTGAAACGTCTTGCGACAGACGATACGATCTTCGCCCTGCTCGACGATTTCGTCCAACAGTAACATCGGTTTGCGGTGCGGAATCGCCGCTTCAATTCGCTCAAGACTCATTCTGAAATTGCCTCAATATCTTCCGTTGTGTTATTCGTCGCCGGGGCCTTCAGCAGCATCGCGTCGACGTCGTTTGCGACAATCACACCGTAGTTGATCGCGCCGAGCCAGCCCGACATGATGATGCCCACGCTGCCGGCGTGGTAGAGCCCTTTGACCTGGTCGGGCAACCCGCGGCTGACCGCGAGCCCCTCGAACTTCGTGCCAAAACTCGCCCCGGCAATATGTTTCGTGTAGTGCTCGAATGTGCATGGTGTCGACACCTCGACGTGCGCCGCCCGCTCGCGAATATTCGGCACGTAACGATCGAGGTCGTCGAGCGTCGTCTCGATCAGAGCCTGCTTGCTCGCCTCGTACTCTTCCTCGCTGAGCTTCGCCCAGTCGTCATATTCGGCATTCGTGCTGGAAACGATCAAACAGCGAGGTCTGCCCTGCGGGCGCGTCCGCGGGTAGTAGAACGAGTACGTCCGGCTCGTGACGTCGCGGCTCAGCAGCAAGTCTGTGCGGAAAGCGGGAGCCGTGCTGCTGAACAACAGATCGCCCGTCGACTCGTCGATCAGATCGCCGTCGTTCAACGCAATGTACGTCTGTGTGCTCGAATTATTCAGTCGGACAGCCTTCGCGTCCTCAACGAAATCCTTATCGAATCGATCTTCGCCAACAAACTGGAAGATCGTCGACATCAGGTTGGCGTTGGAGACGACGGATCGAGTCTTGATCGTACGCCCATTCACATCGATGGCGGTGACGCGACCATTCTCAACATGGATTTTCTCAACCGTCGTGCGGATGCGAACATCGACACCGTTGCGTTTCATCTCCTCGTGCATCTGACCGATCAGATGATCGGTCCCGCCCTCGAAGGTGAAAACACCCTTCGACATAAAGTTCGAAAACACGATGCCGTAGCTGATCGCCGGGTCTTCGAGCGTCGAACCGTTCGCGTACGTGATCGGCTCCATCAGCAGGCGAATCACATCCTCCCGGCCGGGGAAGAACCGATCGAACAACTCGCGGGTCGTCGTCGATTGATCGTCGTAGAAATTCATCTGCCGGGCGGCGTCGAAAAAGGCCTTCACCTGCTCCTCGGCCAGTTCGAATTTCTCGACCAGCAGCCGCGTGAAGTCGTCGCGATTAAACGTCGTCGTCAGCGAAAACATCGGGTTGTCGAACCGGATGTTTTTGAGTTGCACGATCGAGTCGGCAATCTCCTTCGTCCAATACCTGCGGCAGCTTTTGATCATGCCGATCGGAAAACCGTGCAGGGAGATATCAAAGATGTGCCCGCCGGGTCGTTTGAACCAAGTCGCCAAACCACCGAGTTTGTAATGCTGTTCCACAAGGAGAACGCTGTGTCCAGCTCGGGCCAGAGTATTCGCGCACGTCAAACCGCCGAGGCCGGCGCCGATTACAACAACATCGTAGGCGTCTTTCGCGCCTTGGAGAAAGTCTTTTGGCATGGGGCTAAGATACGAAGTTTCGGGCTGATTGCGAAGGTGGCGACTAAAGGTCGTCTGTCAGAAGGTGGCGATTCGCCACGGTGATGCCGCTGATGATCGCACCGACAATACCCACGTAACCCTGATCTGTGCCGCAGATGAACAAGTTTTTCAGGTGCGTCGTGCCGGCAAGCCGTTTTTGCGGAGCGCCGTAGACCGCCCCGTTCTCCTTCCAGGTGAACCGCCGCACCGTGCTGGGCGTGAACATATCGGTCTCGATGACCCGCGGGCGGAAGTCGGGCACGAAGCGAACGGCCGAGGCGGTGAGCCGATCGTACCAATCCTGCTTCTCTGTCGCATACGTATCGGCATTTAGCTTCTGCCAACCTTCGTGATCGGCGATTGCCGTTAGACGAATCACACCCTCCGGCAGTGCGGAGCTACCAATCTCCGACTCGGGATAGTCGAAGTTATTCGGCGAACAAACGACGCCCGTTCGAGTGTCGCACAGGTCGTTGCAGCGTTGCCAGTGAAACTCGTCGCTATCGTTGAAGAAGACGATCGTTTCTTTGTGATCGAGTTCGGCGGGCAGGCAATCGAGCGTGCAAACCGCCTCGACGAACGACATCTGCCCCGTTTGCTGCTGCGTCGTCGGTTGATTGCAAAGCTTGAGCGTTTCCGGCCAACCCGCGGACGACAGTACGCGTCGCCCGGCAAGCTGCGTGCCATCATCTAGCACCACGCCCGGTGTCGTCTCGCCATCGATGCGAATCTCCTTGACACCGCAGCGCAGTTTCAACTCGCCGCCGAGTTCGCGGAACCGCCGCACCAGTTTCTTGAGGATCAATCGCACGCCCTTGATCGGACGGGCGAATCCTTCCAGATAGATGCTGCGGAACATGATGCAGAACTGCCCCCAGTCCATATCGTGTTCGCGGGCGTTGCCGTACCACATCAGCGGGCAAAAGAGCATCTCGACGAGCAGCGGATCATCAATCTCGCCGGCAACCACCTCGCGGGCAGAAACCTCGAACATCGCCTGATCGATGTCATCGTAGTCGGCTATGCGGCCAAGCAACCGCTGGAAGTTGTCCTTTTGTTGCGGGAACGCCGTCGCAACCTCGCTGGCAAGCAATTCGATGTCGTTATTGAATTTGAGCCGCACGTTGGGGAAGGCGATCGCGGAGCCAAGCTGCTGGCTGAGATCAAACTCATCCCAACGAAAGCGAAGCTGTCGCAGCAATCGGGCGAGCGGCCCATGTTTTGTGCCGCGGGGCGTGTAGTTCGTCACCGCGTGCAGGCCGACGTCATAGTTCCGACCGCGCAGCCGGTAGAACGAGTTCAGCCCACCGATCGTGGTGTGGCGTTCGAGGATGCAGACGCGTTGTCCGAAATGGGCGAGGCGAATCCCCGCAGCCAAACCCGACATCCCGGCGCCAATGATGATGGTGTCGTACATGTCAACCGACCAACGACCAGACCAACCGCTAAATGTCTTTCATCAACGGCGTTAGATAGGCGACCGTGCTGGCCATCGAAGCGAGTTCGGTGTAGTCCTCTTCAGGGATCTGCACGCGGTGTCGTTTGCGCAGTTCCATCACGATGTCCAGAAAGTCCATGCTGTCGAGTTCCAGCTGATCGCGGAACGCAACGTCGTCCTTCAGACCGCTGAGATCTTCATCCGGGGCGATATCGTTAAGAATGTCGAGAACTTCCTCGCGGATCTCATTGGGAGCCATTCGCGTACTATCTCCTAAAACTAAACTGGACAGGTCCCGAGGACCATCACATCCGTTTGATAATGGTTACCGAGTTAATGCCCAGCATACCGAACGAATTGTTCAGGATATAGCGGGGCTTGCCGATTTCACGCGGCTCGTTAGCAACCAAATTCGGTAATTCACATTCGGGATCGAGCGAATCGAGGTTGATTGTGGCGTGACAAACGCCGTCTTCGAAGGATGGCAGGTTGCCCGCCAGCTCGAGCGCCCCGGCCGCGCCCATCGCGTGACCAATGAAACTCTTTGTATTGTTAAAGTAGGTGCTTTTCGTTTCGCCGAATACGCTCCTCAGCGCCGCCGCCTCTTGCAGATCCCCGGTCGTCGTGCCGGTAGCGTGCGTGCTGACAATGTCGATCTCGTCGGGACTGAGCCCGGCTCGCTCAAGGGCAATCTGCACGCACTCGGCCTGCCGCTCGGCGTTTGGCAAAACAAAATCGGTGGCGTCGGTATTGATCGCATAACCCGCCAATTCGCCGTAGATCTTGGCCGATCGAGCCCGGGCGTCGCTCAAACGCTCGAGGATGTAAATGCAGCCACCCTCGGAAACCACGATGCCGTTGCGATCCGTGTCGAAAGGACGGGACGCCTTGGCGGGGTCTTCGTGCTCGGCCAAAGCCCCTTGGCTCTTGAAACTGGCAAAGATGCCGAAGGTATGAATGCTCTCAGAAACACCGCCGGAGATCGCCAAATCGCACTCCCCAAGCCGCAGCATCTGTGCGCCTTGAATCAGCCCCGCGTTTCCTGCCGCGCAGGCCGCCCCGATTGTGTAATGCGGGCCGGTAATGCCCATATTCAGGGCGATTTCGCCGGCTGGATTGTTGGCGACGGTACGCGGATTGTGGTGATGCGACCAAAAACTGGTGTCGTAGTCGTAGGCTTTGATCTCGTGGATTTCGTTCTCGGTCTCGACGTTGCCGTGCTCGGTCACGCCCACGTAGACACCGACTTTCGATCGGTCGACGTTCTCCCAATCAACTCCCGAATCCTCGATCGCCTCGCACGAACAATAGATGCCCACGCTGCCCGATCGGGTGCCGCGGCGGCGATCCTTGCGGCTTTGATGTCGCCCCGCCTCGAAATCGCAGACGCCGGCCAGCGTTTCGCCAACGTAACGTGTCTCAAATTGCGAAACCCCGCTCCGCCCGGCCAGGATGGCCTCACGGTACTCGGCGAGCGAATTGCCGTTGGGGGCGGTCAGACCGATGCCCGTAATGACAATCCTTTGTTGATCGGGTAGTTCTTCCGTTTTCGCGATCATCCACCGAGTCTCTGGGGATCTGCCCTGATGGTGTAAAACCCGTAAATATAACGAGTTCCGTCCAAATCAGCAACGGTGGGGAGGGCGGGACTTTGGAGGCCAAGGGTTGGATACGGGGGCCGCGGCGGGAGGAAAAACGCCGCTGGCGGCTTAACCGACTCCGTTTCCAATCTCCTCCGCCAGTCGCCGCATGCCTTCCTCGGTCGAGATTGTCGCCTCGTAGCCGAAGTCGGCTTTGGCCCGAGAAATATCAAAATAGTGCGAAGTCGCCAACTGCCCCGCAAGGAATCGGGTCATCGGCGGTTCACCGGGCAGACGAAACAGCCACCAGATGCCCTCCAGCACTGCGCCAACACGGCGAGCGGCAGGCAAGGAGATCGACTTCTTGATCGGTCCAAGATTCGCCAACGCCAAGATCTCGTCGATCCACTGCCAGCAGCTGACCGGTTCACCCTGGCTGAGAAAGTAGGCTCGACCGCAAACGGGGGCCCCCGGCGTCATCGCGTCGGCCGCCTGCAAATGCGCCTGTGCCGCGTTCTCAACGTAGATCATGTCGACAAGGTTCGTACCATCCCCAACACGCCGCAGTCGTCCACTTCGGGCGCGTGCCAGTAACCGTGGAATCAGGTGCCGATCACGTGGTCCCCATATCAAGTGCGGCCGAAGCGAACAGGTCAGCAAACTGTTCTGGCCGTTCGACTCTAAAACGTGTCTTTCCGCAATCGCCTTCGTGTGCGGATAGTGGCAGAGCCACTTTTCCGGATAGGGCGCCGATTCGTCGACGTTGACTTGATCCGTACCGTCGAACGTCACGCTCGGGCTGCTCGTGTAAACGAGTTTGGTGATACCGTGGTCGAGCGCCGCCTGCACGATATGCTGCGTACCCAGCGTGTTGATGCCATGAAACTCCCGCCACGGCCCCCAGATACCGGCCAGCGCCGCCGTGTGATAGATCACATCGACGTTCTCGCAGGCATTGTGTACGGCTTTGGCGTCGCGGAGGTCGCCGCGGATGCAATGAGCCCCCAACTCCTTGAGTTGGGGATAGTCGCCGCGTGAAAAGGCGACGACCTCGTCGCCACGGGCGATCAGTTGTTCGACGATATATTGGCCGAGGAATCCCCCGGCCCCTGTTACCAATGCACGCGCCACGTTAGAAACCTGAAATCACATCACGGGGAATTCTGAAACGATAATGGCCTTTTTCGCCGGCCGCCGAAGCCGAGAGGATCAACTGAAACTCTTGAATCGTCGAACGATCGACGCTATCCGGCACGATGAACACCAAGCGATCTTCGATACTCCGCCCCGGGAAGAGAGCGGATTCAGCCACATGCCCATCGACTTGCATCATGCGTCGCATGCGAAAGACCTCGTACCGACGATCGTTATCGTCGGTCATTTCGAGTCGCTTCCGCATCGGCCCGTACCAACTTCTGTAGGTGACAGGATCCTGGCTGTTGTTTGAGACTGTGAGATAGATCGAGAGGTAATTCTGCTCGGTTTCGATGGGTTGCTGCAAGCCGTCGCGACCACGCAGAATCTCGTACGATGCACTTGGAATACGTACCTTCACACCGCCAATCTGCTGAGACTCGTTTGGCGCCACCGCCCATTGGACCTCCTGCGGCGCATCGTCGTCGTCTTTCGCCGCCGGACCACCCTGCGACGCCATGTGGACCAGCAGAGCCACAATACCGATCACCAAAAAGACGACCACGCCAATGACAAAGTGCATCAGGTTTTTGCTGATGCCGCCTACTGGCTCGATCACCGCCCCAGTCGAGTTGGTCGTGCCAACGGAAACGGTTGGACCAGGCTTCCGGGTTCGCTGCGGTGGGGATGTGGTGGGAGGCGGCGTGACCGGAGGAGTGGGAGCCGAGGGCGCAGCGCCATAGCCAGATGGGCCGGCGGCGGGGCGAGGGACCTGGAAAGTTGAACCGCATGTCATGCAACGGATGGCGTACCCCGCCGCCTGCGGGGGCACACTCTGAACAGCACGACACGCCGGACACGATACCTGGATCATTCTTTTTCCAGTAATCCACGATGGTCGTTGTCGCCATCTCCGCCGTCGCCCTCGAACTGATCGTTCAACTCGTCGACCGTTGGCGGCGCGTTGGGATCCTTTTCAACCGGCCCGGCGTCGATGGACCCAGTTGCCGGGAAGGGATCGTCGTTGTCATCGTCCTCCGTCTCACCAACCGGGGCAACCACCGGCTCCCTTTCAACGACGGGCGCAGGCGGGCGATCATCGTCAAGTCCCACGTCGCTGCCATCAAAGACCTTATCCTGCGTGTCGCCGCCGCCAACTTCCTCAATGCCACGATTGATCGCATCAATGGAGGGCTCTTGCCCGGTCGTCTCGCCGTCCGTGCCAGCCACTTGCGTTGGCCTGCGTTTCGACTCGCCGGTCAGATAGTCAAGCGGAAGCTCGAAACCAAGCACCGACTTCGATAAGCCGTTGCGAATCGTTGCCCGCAGCGAAATCCGTTCGTCGTCGACAGCGCCAGTCGGCCGGCCTTCGTCGGCCAGTTGAAACGCCGCATATGGCAACGCCAAACGAACGAAATCAAACTCGCCCGATGGAGCTCGGAAAACGAGCGTATCGGTCACTTTCTGCTTTGGATTGAGTATCTGACGGCTGCGACCGCGCAGATGCGCCGAACGCGGATCGGAATCGGGAGAAAGCGTCGTGCCGTTGCTATCGACCACGCCTGCCGATGTCGAAGTACTCCCATTCCAACTCGTATAGTAAAGCGCTTCCTGGTCGCCCTTGTTTTCTATTTCCAACTTGACCAACAGGAACGGCATGCCGGGCTTGCCTAGCTCCTGAGGACTGGAGGTGGGATTGGTCGCTAGCCACGCCTCTCGCACGCGAATACCAACGATCTGGCCCTTCTTCGTGCTCAGGCCCGCCTCGGGCTTACCGGGCAGCACCTTCCAACTGCCAACCGAACTCATCAGTTCAGTGCGATCAACGGCCGGGGCAACCGTAGTATCTTCCGTAACTGTTTTTTCGTCTGCAGGTTTGTTCTTGCTTTTGCTTTCGGCGACTTCCTTTTCGGAGAACGCGCCGGAAAACGCAAGGGCGGCAACCAGGCCAACCACACCCAACACGCCGACGCAACCGATGATGATCATCGTGTACATATCGTTCTTGGAGTGACCGCGTTCCGAACGCTCCCCAACAACATCCGACTTCCTCTCAGACACTCCCGCTGGGCTGGGGGCGGCTGGAGCACCACCAGGAACGGGCGGTGGCGCTTGCCTTGCCGCCACAGGAACGGCCGGCGGCCCACCGCTTGGCACGGCGCGGGCGACTGGCGTAGCGGGCGTCGCCGCCACGGGACGAGCAACTGGAGTTGCAGGCTGTGCCACGGGGGTCGCCGTTGGCATCGCGGGAATCGCCGCGGGGACAGCGTTCGCCGGTGCCGGCTGTGCAGCGAACAACCCTGGGACTTGCGAAGCGGGCGTCCACGGACCATTAGGCGCCTGTCGCACCAAGTCGCGTGGACTCAACTTCTGTTGCTGTGCAAGTTGACGAAGTTGATCGCTGGTGGCCGGTCCGACCAACTGACCGTTTATCTGGCAATACCACTGCACCGACATGACACTTGTCCTTTAGGAAAGTGGCGGCTCTGAACCTTTCTGCTCCAAATCAAGGCATACACTAAGCGCCTGTCTTCAAATCGAAGTCAAGGCGTCGCTTGATGTACGATGGATCTCCAGATCCGTCGATTCCGCTCAAGTTTTGTTGGTCGCGACGGGTTAGAAAACCCATCGTACGGGATTTATAGACAGGCTCTAAGCGCAAACCTTGCCCTTCCTTGAATTTACCAACAAGTTCGTGCCAATGCCAGCACGATTCCCTGAGCCAACCAGCAAGCGGCATCCCCCACTCACGCCTCATCCCTCATCCCTCTCGCCTTTCTTGGCCGCCCATTCGCGAAGCAACTCACGGTTGATCTTCGAGTTGTGTCGCACGTCAACCGGAAGCGACCTATGCAGCAACACTTTCTTAATCGGTTTGGTGAGCGAATGTTCTTGCGCAAGTTGTTGCAATTGCTTGACTAGCGCCCGGGCGTCGTCGGGAGACTTTGCCTGCTGTTCCGGCCAGATTTCCACGATGGCGACCGGTTCCTGGTTCCCGGGGGAGCCAACGCCAACGACAGCAGTGCGGAATACCCGCTCGTGCGTGTTGAAAATCGCTTCACAGGGGACGGGATACATCACACGATCGGCTGTCGTAACGCGATGTGCTTTCCGACCGCAGAACCAAAACCGCTGCTGCTCGTCAAAATACCCCAGATCTCCCATCCGATGCCAAACGGCGTCACTGTCGGCAATCTTACTAAAGGCATTCGCTTCGACGCGGGTGATGTATTCCCGGGTGACGACCGGGCCACGAACGATCAGTTCACCGATCTCGCCGTCGGCGACGGGCTGCACGTCACCGATATCACCGATCGGGTCATCGGTCGTGCGAATGATCTTCCAATCGATGCCTGAAAACTTCTTGCCGACGCAGGTTCCCGCCCCGGTTGCGCTTTTGTCCGCCGTCTCGCCGAGCACTTCCGTGGCGGAAATCGAGGCGACCGGCAGAGCCTCGGTGGCGCCGTACGGCGTATGAACGTCACCGTCCTCGGCGATCGCTGCCTTAACTCGCTGAAGCACATGCGGCGGCACGGGCGCACCGGCCGAAAGCACTCGATGGAGCGTTGGCATGCGTACCGACTCGCGCTCGCAATAACGGCCAACCGCATTCCACACGGCAGGCGAGGCGAACGACTGCCCTGCCGAAAAGTCGTTCACCGCTGCCACAAACCTTGTTGGATCGACTTTCGCCGGTCGCGTCGGGTCCATGTCGGGCAGCACGGTCGTCGTCCCCATACCTGCATTGAACAGGCTGAACAACGGGAAGGCGGCCACGTCGATTCCGCCTGGCTCAATACCGTAGCGGTCGCGAATTTGCTCGACCTGCTGATCGAAGTTGCCGTGCCGATAGTGGACGCCCTTGGGGATACCGGTCGCCCCACTCGTAAAGATAATCGCCGCGGGGTCCTCGGCTTGCGTGTTGGCTGGTTCGAAGTCTGCCGCCGCGTTGCTGCCAGTCTTCTTGCGAGCCTCGCGAAGTTCCTTGAGCGTCGCCCCTCCCCAGAACCAGCGTCGGCCGACGGTCACGTTGTGGATCGCCGTTTTGAATCGACGACGGAGAACCGTGCGCACCGCCTGCCCGATCGGGATGGCGACGAAACCATCGGCCTTCACCTCTTCAAGACACGCGATCATTCGTTTCATGCCCATGCCGGGATCAACTAACACGCCGACCGCACCAACCTTGAATAGGGCGAAGACTAGGGAAATGAAGTCGATCCCCTGCGGCACGAGCAATACAAGCCGCATGCCAGGCCGGATGCCGCGCGCCCGCAGGCCCGAGGCGATCGCGTTGCTATCCAAGTCCAAGTCGCGAAAGCTAATCCGCTGGGCGTCGGCGGGGTTGCCACTGCCGGGATGCACGATCACGCCGGGAGCATCGGGGTTTTCTTTAGCCGTCGCCGTCAAACGCAGACCGATGTTGACGATTCCGTTTGCCATATGATTCCGTTGTTGGGTTCGGAGGTCAGGGGGCGGGGATCGGGGACGGAAGAACACGGCTGCTTGCGGCCGGCTTCATCTTCGCTTCGCTGCACAGGAGTTGTAACACGCGATCGGCGATGTCTACACCGGTCGCAGCCGCCAACGCCTTCCACCCCGGCGATGCATTGACCTCCAGAACATAAAGGCTACCGTCGTTGCCTGGCAAGAGATCTACCCCGGCAAAAACGGCTCCGGTGGCTTGGGCCGCTTTGTGGGCGGTCGCGGCCAATTTCGCAGATACTTCGATCGCCTCCGCCACACCACCACAACTGATGTTGGTTCGCCAATCGCCATTGCTGCGACGCCTAATGCCGAAGACATCGTCGCCGATCACTAACAATCGCAAGTCGGCGCCTTCGTGGGGCACAAACTCTTGCAGGTAGAATACCGAGCCGGTTTCGGCCATGGTCGAGAACATACTGCGAGTCGCTATTGCGTCGCGAATGCGCTCTATCCCCCGCCCTTCCCCGCCGAACAACGGCTTGACGACAACATCACCGCCAAGCGATTCGAAAGCGGCCATCGCATTCTCGACCGTTTGACATGCAATCGTACGCGGCACGTTCAGCCCCGCACGCTGAAGTTGTGCCGTCGTCAAGTATTTGTCGACCGAGCACTCGACCGCCTTCGGCGAATTGACAACCGCCAGCCCTCGCTGATGTAGTTGCCCCAGCACATCCATCCGAAAGACAACTTGCTCCAACGTTCCCGGCGGCATCGTCCGCACCAACAACGCATCGAGTATCGCGAGGTCTGTACCTGAACTCGATGCTTCAACACCATCTCGCATCACACTCGACGTCAACTGCGAATACGAGATCGATGCCAGCGCGTGTCGGCCACCAACCGCCCTTTCCAGGTCGCGATAATGCCAGCTATCTCGTTTTGCCAGGACGCCGATTTGCATGCTTCTCAATCACCGCACGGTGGGTTGTTCACCCACCGAATCAACTTGAAATACTCGCTGAGCACGATTGCCAACCAGCCCAATAAACCTAGCAAACCAAAGCGTGCTTATCCGGAACAAAACCTGTTTTCTGTTTTGCTTCTCAAGGACTTGCAGTTGTGTGGTTGACCACACATAATGCCCGTCCTCGTTTAAGGCAACGCAGTTTTTTGACAATCGTTTTTCATCCAATGTGGAATGCACATCGATGCCTCACCCCACCGCCCCCGGCGAACGATTTCGAGCGGCCGTCGAAGCAGAACATCCGCTACAAGTTGCGGGGACGATCAACGCGTATTGCGCACTGCTAGCCGAACGCGCCGGGTTCAAGGCGATCTACCTTTCCGGAGCAGGCGTAGCCAACGCCTCGTTCGGTTTGCCTGACTTGGGTGTTACCACATTGAACGATGTCCTGGAAGACGCCCGACGGATTTGTGCGGCAACCGAGTTGCCCTTGCTAGTCGATACCGACACCGGTTGGGGCGGCCCAATGATGATCGCCCGAACCGTGCAGTCGCTTACCCGGGCGGGCGTGGCCGGCATGCACATCGAAGACCAGCCAGCCGCAAAACGATGCGGCCACCGTCCAAACAAAGCTGTTGTCAGCACTCACGAAATGGTCTCGCGGATCAAGGCGGCGGTCGACGCACGACCGGACCCTGCGTTCGTCGTCATGGCTCGAACCGACGCCGTGGCCGTCGAGGGCCTAGACGCCGCGGTAGAGCGCATCTGCCGCTACGTGGATGCCGGGGCCGATATGATCTTCGCCGAAGCCCTGCCTGACATCGAGCAGTATCGCCGTTTCACAGAGGCGGTCGATGTGCCGGTGCTTGCCAACATGACCGAGTTCGGCGTCACGCCCCTGCACACCGCCGAGGAGTTTGCCTCGGTCGGTGTACGCCTCGTGCTCTACCCGCTCTCCGCCTTTCGCGCCATGAGCGCCGCGGCGGCGGCCACCTATCAAACGATCCGCCAAGATGGCACACAAAAAGCCGTCGTCCAAGCGATGCAAACCCGCAAAGAGCTTTACGATGTGCTCGACTACCACCAATACGAACAACAAGCAAATGAGCTATTAGAAAAGGAAGATCCCCATGTGTAGCAAGAAAAAAACCGGCGGGCTGGCAGGTGTCAGCGCCGACCAAACCGCGATCTGCACCGTCGGCAAAGAAGGCATCGGGCTCAACTATCGCGGCTACTCGATCTATGATGTGGCCGAGCACGCGACGTTTGAAGAGGTCGCCTACCTGCTGCTCGACGGCGCTCTGCCGACGCGCGACCAATTGACCGATTACCAGAAACAACTGATGGGGCTGCGGAAGTTGCCGGATGCGATCAAACCGGCCCTGGAAGCCTTGCCGGCCTCGGCACACCCGATGGACGTACTACGCACGGGCGTGTCGGCACTCGGCTGCCTAGAACCAGAAGACGACCCGGCGAAACAACACGAGGTCGCAATGCGGCTGCTGGGTGTGATGCCGGGCATGGTGATGTACTGGTATCACTTCTCGCACAATGGCAATCGGATTGAGACGGAAACCGACCAACCCACGCTCGCCGGCCATCTGTTGGAAATGCTGCTCGGACAACCGCCCAAGGAACTGCACGAGAGGGCGATGGATGTCTCGCTCATTTTGTACGCCGAGCACGAATTCAACGCGTCGACATTCGCAGCCCGCGTTACCACCTCGACGCTTTCCGACTTCTACGCCGCCATCACTTCCGCGATCGGCACGTTGCGTGGCCCGCTGCACGGTGGGGCGAATGAAGCGGCACTCGATTTGATCGAGAAATTCTCCGATGCCGAGTCCGCCGAGGCTGGCATCATGGAAATGCTGGCCAAAAAGGAAAAGATCATGGGGTTCGGGCACCGCGTCTACTCGATCTGCGACCCACGATCCGAAGTGATTGAAAGCTGGGCACGACGCCTTGCCGAGGATGTGGGCGACACCCACATCCTTCCAATTGCCGATAGCATCGCGGGAACGATGAAGCGCGAGAAAAACCTGTTCACCAACCTCGATTTCTACTCGGCCCCGGCCTACCACTACATGGGCCTGCCCACGCCGCTCTTCACACCGGTGTTTGCATTCTCTCGTGTCACCGGTTGGGGGGCACACATCTTCGAACAGCGTGTTGACAACCGACTGATTCGACCCGGCGCCGATTACGTTGGTCCCGAACCGCGTCCCTACGTGGCGATCGAAGACCGTTAACGGCATGAGATCGTTTGCGGCATTCAAATACGCGATTTCCCTTGTTTGGGTGTCCCTTGAAATGAAATACACCCTCCCGCTTGCGGGAGGGTCGGACGCGGTAGCGGCCGGGGAGGGTTTTGAAAACCCGGGTTTCACCCGCAATTCGCCCTCCCCGCTCGTTCCTCGCGACCCTCCCGAGGGGAGGGTGAATTTGACGCCAGCCAACTCTCGAAACACTTGATAGAGACCGAAGGATTCACCATGTCGTTGCCTCCCTCCGCTGAACGTCCGGCACCCGATGCCGTCTTGACCGACATCGCAGACTACGTCCTCAACTACAACATCGATAGCGATGAAGCCTACGATACG
>Ga0180435_10004042_pt1 | contig 14527 bp, 7 predicted proteins | sample SS_ome_3_FD_132467 | JGI IMG/M metagenome (GOLD analysis project Ga0180435, IMG submission 132467) | Hypersaline lake sediment archaeal communities from the Salton Sea, California, USA - SS_3_S_1 metaG | ecosystem: Environmental > Aquatic > Non-marine Saline and Alkaline > Hypersaline > Sediment... | reverse complement strand
TGCGAAAGTCAATAAAAAAGATACCGTTGCACAAAAGGCCCTGTTAAATGAAATACTGGATCGCAAAACTGCGAAAGTTAAGTGTTTATATAGTTCGAGAATAAGACTATACCCATCGGGTATGATAATTCCTGGCAGGGCCCAATGTAATTGTTTTTCTGATAAGTAAATACATAACACAAAAACGGGAAAACTCAATCGCAATGAGTATATTTCCAACTGCTGGTCTCGTTAGTCGGCAGAATACCCGACAAAGGCAGCAGCCAAATCGATCGTGTGGCCCGGCATTTTATCTATCTACACACGAAAAAAAGGGTATCTCATATATGATGAGATACCCATAATGCAACAACAGGAAAACTCTTTCGCGATGAGTTTATTTCAGTTTTTCGAGGAGCGCGTTCAATTCTTCGATATAGTCAGGCGAAAGTCCGCCGATTTGGTTATGTAAAACCTTAGCTTTCTCAAGGGAAATCCGGGCCTTGTCCTTTTGATCCAAACGGGCCTGAGCCCTGCCGAGATGAAAATAACTGCCGGCAAGACCGGGGGAATCCTGACTAAAAGAATTAACGCATTTGGTAAAGTCTTTAACGGCTAAATCGAATTTCTCCATGCGATAATAAATGACACCCCGAGTGTCGATGATATCAATATAAGAAGGTCGCAGCCGGCTCCCATTGCGGGCAAGCTGGAGAGCCTGTTGATATTGCTGTTTATATTCACAGAACAACCAGGCCAGGTTGTTGATGGCGATCACATTTTCCGGCTGCTTATCGATAATCAATTGATACCATTTGATGGCGGTATCGATATGGTTGTTGACCTGCAAAGCCACAGCCCAGCCGAGAACAGCATTTAGGGCGCGGGAATTTCCAGGATTTCGTTCCATAATTTCCTGGAAGATTTTATCCACAGCGTTATGAATCTTGTCACCAACGACCTGCCGTTCCGCGATTTGCTCCAGGACATAACACGACAACTGACACTCTTTATCGTCGGGGTGACTTTTAAGCCATTGGCTTACCCTGTCGGAAAATTCCTCCCAGCGATTATCCTCCCGATAGAGCCCCAACTGAACAAGAACCGGAGCCGGTTTATCCGGGATGTTTTTTTGCACAGCTTCGATGATTTCAATAGCCTGGTTTTTTTTATCACTGTTGTAGAGGACATAGGCCATTTCCATTTTAATTCGGTTTTGATCGTCAGGTTCTTTTAAGGTTTCCAATTGTTTTTTTAACAAATTGATGGAATTATCAGGCTGTTTCGCAAGCAGATACATGCGGGCGAGTCGTAAAACATTGTCCAGATCATCCGGGTAATAACGGGAGAATAACTGAAGAGTGGGCAGGGCCTTTTCCGGCTTGATTTCCGCTTGGGCGGCAGACTTTACAACCAATAAATCTTTATCGTAGGGGCTATGTGCAAGCCCCCGAGAGGCCCATTCAATGGCATCATCATACTTTTTCCGGACAAGCGCTAATTGGCTTAAGCGATGCCAACCCCGAGAAAAACGAGGTTGATCTTTCACGATGTCTTTCATGATTTCCCGGGCCTGTTCGTGCAGTTGCGTTATCTTCCGGGTGTCAGAAGCCCGGTCAGCCTGAGAAAGTAAATAATTAGCCCGGAGAAACCGGAATTCCACATCCTGGGGATTCTTCCGCAGGGCTTCTTCCAGCAATGCATTTCCTTTACTGATATATTCCGGTTTTTCAGAAGCAAAATAAATAGAAATAGCGCTGTTTAAAACATGTGGGCTATCCGGAGAGATTTCCAAGGCTTTATTAATCGCGTCATAAGCCTTGTCCATTTCCTGGTTCTGGGCGTCGAACTGGGCCTGTGAAGTATATTTCAGTAATAGTATATTGGGAATATTCGGCGAAAACACCAGCGCCTGATCCGCCAACTCCACCGCCTTTTCAAAGTCCAACCGGCGATAAGCCCCTAAAATCAATTGGGCCCAAGCTTGATAATTACGGGGATCTTCCTCTGTAAGGTCCTTAAGGATTTTGCCGGCTTGACGGCGAAGGTCGTCAGCCTTGGGGCCGAACGAAGGGTCACCTTTCCGGTCAAAAACTTCTGCTTGGCGTAAAAGAAGATGAAAGGCTTTTTGAAAGCGCAGGTTCTTGCTTTTGGGGTTCTTTTGCAGGGCCTCTTCCAGCAGGTCTTTTCCCTTTTGATTATCCGACTGACTTTCTGACATTAACAGAGCATCAATATAGCTCTCCAGGACGATTTGATTATCCTTGTTGTAATGATGGGCATCAGCCAAAGCCTGCCGGGCTTTATCTTTCTGTTGGGTAGTCACCAGGAAATTCGACCGTAACAACAAAATGCCAGCTTGAGCCTTCTGGTCAGGAGCCAATTTCAAAGTCTGCTCGAAATCATCCTCCAGTTGTCGCAGGAACCGAGCGTCCTCTAGTTTGTCGGGCACCAAGCTCATCAAAGCACGCAAGCGGAGCAAATAACCATTATAATTTTTATGCTTTTCTATAATCTGATCACACAGGGCATATATTTTTTCTTTTTGCCCCTGCAGAAGCTTAACTTTTATAGTGTTGTCTAATATTTTCAAGCAATGCGTTTCCGAGAGTTCTTCTCTCATCTTATATAAATTGGTTAATATTTTGTCGGCCTGTCGATATTTTTCCTGCGCCGCTTCGGCGGATGTTCTCCCGGACTGACCATTTCTAATCAAAACGTCCGCCAATCTTATTTTTTTGAACAGGTTATTCGGATTTGCTTTGACCTGTTCCTTCAAAATATTCTCAGCCTGTCCCCATTCACGCTGATTTATTCTATTCTGCAATTCCAGGTCTTTTATACTGAGGTCATAAATTCCTTTTTGTTTGGCCTGGTTAATAAGTTCTTCCGCGTCATCATATTTTTCACAAGCCTGGAGTGATTCTATCGCAGAAAGCATAATTTTTTTATTATAAGGCGCGAAATCATAAGCTTCCCGATAAAGTATCGAGGCTAATTCGTTTTCATCAGACGTGCGGTACACTAATGCTAAAAGCAGTCGGCTTTCCTGATCCGAAGAATTTTTTTCCAGATTATCTTTGAGTAGAGAAACAATTTGAGAATACCGAGACGGTTTCGGCCAAGGATCAATTTTTTTAACCGTTTTTTGGGAAAGGTCGACTTTTATGGCATCAATAGCAGCCAAACTGCTGTCGGAATAATGTAAATCACACAGGTTCGTATTGTTTCCAAAAGCATTGCGCAGGTAAGCAATCAATTGCATTTGATTCCAATAGGTTTCGCTATCGCTGATTAAACGATTTTCGAGATTATCCCAATTGATTTTCATTTCGAAAGCCAAGGCCTTCAACGAAGACACATCGGGAAAATCCTTAAGAGGTTCGCTAAACCACAATTTGGCCTGCTCATAACGCCATTGCCATCCGTGATCACCTTCAATTTCACGGATTTCATCAATTGTAATCTGGGCTTTTTCAACTTCTTCATCCGGATGTCTTTCAAGCAAGAGTAATTCTCTTCTGATTCTGATGTCCCGCGGGAATTTTTCGGCTTCCGACTCGAAAAGCTTATATGCCTGGCTCTTTTTATTCCAAGACCTATATTGGTTAGCCAAAAAACGAATCAGGGAAAGTCTTATTGCCTTATCATCCTGAAACCGATCCAGGGCCTGACGAATTAAACGTTCGCATTGCTGCTTACCCTTTTCCAGATTTTGCCTGTCTACAGCATAAAGGTCGGCCAAGCGAATTACCGGATCCACCCAGTCAGGAAATTTCGCTGTCAACTCATTTAGCTTACTTTTTCCCAGATCGACATTTCCCTGAGACAATAAAAGGTCCACTTCGTTTGTCAGTATAGTTTTTTCCAGATTCTTGTTTTCTTGCGACAGAAGCTTCAATTCAGTCAGTCTTTTTTCGGCATCATCATAATCCTTCAATTTCAGCGAGAGGAAGAAATGTAATTGCGTTATGTCCGGATTATTTTCTACTTCTTTTTCAATTTCACTTAATTGGGCTTTCAAGGTCTTCCAGGATTTTTGTCTTTGGTTTTCGTTCTGGTAATTAATTTGCTGCAGTTGGGCCCGAAACGCCAGCAATAGTGCATTTAAACTTTTTTTATTAATATCCCAGGCTTTACGTGCCTCCTGTTCGGCTTCGGCATAAAATCCCAGTCGCAGCAAAATACCGGCGAGTTTAAAATGCGACTCAAATTCATTCGGATAATCTAGAACCATCTGTCGCTGATTCTGCAATGCCATTACTATATCCCCGTTTCTGATCAGAACGTCCACCAGATAAGCTTGTAATCGGGCGGATTGTATTCGGGGCATCTTATCTCCCAATTGCAGTGCTTTTTCAAATTGCCGAATCGCTTCCCGATCATTCTTTTGCTGCCGGTAAATCATCCCTCGCCACATTGCCGTCTGGGCCGGTCTGATATCCGCCTGCTCGATCGATTCCATCAGTTTCAGGGCCAACTCATACTTTTCCGCCAGAATCAGCAAATCCATAGCGGTAAAGCCGACAACCGGCCCAAAGCGGAACATCATAAAATCCCAACGATTTGTCGCAGAAAGAATATTAAATCCCTGCACAATTTTATCTACCCTGATTTTCAGATTATCAGAACGCCATACCAAAAACGCCCATGTTTTCCAAAGCCCTAAATTATCCGCATCGTCTTTTTCCAACTGGGTAAGGATATTCTCGGCTTTTTCCAATTCATTTATCCAGATCAGTTCCTCGGCTATTCTTAAATGTTCTTCCGTTGTAATCTCGGCTTGAGAGAGAGCTTTTTCCAGATCGAGGTGTATTTTATCCATATGGTTAAACTGTCGATGAAAGGACGCGCGCTGCAGATAAGCCAGCGTAGAAGAAGGATTGTTTTTTACCGCGTCATCGAAAGGTACGATTCCCTTTTCATAACATTCCTTTATATTTTTCTGCTGTTGATGCAACTGCTGGGTAATCCCCCTGCCCAACAAATCATACGCTTCGACATTATCGGGATTCTCTTTAATTATTTCTTTTATCAGCGACAAGGCCCCTAGTTCATCCTGATTAATATCGTCAATTTTTTTCTGCTGCAACAACACTCGGGCCAGACACATTTTGACGGCAGGGTCGTTGTTTTTCTTTAAGGCTTTGCGAACGATTATTTCCGCTTCCCCCGGAACATTGCTCATAGTTGAAAATATATAAACCAATTGGGTTGCGGCTTCGGTATTGTCCGGGGCAATCCGTAATATTTGCCGATAAGATTGTATCGCCTGATTAATATTACCCTGCCGGGGAGGTCTGATGTTAAGCTGAGCATGGGCATATTTTAACAGTATGTCAACATCTTCCTGGTTAATGGACAGATACCGTCCCAAATTTTGCGCGGCTTCGAGCCAATTTTTATCTTCGTAGGCCTGGGTACCGATTTTGAGTCCCTGGCCGGCCCGATGGGCACGCTGCCACTTGTGCAATCCTACGGCAGTAATTCCAAAAACAAAAACCGCGATAGCAACAACCAGAACGAGTTTCCAGTTAAACTTTCTCCTAGCCATCTATAAAAATCACCTTTCCCTAGCAAAGTTATTTTGGTGCGACAACACAGTCGGTTTCCAATTCCATTCCCGATTAAAATTGTTTGACAAAACTTTTCAATAGCTGCTTAACCGTTTTACAACAAATCCAGAAATCAAGGGCCAGCGACAGATTTTTAATATAACGGGTATCATAGCATACCCATTCCTGGAAGTCCTGTCCTTCCTCGCGGGTACGGCATACCTGCCACAAGCCGGTAATTCCCGGCCGGACAGACAATCGAGCATCGCGCCAGTAAGCGCATAAGGAGTTTTCCTTTTCCGGTGAGGGCCGAGGGCCGACCACACTCATCTCTCCCAGGAGAACATTAATAAACTGAGGTATTTCATCAATACAGGTTTCCCGTAAAAATTTTCCTACCGCATTTACCCGAGGATCATCTTCCATTTTAAACTGGGGGCCATCCACCTGATTCCTGGCTCGCAACCGATCCTGAATTTTATCAGCCCCGGCCATCATGGTTCTGAATTTTATACAATAAAATTCATTCCCGTGCAAACCCTGACGTCGATCCCGAAAAAAAACGGGCCCCTTCGAGGTAAGTTTAACAATCAAAGCAACGATGGGAAAAATCGGGGCCACCAAGACAAGTACTCCGAGCGCGGCCACAATATCAACAATTCTTTTAAAGGTTGTGACATAGGAATATCGAGGCCAATGGCGGAAGCTATAAGTCTGGGGCGAGAAGCCTTTATGTATAGAAAATCGCTCTCTACCTTTGATAGATCGGTTCGCGGGTACGGGGACACTGTCGTTATACCCCAGCCCGAGAACAATGTCATTATCTACCCGAGATTTTTCCGGCACTTTTACATTTTTTCCCACGATAGCATTATGCACCAAGGTATCCGCGCCTACGGTCACATTATCTTCGAGAATAGCCGGGCCGACCACAATTGCGTTTCGCTCAATGTGTACGTTTTTCCCCATAAATACCGTACCAACCATTCGGGCGTTTTCTTCAATAACCAAATCAGAGCCGTCCTGCCTTACATATTTTCCGGATAAAGCAAGCACCTCTGACAAAAATGTAAGCAATCCCGTCTCTGTTTCCAGATCTAAAACCGTCCCGGCAGCCTGAATGCCTCGCCAAGCCAAAGATTGTTCCTTACATCTTCGGATAATGGCTGTATAATCCAGACAGAACAGTCCCTCATTAACTAATTTTGGCAGAACATTTTCCTTAATAAAAATATAGTGAGGAGGCTGGTCGGGATTGATCGCCACGGGCCAAACAACTTTGTCATAAAATCGTCTGATTCCCGCAATATCACCTTCTGAGGTTAATGTGACTTTATCACGAAAGGGCATCAAATCAGGCTCGACCATGACAAAAACCACATCCGCCCGCAGAGAATTCAATATGTCATAAAGCCAGGAAAAATCCACCGATAAAACATAACGTCCCTGAGACAGAGTCAGCCAACGTTCTCGGTTTTCAATATTAATATGCTTTTGGTCAATGCAGGAATCGTGGGAAGAGATACAATTTACCGAGTTCCCATTATTCACCGCAGCGATTTCCCACTCATTGGGTAAGACAAGGGCGCAGTGATTATGATGATTACCAGCCCGAGAAGAATGCAATAAACCGTTCCGGACAAGAGCAGAAGTCATACCTCCGGAACGGAATATTCGAGGTAATAAATTCTCGTGACAGGTTGGCTTTTCTTTATTGAATATCAGTAAATTCATTTGCAAATAATAAAACGTTTTTTCGTGTTATTCAATTCACAACAAAGAGATTCCCGTAAGTCAATCCTCTCAAGTCTCGATATTATCTCCATTATCGCCGGGAGGCATGAGCAGGACAGCCTGCTTTTCTTTTTTCGCTTTGCCGCGATCACGATTTTTTTCTTTGACGGGTGCTGAAGCTCGGCTTTCATAGCCATAATTATAACCGTAGCTGTAACGATAATGGTCGGACTCCGAATTGACATTACATAATACATTTCCGAGAATATTAACTTTCATTTGGGAAAGTTTATCGACAGCTTCCTTCAGGGCGGGCCCGGCCGACTGTCCCGCTAAACTGCTAAAGACAACCGCATCGGCCATTTTAGCCCACAACAGGGCGTCGGCAACAATTAATACAGGCGGTGTGTCAATAATTACATGATCATAACGACCGCTGATTTTATCGAGACATTCCGCCGTTTCCGGACGAGAAAGAAGTTCGATAGGATCGGATTCGCTTCCCTCACTATTGGGCAAAACGTGTAACCCGCTCAGAGGAATGGCACAAACGACATTCTCCAGGCTGCAGGCTCCGAGAACCACATCTCGAAATCCTTCTTCCCCGGCGGAGATATTGAGCAGTTTTCCAACATCGGGCTTTCTCAGGTCGCCATCGATCAAGAGCACTCTTTTGCCGCTTTTGGCCAGGCTGGTGGCTAAATTAATCGCGAAGGTGGTCTTTCCTTCCCTGGGGCTTGAACTTGTAACTACAAGTTTGCGCGGTATGGCACCGTCACCGAGTAATTTCAGATTGGCTCGAATGGTCTGGTAGTCATGAGTTAATCGATCGGCAACAAGTTCTCGATCAACGCGGTCCACACTAATCGTAGTGCCGATTATAGGTACGTCGATTATGCGGATAACATCATCGGGAGTATAAAGATTTTTGTCGGCTTTATCGCGCAAGAAAGCCAGTCCGCAACCTGACGCCAAAGCCATGAACGCAATGGCAAGAATCATTTTATTGCGTCGATTCGGAATTTCAACACTGGCGGGTTCATAGGGAAAGGAAATTCGCCCTGGTCTTTTACGCTCGATTTCCATCTGCTGAATTCGTTTTCGTATATCATCCAACAATTCCTTGTTACTAGCCAGTTTTTCCTGCTCTCGCTGGATACTGAGATTTTGTCGTCCCAGTTTAAAAGTTTCTTCTCGAGCGGCTTTCAGCGATTTCTTTTCTTCATTCAATTGATCGGTAAGGTGTATGAACTCTTCTTTCACCCCGGCCAGCTTATTTTCTCTCTGTTTTTTTTGTTCCCGAATACTCGTCCTGACTTGCCTGACCTTTACGTTTTCAAATTCTTCCTCCCGTTCCCGACGCCGCGTTTCCAGCTGGTCATTTAAAGCCTGGATAAATTTTTCCTGTTTTTGTATTTCCGGATGGTCCTCTTTGGCAAATTTTTCTTTGGAAATAAGCAGATCCTGCTCGGCCTGAATCAAATTTCCGGTTAAAATACTTATCCTCTCATCGTTATTTATGAACTCCTGACGACGGGACAATATGGCTATATCCAGGGTGTTCGGATCTGAGGTTATGTTATCCATGGCTCTTTCATATCTCTGGCGCAACCGGTCCAGCTCTTTTAGTTTACTTTCCAAATCCGCAATATTTTGTTCTAAGAATTTTTCTTTCTCAACTTTCATTTCGTAGCGACTGGTAAGATCATGCGTTCCATAATCTTTCGCCATGTCATAGATATGCCCCTGCTGTTGCTCTACCTTACTGGTAACAAGGCGGCGTTGTTCATCCAGAAGTTTGATTTTTTCATCGCCTTCTCTGTCAAATTTTGGAAGAACAACTTGTTTATAAGCCTCAAGAAAAGCATTGATTACCTGCAAATTATCCTTTTTCGCCGAACTTTCCATGGATATTTTGATAAAATCGGTTTTTTTTTCAGGATCGACTCTGATTTTTCCGTCACTGATAGCTTTGCGGAGAATATCTATCGGATTGGAATTTTCCTGTAAAAGGATTCCGATATCTTTTCTCTCCCAGACTTGTTTCAAGGCCGATATAATACCTTTTTGCCGTTTTGTGAACAAATCAATGTTTTTTTCCGCCAGCTTATCGGCAACCATGTCCAGCACGGTAGGGCTGAATATGTAATCGGCCTGACTATTTTTAAATCTTGCATAGTCGGGCATAACTCGATCAGATTCCGAATCGGAATAAAGTACACTGGAAATTACCGGGGCCACCTGGATGACCCCCACGGCCTGATATTTCGGTTTAACGAAAAACCATACCGGGGGGATACCAATGCCACACACGATAACAAATAATAGTATGATTATGCGCCAGCGACGTAACACAGTAACCAGAATATTGGCTTGGGGCGGATGCGGTTTGGGAGGATAGTCTCTGGCGGCAACGATGGCTTCATTAATCGACGGATCGTATTCATCCATATATTGATTCATTATCATTCTCCCTATCTCCAATTGGAAACGATTTGTTTTTGAAATCATTCATGTGAGACTTCATCGATCATTCCAGAAAAAGATTATGTTTTCTTTACTGTCTTACGGACCAACAGCCCCTCGCTGTCAGGTGCTTCGGTTACAATAAACATTTTTGACAAAAACCATAATTCCAATACCACCGTTCCCAGCGCCAGAGGCATCATGGCTAAACCACCATAATCATGAAACGCCTGTTCCCATTCTTCGGCGGTAATAATAGTAAAAGCGATGGCCGTGACGGTTAATCGCACGGTATTGCATAAAAGGGCAATCGGCAGGCTTGATAACAAGATAATAAATTTCTCCCACCAGGTACGTTTTACCAATAAAATCACCAGGCCACTAATGACGAAAAAAGCGGTGATCATGCGTAAGCCATTACAGGCTTCCGCGACGGCCACGGAGGTGTCTCCAATATGAATTAAATTTCCTTCCCTAATAGCATCGTATCCGAATGATTCCAGACAAAACACAGAAGAAATCGTGGACCACTTCTGCAAAGGCAGTGTGATCGCGGCCTGAACTCGGTTTGGCAAAGGAATCATCAAAAGCAGAAAAAAGCATATTCCCCATATTTTAAAGAAAAACCTCCAGCCCAAAACCATTATTACCAGAGCCGAGATACTTAACACCATCGACAACCGTTCCGCCGAGCCAAAATTCAGGTATAATCCGAAATGCAATCGAAACCACTGCAGGGCTATAAATATTACGATCCCCCCCCAGGCTGGATTTATGGGATAATTCAAGATATTTTTGCGTCGGGACCAAATAATATAAGCGGCCAGAAACGGCACCAGCAGTCCGCTGGAGTATTCATCGCTCCGCATCCATATCCCCCAGAGTACTTTCAAAGTCGGACTAAACGACCATATAAAAGTCAGCAATAGTACCAAAACCGCCAGAAGCCACCAAACCACCCGCGGTTCTGCGAAACCAATCTGTTCTTTAAGCCGCATAAGATATGCCCCCATCCGGGGCAATAGATTACCCAAAAAGCCATATTTGCGAAAAGGAACCACTTGATCCACAACGGTACTGATATCAGGCACATCCACATCATAATCAAGTAAACCACGCTGTAATTTACAATCTCTGCCGATCCGGGCTCGATCCCATAATACACTACCTTCCACAAATGTTCCTTCCCCAATGTGGACATTTTTCCCCACGATAGCAGGCCCCAAAATAATCGCGTTTTCTCCGACAACAGCCTGCTCCAGAATAATAACGGGGCCATAGATACGCGCACCAGGATGCACCTTGGCGGATTCGCTTATCCTCACATCCTCAGCATAAACTTTACCTGGAGCAATACCACTTTCCCGGATTAATCCATTTTCGAGATGATCGGCTATCACATTTAAATATCCGTTTCGATCCCGAAAAGAACCAACCGAGCGGGACAATCGGAATCCATGTACCCTTCTCCGGGCCTGAACAAGACTGGGAATTAAGGTCTCTTTGATATCGACGTATCCTTCCGGAGGAATAGAATCAAGAACGGATGATTCAAATAAATAAATTCCGGTTATTTCACCTTCCCCTCGATTATTTTCACCTTGGGGATTCAATAAAACCGTCATTTCCGCATCGGATTCATTATGTTCGCGAACAATATTTTCCAGGTTGGGAACATCGTTGATGGCGGCAGGACAAACGAGATATTGAGTCTCTTTATTATCAACGGCTGTGTCACGGAGGCATCCGGCTGTGCCCAACGGAATATCTTCTTCCAGAAATTCTATTTCTATCTGTCCCACATCGGTAAGAATATCCTGTAACTGTTTTTTGTCGCCATTGAAACAGATGGTAACTTTGGTGATCCCTTCCAGGGACAATTTTCGAACCACCCGAGTCAGTGCCGGGACGCCAGCTATGGGCCAAACCGCGGCGGGCAAACGGGAAGCAAGCGGACATCGGCCAAAATCCACCGAACCTGCCAAAATCACGGCATGGATCGGGGAAGGTAATGTTTTCTTTATCTCAGCCATATTGCCAGTCATTTATATATAATTTCTACCGAAACGTTAAAACTCATTTTACTTTGTACCCAGATGTTCCTGTAAAGCCTCCATCCAGGTCCTAGGTGTCCATCCCAAATCGGCATAGGTTTGTTTGCAATCCATGACCGAGTAAGCGGGCCGTGGGGCAGGTCGAGGAAATTCATCACTTTGACAAGGTTCCACTAAACACTGCCGGCCGGCTTTTTCAACAGCTTTGGTTGCCAGATCAAACCAACTACAGGGTGGTTGATTACAAAAATGATATATTCCCTGACAATTTTTCTCAGCCAATTCAACCATGCACCGGGCCAAGTCCGGAGCATAGGTCGGGCACCCAATTTGATCATTCACCACATTTAGTATAGGCCTGGTTTGGGCATAAGTTACCATAGAATCCACAAAATTTTTCCCCCCGGCGCCAAAAAGCCAGGACGTCCGGATAATAAGCCACCACCCTCCCACCTTAGCTATTAATTCTTCTCCTTTTAATTTACTGCGTCCATAAGCGGTTTGGGGTGAAACCGGGCTGTCGGGCTGGTAAGGGATATGAGCTTGGCCATTAAAAACATAATCCGTACTGATATGGACCAGCATACTATTGACTTCCCGGCAGGCTTTTGCCAGATTGCCCACACCGGCAGCATTAATCGCAGTGGCTAATTCCTCCCTGGATTCCGCACCATCAACATCCGTAAATGCGGAACAATTATACACAATTTTCGGTTTTACCTCCTGGATAAGCACTCGTGCCATTTTGTGATCAGTTATATCCAATTGATAGGCACCGGCAATACTGTCGGGCCAAGTAGCCCGCACCACTGTACGTCCGATAAGTTGCAAGTATTTGACTACTTCACCACCGAGCATACCGGTAGCTCCTATCACGAGGAACCTATCCTTTTTATCGACCATCAAAGAACCTGACTTTTCCGGCCATATTGCTTTTCATAATATTTCATATATTGGCCGCTTTTGATTTCAGACCACCAGGATTTGTGCTTGATATACCATTCAATCGTGTTTTTCATACCTTCCAGGAAGGGAATTTGCGGCTTCCAACCCAGTTCCTCACCGGTTTTGGATGGATCAATGGCATAGCGTCGATCGTGCCCCAACCGGTCGGTCACGTATTCGATGCAAGAAGTATCCTTTTCTAAATAGTCTAAAATTAAATGAGTTATATCAATGTTGTATTGTTCGTTTTCCCCTCCGATATTATAAACTTCTCCGTCGCGTCCTTTTTCGATAACAGCAAGAATAGCCCGACAATGGTCATCAACATGGATCCAGTCCCGAATTTGCCTACCATCTCCATAGACCGGTACGCTTCTATCCTCCAGAAGGTTCGTAACAAACAAAGGGATAAGTTTTTCAGGAAATTGATATGGGCCGTAATTGTTGGAACACCTGGTCACCAATACGGGAAATCCGTAAGTGCGTTGATACGCCAGCACCAGTAAATCAGCTGCCGCTTTGGAAGCGCTATATGGGCTGTTGGGACTCAAAGGAGTTTTTTCCGTGAATAATCCGGTTTTTCCCAGGGAACCATAGACTTCATCCGTAGAAACCTGCACAAATCGACTCACTTTATGCTTCATGGCCGCATCTACCAGTACCCGGGTTCCTTCCACATTTGTCCGAATAAAATCCGCTGCGGAAAGGATACTGCGGTCGACATGACTTTCCGCGGCAAAATGAACCACCACATCCACGTTTTTCATGACGGTGTCCACATCCGGGGCATCACAGATGTCTCCTTTAATGAACTGATAATTATCCCAGCCTTGACAATCCGTCAGATTGGCCAGATTTCCCGCGTATGTCAGGTTATCATAGGCAATTATATTCCAATCGCTTTTTCCTGTCTCTCCGAGCATCCTGACGAAATTCGATCCGATGAACCCGGCGGCTCCTGTTACCAGTATATTATTCATTTTGTCCTTTCGATGTTTATTCCATATCCAGGTTATTGGCCCCATTCTGGGCGATCAGGTTGGAAGCCCGAAAAAGGGATTCCAGGGTGCCGGCATCGGTCCACCAGCCGTCGAGGACATCGCTAGACATGGTCCCCTGCTGAATATAGGCGTTATTAACGTCGGTAATTTCCAGTTCGCCACGGGCGGAAGGCTCCAAACCGGAAATAATATCAAATACTTTGCCGTCATACATATAAATGCCAATTACGGCATAATTGCTTTTCGGTTGTTGGGGTTTTTCCTGGATACCCAAAACCCCGCCCTTTTCGTCCACCTCGGCGACACCGAAACGCTGGGGATCGGGCACTTCTTTGAGAAGAATCTTGGCACCCTGCCGTTGGGTGAAAAAGTCAGCGACTGCCTTGCGAATATTTCCCTGGATAATATTATCACCCAAAACAACGACGATTTTATCTCCCTCAATAAAATCCTCGGCCAAACTGAGCGCTTCGGCGATTCCACCGGCCCCTTCCTGGTAGGTATAATGCAATTCGCTTAAGCCGAATTCCTTGCCGTTTCCGAGCAGTTCCAGAAAATCACCGGCTTTATTGCCGCCAGTAACAATCATGATATCTTCGATGCCGGCGTTAACCAGACACTGAATCGGATAATAAATCATCGGTTTATCATACACCGGCAGCAAATGCTTGTTCGTTACCCGTGTCAAAGGCATTAAACGCGTGCCGTATCCACCTGCTAATATTACACCTTTCATATTATACCTTTCCTGGTCATATGGTTATCATCTTTAACAAGAAGCTTTTAAGGATTT
>Ga0180435_10004041_pt1 | contig 14527 bp, 6 predicted proteins | sample SS_ome_3_FD_132467 | JGI IMG/M metagenome (GOLD analysis project Ga0180435, IMG submission 132467) | Hypersaline lake sediment archaeal communities from the Salton Sea, California, USA - SS_3_S_1 metaG | ecosystem: Environmental > Aquatic > Non-marine Saline and Alkaline > Hypersaline > Sediment... | reverse complement strand
GGCGATGACGCGGCCATGTTTATTGGCGGTCGATCCCAGCGGAACATAGAGCGGGTCGCCCACCTGGCGATGGATATACGCATTGGGAACGCAATCGCCGCCGGCGTAAATGTCCGGATCACTCGTCTGGCAGTACTCATTGATTACAATGCCGCGGTTGCACTGCAATCCGGCGGCCCGGGCCAGGTCGTCATTGGGGCGCGTCCCTACGCCGATGACTACGAAATCAGCCGCGATTTTTTGTTTGTCGGTCACCACGGTATCCACCCGATCGCCGCCCTCCAGGGCCGTCACGGTTTCACCGAGCACCAGTTCCACATCGTTATCCTCCATATGGATCTGGGCAAAACGGGCAATGTCTTCATCCAGGATACCGGGCATGATCTGCTCTGCCATCTCAACCATGGTGACGTCCAGCCCCCGATTGATCAGTGCCTCGGCCACTTCCAGCCCGATAAACCCCGCCCCCACGAGAACGGCTTTCTTCAACCCCTGACGTTCGATTTCCGCCACCAGGCTAGCGGCATCGTCCGGATGCGTCATGAACCAGACATTCTTGAGGTCCAGGCCGGGTATCGGCGGTTTGAAGGGTCGTCCGCCCGTCGCGAGCACCAGCTTATCATACGGCAGATCCTCTTCCTGGCCGTTTTCCAGGTGGCGCACCCGGACCTGTTTGTCGGTGCGGTTGATCACCAGCGCTTCGGTGCGGGTTAAGGTCTGAAAGCCCTTCCCGCTCCGAAAAAATTCGGGCGTGCGGGAAACACCCGCCGGGGTATGGGTCAGCGCATTGATATTGGTAAACGTCCCTTCGACGTAATAGGGTAGACCGCAGGCGCCATAGGATACCATTTCCCCTTTTTCAATCATGGTCACCTCGGCCTCCGGCATCAACCGCATGAGCCGGGCCGCGGCCTTCGGGCCGCAGGCCACACCACCGATGACCAGTACACGCAGATTTCCTGACATAAATCGAATTCCTTTCTCAAATGAATTGAATCTGAACCGAAGTCGGTTCCACCATCGGCCGCATCGCAGGGCAGGCGCCCTGCCCGGTCCTTTCAGTCTGCCCCAACGCACACAACGTCTGACGTGCAGGGGAAGTCCGACGCAATCCAGACGTTCCGCCCGACAAAGGTGGCTACATCATGTGTTCCGCCACCGTTACGGTGCGGTCGCCCAGCATGTTGACGTAGCTTCCCATCTCATTGTCATACCAGCCGTAGATTACCGCCTGGGTAATGGGAATGCGATAAACGTGATGTTTGACGGCATCCAGAACGCTGTCCGGCAGCCCGGCAATGCTGTTGAGATCAAACGTTACTTCGGCCGTACGGGTATGGGTTTCATGCCCTTCGATAATGGTGGCCGCACGCGGGTACCCCACGATATCGCCGGACACATTCTGCTTTTCGGAAAAATGGAAATAGCGGTTGGGGTCCATTTCGGCCGCTTGGCGATAGATCGAGTTGATCGTGTCCCGCCGAATGGGTTCTCCCCCCATTTCCTCCTGAAGATCGAGCACCAGAATAATCAGGGAGCCGGTGGCGGTGGGTACCCGGACCGATTCCGCGATAAATCCGATTTCCTCCATCTCAGGAATCACCAATCGCAGCGCATTGGCCGCGCCTGTAGTGGTTAAAATGATATTGTTCATGATGCTGCGGTTTTTTCGCAAGTCGCTGACGCCGGATTTCGGCAGACGATCCAGGACAGTCTGCGATCCCGTGGCGGCATGAACAGTGGCCATGGAAGCCGACAAAATCCGCTTAGGACCAAAATAATTCAACAACGGTTTAACCATGTGGGCCAGACAGGTGGTCGTACAGGACGCGTTGGACACCAAACGATGACGACGGGGATCGAAGTCGTTGGCATTGATCCCCATCACGGTGGTGACAGCATCCTCCGGCATGGATTGCCCCTTGTCTTTGATCTTAAAAGGCGCCGAGGCCACCACGATTTCAGCACCGGCATCCAGGTGACCCCGCAGCGCGCCGCCGGCATGACGCGACGGCAAGGTTGGATCCAGAAAACGCCCCGTGGTCTCCACCACCAGCTTGATATCATGATTTCGCCAGCCAAGGTCGACAGGATTTCGGTTGGTTTTGAGAAAACGAACCTTGACCCCATCAATCGTCAGGCAGTTGCCGGCCTCATCGATGTCACTGATCGGTGTGGCCGCACGGTGTCCATATAGATATTGCCCCAAGCGGCCATAAGAGGAATCCCGCTCGACATAGTGCGCCAGGTCAGCCATGGACGTGCCGGCTTCACGGCCGATGTTGACAACAATCTCACTGAAAAACTTACGGGCCACATGGTGCCAAACGGTCAGCTTACCGATCCGCCCAAAGCCGTTGACGCCCAGTTTTCCCCCTCTGCCCACATCCGCTGGCTGTTCCATAGCGCCTCCCCATCGTCATCATTGCCGGACGCTGTCCGATCCGGTGATTCATAGGATACAAAAGATGATGCTTGGCCGTAAGGTCCGACCACGTAAACAGCATGTCAGACTTCCTGGACTTTGATCAACCCCTGGTAGACGGATCCTTCCTGGCCGTTGATGCTGATATAGTCTCCCGAACTGAGAACGATATCATTGATGCGGCAAAGCTTCTTTTTTTCGTCACAAATCAGGTTGCCGCAACCGACCACCCCTGTTCGTCCAAGGCGATGCGCGACCACGGCCGCATGCGAAGTCAATCCGCCCCGGGATGTCAGGAGACCGTCCGAGGCATGAATTTCACGGATATCGTCCGGCACGGTATCCGACCGGGCCAGCACCAGCGCGGTCTGCGGCTCCAGCTTGCGCCAGTAGTCGATTTCATCCAATGAAAACACCAGCCGCCCACTCATGGCCCCGCCGCTGACACCGATCCCGTGGCCGATGGGCTGTCGGTCGCCGAGCTCCGTGTGATCAAAGGTCATGAATTTCTTGCGTTCCCGGATGGCCATGTCCCGGCTCTGCAGGATATAGAGATCCTCCCGGGCATCGCCTTCGAAGGTGAATTCCATCTCCTGGGGACTCCATCCCCGCTTGAAGACCAAATCGCGTGCGAACCCCTCCAAGGCTGAAAAAATATGCGGAAAATGCGTTTCCAGCGTGATGTCCGTATCCCGCATTTCCGTCTCCTGCTGAATGACGGAAATCGGCAGGGTGGTCACGAGTCCGGAAACCACGTCTTCGCCCTGATTTTCGATCGAGAAATCGCCCCACAGTCGCAAGGTATCACCGGACCAACGCGGATTGTGGGTAAATATCACGCCGGACCCGGATTTGCGGGAAACATTCCCGAACACCATCTGCTGGATCGTGACGGCCGTGCCCCAATCGTCCGAGATCCCCATGATTTTACGATAGGTCCTGGCTTTGGTGGACTCCCAGGACCGCAGCACGCGCATGGTGGTCAACACGAGTTGTTCGAAGGGGTCCTCGGGCACGAGAACACCGGCATCCCGTACCAATTCCTTGTAGGTCAGGGCCACCTGCTGCATCTGCTCCCCGCTGAACCCCCGCTTGAGCGGAATGCCGAAACGGGCTTTGAAATCACCGATGATGGCATCGAAATCGTCGCGCTGCAGGTCGAAGGACATGCCCCAGCATTGCAGAAACCGCCGATAGTTGTCCCATGCAAACCAGGCATTGCCTGTTTTGACCGCCAACCCGGCGGCAATGTCTTCGTTCATGCCGACATCCAGAAAGGTATCCATCATACCGGGCTGGGAGATGGATGACCCGCTGCGCACCGACAGCATAAGCGGATTGCGGGCATTGCCGAATTTTTTGCCGGCGTAATTCTCAAGAATAGCGATATGACGCGATACCTGGTCGCGAAAATTGGCCTCCGCCGGTGGATACCCTTCGATGACCTCGCGGCAGCGAAAGACTTCGGTGGTGACAATGAATCCCGGTGGCACCGGAAAGCCGAAATTGCGCAGCTTCACCATGTTCAACCCTTTGTTGCCGAGGTAGATGATGCCATCCACCCGTTCATTGGGCATGACCAGCGACGTCACGGCACGCTGCGGGTCGTAGTTCAGCAGGCTATGCAAGCTGTCCTTGGGTATTTTGGCCGACTGGTGAAACAGGGTGTTGAGAATACGGCTGAGGAAAAGATCCAGTTGTCGCAACCCCAGCGCCAGCGAAATCAGGTCACGGAAAAAGATCTCCGATATCCGGTGCTGGGTTCGCTCCTTTTCGGCAGCGCTGTCCGCGGGCAGATATTTCGGCAGAATCTGATCCTTCGGTGTGCGCTCAATGATACCGTCCAAATTCTCTTCGTGAATGTTGTTGAAATAATCATTGATAATGTTTTTAACGGCGGTGGCAAACCCGCGGAAAATGTCCAGATACTGGGTAAACGTAAACCCCCGGGCTTCCAGGGCGTGTGACAGCATCCCCAGCTGACGCTCGAATTCCTTGGAGGAGATGCCGTCCAGCGCCAGCGCACGCTGGAAAAGGAGAAGCAAATCATAAATATGATAAAAGGTCGCTCGCGTGATCAGACTCAAATCGATCCGGCGAATGAGTTTTTCGAAAAGAACGTTGGTGAGGGCCTCCAGGCGAAACGACAACCCCAGGGCATTGAATTTCATCTCGTGGTAACTGCCGTACATGGAGGGGATGTCGATGGTGAAATGGCGTTTTTTATAAATATCCTCACGAATTTCAAACGTCTGGTCCGAGAGGACGATGGCTTTCAATTCCTCCTGGACATCCAGCAGGCCACGTAGTTTATCGCGTGAATCACTTATTTCCAGAACACTCTCAAGCGCTTCCAGCCCCGGGAATCCCTCGTTCTTCAACTGGGCCATATAGTGACCGAGTTCGATAAAATCGATATTATACTTCTGGTTCAACAACTTGTAGAGATTGACCGTCAGATAAACCCGCTGCCGTTCGATCGGTTCAATATCTTCGTACTCGGTCAGGACGTTTTGCAACCCCTCGTCGGGCATTCGCAACAATGCCTGCATTTGGCCGAGTCCGCGTTCCTTGAGCCGCTGCATCGCGGTGTGAACGCCGTCCACGTAAGGTCCCGTCGTTTTGATTTCGCTGAAGATATTGGGGGGAATATACGGCCGCAGCGGTTCGTTATCGCGCGTTTGCCAGAAATGCAGGACCGCTTCCATAAAATTGATGATGCGGTTGCTGCTCTCCACATGGCACTGTTTCCGCAGGAAATGGAGCAGGACATCCTTGCGGTGGTTGATCTCGTCCAGCTGGGTTGAAATGTCGCGCAATTTCCCTTCGGCCCCGATATCGTTGAAATAGACGGGGAAAAGCCGCGCCAACTGTTTGGCGATATTGTAAACTGGCTCGACGCCGCTGTTGAGAAAGCGCGTAATATCCCGCGGGAAGAGGTCCGTATCCTTGATAAAGACGCCGCACATGGAAATGTGGATGATCAGATACGACATCAAGCGTGTGGACCTTTTAGGGCTGAGTTCGATCAGTTCCAGCCAGGTTCGGATATTCTGCAGGTGCGCGGTATTCACTTGAATCTGCCAGTCGTTTCCCACGCCGCCGATGTTCGGTGCCTGAAAGCCCAGGTCGATGACCCGATCGATAAAAAAATTGATGAAATCGATATCCTGGGTGCGGTAAACTCCCTTCCCCATGTTTAAAACACAATTGAGCGCGGTAGCCGGAAAAATCGCCGCGCGGGCCTTGAGAATGGAAAACGTTTTTTCCATCAGGGTGCGAATGTGCCAGGGTTTCTCGTTGTCGATGATCCAGGTCAAGGCCCGGTTGATGTCCCTGAGCGCCTCTTCATGGATGATCGACAGGCCGGCCAGATTCATCTGGTAGAAAAGAAAGAGCAGACGGTAGAGATCCCCTCGTCCGTTCTTGGTGCCAAGAGCGCTCAGGCGGCTGGGAATCTCACGATGCGCGTTGACGATTTGGTTAAACCCGGGCAGTTCCAGCAGCCGGCGCAACACGTCGGGGCTGCGGATGTCTTCGCAGCGCAGAATCCCATCCAGCGTTTCATTGTGCCGTCGCAAAGTGGCGCGCGCAATGGGTTCAAAGAGCGCATCCAGGTCGACTTCGGGTCTGAATTCGCCCGCCTCTTTTAAAAACCATTGTTGCGGATCCTCTTCCCTCACCCAGTAGGCAAAGGTCTCCTGGTAGAACCGGATCATGAGCAGATTCAAATGCTGCAGGCCTATCAGTTGATCGGCCGCATGTTTCAAGGCGGCCTCTCCCAGACGATTCAACTGATAATAGCTTTTAAGAAACAGCATGAAAATCGGACTATCGTAACGACGAATACTCTGGAAAGCGCTGTCCAGCACCGGAAAGAAACGGTCGAAGGCGTCCCCCGCGTCTTTGACGATCTTCAACAGGAACAACATCAGGTTGTCCACGGCATCGATGCAGACATCGGTCCCGCGTGTCGATTCAATGGCGCGCAAATAGATATCGATATAGAGCTGGGCGGCCGCAGGGCCTGAAGGGTGGGTTTGGATCAGATGGAAGTAATCCAGGGAATAGATACGGGCTTCCCTGACGATGAAATGCCAATTTTTATAGGGGTGGGACAACTCCTTTAAAAAGACAGTCAAGCCTTCCTGAAGGCCGAAATAAGAGGCCATGACCTCTTGGAGGACCGCGTACTTGCGGTCAATCTCCACTTCCACATGGTAGTCCGCTATGTTGACTTCAAGTGCCTTTGAGCGGATCATCACCGTGCTCCTCCAGTCGGTACAAACCGTTCCGCCACCATTATCATCGGCGAGGGCAATTTGATGCGTGCCCCTCAATAACCGCCGACCACCTGTTATTTTTCACCGAGCACAATCCGCAGCAAATCTTCCGCTTGTGCTAATACTTATATAACCCGCTGATATAAATACGGAATAATACAAACACCAATCCATATCATCTATCATAGCCCAACACGATTTGCAATGTGTGTCGGTCCGACAACCGTGGCGCATGAGGGATCGTCCATGTCGCCATAGGGTCGTGGGGACAGTGACATTAGGACGCTTGCGGTGGCAGTGCCTCTTAGGCGCGACTAAGGGCCATCAACCGGTAAACGACCATTCCTGCCAGCCAGGCCGCATCTTCCGGTGAAAGGCAATCCCCAGTCGATTCGTTGAAGAGAATATTCGCCTCGGCATCGAACTCTTCATCACCTTCCCACAGGATATACTGGAGGCACAACTGGGGGAAGACCTGGAATTGATAGGCCGCATCCCCGGCATCGATCGGTGTTCCGCCCAGCGCTTCACAGGTCCGCTGAAACGATTCGATATCCCGGCCGAAAACGTCTTTCAAGGGGTTGACCGCACGTTTAACGAACGGTCCGAAATAGAACGAAGCTCCCGGGATTTCACGATAAGCGATCATCTCGCCGGGAACCCGATGCGGATCTGCGCCCACCATGTAATGGAGGATCAACACCTGCTCCTGGAGGGGGATTTCGCGATCCGGTGCGTCCAGATCTTCAAACCGGAACCCTGGATAGTCGATCCCGTATTGACGGTCCAGAAATCGCATCTGGAATCGGTTTGCGGTTATCGGCGCCAGGCCGGTCCGGGAACAGATGTCGTCAAAAGGCTGTGTCGCCAGTTTTTCTGCGGCCAGGTCATATGCCGCACGATAGTCATCAACTCTCGCCATAATAGTCTAATTCCTTCCAAGAGAGCCTGCGGGAAAAAAGAAAATTTGGAGGCGGGTCACCCATCATGAAAGCACAAAAAGCCCTTCCGCCGGGAAGGGCTTTTTGTAAATCGATCGATAAAAAACCGGTAAAAAGTAACGGTACCCTATACCTCCAGCCAGGAATCCGAATACAGCGTGTTGCCCAGAATGACGTCTACCGTCTTTTTGTATTTCAGCAATTCTTCGGACAGTCCACTCACATCCGGTGCCTGACCATCGAGCATGCCATAGATCAGATCCACGATGTCCTGACGCTTTCCTTTGGCGATGGCTGTCAACTGGTCATCAAGCGGATCAGAGATGACGGATTCCATCCCGCATTTCTGCAGCATGACCATGTAAGTCTGGTTCAGAATGGGACGCAGATGATCCGGTGGCCCGTTGGAAATATTGGACAGTCCGCAGGTGCTGCGAGCGCCCGGGGCCATATCCTGCAGCATTTTCTGGAATTCCATCAGGCTGATGGCCTGGGGCTGCTGAATATTGACCGGTGTCACGATCCCGTCGACCCAAATTTTTTCGTTCGGAATACCGGCTTCGTTGGCAAAATAGAGCAGTTCGACGCAAAGCGCGGCACGTTCGTTTTCATCCCGTGGCAGCCCCTCGGGTCCCCACATGAGCGCGACGAAGTCGGCCCCCGCGTCGGCCGTCATCGGTACCATGCGCTCATAGCGTTCGGGACGCGCCATGATGGAGTTGACAATATGCGACGCGCCGCTGGCAACTGGTTTGATGACTTTCAAGGCGGCTTCGATGGCATCGATGTTGGATGTATCCAGCGCCAGGGGCACATCGTCGACCACTTCCTGAACGGTCTGGACCACCCAGGGCATCAACTCGACACCATCTTTTTTGGCCGGACCAAGGTTGATGTCGATATAGTCCATGCCCTTTTCCCGCTGGAAGAGGGCCTCTTCCTGAATCGGCTTGGGATCGCGCGCCTTGAAGGCGCGGCCGATTTTCGTGGAAATCACATTTAAGCTTTCACCTATCAGTAACATAGAACCTCCCTCTCTCTTAACACGTGGTTTTCCGGCCGGTCAGGGCGGGGCAGCCTTCGGCCAACGCTCCGCCCTTGCAGAACCGTAAACGATGATGGAATCCTTACTTGCCCCGGAGAAAACCGGGCAGGTGCGCGGCTTCGCGTGGGCCCACGGTAATGGTCCAGCCGGGCAATTCCTCTTCCACATCGCCGGCGATCGCGGCCGCGTAGCCGGGTATGATCAACTCGGTATGTTTGACCTTGTCCATGATGCCGCTCTTTTTGACAAACATGCCGACATCGTCGCCGGAAAACTTACCCGCCGCCCAGGCGGTGAGCACCGACAATCCCTCCGAATCCTTGATGAGCAGCCAGGCCGGTACTCTGCTGGCCTCGACTTCGCCGGAAACGATGAAATACGTCAGGGCGAAGTTGGTGGTTACCATGACGGGCGAATTCTCGTCCGGATTGTTGATTTCAAAAATGCCTTCCGTTACGGTCATGGGACGCTGAGGATCGGTGTAGATATTCAACCGTTCCAAAAGCAGCGGGAAAAGACTGTCGCCGGAAAAATCGGACAGCACGACGATGCTGCCGTATTTGGCGATGAACTGTCCGGCGATAAGCGTCTCCATATCCAGGTTGGAGGCCATTTCACTGGGGAACGTAATGGTGGGAAACCCCACCGCCCGGTTGAGGTCCTTGAGGGCCGCGCGGCGAATCGCCACCTGGTCATCCAATGATTGTTTGACATCGCGGGATCCCGCATCGAGGACGAGATCCTTCAATCCCATTTCGGTCAGTTTGGTGGTGAGCGGCACCAGGGCCTCCACCGAATCGGCCTTAACGGCCAGCGGCAGATCCATCTCCTTGGCCAACGCGCCCAACGCATCCACCGTACTTTCCGTGGCGGCATAAAGCAGCGGACGCTTGAAGGCACAGGCTTCCGCCCCGGCTTTGAGGACATCCGGACTCTCGCTCATCAGAACCAGGTTGAACTCCGATGTTTCTGCGATGAGTTTGGCCAGTTTGGCAAAGGCCGCCCCATCGCCGTTGGCATCTTTGAGCGCCACCAGTTCCGGGCGCAGGTTCAGGCCAACACGTTCAAACTGGAGTGCATTCCACCCTTTTATTTTTGCCGCAACGTCGGCTTCGGCCATATCCGACGGGATCGTCGCAGCCAGGGCGGTCGGGTTGAAAAATGTTTTTTCGTGACGGTAAAGGACCGTTTCACCCCCCACCGTCGTCTTGCGCACGCCGGCGCCGATAACCACCGGACGAATCGGCGGAGCCGATGCTTCCGCCAACTTCTCGCGGGCTTCATCGGAAACATAGGGACAACTGTCAAGCTCGGCCTTGCCTGACGCCAGATTCATGGCAAATGCCAGGCAGGTCGGCACACCGCATTCCTTGCAGTTCGTTTTCGGCAGGAGTTTGAAAATCTGAATACCGGTTAATGCCATGGTTTTCTCCTTGCTGTTGTTCAGCTATATTAAGAACCGTTGTGTATTCAAATAACGAGTATAACATGATGCGCGCCTGAAGCCGCCATCCGGCGTCCTCGGGCGCGCATGCACATGGACATTCCCATCAGCCAATGATCGGCGGCATGGACAGGGCCGGATGGCCTTTCTCCTCCAGGAAGGGCAGGATTTCCTCTTCCGTGATGCCCACCGTTTCATCGGCAATCTTATCGACCAGATCCGGTTCACCCATTTCGGTTCCTCGCTGAATCAGGCGCTCCCGGATCTCGTCTTTCAGGATCTTCGGCATCCAGACCATCCGCAGAAGACCGCCATCACCAACGATGAATTTGCGTTGGGTGATGTTGTATTTGGAATGGCCGACAAAACCCGGCGAAGAAGCCCCGCCGCCCATGACACCGGCCAGGGTGGTGAACTTCATCCCGCAGGGGGTTTCACCGGTATACTCGCGGCTGACCGTCATGACGCCGTTGCAGGACGGCAGCATGGCGGCGATACATTCGCAGCACCCACAGGTGGTCATGGGCTCCTGCACCATGGAATAGAAGTTGTACTGAGTGATGGCCCCGCGGGAAGCCTTGGCGACAAAGTCATTCACGCCCTTGAACATCCCCAGCTTGGCATCCAGCACCTCGCCCTTTTCGATGGGCTGATTGGGGCCGGTCGGGTTGATCTGGTAGGATGCCCGGCAGTCCATCCAGTTGTAGGCGCCGCAAAGCCCTGTGCGTTCCGGGCTGACGGCACACACATGGCTGGGTGCAAACGACTGGCACAGCGTACAGGAGTAAAAAATCTCCACGTCTTCATCGGTCATCTTGTCGACCCGTTCGTCACGCGTCTTGTATTCCCCGCGGGCCCGTTTGGTCAACTTGTCAACATCTTCTTGCTTGGTGTAGAGGGTCACCTCGACCTTGTCCAGGATGGCACCGAAATCCTGGTGGAACTTGGCGTGAAGAACGACACCGATATCCTTTATGGTGAAGCCCTTATCAATAGCGGCCTTGCTCACCCGGATCCAGGCGATATCGCGCTGGCCCATGTGCATGATACCCTGGATATAGTTCACCAGGTGATGGATCTGGCGTTCCAGAATCGGCTCGAAGTCGACCTGCATTTCACGGCCGGCAACCTCGACATAGATGCCCAGCGGCAGGACGTCGCCTTCTTTGATGTCACCGATATCGGGACCGACCACATTGACCTTGCCGTCTTCGATATCCGTCATCTCGGCCAGTTTCACCAACTCGGTGGCCTGGGTCTTGCCACCGCCCATCTGGGTATACAGATCGGCGCCGCGCACGCGCTCGCCCTCGTAGGCCGGTCCAAAACTGCAGGGAATATCGATATCGGAAATGGTGACCTTGAGGCCGCGGGTTTCGACGGATTTCTGCACCATCTCTTCGTGCGACACGTTCGCGATGACGTGCTCGTAAGTGCAGACACCGGTGGGCAGAATTTCCGGAATGTCGGTGTCGGCCAGGGTCGGGAATCCCCAGTTGACGCAACCGGCCGCCGCCGCCCCCCATTCGGTACCCACATCGCCCAGGGCATTGACGAAGGCAAAGATGCGGTTTTTGTTATACATCAACATCTTCTTGTAATCGCCCGGCTGGACCCCGCCGAAGGCCATGGCCGCCCGGTTGGCAAACCCGAGAGCGAAAATGGCCGAGGAGATGTCGGGGCCGAAGGGCACGATCTTGGTGTTCCAGCCCACCTGGACACCGGCCTCCACCAGCTGCTGCGACACACTGGTGCCGTTGTGGTTGGCGGCCAGGAAGACATAGATGCTGCGTTTCTGGTACTCTTCGATAATCTCCTTGGCAATTTCCGGTGTGGGCGCCGCACCGACGATGGCGGCGAATCCGGGCGCCGAGCCGTCCACGAACTCCACCCCGCGTTTACGGAAAACCGTATCTTCCGCAGCCCCGAGCCAGAGCTTGCCGTTTTCCGGGTCACATTCCTCGGAAACATGGTAGAAATCCGGTTCGTTCAGGTACCGCAGGCCTTCCTTGATCTCGAAAGCCAGGAGCGCGGCCATACCGGCATCCAGCAATGGCCCGAGGTAGGGCAGGTGGTTGCGGGATTTGATGTGCGGGGGCAGCAGTTTGCGGCAAAACGTCAACACCTTCTGCATATCTTCCAGTTTTTCGACCTTGATGCCCAGCAGCGAGTAAATCACAGGCAGGTAATAGGCTGTGTTCGGGAAACCCACCGGCGTGTCGGCGTTGAAAGTATCCAACGCCTTTTTGTAATCACCTTCGACTTTCGAAACGATATTGTATCCACCCTGAATGGCGGCGAATGCGACTAATTTGGACATGCGTTCCTCCTTCGCTGAGGATTTGTATCGTTAATTTTCAACACCGTTAGACTTCAAGCGCCATCCGATCGGACATATCCATCATGACGCGTTCGCGAGCCTTGTCGATGCCCAACTCTTTGCGTTTTTTATCGATATGCGCGATCATCATCCGGGCGTGTTTGATGGGATCTTTTTCAAAATCCCACATGCCGCCGTACATCTTCTCCATCTCTTCGAACAGGAAGCGCTGGAAGACCGGCGCGCCTTCGGCCGGGAAGACCGTGCCAAAGACCGTGTAGACACCCGAAGCCACAAAATACTGGCCGATGCTGATGGCTTTTTCGCTCATCCATTCAGGCGCGCTGCCGGCGGCCGGAAGCGCGCTGATGTCATTGCCCAGTCCGCCGGCTTTGACCACCTCGGTGGCCGCCAGCAGGATGCGGCTGTTGTCCACGCAGGATCCCAGATGAAGGACCGGTGGGATGCCGACCGTCTCGCAGACCTCGGCCAACCCCGGTCCGCAAAACACCTTGGCCGATTCCGGCGTCAACAGCCCTTCCATGGCGCAGGCGATGGCATTGCAGCCGGTGGTCAAAACGATGACATCGTTTTTGATCAGTTCCTTGACCACCTGGATGTGGGCTTCGTTGTGCTTGGTGCGGGCATTGTTGCAGCCCACGACACCGCCGATGCCGCGAATGCGGCCGTTGATGATGTTGTCATTGAGGGTGTAGTAATCGCCGCGGAAGGTGCCGCCCAGGTGGTACTGGACGGATTCGACACCGAAGCCCCCGACCAGCGGAGACTTGTGTTTCGGGATCATGACATCCGCCCCGCGCTCGGTGAAGTTGTCGATGGCCAGTTTGACGATGCGCTGGGCATCTTCCAGGGCATGGTGCTCGTCGAATTCGATGTGCACAACGTTGTCCTGCTCCATGCGCGCGATGGGATGGGTGGTGATCAACTTGGTGTGGAAACACTTGGCCACATTGGCCAGGTTCTGCATAATGCACTGAATGTCGACGACCATGGCGTCGCAGGCACCGGTCACGATGGCCAGTTCCTGCTGCAGGAAGGTGCCACACAGGGGAACCCCGTGGCGCTGCAAAATCTCGTTGGCCGTACAGCAGATTCCGGACAACTGGATGCCTTTAGCCCCTTTTTCCTTGGCGTAGTCGATCATTTCCTTGGTCTGGGCCACTTCCACGATCACTTCGGAGAGGACCGGTTCGTGGCCGTGGATCACGATATTGACCATGTCTTCTTTCATGACACCCAGGTTGGCCTCGGACACCAGCGGGAAAGGCGTGCCGAACAAGACGTCCTGCATGTCGGTGGCCAGCATGGAACCGCCCCATCCATCAGCCAAGGAGGCCCTGACGCCCTGCTTCATCAGGTTTTTGTAATCCTGGTCAACCCCCATGTGGGTGCGGTGCATGATTTCGACGATTTCACGGTCGATATTGCGTGGCAGGACGCCCTGTTTCTTCCAGATTTCATAACGCGGCGCCGGCGCACGCTTCAGGTATTCGACCGTACCCTCGGCCTTGCCCCATTCGTTGAGGGATTTTTCGGCCACTTCCAGGGCGATTTCATCGATGTCGCGGTCCTGGACATCGCCATCGACTTCCACGGTCGTCGCCACGCCCAGGTTCGGTGCCATCTGGCGAAGCTTAGCTTCGTCTTTGATTTTGTAAGCGTCCGTTTCCTTGCGGGCTGCGGACATGAAAACCTCGGCCACACTGCGGCCGTGGTCGGAATGGGCCGCCGCACCGCCAGCAATCATGCGGATGAAGTTGCGAGCCGCAATGGTGTTGGCGGTGGCGCCGCAAAGCCCTTTGCGCTCGTCCGTGGCCTCGTCATAGTCCTTGGGCAACGGCAGGCGGCAAGGCCCCATGCTGCAGTTCTTGCAGCAGGTGCCCTGGCTGCCGATGTTACAGGCCTTCATGGTGACGGCACGGTCGAAAATCGTTTCCACGCCCAGTTTCTGCGCCCGTTCGAGCATTTCACGGGTCGCGGGATCGATGCTGGCTGTCGCCGGATCAGCCATCTTGGCTTTCTTAGCTGCTTTTTTAATTTCTTTTACT
>Ga0180435_10004039_pt1 | contig 14531 bp, 17 predicted proteins | sample SS_ome_3_FD_132467 | JGI IMG/M metagenome (GOLD analysis project Ga0180435, IMG submission 132467) | Hypersaline lake sediment archaeal communities from the Salton Sea, California, USA - SS_3_S_1 metaG | ecosystem: Environmental > Aquatic > Non-marine Saline and Alkaline > Hypersaline >... | reverse complement strand
GCAATGAAAAAGAGCATCCAACCCAAGTAAAAATCGATACTTTTTCTTACACGTACATCAGTGTAGAGTTTATAGAGAGGGTAGAATAAAACAAAAATATTGATATAGGCAAGATACCCAAATAAGTAAAGATTGGTATCGGCTATTTGTTTCCCGATATCCCCCGCCAATGCAGTTTCATTGAAGATCGTTGAAAAAGCAGCATAAATAAAAATGATAGCTGTAATGATAAGCGTTATTTTCAATGTTTATTCCCTAAATTAATATTAAATAATAAAGATATTATAACAAATTAAAATAAATCACCTATGAAAAAGTGTCAAAATGGCATATTTAGCCTTACTTCAGGGCTAAACAGCCTAAACATTGATAAATTTTGAGTTGCGTTACTACTATCTGATACGGTTCTTAAACCCGGTATTGATACGTAAACGAAGACCTAAGTAGTATGCATGTGTGATCGCTTTTTTGAGTAGATAAGCAACATATCCTTTTACCTTGATGAACTTGAACACTTCACCTACAGCATACTTCCCGCCCAGTGCAATAAATATACCCTGTACATCCGCATCAAATGCTTCTGACCGTACGCCGTCTATTCTTTTTCGAATGGTTTTTGCTACATACTCTGCACTCTTCTCAGCGATCTGTGCTGTTGGAGGCAATACATTTCCTTCATTGTCTTTGATCTCGACACAGTCACCAATGGCAAACACCTCTTTATGTCCCTGAACATTAAGCTCTTCAGATGCAATGAGTTGATTAATATCATTCTTTTGAGTCTGCATATCATAATTCAACTCAGATGCCTTGATCCCACCTGTAAAGATCATAAAGTTATAGTGCAGTTTTTCACCATTCTTAAAAAAGATATGTGATTCATCGACACTGTTGATAAATGCACCTGTCAAGATCTTTACACCCAGTGATTCCAATCTTTTATGTGTCTTTTCTATACTGTACTTTCCCATCCCCGGAAGTATCGTTTCACTTGCATCAATAAGATAGATATGAATCTCTTTAGCTGTATCACCAATAGTCTTACTATATGTCTCCAAGACATATGCCATCTCTGCAGCCACTTCTACACCGCTCAAGCCTGCTCCACCTACGGCGATGTTAAGCTCACCATCTTTATATGCCTCTTCATGTCTGAGTTTTTTGTAGATAAGATCTTCAAATGCGACTCTGAAATTATGCGCTCTTTCCAGACTCTTCACACCAAAACTGTTTTCTCTGAGCCCCTCTATAAAAGAAAAGAAGTGTGTCTTCGCACCAGTGGCGATGATGAGATAATCATACTGCAGTTTCTCTTCATCCATAAGAGATACCATTTTCTCTTCAAAGTCAACAGAAGTGACCTCACTATGCACAAACGTCACTCTCTCTTTAAAACCTTCACACCAGTTTTTAAGATCAATGGCAACTTCATGTACATCAAAGCGTCCTGCAATGTATCCATAGGCTTCAGTCTGCAGGTAGTGAAAGGGGTTTTTATCTATCAGGGTGATCGCTATATCGTCATATTTATAGAGTGACTCAATGGCACGAAGCCCACCATAACCACCGCCGATCACTAATACTTTTTTCATTGATCTCTATCCCAAGATTTATTTTAAGTGTATTTTACTCAAATACCCTAAATATAGTGAGTAATTGAGAGGATCTATACCTCTCTTACTAACCCTTCTTTAAGCACAGACCATGTAAAATCCCATCTACATTTTATAATGTACGCCGCAGTGATGGAACTGGTAGACTTGGTAGACTCAAAATCTTCTGCTTTCGGGCGTGTCGGTTCGAATCCGACCTGCGGTACCACTTCACTTATTATCTAATTCAAATATTCATTTCAACAATCTCAAAACTTATACTCTGCGATAAAGCGCCATTGGTTCTGTTTTCTGTCGCTTGTACTGCTCTCATATTCACTGGTTCTCAGTACATTCAACAATTTAAGCATCCATTGTTTTGTAGGTTTATATGCGATCACCGTATCGATCTCTGTAGCATCTCTACTTGGGTAGAGTGTTCTGTCGACATTACCACCATAACTCTTGGACTGACCATAATTTGCATAGGACATAGAGAGTTTTATTTTTGGATTTATCTTATATAGTGCACCAAGTTTATAGGCACTGACATCATCTCTATACGCATTTCGTGAAAACAGTGAACTTGTAAAAGCAGAGTCAAACCCCCATGGATTAAAGAATTCACCATTTGAGTGATTGTATGCTGCGGAAAATGCAAAAGCGTTGACTTTGAAATCAGCTGCTATACCAAACATCGTTGCATCTATATCTCCAGATAAAGAGTCGCCTATATCATCTTCTTTAATGAATTGAAACTTCAGTGTCGTATCGATATCGTCCAATGAGATCTTTTTATCTACCTGTAGATTTAAAAAATTGACGATGTCATAGGCATAATAGTTCCATAGCTGTATCGTTGTTTTTGGAAATGATCTGTTGATAAGTGAGATCATTGTGATACCGGATGTATCTACAGTATTTCCCTCACTGTCTTTACCATCTGTAAATGCTAACTCTTCAATATCGACAAACTCACCTCTTAATGATAAAGGATTGACTGCAACACCGGCAGTGTTGGTATACTCACCGATAAGTGCATAGTCTGAAGTGGCACGTGATCCAAGCATCATTTTTTTAATTTGTGCAACAGTAATCATAGTATCATCAAGCGGTTTCAGATGTATACTGGCAGCTTCATATGCGTTCTCAACCTGTGATACTTTAAACAGAGCAATAGGACTTGAAATATACGACGGCAATGTTTCAGGAGGGTGTCTTCGTCCCACTTTGAACTTGATAAAATCACTGTATCTATAGACAATATTCGCTTCATCAAGTATGGCTTTTGAAGAAAAGTCTGATGTCAAGAATAGACCTGTTGCTATTTTTTTATTGTACTTTCCGCTACTGTCCTTACTAAAATCGGTCAAAGAGGTATCGCCAACATAATGGAAACCTATGTTTGCCTGTAGGCCATAAAAACTTTTTGTTCGATATTTAAGATTGAACCCAACTGTACTACCTGTTTGAGGATCATATCCATTATCTTTCCCGTATAACACATGAATGAGCCTTACATGTCCAGAAAGCGACTCGTTCTTATCGCTAAACTGGTCCATATACGGGTCTGCATGAATAGTGAATATCATAAGCAGAAAAATGGCAACTGTTTTCATTGATTCTCTTTGTGTTTATTTAACGAATCGTAACATAATCATGATTATTTATTTTAGACCCCTTTGTGTAAAAAGTACTATTTTAAGCTTTTGTATGTTGTTGCTTGTGTATAATTTGCGTTGGTATTCAGTTGCACAAAGACAAACTGTTCTAACTACTACCAAAAACTTACGCATTTATGCGGGCGTAGCTCAGTGGCTAGAGTTCCTGCCTTCCAAGCAGGCTGTCGAGGGTTCGAATCCCTTCGCCCGCTCCACTAACATTTAAATCTCAAACTCAAATCCTAAATTCTAAATTTCTTTTGCTATAATCGCTTTAATAAAAATTAAGGCATATCATGAGACTTGTAGTAGCGATTACTGGCGCAAGTGGTGTTCAGCTAGGCAAGAAGTTCGTTGACTATTTACCTGAGGATATCGAAGTACATGTAGTTGTTTCTGACAATGCCCTTACTGTCGAATCCTTTGAGAACAAACAAGTGACCCTGCATACAAGTGATAACATCGCGGCATCGATCTCTTCAGGTTCTTTTAGAGTAGATGCAACGGCTATCATACCTTGCAGTATGAACACACTCGCGAAAGTGGCATGCGGTATCAGTGATAATCTGCCTACACGTGTTGCAGCAGTGGCCATAAAAGAGCAAAAGAAATTGCTTCTTGCTCCCAGAGAATTGCCTTTTTCTGCGATCGCATTGGAAAATATGCAAAAACTGGCCAGCTTAGGAGTGATCATTGCACCACCTGTCATGGGCTACTACTCTGAGCAATCTTCTTTGGAAGATATGGAAAAGTTCATCATTGGAAAATGGTATGATGTATTAGGCATAGAAAATAATTTATATGAAAGATGGAAATAAATGGGTAAATATAAAAGAGCGATCTATCCGGGTACTTTTGATCCTATTACAGTTGGACATTTAGATATTATCCAACGTGCACACAATATGTTTGATGAGATCATTGTCGCTGTAGCCGATTCTCAATCCAAAACACCTATGTTCTCATTGGAACAACGTGTGAATATGGTCAAAGCTGCTACCTCTGAGTTATCAAATATTAAAGTAGTCGGTTTTCATAAACTGCTTGTTGATCTTGCTGAAGAGCTTGATGCAAATATTTTAGTACGTGGTTTAAGAGCGGTGAGTGACTTCGAATATGAACTTCAAATGGGGTATGCCAATGCTTCACTGAAAAAAGACCTGGAGACAGTTTTTCTTATGCCTAGTCTCGAATATGGATTCGTAAGTTCTTCAGTCGTACGTACTATCTTGCCATTTAACGGAAAAGTTGATCACCTGCTGCATCCAAAAGTACATAAAATGATAAAAGAGTATAGAAGCTAATGTACGTACTATTTGAAGGCATTGATACGTGTGGGAAAAGTACACAAATAGAACTGATCTCACAAAAGCACCCTGAGATCATTATCACCCATGAGCCTGGTGGTACACCTTTTGGCAAAAAAGCAAGAGAGATCCTTCTGTCTGACTCTTTGGCCTCCAAACGTGCAGAGCTTCTGCTTTTCCTGGCGGACAGAGCAGAACATTACCAAGAGGTCATTTTACCCAACAGGGACAAATTTGTCATATCTGACAGGGGGTTTCTTTCAGGTATAGGGTATGCTCTTGCAAATGGAGACTTTGATTTTGATGAGCTTGTAAATCTTAACAGATTTGCTCTTGATGGACATTTCCCAGACAAAATCATCCTCTTCTTAACCGATATGAAAACGTTGGAAGAGCGTACATCGGCTAAAAGTTTGGATGGTATAGAGCTTAGAGGTTTGGAGTATCTTTTAAGAGTACAAGAGCATATGAAACAGACCATACTCAAACTGGATATACCTCATCTTTTTATAGATGCAACAGAAGATATCGAAACGATACATACACAAATAACAGATTATTTAAGGAACACACTATGATCAACCCGCTTAGAGGTATGAAAGACCTTACCTTTGATGAAAGCGAACGCTTTAACCACATCGTTACCACGGCTACAAATGTAGCGAAAAAATATGGTTACAACTACATCGAAACACCTATACTTGAAGAGACCTCTTTGTTCAAACGTTCAGTAGGTGAAAGCTCCGATATCGTCGGTAAAGAGATGTATCAGTTCGATGATAAAGGCGGGAACGATGTCTGTATGCGTCCAGAAGGAACTGCAGGAATCGTACGTGCCTTTGTGTCAGCTAAACTTGATCGTCAGCCTGTCAAACAGAAATTCTACTACTATGGACCTATGTTTCGTTATGAGAGACCGCAAAAAGGTCGCCTAAGAGAATTCCACCAGTTTGGCTGTGAGAGTTTTGGAGAAGGTTCGGTATATGAGGATTTTACCATCATCACTATGATTAGTCAGATATTTACAGAACTGGGTATAGGATTTGACCTTCTGATCAACTCGCTTGGCTGTGAAGTGTGTATGCCGCCTTACAAACAGAATCTTGTCAATTTTCTTACAAAGATCAAAGAGGATCTTTGTGAAGACTGTAACCGTCGCATAGATACAAATCCTATCCGTGTACTTGACTGTAAGAATAGCACATGCCAATCACTGTTGGTCAATTCCCCAAAGCTTATAGATAATCTATGTGAGGAGTGTGACAGTGACTTTAAGAAGCTCACAGCACTTCTTGATAACGCAGGAATATCCTACACAGTAGATACGAACCTTGTAAGAGGATTGGATTACTACAATAAAACGGCTTTTGAGTTCGTAAGCAACGAGATAGGTTCGCAATCAGCAATCGCAGGTGGAGGACGTTATGACAAACTTGTAGAGTTCTTGGACGGGAAACCTACTCCTGCAGTTGGGTTTGCCATAGGTATACAACGTATCATGGAACTTGTACAGATGCCAGAAGTTCAAAAAGAAGGGATCTATCTTGGAGCCATGACAGCAGAAGCAGTTGAAGTGCTTTTCCCTATAGCTACTGCAAAACGTAAAGAGCAAAAGGTGACTATGGAGTATACTTCAAAAGGTTTCAAAAGCCATATGAAAGGTGCAGATAAGGTCAATGCACGCTATGGTGTCCTTATAGGTGAGGATGAACTAAAAGATGGGACGCTTTGGGTGAAAGACTTTGAAACGAAAGAAGAGCGTACGGTAACTCTGGAAGAGTTTTTAAATACGCCTCTAGCGTAACCACGCTACGAGATCCCTGCTAAGTTTTGAAACAGCTGCATTGGTGGCTGCGACATACCCTTTTGCATCTGTGGTCGGTGTAGCTTCTTTATAGGTAAACCTCTTACTTCTAACGATAGTGCCTGTCTGCACACTCACAAGATTGAACTGTATCGAGACGACCGCATGTGACTCTTTATCGCGTACCCTGTGCTCAAAAGCAAATATATTACTCTCTAATCTATAATCTTCTCTTGCCGTGGAAGTATCAGCCAAGACCACCTTAAAGAGTCTGCTCTCATCCAAGGCCTCTATGATCGTTCCCTGTAAAAGCTTACTCATATTGTTCGACCATTCAGAGTTTCGATAGGTACCTCTGTCGATACTGCTGTAAGAGAAGTCCATCTTTTGTGATATCTTATTTTTTATACCCTGAGGATAGGTCACTTTGATACTTTTACTTTGATACTTACTGTTTTGAACCGTACTTACAGGAGCAATATCCAGACTATAGACCTTCAAAGCAGGCTCTTTCGTACTACATCCTAACACTCCAACAAGCAGCATAGTAAATGCTAATGGTTTCATTCTTCTCATTCCCCTGGCCCTCTCAAAGATTCTCTTGATTTAAACAGTAGATCGCTTGGATTGTTCTCTATACTTCTTGACATTTCATTCAGTTGACCCAAAAGTATATCAATATCCACAAGCATCGGTTCAAAGATCTTTTTGAGATTATAATCTCCCCTCTCAATGCTCTTTTCTACTTTAAGTGTCACACGATTAAAATTCTTGCTCGTTTCCATCAATTTATCTATCGTTGGAACAGTCACGCCTTTGATCTGGGCAAAATCTTTTTGTATCTGGTCAAAGTCTGTAATAGCTTCAGATAATTTTGTACTGATATCTGCCATCACTACACGGAAATCTTCGAGGGTTACGATAACTTTCTCTTCAACCTCTACACCTCTGGCAGTGACTTTTTCTACATTATTTAAGATATTTTCCATGGTTTGGATATTTTGATCTGAAAGCAATTTTTGACTTTTGGTCAAAAGGTCTTCTATTTTTGAGCCCACACCATTAATGTCACCTGTGAGTTTTGTAAGAAAAGAGGGTTCTGTCTTGATAAGCGGGATGAACTTTTCAGTAGGTTCCAAAGTCTTAGCTGCATTCGTACCACCGGTGATCTCTATAGATAAAAGCCCTGTGACACCGAACATCTGTGTAGAAGCTACCATGTCCTCTTTGATAGGTATATCCCTCTTTATCTCTACAAATACTTCAACCTTTTCAATGTTTTGGGGATTGATCTGTATCTTACTGACACGTCCTATCTCTACACCCCGTAACTGCACATCAGAATCTATAGAAAGCCCGGCAACAGACTCCTGCATCTCAAGTCGATAGGTATCAAACTCTTGCTGCAGGTCAAATTTGGCAAGCCAAAAAGCAAACCATACCATACCCGTCCCAAAGACCAATACAAAAATACCAACGATCGTATAATTGACTCTGCTATACATTTTTCACCTTGTCTTTAAACCTCTCTTTTGTGTATTCATTCTTGAAGAACTCTTCCACAAAGGGATGTTGTGATTGTAACACATTTTCCAATGTACCCTCCGCTACTACATGTTTATCAGCCAAAACGGCGATCCTGTCTACGATACTGAAAATGCTTTCCAGATCATGGGTGATCATTACTACGGTGATACCCAACAGATCACGAAGCTCAACGATCAGTGAATCGAAGTTTCGTGCACCTATAGGGTCCAGTCCTGATGTGGGTTCATCCAGGAAAAGCAGTTTTGGCTCCATGGCCAGTGCTCTAGCGAGTGCAGCTCTCTTTACCATACCACCACTCAGTTCAGAGGGATACAAAGAACCTACATGTGGCTCCAGACCTACCAGTGCCAGCTTAGATTGTACCAATTTATCCCTCATCTCTTTGGAGAGGTGGGTAAATTCTTTGAGCTGTACCTCTATATTTTCCGCAACGGTCAAAGAAGAGAAAAGTGCACCAAACTGAAAAAGCACACCCCAATCACTGCGTAACTCCTGTGCCTCTTTAAAACCAATGCTATCTAAAGACTTCCCCAGAACAGTCACTTCGCCTTCACTTGGTTCTAAAAGCATGATCATCTCTTTCATCAGTACAGACTTACCTGAACCACTCTGCCCTAAAATACCGTAGATCTCATTCTCGTTGATATGAAGGTTGATCCCATCATGGATGGTTCGTTCACCAAACCTTGTCACAACACCTTTCACATTAATGACCGGGCTCATAGTCCAAGCTCCGTATAGATCACTGAGAAAAGCGCGTCAAATGCGATCACCAAAAAGATGGAATTTACCACTGAAGCTGTGGTATGAAGCCCTACACTCTCTGTGTTAAGAGAAACTTGGAAGCCCCTGAAACAGCCTACCGCTGCGATGAGAAAGGCAAAGACCGGTCCCTTTATCATTCCAAGAATATAGTGTTTTACCTCTAGAATTTCATACAATCTCTCTATAAACAGGTTCATAGAGATACCCAGTTGCATCTTAGCTGCGACCATTCCTCCAAATATACCTATGATATCCGCAAAAAAGATCAACAATGGAAGTGCTACCATGAGGGCAATGACACGAGGAAGTACCAGAAATGTATACGGGTCAAACCCCATGGTACGCATGGCCGCTATCTCCTCTGTGATCTTCATGGCCCCTATCTCGGCAGTGTAGGCAGACCCACTACGCCCTGCAATGACAATAGCAGTGATCATAGGGCCTAACTCTCTGGTGATCGAGAGCGCTACAGTATCTACGATAAATATATCTGCACCGAACTTTGCCAACTGAACAGAGCCTTGATAAGAGATCACCATCCCAACCAAAAATGAAGTTAATGCGATGATGATGATCGCATTAAAGCCTGATTGGTGGATGTGATATACCGTCTCTTTAAAACGGATATCTTTGGGTTTGATAAGCGAATGGAAAAATGCATAAAAAAGGTGTCCGGTAAATGTTATGAAGCTTACAATATCTTTATACATTTTATGGGCACGTCTACCCAAGTTTTCTAAAAAACCAATCTTTCTTGGAGGTTTGATCTTTTCTGTTGTTCTATTGAGAAGATCATACATATCTTTCTGATTATCAGAATATCCTACGACATCTACCTCTGTCTCTTTTTGAAATGTTTCAAGGTACTCTATAAAAAGCAGTACACCCGCACTGTCAAAGTCACTAACACCGGTGAGATCCCAAATGATCTTTTTATCTTTCTTCAATGGTATTTTGAGAAGTTCCTCTCTTATCTCAGGTACACTGTTCAGTACCCATTCACCTATGGATATGAGTCTAAGATTCTGCTGGTCTTCTTCATAGGTCAGGAACTGCTTCTTCATAAGAACTATTATAGGTAAGATTAGATTAAGTTTGGCTATAATTACTACACTTATAAAAAGAGGTATGACGTATGAAAAATTTTGGTTTGGATATTTGGGGTGATGAAAACTTTATTATTCATGATGATACTGTCAATGTCAATTATGCATCTAAGCCTTCTTTGATATCTATCACTCAAGAGATACGTGAAAAGGGATATAAAGGGCCTCTTTTACTTCGTTTTCCACACCTCATATCCAAGCAGATCTCTACTCTCTTTGATACTTTTAACAATGCCAGAAAAGAGTTTAACTATAAGGGTGATTTTCAAGCCGTTTTTCCTCTCAAGGTCAATCAGTTCCCCAACTTTGTACATACCTTGATGGATGTCTCCCAAAATTACAACTATGGTTTAGAAGCAGGAAGTAAAGCCGAACTTATTATTGCTATGTCAAAGACCCCACTAGGTGCACCCATCACGATAAACGGTTTTAAAGATAAAGAGATGATATCACTCTCCTTCATCGCTGCAAAAATGGGCCATAATATTACAGTCACTATAGAAGGACTCGAAGAGCTTGAGACCATCATCCAGGTCAATCAGGAGTTTAATACTGATACTCAGACACCTGTATCTCCAAAAATCGGTGTACGTATTCGCCTGCATAGTTCCGGTATAGGTATCTGGGCAAAAAGCGGCGGGTACAGCTCCAAGTTCGGTCTTACTTCAACTGAACTGCTTGAAGCCTATGAGATGTTAAAAAAACATGACCTTCTTGATCACCTTTGGATGATCCATTTTCACATCGGATCTCAGATGGGTGACATCGCACCACTTAAAAAGGCACTGAGGGAAGCAGGAAACATCTATGCAGAACTTAAAATGCGTGGCGCTGATTCACTGGGTGCCATCAACATTGGTGGAGGACTTGCCGTAGAGTACTCTCAACATCCACAAAACCAAGAGAGAAACTACTCTCTCAAAGAGTTTGCCAATGACGTGATCTACCTGGTTCAGGAAATTGCAAAAAGAAAAGGGGTTGACGAGCCGGACATCTTTACGGAATCAGGAAGATATATTGCCGCAAGCCACTCTGTACTGGTCGCGCCGGTACTTGAACTCTTCTCTCAGGAGTACCATGCAAAGGGACTTCGACTTAAAGAGGTGAACCCTCCGCTCATTCAAGAGCTTTATGAACTACATACAAGTCTTAAACGTGTAAATGCACGAGAGTATCTTCATGATGCACTGGACCACATGGAGAGTCTGCTTACACTCTTTGATCTAGGGTATATTGATCTGGAAGACCGTTCAAATACTGAGATACTGGTCAATCTCATCATTAAAAAAGCCATCGCACTGCTGAAGAATGAAGACACAGATGAACTGAACAAACTCCAGGATCGTATACAGGAGAAGTATCTGGTCAACTTTTCTGCATTCCAATCGTTGCCAGATTTTTGGGGCTTGGCACAACATTTTCCTATCATGCCTCTTGACCGTCTTGATACCAAACCGACCAACCCGGCAAGTATCTGGGATATCACCTGCGACAGTGACGGAGAGATAGGGTTCAATCGTGATCTGCCACTCTACCTTCACGATATAGATGTCAATAAAGAGGAGTATTTTCTTGCCTTCTTCCTTACCGGTGCATACCAGGAAGTACTGGGAATGAAACATAACCTCTTTACTCACCCGACTGAAGCGATCGTCCAGTTCGATGATAAAGGCAACTATGAGATAGAAAATCTCATAGAAGCACAGAATCTTATGGATGTGCTTGATGATATGGACTATGACACCAATCTCATAGACAAAGCACTCAAGAACAAGATCGAAGAGTCCAGCCATATCAATAATGAAGAAAAGAGAGCGCTTTTAGGTAAACTTTACCTTTATTTAAGTGAAAACAGCTATCTTAAAACGATACAAGCCATCGACGAGGAGCGTAAGAAGTGAACCCATTTAGTCTTATAAAAGAAGATTTTCTTAATGTAAAAAGGAATGACCCTGCCCTGCACAATACATTTGAACTCTTTTTTAACTACCCTGGTCTATGGGCACTTCTTTTTCACAGAATTGCACACTGGTTCTATACAAAAGGACTGAGATTCATACCCCGTTTCATCTCAGCTATAGGGCATTTTTTAACAATGATCGATATACATCCAGCTGCACAAATAGGCCGCAGAGTCTTCATTGACCATGGTGTAGGTGTGGTCATAGGTGAAACTGCCATCATTGGTGAAGATGTGATCATCTATCAGCAGGTGACCCTGGGTGGTGTGAGTACAAGCAAAGGAAAGAGACACCCTACCCTTGAAGACAATGTTGTTATAGGTGCCGGTGCAAAGATACTCGGGAACATCACTATAGGTACAAACTCTAAGGTCGGTGCCAACTCAGTTGTCGTCAAGAATGTACCTGCAGACTCAACTGCCATAGGTATCCCTGCACGTGTACTCAAACGCGGGTTTGACAAGACACCCCTTAGTCATGACAAGATCCCAGATGTCAACAAAGAGATCTTTGAGTATCTCATCAAACGTATCGAAGTACTTGAAGATGCCCTTCCAAAAGGCAAAAAAGAAGATGTTAAAGAGAAAGATCATAAACTTGAAGAGCTCTATGATAACTTTATCCATTCTATGGACTAGATAAGCTCTACTACATTTTTTAACGCATCTTTTGATATAATTCACCAATTTATCATCAAAGGTTTTTACATGCTTTCAGATCGTATACAAACACTCTCTCCTTCACTCACTATTGCCATCTCTTCTCTTGCTCGTGATCTAAAGGCGCAAGGGAAAGATATTCTTTCATTCTCAGCTGGTGAACCAGACTTTGAAACACCTAAACGTATTAAAGATGAAGCTATCAAAGCGATCCAAGACGGATTTACACAATATACAGCTGTACCTGGTATCCCAGAGCTTTTAGAGGCAGTATCAACAAAGCTTAAAAGAGATAACAACCTTGACTATGCCCCTTCTGACATCATCGTAAGTAATGGTGCAAAACAGTCACTTTTCAACCTTTTTCAAGCTACTTTAAATGATGGTGATGAAGTGATCATCCCTGCGCCATACTGGGTAACGTACCCTGAGCTGGTAAAATATGCCGGTGCAGTTCCTGTAACCATAGATACTGATGAGATCTCTGGATTTAAGATCACAGCAGACCAGCTTCAAGCTGCTATCACACCTAAAACAAAAATGCTCATCCTTACTTCTCCATCGAATCCGACCGGTTCTGTCTATTCAGAGGCTGAGCTTCGCTCACTTGCTGAAGTACTTGAGGGAACAGATATCATTGTAGCGAGTGACGAAATGTATGAGAAGCTTGTTTATGACATCGATTTTGTGGCAGCAGCAAGCATCAGTGACGATATGTATCAAAGAACTGTAACGATCAATGGGCTCAGTAAATCTGTAGCGATGACAGGATGGCGTTTTGGATACCTGGCAACGCCTAAACAAGAGTTGATCTCTGCAATGAACAAACTTCAAAGTCAAAGTACATCAAACATCAACTCGATCACTCAAAAAGCTGCTATCCCTGCACTTTTAGGTGATGTAGATGATGAGATCGAGCAGATGAGAAGAGCCTTTGAAGGCAGAGCGGAAGAAGCAGTAAAACTCTTCAATGAGATCAACGGTCTTTCTGTACTAAAACCACAAGGTGCATTCTACCTCTTCGTAAATATAAAAGATATCAGTAATGACTCTATAGAGTTCTGTAAAGAATTACTTCAAGCTACTGGTGTTGCAGTTGTTCCAGGTATCGGTTTTGGTGCTGAAGGATACTTTAGATTCTCATTCGCAACGGATATTACAACGATCCGTGAAGGTATCAGACGTATTGAGAAATTTGTAGAGAGTAAAAAGTAAAACATTTTTACTCTCTACATAGTAACCATAAAAATTATAAAGTCTAAATAATATGTGTATATCATCTTTTAAAAAGTACTATCTGCGTTTAATTGCTATCCTTCTGTTAGGATATTTGTTTTTTAATCCCAATTTTGACATCAATACTGGTGTATTGATCTTGATATTTATCCTTGTCGGAATCCTGGGTGTTTTCATAAAATGTCCCAAGTGTGGACAGATCATTGGAAGTACGAAGAATGGTTTGCCATATATACCGCTCAAACATACCTGCCGTCACTGTGGGCAAAATACCGATATTTGCAAAGCAGAAGAGGACAAAGTCACCGATAGAAGACTTGAGAATATCAATAAATAGTCTATAAGCTAGAGAACTTTTGATTGAGAAACCCTTATAAAGTTATATGTATTATAAGATTATGTCTTTAAGTAAAGAAATAGCTTTGTAATCTCGAGCCTTGCTATTATGAGATGATTCAGCTATAATGGATTTATCAAAGATGATTTAGAGTTTCATCTTAGGCTAGATTTTTATTGCTTACTTACAATTTACAGTATTATCCTCCCAAAAGAACACTCCGTATTATATTTTGAAAATTTCAATAATGAAATTGTATAAACAACCAAAGGAATTGCATGGCAACTCAAGTAAATGGAACAGTAAAATGGTTCAACAGTGAAAAAGGTTTCGGTTTTATCGAACAAGAGAATGGTGGTAATGATATATTTGTACACTATCGTCAAATCAATAGTAACGGTTATGACCGTGTCTCCCTTAACGAAGGTCAAAAAGTGACTTTTGAGATCGGTGAAGGTCAAAAAGGTCCACAGGCTGAAAACGTTACTGGTCTTTAAGACCATCTATGGACAGAAAAATCTGTCCATATTTAGATACCTTTCATTGAAAAAATAT
>Ga0180435_10004038_pt1 | contig 14536 bp, 8 predicted proteins | sample SS_ome_3_FD_132467 | JGI IMG/M metagenome (GOLD analysis project Ga0180435, IMG submission 132467) | Hypersaline lake sediment archaeal communities from the Salton Sea, California, USA - SS_3_S_1 metaG | ecosystem: Environmental > Aquatic > Non-marine Saline and Alkaline > Hypersaline > Sediment... | reverse complement strand
GGACTGTGGCGTCTTGCCTGCTTCGATCACGAAAACAACCTGCCCAACAAGGCCGGCAAGCACCTGTGTCTGCGGGGTTGGCAATAATGGGGGAGAGTCAAAAATTATAAACCGGTCGTCATATCGTGTACCAAGCTCCCTGACAACCTGATTCATACGCTGACTGGCAATCAGCTCAGTTACATAACCACTTTGCCTACCGGCTGGTATCACACTAAGGTTATCGATATCTGTGCGCAGGATGATATCTGAAATGCCGGCCTCTTCCTCGAGAACCTCAACCAGACCGGGCCTGTCCCCGACGCCCAGCATACGGCTGATACCATAACGAGTTACATCTGAGTCTACCAGCAGTACAGTATGGTCACGCTCAAGTGCTATCGACAGGGCCAGGTTCATGGCAGTGTGTGTCTTACCCTCTCCCGGCACAGAGCTGGTTACCATAATAAGATTGCCGTTCTCGACCATGCTGGAGTTCTTGCCGAAAGCATTCGACAGCAACGGGCGCTTTATCCGCCTGTACTCATCGTAATACTCCGGGCCGAGTACACTACCATCGACCAGCATATTCTGCTCGATTAGCCGAGATTTGATTTCTGCGGTATTAGATCGCCTGGACTGGCCCTCATAACTCCCGCTCTTGCTACCAGAGCGCCCGGGGCGCGCAGCAAAACCACCATGATCATTGTCGCTTCTGGCGACAAGCTCGGTAATCGTTGCCCTGGTCTCTTCTTTCTTGGTCATAACTAATCCTGTATTACCCTGCTAACATCTTCCAGCCTTTTGGCAATAAAACCTGCCCCTTCCTGATTGAACACAATGAGAGCAAAAGTGAACACGAACAACATGCATGCCGCAGACAGGAACGATACAAGCTGCATCCTGCGCTTTCTTCTGTGAGCTGGCGTCATGAACAGGCCTACTGTGCCAAGAAGCGGTAAGCCTGTCTTCTCGGTTACGTTATCGAGGTCAAAATAGGTCGGCTGGATTATAAATCGCAGGAAGCTCCAGGCTAAGCCTGCACCCACCGAGAAAACGAGCACCCCGAACATAAACAAGACCCGCGGAGGACCAGATGGGCGTGTTGGTACAACTGGAGGATCTATGATCCTGAATTTAATATCCGAGCTACTCTGGCCTGCACTTTCCGCCAGTTTGGCAGACTCTCTTCTCTGCACCAGGTCGAGATAACGCTTGCGTGTTATCTCGTAGTCCCTGTTTAGCTGGGTAAGCTTTGCCTCGACTTCAGGTATCACATCGATCGAGCTTTTGAGATCCTCGACCTTCTGCTCATAATCTGCCAGCTGTATCTTGAGCGTCTCTACTTCAACTCCGGCCTTACTGGCTTCTATCTTCATCTCCTGGTAGACAGGATTGATCTCACCTGAATCCTCAGCCAGTCGCGGACTATTCGCTCCTGAGGCTGCAGCCTCAGCGCCACGCGCCTTCAATTCCGCTATCGCTGACTTGGTGGCGACGATATCCGGATGTTTCTCTGTATAGCTATTCTGTAATATCCTCAGTTTTTCTTCATATTGTCTGAGCAGCTCCGCTTCACTACCTCCGCCGACCAGGCCAACCAGTGTCGGAGATTCTGCACTCAACTGTTTCTTCAGCTCCACTAGTCGCTGCTGCGTCAACTTCAACTGAGACTCTGTCTGGTCGACCAGATCCTTGGCACGCTGCAGACGCGAGTAGTAGCTGCCTTTTTCATCTGGCATATAGCCGACATTCTCCTTTTTAAATTCGGCAAGCCTTTGCTCAGCTGCCGCCAGCCTGACTTCATATTCTGCGATCTGGGTATCGAGGAACTTCTGCGCTGTGGCCGTATCTGTCCTGGTTGACTTCAGTGTGTCCTCGATCATGGTATCTAACAGCCTTGATACCACTTCGTATGCCAGTTCCGGGCTCTGATTGGAATAACTCAATTCATAGATGTTCTTCCTTCCTCCACTGAGGTCGACTGAGCGCCTGAGACCATCTAACATATTCTCCCTTTCCTGGGCATTGCCTACCTTCAGGTCCATGTCTGTCTCCCTCATCACAGACAGCAGATTTTCACGGCTCAGCAACACACGGTTCATCACCGCCAGCTCATCCCGGGTATCCATCTCCGGAGCCAGGCCTCTCAGAAGCGGCTTCATCACCGAGGTGGTGTCGACATATACCGTCGAAATGACTTTGAATCTGTCTGGCAGGGTCAGCACCACTACCATACCGGCTAACGCCACAATCCAGGCAATCACCAGCGCAGACCAGCGAAAACGCCACATCCCGTGCAGGTAGCCGTATATAAGGGTTATTTGTTCATTCATCGGAAGAAGAGCCGGATGAGATCGCCCAGAATCTGGTTAACGGAGCGATATCGCTCCAAATAAATATTCAAGTGTAGCAAAGAGTATAGTTTATTTGATTTGATATGCTTGTTGATTAATGCACGCTTTAGCGTATTTATCAAAAAAAAGGCCCCTGTATAAACAGGGGCCTTTTCGATTAGCCTGCCAGCAGGCTTGATCAGTACTGCTTAAGCACGGCGACGTGCAGCAACACCCAGACCAATCAGACCAGCGCTCAGCAGAGCCAGCATAGATGGCTCAGGAACACGCATCTTGTCGGTGACCAGTGCATCTACCCGATCGCCTTCAGGATGGTTCAGCGTGATGACATAAGTCAGTGAGTAAGGAGCAACGGCGCCGGTACCACCGATGAAATCAGTTCCGCCAGTAGCAGAGCCGGAAGTGTTGGAGCTCAGCAGTGTACAAGTACCACAACCGACACCGAATTCAGAATCAGCAGTATCCAGCCAGACTTCGTAGCTTGCAGTACCATTGGTAGCAGGATTCAGCGTCCAGTCAAGGATCAGGCCACTATAGGTAGTGAAACCGGTATCGGTGACCATTACCTGCAGATCAGCGCCAAGTGGATCATCAGTAGTACTTGTGGCATTGATCGTCGTGTTGAACAGTGAATTGCCTAAAAGCTCAGGCTTGGAAGCAGCAGTGTTAATGATGAGATTCCAGTTGGTAAGAGCACCCACCCAGGCCAGTGCGCCGGTTGTACCAAGAGCGCCATCACCGATGCCTTCGTCAATTACAGTCACATCGACACCGTCGATACCATCATCGATGGTCATTTTAAAAGCAGCATGCGATGTAGTGGCAAAAGCCATCGCTGCTAGAGCTAGTATCAGTTTTTTCATAGTCAAACTCCGTGAGTTAGTCATTTCAAAATATAAATTTGAGCACAGCAATAAATTACTTCGTTCAGCGAACATAATGCAAGCCATGTGCCAGTTTATAAATAATCAATTAAAACAGATAGTTACGGAGATGGGCAAAAATAATGGAGTCCGGGAATGTAAACAAACAGTACAGTAGAGCCAGCGCCAGCCAGATAATTTCCACTGGCACCATTCTACAGAGTACGTGATTATGCAAATAGTTATATATATCAATAGGTTATAGACAAGGGAAGGGCCGTCCGGAAACTGTAATATTTAGTAACACCAGTACAGTTACAGAGCCCCGACAAGTCGTGAATGAACTTTCTCAGCCGGGAATCACCAATAGCCTGTTGCTAAACGGCGGTCAGCGACAAGCGCAGACACTTGTCAAAAACCATAACAATATCAGGCTGATACAATCACACGTCACTGTGCCATGTGCGCCGCACACATGGCACAGACGAAATCATTGTGCGATGAGCCGCCTTGCATCGTCAATGCCGTCAAATTCAGCTCCTGAATCGACCACCGACTTCAATATCTGTTTTGCCTGCTGCTTGTCGCCATTAGCGTATAACGCTTTTGCATAGTGGTACTGCACTTCAGAGTTAGCCGGCATTGCTTCAGCCGCCTTGCGCAACATACCGAGCGCTTCAACCGGTTTGTTATTTTTCAGAAGAATCCAGCCATAGGTATCCTGGATATCCGGTGACTCTGGCGCAAGCTGATAAGCTTTCTCGGCATGTTCCAGCGCACGCTCGGGATCAGTCTTACCATACAGATACGCAAGATTATTCAGGGTCGACACATCATCGGGAACAAGCTGGATCAGCCGCTCATAATACTTACCAGCCTGATCCAGTTCGCCATTTGATATGTAAAACTCGCCCAGCTGTGTCAGTACCAGCAAGTCTTCGGGCTGCTTGCCAAGCCAGTCATCCAGGATTGCTACAGCAGCGTCCAGGTTTGACAGCTCACGCTGCGCCCTGAATCGACGTACAGCGAGATCACCGCTCGGCTCGATGCTCCATGCCCGGTCATATGCGGCGAGCGCATCTTTTGCCTTTTTGGCCGCCAGCAAGGCGTCACCATTGGCGATATGCCCAGCCCTGAATTCCGGCGACGCATCGACCAGGCCCTGCACGACATTCAATGCCTGGTCATGCTGACCAGCCGCAGTATATAGTCGCGCCAGCAGAAGCGGATTCTGCGGATTCGACGGGTTCAGGGAGTATGCTTTTCTGAGGCTGTTTGTCGCGCCTTCCGCATCACCCAGGGCGAGATTATTGAGACCCTGCATGTAATAGGCCACATCGAGTTCAGGTGCTTCCGCGATCAGGTCGGCGATCACCCCCTGCGCCTGGTTAAAACTCTTTTTTGCCAGGAGAAGACGGCTTCTTGCTGCAAGCACTGCTATCTTGCTTGCTGATGCCGCCTCTAGCTCATTGAAGATCTCTTCGGCGGCTGTGATATTGCCCTGTTTGATGCGCAATTCAATCAATGAGACTCGCGACACCACCTCTTTCGTATCTGCCTTACGGGCGGATTCCAGCCACTTTATCTGGCGATCTGTATCCCCCCTCAGCATCGCTATTCTGGCAAGGCTGGTCATGGCGAGTGTATTCTCCGGGCTGCTCTGCAGAATCTGTAGATAGCGACCTTCTGCCGCTGTCAGATCGCCGCTCTGCTCATCCATCCTTGCCAGATTGGCCAGAGAAACCAGGTTGCCCTCCTCTGCAGCCAGTGCCTTGTTAAAATACTCTCTTGCGGCAGGCTCATCACCTGCTGCCAGTTTGACACTTGCCATCAGGTTCAGCAGGCGCGCATTTTCACCGGATTCATCAAGCATCTGCCTGGTGACACTGGTAGCCTGGTCGAAATCCCCCACACCCAGGTGTGCCAGAACTTTGGTACTTCTGATAGTGAAGTCCTGGTCGCCTTTATTCGCCAGCACCTCTTCCAGCAACTTGACCGCATCACTGGAACGGCCGTTTATGATATAGATACGGGAGAGCCGTAGCTTCAGATCATCGTTATCCGGCCTTATTGACAGCGCCTTCTCAAGCTCCCTGATGCCGGACTCAGGGTCCCCGCCGCCGACCTCGGACAAACCAAGCAGAGCGATCAACTCGGCATCATTGCCAGTTTCCATCAGCACAGCATTGAATGACTCCCGGGCATCCTGGTATTGTCCCAACGCCATCTGTACGCGCCCATGCAACTTCCTGGCTGCCAGGTTTTTCGGATTGTTAGCGAGATACTTGCCCAGATAATAAGAAGCCTGTTCGAAATCGCCCTTTTCATAACTGACAGAGCCACTCAATAACAGTGTCGGGCCATGGCTGGCATAGATATTGAGGATCTTCTGCAGGTCCGACTCTGCAAGATCATAATCCTTCTGCCTGAATGCTGCGATTGCGAACAGGTAGTTTGCCTGCGGGTCATCGATATTTTTCTGTTTGAAAACCTGTCGTAATTCGCTTACCTGGTCATACTTCTGGCCCTGAACAGATATCTTCAGCTTCTCCAGATATGCCTTTTTTACAATATTCGAGACAGTATCTACCGGAGCAGCAGCGATGATCCGGTCATACTTCTCTATGGCCTGATCATTCTTACCATTGATAGCATCCAGGTTGGCACTGAAATATTGCAACTCTGCAATGTCGGGATAAAGTTCCAGCGCACGCGCTATGGTTTTTTCCGCTTCCTCGTAGTTCTTGTCAGCGAGATGCAGGATATAAGTGGCCTTCAAGGCGTTGTAAGCATCAGGATCGAGCTTGTCTGTGAGCAGGATGGTGTTCATCGCCTGCACACGATCACCCTTACCGGCATACGCGAGTGCCCTGATCGCTGTCAGTTCTGATTTAGCGGTATTCGAGAAAGCACTGGTATCATATGACTCTTTCAGAACCTCATCGAACTTTGCCTGAGACAGGATCGCGACAAGCTTACCGGTATATGCCTGTTCAGGATCCCAGCCAACTTCAAGCGCACGACCATACTCTTTCTCGGCAGAGGCCAGATCACCGGTCTGATAATAAATATCGCCAAGCAAAAACCGGGCTTCGGCATTATCCGGATTTTGCTGCAGGACGTTCTTCAGCTCGATGGTGGCGGCCCGCAGTTCTTTGTTCGCAACATATTCCTTCGCGCTGGCTATCAGCTCTGCATCGCTTTTATCTGCACCGCATGCAACCACCGTGAATGCCAGCAACATATAAATCACAAAAGCCCTGGGTAACGAATGTATATTTGATATCCTCATCTCATCTCCCGAATGAATGACGTGAGTCCGGCCTGAGCACATGCAGAACCGAACCATAAACTATATTGATAAACCTGCAAAAATCCAGTTGTCGGCTGCTTGCGCCTATTCGACCCCAAGGTCAGGCATATCCAGCTTCTTTACCAGCTTATATAACGAGGGCCGACTGATCCCCAGAGCAGCTGCAGCATGGGTAACATTATTGTCATGGATGGCCAGTGCGCGCTGGATCATGGTACGTTCTACCTGCTCTCTGGCCAGTCGCAGATCCAGTGATTCCGAACCCTCACTGTTATCATCGAAACCCAGATCTGTGATCGCTATCTTGCTTCCTTCGGCCAGCACGACAGCGCGCTTGACCCTGTTCTCCAGCTCGCGCACGTTACCCGGCCAACCATAGGAATCGATCGCGGCGCGCGCCTGCTCGGTAAAGCCCCTGAACTTACGCTTGTTCTGCTCGCTGAACTTCTGCAGGAAGGTCTGTGCCAGTAATAACTTGTCGTTCGCCCTTTCTCGCAAGGCAGGCACTTCGATGACGATCTCGCTGATGCGGAAAAACAGATCCTCTCTGAACTCCCCCTGTTTTATCCTCTGCTGCAGGTCACGATGCGTCGCACAGACGATGCGAACATCAACCTCGATGACATCACGTCCACCAAGACGCTCGATGACTCGCTCCTGAAGGAAACGTAACATCTTCGCCTGCAAGGACATTGGCATATCACCGATCTCGTCGAGGAAAAGGGTACCGCCTGTGGCAGCCTCTATCTTACCCCTGGTCTGTTTCACAGCGCCGGTAAAAGCCCCCTTTTCGTAACCGAAAAGCTCACTCTCAAGCAGATTTTCCGGAATAGCAGCACAATTCAGCGCAATGAATGGCTTTCCCTTCCTCGGGCTCAGGTCGTGCAAAGCGTGCGCGAACAGCTCCTTACCGGTACCACTCTCGCCCAGGATCAGTGTGGTCACTTCAGAAGGCCCGACCTTCTCGACCAGCCTGCATGCACCGAGAATGCTATTACTGGCACCGACGACACCGTCCAGCGGCGAGCCGGTCTCGGCATCACTGAGCCGCCGGTTTTCTGCTTCGAGCTGGTAATACTGATAAGCGCGATCCACGATCAGTCCCAGCACATCCGGATCGATCGGTTTCTGGTAGAAATCGTAGGCGCCCAGTGATACCGCCTCCAGGGCATTCTTGCGGTCATCATTACCGGTGACGACGATGACCTTGGTATACGGCTTGATCTCGAGGATTCCTGTCAATACCGCCAGCCCCTCACTGGCATTGGCAGGATCAGGCGGCAGGCCGAGATCGAGCGTCACCACCGGGAAGTCACTCGCCTGCACCTTTTGAATCGCAGATTCGCGGTCACCCGCGATGGAGACCTGGTATCCCTCGAAAGCCCATTTCAACTGTTTCTGTATACCCGGGTTATCTTCGACGACAAGCAGGGGCTTTAACTTATTATCTGCCATGATGCTGAATGTTTATCCTCATTATCTTCCTAGTATAGCAGCTGAAACTAATACTCATTCTGATACGGCTTGTTCAGCGGGGATTTTCAGGGTGATCACGGTGCCTTTACCAGGCCTGCTCTCGACCAGGACATCACCACCGAGCTGTCGGATGAACTCACGGCTCTCGAACATACCGATACCCATACCCGCGTTGCCCTTGGTGGTATCGAATGGCTTGAACAGCCGCTCACGCACGAATGCCTCATCCATACCATGGCCCGTGTCCCTGATCTCGATTCTGTACATATGACCATCCCGGGATACGCTGACCATGATCTCTCCGCTATCTTCCGTTGCCTGCTGGGCATTCTCCACCAGGTGGATAATGACATTTTTCAGCCTGTCCCTCTGCAGTACTGCGAACGCGTGCTCGACCTGTGCGACAAAGCGGGGTGCAGGCAGCTCATGCTGCCTGGACGCAGTCACTTCCTGAACAAGCGGTAACAGGTCTACTCGCACTTTCTTCTCATCTTCCATACGCTTGTTGCGTAGCTGCTCAAGCAGTCGATTGATATCCCGCGAAGCATTCTCCACGGTATCGAAGGCATCTTCGAGGAACGCAGGGTTAGCGATATGTTTCTTGGCATTTCGCGACACCAGCGCGAGCTCTGCCGCAATGTTCTTCAGGTCATGCACCATGAAAGCAGACAACCGGCTGAACACCTCGAACTGCTTGGCCTCAGCCAGCTGGGCGGATGTTTTCAACACGATAAGATGGCTGGTAACCTGCTTTGCCGCCGCTTTCAACAGGTCCCTGTCTTCCCAGTTGATCGGTCGCTGAACCAGTGGACTGGCCAGGACGATAAAGCCGACCAGTTCACCCGTACTGAGTAGCGGCACAACGAGCCAGGCCTCTTCATGGGCCACCAACCATGTCGGAAGCTCAAGCCCGGTATACTCATCCGCATGACTGCCCAGCTCATGCAGATTGATAACATATCCCGTCTGCTCGAGAAATGAAATCAGTGACGAATTCGCTTCCAGCTCATCTTCGATATGTCGACAGTGCCAGCTATCGAGGTTGATAACGGCGCCTTTATCGTCCTTCATCCACAACATGCCCGCCTTTGCCTCGACGATTTTCGCCATCGACTCGATCGATTGCTGATAACTACCTTTCGCCGGGTCTGCCTCATTCAGGCTATCGGTCAGGCTTAACCACTCGATACGGTAGTCATACTTGTTCTTGTAGAAATGCTTACCGAGAAACACCTTGACCCGTGCCTTCAACTGCGACGATGTCATCACGGCAAACAGGAATACGATGGCCAGCACGACGAACATCACCTGCACAACACTGCCCCATGAGCCGCCATACTCCCGCAGGTAGTATCCTCCGATCGCCATGGCCAGGAGATAGACGCCACCCACCATGATCGCGGTCGTGGTGAACACGACATCGCGTGATACGAATAGATTCAACGACCAGTTCTTGATCCTGGCCGAAGCGACGGCCAGCAGCGGAACAGCGATAACATGGACGAAACCCCGGGCATCCCAGATGTCCTTGTCGATCGTTCTGAATAACAACGCATCAGCATACAGATAAAAATCGTAGATGAAGATTCCACCTGCGCCCAGGAACAGGTATTTCATCGACCAGCGGTACTGTGACGACATATTCCGGAACACCTGCTCGAGGATTGCAACACCAAACAATGCAAGCACCAGGTTACCGGTATAGCTAAGCTCAGTCTGACCGGAAAACAGGTCGATACTGGCGACAACTTCATTGATTATCAGCAGCGCTGCGAATAGCAGGGAAGCGGGCAAGGCTATTTTTGTGAATCGTCTGTAACCTGCCACCACTCCGGGCTCACTTCCTGCCGCATCGAACAGCTTGAACAGGAACACGTACCAGGCAACATAGCGCAGCACCTCACCACACCGGTACATAAGGAAGAAAGACTCATCATGCAGGCTTATCCTTACCGCTGTCATCGCCCATAAGGTACTTACCAGCATAGCGACGAACAATAACTTGCCCTGCAGGCTGGAACGCCAGCTGAATAGCATCAAAACAGTAAAAACTGCGTAGGCTATCGAAGCGCCTATATAACTGTAGAGTCCTATATTCATATATCCGGAAGCAATCTTAACTGTTCTGGCCTATCAGGCGATGTAAAATTATCATCTGTCAGTTCCATAGTGGATAAATACAGACTATCGCGACACGATCCGGCAGATGAGCGACATCGAAGTAACGCCGTCAGACCCACCCTGAGCAAATACCGAATGCACAACACCTCCGACAATGACGCGCTTCGAAGCCATGCTCAACAGGTCCTGATCAATATCGCCATATTGTGCCTGCTTGCAGCCGCCTCTTACTTCCTTCTGTACGGTGGCCCGGACAGATATGCGGCACGTTCTGTTAAGGAGCTATGGAATATCGGGCACGTCGCCTACTTCGCCCTGATAACATTACTTTTAGCAAGAATCAGAGCGATCGCCAGTTTACCTGCAAACTATCAATGGTCAGGCATACTGGCACTGACACTGATACTCGGAATCATTATCGAAACCATGCAACATGGCACAGGCCGAACACCTGATATAGCAGATATATTGAGAAATTTCGTCGGATGCCTGACCGCCCTGACATTTACACCGGCCTTTACCCGGTCCCTGAACTTGCCAGGCAGAACCATACTCAGGGTCACATCAGGCATCATACTGGGCATGAGCCTGCTACCGTTACTCATCGCTGTCACCGACGAGCAGATCGCTCGATCACAGTTTCCAGTACTGTCCGACTTCAGCACACCTTTCGAGAGTGGCAGGTGGCACGGCAATGCACACGCAACGATAGTGAACACTGTTCCCGGCACCAGCAGTCAGCAGATGAAAGTGATTTTTGAACCCGGCCTTCGCACCGGTATTCACCTGACCCGAATAATCCCTGACTGGTACGGATATAGCAGTGTGAACCTGAAACTATACTCTCCTCATGACGCCCCCCAGCCGGTCACCATCAGGATCCATGATCTTGAACATGCCGTCGGCACCCATCAATTCATGAATGATGACCGCTTCCAGAAGAGATTCCGGCTGGAGCCCGGCTGGAACCTGGTATCGATAAGTCTGGCCGATATCATCGATGCGGTCACCACGCGCAAGGTCAAGCTATCCGATATGCAACAGATTGGCCTGTTCACCCGGCCAGAAGATGAAAGCAGAACCGTGTATATAGATGCAGTCTATTTGCAATAAACGCAAGCACGCGATATTCAGCACAATAAATCACCCGCAACCAAAGCGCGACTTTAACTGCGTGAAAAGATAAGCATCGTCACAATATTTTACAGCTGACGCACACCTGAACATACCCGGGCGACTACCTGTATCATATTGTATTTATTATATATATCCCCCCATATACCAGCGCTTATTTATCCTGCGCAGTCAGCAGCCAGCCATTTTCATGTAAAAGCAGACAGACATCGGAAATATTTACACTTTTCAGCCGCAATGACTAAGAAATAATCATTAATATTGAAATATCACGTTAGAAGTCGTCTTAATATGTCTAAATTATTGATAATCATAGCAGTATAAGGAATATGGCATGCATCATGCATATTGTCAGATATCATTACACTATTTATTGCGAAAAGGATTGATCATGAAACGATTGACTAAATTACTGGCCGCCACTGTCGTTTACAGCTGCGCTCAAAGCGCATCGGCAACAATTATTGCTGACAATTATATAGGCGCTGACGACCATAACTGGGGCGACCGTATCGGCAACCACACCACTAGTGGCGGCGGTTACACCTTCGAGATCCATAATATGGAGGTGGATCTTGTTGGCACAATGCTGAGTGTCCAGATTAATACCAACTATGCCGGTCATGCGGGGCTGTGGGGCACCGGCTACGGCGACCTGTTCCTGAGTAATTCCTGGAACCCTGCCGGCAGTGAACTGAATAATTACCTCATCGATGACAACACTAACGGCACCACATGGACCTATGGTTTCTCGCTCGACGGAAACCGCTACGATGCCAACAACATGGGCGGTACCGGTACCCTGTACAAATTCACAACGGCAAATTCATCCAGCGACAACGCTAACAATGCCGTGTTAAGCGATGCGGTAACAAGCTCTACCTTCAGGAATGGCCAGGAGGTCATCGTACGCCGCGACAGTGGCGACGCCGTCAGTAACGGCTCATGGTCTATCAGCAATGATGACGCTGACGATTACATCGTGTTCAACATCGATCTCGCCAACACCGGCCTGCTTACAGGTGACGAGATCGCTCTGCACTGGGGCATGACCTGTGGCAACGACACCATCGAAGGCGCCTATGCTGTACCGGAGCCTGGCATACTGGCGTTGCTCGGCCTTGGCGCCGGCATTCTCGGCTTCACCTCGCGCAGACGCAACAGCTAGAAAGTGCCATCCCGGCCAATAAAAAACCCCGCATTGCGGGGTTTTTTATTTACGGAGCAATCGCTCAAGTGCACATCGACCGAAACCGGCTGTTGAATTATGCACGCAGCGGGCTGTTCGGCATTAACCTGGTAGCCCATGATCGCAGCCTGCAGGTCCAAGCCGGTATTACTGCGCACCTTTACCAAGGAGTACGACTTCTGCCGTCTGCAACAGGATCAGGAAGTCCAGCAGGATACTGTAGTTCTTCACATAATACAGGTCATACTGCAGCTTCTCGATACTGTCTTCGATGGTATCGCCATAGGAATAGCATACCTGCGCCCAGCCTGTCAGTCCCGGCTTCACGCGATGGCGCTCCTCGTAATAAGGGATCGAGCGAGACAGGCTAGCGACGAATTCGGGACGCTCCGGCCTCGGTCCGACGAAACTCATATCACCCCGGAGCACGTTGAACAGCTGGGGAAGCTCGTCAAGGCGCCCCTTCCTGATAACGGCACCGACACGGGTGATACGTGAATCATTCTTGGACGCCCAGCGTGCGACACCGTCTTTCTCCGCATCGGTTACCATGCTACGGAACTTGTAGATCTTGAACGGCACACCATATTGTTTGACCCTGGTCTGGCTATACAGCACCGGACCACGAAAGCCACCCTCGATCTTGATCGCCATACTGACCAGCAGCATGAACGGCGCTGCCAGTGGCAGCAATATCATCACCACCAGTATATCGAACAGGCGCTTGGCGGAACGCCGGAAGGCGCCTATATAGAACCCTTCAGACAGATACATCCAGCTGGGACTCAGCATATCCAGCCTGACCTTGCCAGCACGCCGCTCGAAGAAGGTGACCAGGTCGAGCACACTGATACCGCTCATCTTGCAGTCGATAAGCCCCTTTGCCGGCAACCGGGAATTGCGCCTGTCATCCATGGCGATGACAACCTCATCGACATCGAGTTCTTCGACATAATCGATCAATGGCTTGTCGAGACTGATAATGCCATCACCATCCAGCCTCTCATCACCCGGCATCTCGACATAAGCGACGATGTTGATACCGCGTAACTCGCCTTTCTTAAGCCCCTTTCTTATCAATCCGGCCTTCTCACCGGCGCCAAGGACAAGTACACGCGTCCACAGGTGATCCTCGGTAACAACCCTGGCAAAAAGAAGGCGGACGATGATGATGAGCGCAAAACTGAGCACAAGCGCAAGCGCCAGCACGCCCCGACCGAGGAAGAAGGTCGGCACGAAATAGAAGCCGACACCCATCGGTATCATGCCAAGCAGCAAACCGCTGGCAATACGTAACGCCAGCATGTTGAAGAAACGCCCCGCCTGGCGCTGATAGACGCCGAATGCCACCAGACAGAGCTGCATGATCAGGGCAAACACCAGGGCCTTGGGCAGGAAGTTCCCAAAGCCCTCGTGCCAGCTACCACCCCAGAAACGTATCTCGAGCGCCAGGTACAGGGAACCGATCAGTATCAGAAACTCGGTGACAGCGAGAACAACGTATTCAGTCGGTACGTAATATCGTGACAGCTTGGTTGAATGGCGAAAAAACTTGATGGTGCTCATATCAGCAGCCAGATTCCATATATTCGGGGGCGAAAGTTAATTAAACAGCTGCATTAAAGGAACCCGCAATTTTTGCGGCACGGGAAAAGAAATTGTAGCACTTCAGTCCTGTTTAGCCACTTAGCCGCGGATATTTCACCGTTTAATCTGCATCTGCACAGAGCCCGACAAATGAATGACATAGCAAACAGCAACAGGATTATCAGATGCACTCACAGCCGCTCCCTAACCGGCAGCGATATCCTTGATGCTGCCCACATAAGCCCCGAGCGCGCGCCTGGCTACAGGCGTCAACAAACCTTCACGGTGCAACTCCACAATGACGTTCAGTGCATCGCCACCGACCAGCTCATGGCGTTCTTTCAGACCAGCATTCAGGAACAGGCGATGACAGATAAGATTGATACGCCGGGGCACACCGGCACTGAATTTATGTATCAGGCTGAACACCTCATCGGTGAAAGCAGGATCGTTCTTCCAGCCGACACAGCTAAGGCGGTGAATGATGTAATCCACGGTCTGCTCGAAATCAAGCGGC
>Ga0180435_10004037_pt1 | contig 14536 bp, 10 predicted proteins | sample SS_ome_3_FD_132467 | JGI IMG/M metagenome (GOLD analysis project Ga0180435, IMG submission 132467) | Hypersaline lake sediment archaeal communities from the Salton Sea, California, USA - SS_3_S_1 metaG | ecosystem: Environmental > Aquatic > Non-marine Saline and Alkaline > Hypersaline >... | reverse complement strand
CCCGCTCCCGTGGGTCGGTGATAGCGATAGCAACCACGTCGTGGCGCTTGCTGGTCACGTGCAGCGCCCGACGATAGCCCGTGGTCAAAAAGTCGGAAACCAGAAAGACCACGCTCCGGCGGCGGACCACGCGGTTGAGGTAGCTTAGGGCCTCACTGATGTCGGCGCCGCGTCCCTCTGGCTGGAAGTACAGCAACTCGCGGATGACCCTGAGCACGTGTCGGCGGCCCTTCTGGGGTGGGATGAACTTTTCCACTCGGTCGGTGAAGATGAGCAGGCCCACTTTGTCGTTGTTGGCGATGGCGGAAAAGGCCAGCAGCGCGCAGAGCTCGGTCGCGATCTCGGCCTTCATCTGCTGGGCGGTGCCGAAGCGGCCGGAGCCCGAGGCGTCCACGGCCAGGACCACCGTCAACTCGCGCTCTTCGACGAAGCGCTTGACAAAGGGCTTCCCGAAGCGGGCGGTCACGTTCCAGTCAATGGTCCGCACCTCGTCGCCGGGCTGGTACTCCCTGACCTCGGCGAATTCCATCCCCCGCCCTCTGAACACGCTCTGGTATTCCCCAGCAAAGACGTCGTTCACCAGGCGGCGGGTGCGAATCTCAATGTGGCGGATTTTGCGGATCAGTTCTTGTGGGATCATGTTGGCCGGTTGTACACGTTCAGGTAGGGGAACCCTTGCGAAGGTCGGCAGCGGCTTTAAGGTGGCCCAAGGGTTTTAGCCTACCGGGAACCGCATTACGCCAAGGTTGTTCGCAACCTTGGCAAGGGTGGCTATTTATGGCACCTCTACCTGATCCAAAATCTTCCTCACCACGTCCTCACTCGTCAACTCTTCTGCCTCCGCCTCATACGTCACGATGATGCGATGGCGCAGCACGTCCATAGCCACCTGTTTGATGTCCTCGGGGGTGACATAGCCGCGGCCGTGCAGGAAGGCGTGGGCCTTGGCCGTGGTGATCAGATAGATGGTCGCTCGCGGCGAGGCACCGTAGGCGATGAGCGGTTTCAGATCAGCCAGGTCGAACTTCTCAGGCTGCCGCGTGGCGAAGACAATGTCCAGCACATAGTCCTTGATCTTTTCGTCTACGTAGATCTGGCTGACCACCCCCCGGGCGCGCACGATGGCCTCGGGGGAAATGACCGGATGGACCGGCGGCAGGCTGTCGCGGGTCATGCGCTCCATGATCTCCCTTTCCTCGCGTCGGTCGGGATAGGTGATGACCACCTTGAGCATGAAGCGGTCCACCTGGGCCTCGGGCAGGGGATAGGTGCCCTCTTGCTCGATGGGGTTCTGGGTGGCCAGCACCAGGAAGGGCTCGTCGAGGGGATAAGTGTACTCACCGATGGTCACCTGGCGTTCCTGCATGGCCTCCAGCAAGGCGCTTTGTACTTTGGCCGGGGCGCGGTTGATCTCGTCGGCCAGGATGAGGTTGGTGAAAATAGGGCCTTTCTTGGGAGTGAAATCCCCGCTTTGGGGATTGTAAACCAGGGTGCCGATGAGGTCGGCGGGCAGAAGGTCCGGGGTGAACTGGATACGCTGGAACTGGGCCTGGATGGCCTGGGACAGGGTACGGACAGAGAGAGTCTTGGCCAGCCCCGGTACACCCTCGATCAGAATGTGGCCATTGGCCAGCAGGCCGATGATCAGCCGCTCGATCAGGCGATCCTGGCCGACGATGATCTTGTTGATCTCGGCCAGCAGTTCGCGCACAAAGAGGCTCTCTTCCGTGACTTTTTCGTTGATGGCTCTGATGCCTTGATCCATGATGAGCAACCTCCTCGAGAAAACAGCCTTGTTGCGGTACAGGCAGCGTTCGCCTTATGACAGTTGGACGGTGCGCTAAAAAGCCGCCCTGTCATCAGAACGGCTCTTTTGGGCGGTATGAAACGACGTTTGTGTGTAATGGCCCGGAGTTCAGCGGTGCGCGGGTTTAGCACAAATAGCTGTACTGGCTATAATTATACTACACCCCCACCAATTTTGCCAACCCCATTGATGCGCCCGCTACGGGGCACTCGCGGCCTCCGGGGTTGGCGTAGGCGGTAACTGGAGGAAATCGTCTCGCGTCGTTTCCACAAAATCCTTCACACTGTACTCGTAGACCCGCACATAGTAGGGCGACTCGGACGAGATGACAGTGTACCTGTTGGCGTCGGGTTCTTTGGCCCCCACACGCAGGGTGATGGTTTCCTCTTCCGTCTCAAGGGTCACCGTGGCGTTGGGCTCGTCCATCCCGTAGGCAGCCTGTTCTTCCTTGCCCAGGGGTTGGCTCATGTCGACCGTCGCCGCCCGCTGGATCAAGGAGGTGACCTTTGCCTCATCCAGGGTTTCGTCCGCGGCCAGCCCATCCATGGTCCAACTACCCTCATCGTCCCTCGTGAAGGTGAACGTACCGTTGGCGTTTTCCAACGTCATCTTGATGATGTCATCCCCAGGGACGCTCAGGTAAGTCGTGTCAACCCACGAGACCGCCTCGACCTTGGTCTCCCAGGTGGAGAGTTCGCTGGTCAGGTACGTTTCGCTCTGCCCCTCCACGCGGAAGTGGGTAGCGCCGTACTGAGGCGAGGAGCCCAGGTAGAGGGTGCGTTTCGTCCCGTTCGCCGTCTCAAAGTCAATACGACGCACAAAGTCATCGGGGGCGACTTGGAGCCGCTTGTGGCTGACATCGGTGCGCGTCACCAGCCGACCCGTGATGAGATCCACGATTTTGTCCAGCAGCGGAGTGATTTTGTCCGCCTGGGCAGGGTAGTCGTCCGCGTCGGGCAGGACCCAAACCTCGCCGATTTTTTTGATTTGGATGCTATTGTCGTCGGTGTCCGTGATGGTCAGAGCGACGATATCGTCGGCCAACAGGTCGGGGAAGAGCGGCTCGCTCGCGACAATGGCCGCCGACTTGGGCCAGAAGACGACAACACTCAGGATAATTTGGATGACCAGGATACCGGCCAAGATTTGGTTATGTCGTTTCATGGTTCCACCTCTCTGACGTTGGGATAGCTTTTGGGGGCAGCAATTCCATCGGTTGCTCGTTCCTGCGCCGGGCGTTCCACAAGATGCCGATGACGATGAGCGCCACCAGAGCGACGATATAGTTTGCGCCTTCCCAGAAGGACTGCTCCCTCTCAGTCATCGGATCGAGCACCCGCGCGTAGGTCCCACGCGAGCGGATGTTGAGCAGGTCCAGATCCTCCGTGGACCAGGCGACGGCGTTCTGCATCAATTTCAGGCTGCTGACGTAGCGGTCCAGCGTGAGGCGGGAGGAGATCTCGAAGACAATGTCGTCCACGAACTCGGCGCTACCGATGACAACCAGCCGGGCTGTCTCCGGCGAGACCTCGATAGTCCCGGGGGAGGATGGGGGGGTGGGAGTGGGAGTAGGTTCTTGAGAAGACGTCTCTGTCTCCTCCTCCGTCTCACTCTCGGTGAGGGGGGAGGGCTTATCCCTGAAGTAGCTTTCGAAGACGCCCTGGACGGAGACGGCCAGCGTGTGGGCTTTTTGCTCGCCCCCCACAGGGAAACCCAGGTCCGGATAGAGTTCAAAGTCAGGCTGAATGTTGGTGTCAGCCTGTGTCCAGGAAGCCGGGCTGGATTGGAGCAGCGTCGTGACCTGCCTCTCGGCGTTCTTCTCCTCGTCAATGGTGATGGGCGAGGCCCAGTTAAGTGTCACGGCGGGCAGATTCGAGACAATGGGGCTATCCGAAGCCATCCCATCGGACCGGACATCTACAAAGAAGGGGTAGTTAATCGCCTGGATCTCCTGCACCTGGAAGGTACCCACCTGCCGGGTGACCGGCACAGGGAAAGGCTCATTCTGCGGGTCCATCACCAGTGATTCCCCTACCTGAACACCGTAACTGGCTAACATCTCGCGCAGGCCACCCTCCAGAGGCTTCAGGGCCAACCCGCCGCCGAACTGGTCGGCCGTGATGCCATAGTTCCCGGCCGCCACCACGACCGAACCGCCGCGCATCAGGTACTGGTCAATGGCAAAGCGTTCTTTGTCGGTCATCCCTTGAGGCGCGACGACCACCAGCACGTCCACGTCTGCCGGCACTTGCCCGGTACTCAGGTCTATAGTGCGGACTTCGTACTCTTGGCGCAGGGACTCTCCAAGCTGCTGCCAACTGGAAAGGGGTTGCTGCATCTGTCCAAACATATCCGGCGTCGGCTCCGCCGGGGGCATCCACAGGCCCACCACCTGGAGAAAGCCCGGGGAGGCTCGCTTAAGGGCCGATTCGATGGCCGTTCGCACATCAGCCTCGCTCAATTCGCCGGAGGGGTAGACTACCTGGGCCTGGTCGCCGAACTTCAGGACCATGTGGAGGTAGTAACTCTCGGCCGAAAAGAGCGAGACGGCGAAGGGCTGCAGCCCATATAGATCGTACAACTCCTGGCGTGTGACAGGGCTATCGGGCGCATCAGGGTTCACCACACTGTACGTAAACTTGTTGGATTCGCTGGCGATGTCTTGCGCCACTTTTTCGATAGTCTCTGGAACATCGGCCAGCCACTCCGGCAGTGTATCCGGGGTAAGGTAAACCGTCAGCTCAGCCGGGCTGTCCAGTGCTGCCAGCACCGAATCCACACTCTGGAAGCCATAGACCACCTTCTTGATAGAGCTCGTCAGGTCGTATTCCAGATTGCGCAGGCGCACATCTACGTTGCCATCGCGGCGGGGCTCGATCTCGATGAGATCCCGGAAATTGAGCACCACGTTCTGGTCGCCGTAGCGGATCAAGATATCAAAGTAAGAGTTGATGATCGAGGTCTCGTAGCGCCCGGCCACCTGGAATGGCGTCGGGCGGATGCCGTAAGTCTGGTTAGCCTCGGCCTCCATATCAGGGTCCTTGGCCGGGTCTATGATATCCAACTGCACCATACCACCCGAGGCGACTTCGTACTCTTGCAGCATGTCACGGATGCGTGGGACCAGCGGGGCAAGCAGCGGGTGGGTCTTTTCGCTGAAGTAGCCCCGTATCAGCAGTGGCTCCTGCAGGTTATCCAGCAGATCACGGGTGGTCTGGGAGAGGCTGTACTCCTGTTGGGCCGTGATATCTAGACGCAGTCCGCGCGCGTGCAAGGGGAAGACCCAGACGTTGAACAGCACCAGGTTCAGCACCACCAGGACCGTGGTGAGGATGACGCTGCGGCGGTAGGGCAGCGTGCGCTTCCCGGTGCTCCACCTTTTGCTGTTGAGTGAAGCGACGTTGAGCGCCAGGAAAACCCCCGTCAGCGATAGGTAGTACAGCAAATCGCGCAGGTCCACCACACCGCGCTGGATGCTCTCGAAGCGGCTGCCTGAGCCAATAGCGCGCAAGATCTCACCCAGGCGATCACCGACAAAATCGGTCACGCCACCGGATCCGGCCAGGTAGAAGAGGCCGCCGAGCAGCGCGGTCAAGATGAGAGCCACGATCTGGTTATCGGTGCGAGAGGAGACGAAGAGCCCGATGGCCACATAAGCCGCCGCCAATAAGATGGCAGCCAGATAGCCACCAAAGACCGGCCCCCAGTCTAGGTTCCCCAACATCTCTACGGTGATAGGCAAGAAAATGGTCAACGCTAGGGCAGCGGTGACCAGCGCCATCACCGCCAGGAACTTGCCGATAACCAACTGGATGGGGGAGACAGGTAGCGTCAGCAGCACTTCTAACGTGCCAGAGCGTTGTTCCTCGCTCCACTGACGCATCGTCAGCGCCGCGACCAGGAAAATCATCAGCACCGGCATCCAGCGGAAGAGCGGTCGGACGTCGGCGATGCCCCGAGCGAAGAAAGTGTCCACCCAGAAGAAAGCAAACAGTGTAACCGCCAGGAACGCGCCCACAAAAATGAGCGCCATCGGCGAGCCGAAATACCCCTCTAATTCTTTGCGTGTAATCGCGAGCGTCTGTTTCATCATAACACCTCACGCAGCCATAGCCAATTCGTTAAAGACGGTTTCCAGCGTACGGACATCCCGTCGCAGCTCACGGAGCCGCCAGCCCTCTTCCCGCGCCAGATTGTAGATCGCCGGGCAGAGGTCGGCCCCATCAGCTTCCCTACCCAGGACGCGGTAAGCCGGATAGCCATCAGGTGTCTGGGTTCGCTCGATGCCCCTCACGCCGCTCATGTCGCGCAGCGCCCGATTCACACCGGTTGGGGCATCTTCCAGCACCAGAATCGCGTCCGACGTAGCGGCCAACTCTGAGAGCCGCGCATCGGCCTTGATCTGACCGTTCATCAAGATAATGACCCGGTCGCAGAGCGCCTCGACCTCAGAGAGAATGTGCGTAGAGAAGAGGACGGTGCTGTGCTCGGCCAGGCTGCGGATCAGACGACGAACCTCCACAATTTGCGTGGGGTCCAATCCAATGGTCGGTTCATCCAAAATCAAAAGGCGCGGCTGGTGAAGAATCGCCTGGGCCAGTCCCACACGCTGACGGAAGCCCTTGCTCAGTTCACCGATGGGACGGATCAGGTGGTTCTCCAGGCCGGCAGCATAGATGGCTTCCGAGAGCCGGGCCACCTGTTCGTCCTCCGGAATCTGGCGTAGCTCGGCCATCATCTTGAGGTATGCCTGGACCGACAGCTCTGGGTAGAGGGGTGCGGTCTCTGGCAGGTAGCCGATTTGCGCCTGCACCTGGCGGGTGTGCGTCAGCACATCCAGGCCGTTCACGTAGACGGTGCCGTCATCGGGTTGCAGGTAACCGGTCAGAATCTTGAGAATGGTTGTCTTCCCTGCACCGTTGGGTCCGAGCATCCCGACGATCTCACCCGGTGCGATGTGAAAGGTGACCCCACGCAACGCTTCGATGGGACCGTATGACTTGGTTAGATCGGTAACGTCAATCATAAGCTCCTCCCTATGTTATTATAGAGACAGCCAGCCACGTCGCCAGTGCGGCGAAGAGCAACGCCATCCCCAGTTTGACCACCGCTGCCCGCCGCTGGAGAAAGCGGGTCAATTGCTTCGAGCCGGTGCCGTAATAGACCAGGATGAAAACCACCACCAGCGGCAGGATGAAGAGCAGATTGTAGAGTACGAGGAAGAGAAGTGCGCGCATCCGTAACTCTGGCTGGCTCACTACGAAAATGATGGTCGGCAAATAGACCTGGCCCGTGCAGGCCAGCTCCAGGAACGATACCGCTACACCGGTGGCAAAGGTCCCCGCGACAAAGGCCTGCGATCTGCGCCCCTTGCGGATGATGGCATTGATGCGCATCCGCAGCCCGTGAGGCAGGTTCAGCGCCATGTCGCCGATTTCGCCGCGTCGGGCTTTGAGGAAATCAAGGAAACTGAACACCGCCAGCCCAGCGCACAAGAGGGCGGTCAGGCCATACACCCAGCGTCCCAAGGTCGTCAGCAAGCCGCCCAGCAGATCAAGCACCTTGTAAAAGCCCAACCCCACCACCAGGTAGGCCAGGAACACACCCAGGGTAAAAGCCGCACCCACAACCAGAACCTCCCGCCCCTTGCGTCCGCTCAGCGTCAGGTAGGAGACGAAAAAGGCCAGCGTGGCAAAGGCACAGGGATTGAGGCCATCCACCAAGCCGGCGAAGGCGACGGTGAAAACGCCAAAGGACTCGAAGCGCTCGATGATGCTCTGCCTGCCCTCCTCAGGGTTAAAGTCATTCCACACAGGCTCTGCACCAGTCTGCGCATACTTCTCGACCAAGGCCAGCACCGCTTCGGGCGTGATGTCGGTGCCGATCAGGTAGTCGTCGCCGATGAAAAACGCTGGTGTTGCCAGACGCTGCTTCTGCGGGACACCCGCGCGAGCGCCCAGCCATTCAGCCAAAGCAGTATCTTCCTGAGCGCTATACTCCTCGACCAGCAACTGGGGGTATTTGCTCTGCGCGTACCGGATGTCGTACTCAGCGCGGCTGCACTCCTGGCAGCCTACCTCGTAGAAATAAGCTGCCCAGATTGACGGTGGGGCCTCACAGGCAACGGCATCTTCCGGGCCACAAGTCGCCAACTCCTCCGTTCCTAGCAAGTCGAATCCCGTGTCCAGTCCCCCTTCGCCCTTAACGGCCACTTCCTCCAGGCCAGGTATGTCGGGCCACGACGTGCCCCCCGCTCCCAGGCAGGTATCGAGCTGGCAACGCAACTGCTCGCGGATAGCGTCCTCGCCGATGAGGACCCGCCCGCCAACCACCAATGTCGGCAGCCCACGCTCCTCAGGGGATATGCCGAACAGCTCCTCAGTGCGAATCAGCATTTCATAGTTGGCCGGGTCGGAGATCTCGACCATTTTGATCTGCATTTGCTCGCCGTATTCGGCCTGCAACGGCGTCAGCACTTCGCTTACGACAGCCCTGCAGTGAGGGCAATCAGCAGCGGTGAAATAGACCATCCGCACGACTGGACCACCCTCAGCGTGGGCCATGCCCGTCCCCCAGGTGAGAGCCAACGCTAGAATTAGCAAGACCATCCACAACTGGTATCTCAATTGCATCCGAGCATCCATCCTACGTAACCTTTACCCTATTCTCGTTTCCACGCTATGCGCGACGAATGTTATTTTTCTAACCACCAGGGTTACTGGCCCTGTTATTCTAGGGGATTAACATTAAAAGGACATTAGAGGAGTGTTAGAGTTTTGTTAGAATCGAGGGATAGCTTATCTCAAAGCAAGACAACTGATGGCCACTTCAACGGTATCGCCTACCTGCGTGAGTCGCCAGGTAAACGGTGAGTTCCCAGGAATCAGTCACAGTCTCATACCAAGGATAAACGCGGCTTCCTTCACCGCAGATAGTCTTTCAAGCGCCGACTGCGCCCCGGATGGCGTAGCCGCTGTAAGGCTTCCTTCTCGATTTGACGGATGCGCTCCCTCGTCAGTCCAAACTTTTGGCCTACCTCCTCCAAAGTGTAGTAGTGGCCGTCCTGAAGCCCAAAACGCAGGCGGAGGACGAGGGCCTCCCGCGGGCTGAGGGTAGTCAAAAGCTCCCCAAGAGTGGCCCGCAGCAGGGTCTGCTCAGCCACTTCAGGTGGGGAGGGTATTTCTTCATCTTCAATGAAGCTACCCAACTCGCTGTCCTCTTCTTCACCGACCGGTTTCTGCAGAGACAGGGGACGCCGGGCGACCTTCATCATCCAGCGCACCCTGCGGGGTTTCAGTCCCATTTCATCAGCGATTTCCTCCGGGCTGGGAGGTTGCCCGAGATCTTGCTCCATCTGGTAGGCCGTACGGTTGAGTTTCCTGATGGACTCTTCCATATGGACAGGCAGGCGAATGGTGCGTCCCTGATCAGCCAGGGCCCGGGTGACGGCCTGGCGGATCCACCAGGTAGCGTAGGTGCTGAATTTGTAGCCTCGGCCGGGATCGAACTTGTCCACGGCCCTCATCAGACCCAGGTTGCCCTCCTGAATCAAATCTTGGAAAGGCACTCCGTGGCCCCGGTATCTCTTGGCTATACTGATCACCAGACGGGTGTTGGCCGTGATGAGATGGTCACGCGCAGCATAGCCGGCCTTGATCTGGCAGCGCAACCTGGCCCGCTCCTTCTCGTCATGCCCGTTCCTGGACAGACGCTGCTCGGCCTGGCGCCCTCTTTGCCATCGCCGAGCTAGTTCTACCTCCTCTTCGACCGTCAAGAGGGGCACCTGGCCCATTTCGTGGAAGTACAGGCTGGTGATATCGGTAGGAGGGATGCTTCTCAGGCCATCTCCTCCGCTCAAAGGCTGTTTCCGAGGCTGCGTTGTCTCCGGCGCTTCCTTGGTTTCCTCCTGCTTGGCTTCGGCACCATCCTCATAGACCTGAATCCCTTGTTCATAAAAGTAGTCGAAGAGGTCTTCAAGCTGGGCCACGTTTTTTTCAGCCTCAGGAAAGGCCGTCAAGATATCGTCGAGAGTCACATAGCCCTGCTCGGTGGCCTGATTCAGCAGTTCATCTAAATTCTTTACTTCCTCTTTCAATTCAGTCATCTTCTTCCCCATCCTGTCACAAGCCATCCACCCTCAACAAAACTAACCCAGAGCCCCTCACTGACTGGGGCAGGCCATTTTACCAACTGTCCGCCTGGCGGTTCCTCCTCCGCGTGATCACCCCCATCTTCCCCGGCCAGTTCAGTTGCATCGGTCTCTACGTCCTCTGCAACCTCTGCCTTTTCCTCCTGCTGAGCAAGACCTTCAGACCGGGCTACCCACTCTTCCCATTCCGCTTCCGAGACCTGACGCAGACTGAGCCCCATACGCCGGCGCCAACTCTCAACCCTGATGATGCGCACCAGGAGACGGTCGCCTTCTTGAACGAGATCACGGGGATCCCTGGGTGCGATCTCTGCGAGCTCGGAGACGTGGAGCAAACCTTCCAGCCCCGGCTCGATCTCGATGAAGGCCCCGAACCGTACCACCTTGGTGACAACCCCTTCCACCAACTGGCCGACCTCATACTTCACGTCCACCAGGGTCCAGGGGTCTGGCTGCAAACGCTTGATGCTGAGCGCGATCCTGTTCCGCTCGCGGTCGAGGCGCAGGACGTAGACGTCCACCTCGTCGCCCACTTGGACGACCTCTCGGGGATGATTTACCCACCCCCAAGAGAGTTCCGAGATGTGCACCAGGCCGTCGGCTCCACCCAAATCTACGAAAGCTCCAAAGTTGCGCAGTGTGCTGACCGTCCCCCGCATCACGTCCCCCTCGCACAGCTCGTTGAGCAACCGCTGGCGCTGTTTCTTGCGCCAGATGCGCCGTCCGGCCCGCTCCGAAAGGATGAGACGACGGCGGCGGCGGTTCACTTCAATGACCTTAAGCGGCAAGCATCGGCCTACTATCTCAGCCAGTCTCTTCTTCTTCTCCTCAGGTTCCAGCCGACGCGGGAAGCGATCTATTTGGGAGGCCGGTATGAAACCACGCACCTTACCAAAGGGGACGATCAGTCCTCCCTTGTTGTAATCGGTAACCTCACCCTCCCATATTTCTCCATTGTCCAAAAGCTCCTGGGCCTTAAGCCAATCCTGCTCCTTACGAGCTCGGTACAACGAAACCGGGATGTTGCCATCGCGGTTCTCCGGTTTGAGGATGAAGGCGGGTACCTCGTCGCCCACTTGTATACTGGCTGCCGGGTCTTTTTCCAACCTCTCCAGGTCAGTGGCAGGGACGATTCCATCTCGCTTGAGCCCGAGGTCTAGAACAACTCTTTCGGAGTCTACGGATAGTACGATACCTCGGCGGATATCCCCCCGTCGGGGTGGTTTGTAATCGTAACCTTCTTGCAAAAGCACGTCCATGGATCTAGATTCTGCAACTTGTTGAAGCACGTCAGTCATTATTCTCGTTTCTCCCCTTATCAAGATGTTGTTGTCGAAGCAAAAGCTCGGTCATCTGAACTCCACAGGCCTGAGAGCGACAACCGAGCTGCTGAGGCATCAGGGCACAGGCTCCTCGTGGGGCCTGCTCCCCAACGCTGCAAAGCTGTCGTATTCCGACAGCATTATAGGCCTCACGACTTAGGCTTGTTAGGACTTTCTAAGCCGGGCGCTACTTAGCAGTACCACCAATGCCAGCGAGCGCCTAAGGGGCACTCACCGCCTTTGGGAAACGTTGGCTGAGCTTTTCTCCTTCATCCAAGATGTATCCTACAAAATAGAGGCCATGTATCTGATCGTGGAGTTGAGCCGGGTATGTCCCAGAGCTCTGGCCACCTGCCTCAAATCACCCGTTTTTTTCCAAACAGTCTGTGCGTAGGTACGGCGTAAGGTGCTGGACGATACCTCGCCCAGGCCGGCCGCAGCAGCGTATTCACGGATCAACCGTTGTACCGAACGGGCTGAGATCGGCGCGCCTTGCTGGCTCAAGAAAAGGTGTTCCACCATGGGTGGGGCCAGCCGAATTTGCAAGTACTCCTGCAGAGCCGAGCAGACTTCAGGCGGCAGGGGGATGGTTCGTCCCCCCTCCCCATCATGATGGCGGACCGTGATGGCTCCACTTTCTTCAGATGGCTCAAAGTCAGCCACCCGCAGATTGACGAGTTCCCCTACTTTGAGGCCGGCGTGAAGCACCACCAGAACGACAGCCAGGTCACGCTTGGCCAGGCTGCGCCGACCGTTCTGTATGGCCTCGACCAAGCGCGTCACTTCGTCAGGTGACAGCATCCGGGCCGAGGAAGCCCTTTCCTCCCGCAGCCGTTTCAGGCCAGAAGTGGGATCAGTCTCAGCCAATCCTGCCACCAAGGCGAACTTGGCGAACTTGCGGATGGCCTGCAGGCGTCGGTTGATAGTAGCTGCTGAGAGATGCTGAATCTGTTGCAGAAAAGTGCAGTAGTCCTGCACATCGGCCGGATTGAACCTCAGAAACGAGGCCTGGCCTTCTACCCGCTGTCGGAGCCATCGGGCAAATCCCTGCAGATCAGACAGGTAATTAGACACCGTGGTCGGGGCCAGGTCGGATGCAAGCAGATAGTGTTCGAATTGAATCAGCCATTCCTGGTCACCGATCTCAGTGAAGGATCCGCTCATATTTATTTGCCTGTGGACTTGTAACAAGTTTGCTTCGTATCCGTTCACATTATACCACTTTTTGTCTGACTTGTCAATAAATATGGCGTAGAATGATTGCGCACAATGTTGGCGTAGTGTCGAACCGCACCTAGGGCAGCGGATGACATAGAACCGGCCGTTATCCCGCAGTTCGATGCTGCCGCGTTTGAGTGATTGACTCTAATAGGGTATAATTGGCTCAGGAGGTGCAAGCTGTACTCTATTCGGAAAGAGGAGGTACCGTAGATGAGCTTTTTCGACCGCCTCAAAAATCTATTCAAGCCATTGCCCCAGCCATTGACTTACCCCAATGAAGTTTACACCATTCCCACGTTGGTCATCAACTACTTCCCTGTCAGAAAGGGTTGGATTGATCGTGCGGTGACCGGCGACGTCAGCGCGCCCCTCAATGATATCCGCCGCCACACGAAAAAGACCACAAACCAGGTGATCCAGGCCTTGGAAACAGGGAGTATCTATCACGGCTATAAAGATCCTACTGCCCAACCCAGCTTGCATTACCAGATCGTTGAGGCCCTTGAATTTCTGGAACCCCTCCCTACTTACCACAAGCCCGGTCACCAAAGCCCGATGACAGATTACCATGCCATCATGAATCGGGTCAACATTCCGTATTGGGTGGAAGAACGGGGCATCAAGGAAGTCTGGCTGTGGGGCTACCATGGGGGTGTGATTGACCTGTGGGAGTCGAATATGGCCGGGCCGTATGGAGACATCAGCAACAGTGACCGTGACCCGCACGACTTGCCCGTTCTGAGCCAGACGTACACCGTCTACCACTACAATTATCAGCGTGGCCCTTCAGAGGCAGTGGAGGATCATCTGCATCAGATCGAGGCCGTGCTGGGCCATATTGACCATCATCTGTTTTGGGACAAGTTTGTGGGCAAACCGGGAGAGGGCCGCTGTGGCTGGTCACACCGTCCCCCCAACGGAGAACGTGATTATGACTGGGCCAATTCCACCTACGTCTGGACGGATATCGAGGACTGGACGCCAGAAGGAACCGGCCCAAAGCAGCGCATAAACTGCACCCGTTGGAATTGTGACAGCCTGATTTGGTTCATCTATTGGATGCAAAACATACCGGGGGCCAACAACGGTCTGGCGTACCGGGGGCGCCCGCTGACCAACTGGTGGACATTCATCGGCGATTTTGATAGGGCCATGGCAACCGGGGACGGGCTGTAAAGCAGCGAGCACTCATGCTCCCAAGCCCCGTCCTCGGGGCGACTGGCCTTACGAAACCGCCCGGGGACGGGCTGGGGAGCAGCAAGCACTCATGCTACTCGTCTTTCTTTGACAGGCGGGCTTTCAGTGCTTCCAGGTCCGGGCTGAGGGTGCTTTCTTCCTTCGCAGGAGGCGACGCTGCCAGGCGGTCCTCTGGCTTTACCGGCCTGGGGGCCGAGGCTTCCTGGGCCTGCTCTGCGGCTCCTGCTGCCACCTGCTGCCGGATCTGATCAAGCTCTGCTTCCAACATCTCCAGCCGAGATTCCAGGCGATCGGCTTCTTCCAGCCGCTTTGCCCTACGGATACGCAATTTCTCAGCTATATGCTCCTGCCTCTGCTGTTGGGCCAGGGCCTCCCGTGCCTTGGCCTCGTCCCCAGCTTGCAGTGCCTCCTCGGCCCTTTGCGCCCAGACCTGGACTTGCTCGTCGGCGGTTGCGACTTGGTCTGCCAATGTCTTCTGGTGATCCCTCGCCTTGGCCAGAGCTTCTCTAGCTCTGGCCAGTTTGCGTTCTCCATCGCGGATGGAGCGCTGGCGGTCGGTGGGGCCACCATCACCCGACCGACCCAGCAAACTGCCGACGTTGGCCCGGACGAGGAGGCTGATACGTTCCGTCAGTTTCATCAGGGTCCCCTTTCCATTACAGGAGTTACGCAGTTCGCCAGTTGGGCTCTCCAACGCATAACTCCTGTACATTATATCATCGGCTGCTGTGGGTGTCAATGTAAATATTGAACGTTCAGCCGAACCACATGCGGTGAGTTCGCGGACAAAGACGCTTCCCAAGCAAAGAAAAGACGACGTTGACCGTGGCGTAGATTTGT
>Ga0180435_10004036_pt1 | contig 14540 bp, 12 predicted proteins | sample SS_ome_3_FD_132467 | JGI IMG/M metagenome (GOLD analysis project Ga0180435, IMG submission 132467) | Hypersaline lake sediment archaeal communities from the Salton Sea, California, USA - SS_3_S_1 metaG | ecosystem: Environmental > Aquatic > Non-marine Saline and Alkaline > Hypersaline >... | reverse complement strand
TCTCAGTCTGAATGATCGCGAGGCTTGGAGTGGCTTCGCCAAGCAACTGGCGATGGTGGAGGCGGAGATACCCAAGCAGATGAAACCATTGCTGGTGTTGCTGGAAAAGTGCCGAAGAGGGATTGAGGCCATCGCCCAGAAATCGCTAAGCGATTATCTGGCGATCATCGACGGCATTGCGGATGGTTTTGCGGCGGCCGTCTATTATTTGGAAAATGGTTCTGATCGCAAGACGACCGTTCAGCAGGCGGTCGATACCCTTGACGGTCTGTTGAATAGCGTTGGGGTGATGGAGGAGACGGAACATCCGCCTCGAAATGATTCGGTGACGTCCGATGCCCCGGTTACCTTAGACGATCTCGCGGCCATGCTTGTTCAGATCGATGGCGACAACCGCATGGAATGGCAGGCCGTCCATGAGGTCTTGGAGCGCATCAGCGCCGGAGATGACCACCCGCAGGCGGTACAAACGCAGTTGCGGGATGCCCGGACTCGGTTGTCGGAAATGTTGGAAAACGGCCACCCTTTCACGGAAGCGTTTGCCGAGGCGTTCGGACAAAGCCTTCAATCCGCGATGGATCTTTTAATCGATGGAACCAAGTTTGAGACGGCTGCGATGACGCCACAGACGGAGCCAGGCAGCGAATTGCAGGAGAGGGTGGAAGCAGCACCGGCGTCTGCAGTCGTTTCGGAAAGGCCGGCCGGCGAGAACACTGCGACGGATTCCAGCGTCACCGATGAAAAACCGTGTGACACCGAAATGACCGACGCCATTGATATCTCGGGGGAGGATGCGGCGGATTGCATGCCGGAGGATCCGGACTTTGAATTGATCGGCGAGTTTATCGAAGAAGGCAGCGACCTGATTGCGCAAGCCGAAGAGGCCCTGCTCAAACTCGAAACCGATCCGGACGACATGGATGCGGTCGGCATGGTTTTCAGGGCCTTTCATACGATCAAGGGCACGTCGGCCTTTCTTGAGCTGGCGATTGTTGCCGATATGGGACACCATGCCGAAAGCCTTTTGAGTCGGGTACGAGACCGCGAAATTCGCTACACGGGCGGGTACGCCGACTTGTCGCTACGCGCACTGGACATGCTCAAGGCGCTCATCGAAAGTGTTCAGGAAGCGCTCGGCGGTGGCCCCCTCATTAAACCGGCGGGATACAACGAGCTCCTGAAAATATTATCGGCGCCGGAAGCGGCCGGCGTTTCCGAGGACAGCCATGATATTCCGGCGCCTCGGGTCGGTGACTTGCTTGTCGCCCAGGGAAAAGTAACGCGTGAAGATGTTGAATCGGCGGTTACCACCCCCAGGGTCGGCGACATCCTGGTGGCGCAAGGCACGGCGACCCGCGAGCAGATCGAACAGGCGGCCCGGGAAGACGGTGGGGACCCCATCGGCGTAAAAATGGTTCGGACGCAGCAGGCTTCGGCTAAGGATGTCGGGCAGGCCCTTAGGGCCCAGCAGCGCATCAAGAACCCACAGAATATCGTGGACAGCTCGGTGCGGGTCAGTACCAGTCGCTTGGATCGCCTGATCGACATGGTTGGCGAGTTGGTAATCGCGCATTCCATGGTGGCCCAGGACGATATCGTGATCAACGGCAACAACCATGATCTGATCAAGAAAATAAGTCATACGACCAAAATCGTGCGCGAGCTCCAGGATATGAGCATGTCGCTTCGGATGGTGCCGCTCAAAGCGACGTTCAGCAAAATGACGCGCCTCGTGCGGGATGTGGCACGCAAGACCGGGAAACAAGTTCACTTGATTACCGAGGGGGAAGAAACGGAAATCGATCGCAACCTTGTGGACGTCATCAACGATCCCCTAGTTCACATGATTCGCAATGCGGTCGATCACGGCATCGAGTCTCCCGAAATTCGCCAGGAGACGGGCAAAAACGAGACCGGACAGGTCAAATTGGCAGCCTATCATTCCGCCGGCAATGTGGTCGTGGAAATACAAGACGACGGCAAAGGCCTCGATCGGGACGTCATCCTGAAGAAAGCGCTTCAAAATGGGTTGATCAGTGACGGGGCGGCACTGAGCGACCGGGAAATTTTCAATCTGGTCTTCGAGCCGGGCTTCTCCACGGCCGCGGAAGTAACGGATGTGTCAGGGCGCGGTGTGGGCATGGATGTTGTTCGCAAAAATATCGAATCCCTTCGTGGTCAGGTCGAGATCCATTCGGTCAAAGGGGTCGGCAGCACCTTTAAGATGGGACTGCCGCTGACACTGGCCATTATCGACGGCATGGTGGTGCGGGTCGGGGAAGAAACCTACGTCATCCCAACCGTTTCCATTATCAAATCGATTAAACCGGAACCGGAAGATGTTTCAACGGTTTACGGCCGCGGTGAAATGATAGCGGTGCAAGGCAACCTCATTCCTTTGGTCCGTCTGGTGGATCTTTACGGCCTGGGGGGCGAGGACATGGACGACGATCACATGCTGGTGGTTATCGTTGAAGACGAACATCGCAAGGCCGGGCTGGTGATTCACGAATTGATTGGCCGGCAGCAGGTCGTGATCAAAACCCTGGGTGAAACCATGCGCCATATCCCCGGCATATCCGGCAGTGCCATCATGCCGAACGGCCGTGTCGGCCTGATTCTGGATGTGGGGAGTCTGATGCGCTACGCCAGCCGTGACGGCCATGACGGGTCCAAAGACAAACGGCAGATCGAATCGCCGCCGCTGCAAGCCGTCGCATAAGATTGCCTTGTCTGAAACGGAGAGAACAGAACCATGACGTTATTGACGGCCGAACTCGATCGAAGTCAATTTCAGGAAATCAGCCGGATCATCTATGACCAGTGCGGCATCAGCCTGAAATCCGGAAAAGAAGCGCTGGTTCGCGCCCGTCTCCTGAAGCGTCTCCGGGCATTGCAGATCCGCAGCGTGCAGGAATACATGGAGTTGATCAGCAGCGATAAGGGGCGGGATGAGATCGACACATTGATCGATGTCATGACGACCAATAAAACCAGCTTCTTTCGCGAGTCGGCCCATTTCGATTATCTGACCGAGGAGATCCTGCCCGGCTTTACGCACCGTCGATTGCGGTTATGGAGTGCCGCCTGCTCCTCGGGAGAGGAACCGTATACCCTGGCCATGGTGCTGCGCGAAGCGATTCCAGCGATCGATCAAAAGGATGTTCTGATTCTGTCCACCGATATTTCCAGCCAGATGCTCGCAACCGCAAGGAAAGGCATCTATTCCAAAGAACGGTTGGGCGGCATCCCGCAGGCCTATGTTCAAAAATATTTTAAGCGTTGCCTGGATGGTACGGAAACACGCTATCGTGTCCGTTCGGATCTGCGCAAACTGGTGCGGCTGGCCCCGTTGAATTTGATGCAGGCGTGGCCCATGAAAGGCCCCTTCAATGTCATTTTCTGTCGGAATGTCATGATCTATTTCGACCGTCCGACCCAGCAGCGACTGGTCAACCGGTTCTGGGACTTGCTGGAAACGGGCGGCTATCTGTTTGTCGGACATTCCGAAGGCTTGTCGGGAATTCGCCATGATTTTAGCTATATGAAGCCTGCAATCTACAAGAAACGCTAGAACGAATAGTGTTTGGATGGCCTAAATGAAACACGTCGTTGTCGTAGCCGATATGAAACTGGGGAAAAAAGGGGATGTTTTGGTGACACATGCACTGGGCAGCTGCCTCGGGCTGATGGTCTATGATCCCCAGGCCCAGGTGGGAGGGTTGCTGCACGCCATGCTGCCGCTTTCGAAAATCAATCCTGAAAAGGCGGCCGGCAATCCCTACATGTTCGTCGATATCGGTGTGCCGAAATTGTTCAAGGAAATTTACCGCATCGGCGGGGAAAAAAGTCGCCTGGTGGTCAAAGCGGCCGGATGCGGCCAGCCGCTGGGTAAAAATGAGATTTTCAAAATCGGAGAACGGAATTTCACCATTCTAAAAAAGCTGCTCTGGAAGAACAATGTGCTGCTGGACGGCGACGATGTCGGCGGACCGTCCGGCCGTACGGTTCATTTTGATGTCACCACGGGCGAGATCAAAATTTCCAGTAACGGGTCAGTGAGTCTGCTATGAAATCTGATTGTTTGGATAAAATCATGTCCAAGATCGATGCCTTTCCGAGCATCCCCGGATCCGCTGTCAAATTGCTGGCATTATTGGAGAATAGCGAGACACCCGTCGGAGAGATCGAAGCGGTTTTACGCGTCGATCCGGGTTTGACGGCCAATGTGCTCAAGCTGACCAATTCGGCCTACATCGGTCTGCCGACCAAGGTCGGCTCCATCAAACGGGCGGTCATGCTCCTGGGCATGAACAAGATAAAACAGCTCGTCATGACATCTTGTGTCGGTGCCGTGATGGACGAGCCGATTCCGGGTTATGACCTGCCGGCCGGTGAACTCTGGCGGCATTCCATCGCGGTTTCCGTTGCGGCCGAAGGGCTGAGCCGGGAGTTAAAGCTGACCGGAACCGACGATATTTTTACGGCGGCATTGCTACATGATGTGGGCAAACTCATTTTAGGTCAGTTTATCCAGGAGGACCTTGTCGCCATCGACGCGGCCGCGGGAACCGATGTGTCGTTTGAAATTGCCGAAAAACAGGTGCTCGGCACCGATCACGCTGAAATCGGTGCGCGGATTCTTTCCCACTGGTCGCTTCCGGACGACCTTGTCCATGCCGTGCAATGGCATCATGACCCGGATGCCGCGGAGGAATCCAGGCGCTCCACGGACATCGTCCATGTTGCCAACGTGCTTTGTTTGATGATGGGAATCGGGGTGGGGCGGGAAGGGTTGCAGTACGAACCGTCACCGACCGTTACCCGTCGATTGGGGCTGAAACCGTTTCATCTGGAGCATGTGGCGAGCCAGACCCTGCAGTTGGCCGAAGAATTGTCCGACGTATTCGCAGCGGATTAACCGTGTAACGGAAAACGTTTAACGAGGTACTGATATGCCACTCAATGTTTTAATCGTCGATGACAGCAGCGTCATGAGGGCGATGATCATCAAAACCATCCGCATGAGCGGTCTGGACCTGGGCGAGGTCTATCAGGCCGGCAATGGCAAAGAAGGACTGGATGCCGCCCGGGAAAACTGGGTCGATCTGGTTGTGGCCGACATCAACATGCCGGTCATGAACGGCGAAGAGATGATTGACCGGATGAAAGCGGACCCGGAGTTGTCGGCGCTGCCCACGATCGTGATTTCGACCGAAGGCAGTGCGACACGCATCCAGCGGCTTGAAAAAAAAGGGGTGACGTTTATTCACAAACCGTTTGCGCCGGAGATTATCAGAGACGCCATCCAGGATCTCACGGGGATTACGGGCATAGGAGACAGCGATGAATCAGGAGCATTCTGATCTATTGATGGAAATCGCCGCTCAAACGCTGGAACAACTGGCCTTTATTTTCAGCTTTCCAGATGACACGAACCCTGACGCTATCTGGGAAGAAGCGGCGACCGGCTGCCATGTCGAATTCAGTGGGCCATCGCAGGGGGAACTTTTGCTGCTTATATCCAATGCCGCCATGCCCGAACTAACCTCCAACATGCTCGGTATGGACGAAGACGAAGTGCCGCCGGAAGACCAGCAGCACGATGCCTTGCGTGAGGCGCTCAACGTTATCTGCGGCAATCTGCTTCCCCGTATCGGCGGCACCGAGGCGGTTTACGATATCCAACCCCCTGAGATTCTGGATGCCGGTGCGGCGCGCTCGCTGTTGGATCAAATCAAGACCGATCAACGGGATTATGCATCCGCCCTTTTGAGTCTGGATGATGGTGGCTGCCAGCTGTATATGCGTTTGGATACGTGATGACGAACCGAATCGATGATTTATAAAGGTCGCAGAGAAGAACAATGATCAAGGTGCTGATTGTAGACGATTCCGCCGTTGTGCGCAAAATTTTGAGTGACGAACTGTCCCGATATGAAGATATCGATATCGTGGGCACGGCCGTCGATCCCTATGTCGCGCGGGATAAGATCGTTAAGCTGAAACCGGACGTCATTACGCTGGATCTGGAAATGCCCCGCATGGATGGGTTGTCGTTTCTGTCCAAACTCATGAAACACTATCCTCTCCCGGTGATCGTCCTGAGTTCCCTCACGCCGCGCAACAGCGAAACCGCCATTAAAGCACTTGATCTGGGTGCGGTGGACGTCTTGTGCAAAGCCGGATCGGCGTATTCCACCCAGGATGTCTCCCGCCAACTGGTGCAGGCCATCCGTGCGGCCGCCAAAGCACGCATCAGTGCCCTGCCGGCCGCCGGCGATGCGGGATGCCGGGAAAAAGTGAAGCTCTCGAGCGGTCTTTTGACCAAGACCACTCATCAGGTGATCGCCATCGGTGCGTCCACCGGCGGCACCAAGGCCATTGAAGCCGTTTTGAGTGCCATGCCGGCCGGATCGCCCGGAACGATCATCGTGCAGCACATGCCGGAGACGTTCACCAAGACGTTTGCCGAGCGGCTCAACAGTCTTTGCCCGATGGAAGTCCGCGAAGCACGGGATAAGGACCATGTGGTCCCCGGCCTGGCGTTGATTGCCCCCGGCAACCGTCACATGGTGCTTCACCGCAGTGGCGGAAACTATCTGGTGCATATCAAGGGCGGCCCCCGGGTCCATTACCAGAGGCCCAGTGTGGATGTCATGTTCCATTCGGTCGCCAAACATGCCGGGCGCAATGCGGTGGGCGTCATACTGACGGGGATGGGGGCGGATGGCGCCAAGGGCATGCTGGCCATGCAGCAAAGCGGCGCCTACAATATGGCCCAGGACGAACCGAGTTGTGTTGTCTTCGGTATGCCCAAAGAGGCCATCAAATTGGGGGGGGTCGATGAGATTCTGCCGCTGTCCAAGATACCCAAAGCGATTTTCACGGCATTGTCGCGCAATGGGAATGCATCGTAATCCAGACCAAAGGTGGTGAACCATGCCGGACATTTACGGAATACTGAGCACGGCAACCCGATCCCTCTTGACGCAGCAGAAAGCCATCGATGTTACGGGGCAGAATATTGCCAATGTGAACACGCCCGGCTATTCACGGCAACGGGTTGTCATGGAGCCTAGCGCACCGATTAATTTTCAGCCGGGCCAGATGGGGACCGGTGTGAAAGCGGCGGAAATCCAACGCATCTATGATGGCTTTATCGGCGGCCAGATCAATGGCGAAAATGCCAAGCTGGGCCAATGGGAAGCCACGGAAAGCGGACTGGAACGGATCGAGCTGATCTTCAATGAGAGTTCCGGTGTCGGACTGGAGCAGGCCATGGGGGAATTCTGGTCGGCCTGGCAGGATTTGGTCAACAATCCTTCCGGTTACCCGGAGCGCACGGCGCTTCTTTCCCGCAGCGAAACCCTGGCGCGCACCTTCAATACCATGTCCGAAAACTTGCAGCAGATCCAATTGGATTACGATCGGACGATTGCCGGCACGCTGGATGAAATAAATGGCCTGTCCCGCCAGATTGTCGACTTGAACGACAAGATCAGCCAGGTGGAAATTGCCGGTCAGAATTCCAATGACTACCGGGACCAGCGGGAACAACTGCTCAAAGAACTGTCCGGTCTGATCGAGACGAATACGTATGAGAACGATCAGGGCCAGGTCACGGTGCTGACCGGCGGTGGCCATCCTTTGGTACAAAGCCCGCACGCCTATACCCTGTCCACCGTTACCAATGCCGGCGGCCTGCAGGACGTGGTCTGGATGGATCGGAGCGGCACCGCTGTCGATATTACGACCCGTATCGGTGGCGGTGAATTGAAAGGCTGGCTGGATGTTCGCGATGGGTATGCCCAGGACTATCTGGATCAACTGGACGCCCTGGCCGGATCCATCATGACCGAGGTGAACGCGATCCACCAGAGCGGTTTTGGTATGACCAACGATCCGCTGACCGGAACCCCTGTAACCGGCCAGGATTTCTTTGCGGGCACCACGGCGGCCACCATGACAGTGGACGCGGCCATTGTATTGGATGTCAATCGCATCGCCGCCGCCGCAACGGCCGCAACCGTGCCGGGGGATAACCGCAATGCCGTGGCCATGGCCAATCTGCAGGGGCAACTGACCATGAACGGCGCAAGCACGACCTTCGACAATTACTACAGCGCCTTGGCCAGCGGCGTTGGCAATGATGTCCGTAACGCTTCCGCCAACCATGAATATGAAGATGCCATGGTGACCCATCTCGAGAACTACCGGGAATCGGTGTCGGGGGTGTCCCTGGATGAAGAAATGATCAATCTGGTCAAATTCCAACATGCCTATGATGCCGCGGCCAAGCTCATCACCACGGTTGACGATATGCTCAATACGGTACTGAATATGGTCTAACCCCTTGGGATTTGCCGTGGACGGCAATCCCAAGGAATATGCGGCGAAAGAACGCCGCCGGTTTTTGAAGGAGGAACCCCATGCGCGTCACAAACAGCATGATGACGGCCACGGTAAAACGCAACCTGTTTCGCCAGGCCGAACAGCTGGCCAACAAACAGGAGACCATGGCTTCGGGCAAGCGCATCAACCGGCCTTCCGATGACCCGTTAGGCTATGGCAAAGTTTTGGATTATCGCAAAACACTGACCTCGCTCGGCCAGTATGACCGCAACATCCAAAATGCCAAAAACCGGACCGAGTTTATCGAAACCACCTTGGAGGGTGTTGAAGAACTGATGGTGGACGCCAAAAATTGGGCCGTCAACCAGTTTGCATCGGCATCCATGGACCGTGAGGCGGCCATTACCAGTGTCCAGAACATTCGCGAACAGATGGTCCAAATGAGCAACTCGAAAATGGGCAATGTCTATGTCTTTGCTGGCTTCCAAACCTTGACGCCGCCGTTTGCATCGGATGGCACCTACAATGGTGACAACGGCTACTATAGCGTCATGACCGCCGACAATATGGAGATGCAGGTCGAAGCTGACGGAAGCCGCATCTTTCAGGGCGCGGAAGATGTTTTTGATGCGCTCGACCAGTTGATCGTCGGTTTGCAAACGGACGATGTAACTCTGATTCAAAGCCAGATCGGCCGCTTCGAGCAGGCTCAGGAACAGGTTCAGATGGTGCGGGCCGAAAGCGGAGCCAAGTATCAGCAGCTTCAACTCGTGGAGCAGCAGACAGCTAAATTGAAGCTCACTTTCGAGGAGATGATGGACAGTACCGAAAAGGCTATTATCGAAGAGACGGTCATCGATTTTAACAACCAGGAACTGGCCTATGAACTGGCCTTGAACGCCGCGGCTAAAATTATTCAGCCGACCTTGATGGATTTCTTGCGATGAGCCGGATGAATCGAACGAAAATGGCGGTGATGATCTGCATCTTGATCGTTTTCATCGGCCATCACGAGATTTCGGCAATGTCCTCTACGGCGTTGGTGGCGCTGAAACAGGCCGGCTACAGCGACCCGGTGATCCAGGCCGTGGCACGGGAGAAGGTGATCGAAACGGCCGCCTTCACGGTGGAGGAACTGATCGCGCTCAAGGAAGCCGGAATGACGGATCAAACCGTGGAGATACTGGTGACGGAGCGATCCTTCATGCGTCAGGCCAAGCCCATTATCTACGGTCGAGCGGTCAAGCCCGTGAACATATCCTCGGTTCAGGATCTCATCGAATTGAAGCAGTCCGGTATGAGTGACGATGTCATCCAGGCCATTGTGGTCGCCTCGTCCCAACGCCGCGGGGAGGACTATGACCGGGCCTGGGAAATGTTGAACAGAATGGGGCTGGAAGTCAAGATCCGGCCGTGATGCGAAATCCCCGATCCGCCGTCACCGCCCGCCGCAAAAGGGTGCCTGTGCCGCACTCAACGTGATGCCCATGCGTTTGACCAAGCCGCTTAAACATTGCCGTCCCCAATGCCGCGGATGCCGCCACTATTATATCACCTGGGAGTCTCGGCACCCGCACGGCTGTCGGGCGATGGGATTCAAGAGTCAACGACCCCCCTGCCTGGAAGTGATCCGCAGCACCCCCGGCGTGGCATGTCTGCATTTTACACCGCGTTCTTGAGGCGGTCTTCTCTGTTGTCTTTCTGACAGTTGTCAAAATTCCGGCGCGATTTTCCAACAGAAACGACCTCTTGCGCCGGGAATGACCAGAGCAGGGCGCTGTATGCGCGGGCGTGCGGTGCTGAACCGGCGGGTTAGCGGTCGGGCGGCCCGCCGCGATTCAGTGGCACCCATCTTGCAATAATTTTATCGTGACAAATTTGATGGTCTAGTAAAAAGCCGCAAGAGGAGCGGTTTCGTCATCCCCGCGCTGGCGGGGACCCCGGCTCTTAAGTTGGTTCTGGACTCCTGTCTGCGCGGGAGTGACGGCGTGGGGACTTCCAAGGAACTCGAGTTCCATTCGGCCACCCTCTCCGCGGGCGGAGTAAACCGCTTTTTCCGAAACCATCAAGTTTGACGGAGGCCGCAGTAACGGTTCAATAATACTCCTATTGTTAGAAACCAGAACGGAGCGTGTTGCCCTATGTCTCAGGATCCGAATCATGATATCATTTTAGCCGTCCGTGAATCGGTTGTCGATTTGTTCGACACCATGCTTTCGATGGAGATAACGGCCTGCGATGAGGATACCGGTATCGCCGACAACGATGAGATCGTCATGGTCGGATTTGTCAGTTTTGCGGGCAAAGTCAACGGCAGCGCCAATATCCGCGTGTCCAAGGCCATGGCGCAAATGATGACGGCTGGTATGCTGGGCATGGAAATCGATGACATTGAAGGCGACGAAGAAGTCAAAGATGTGCTGCGGGAAGTGTGCAACATCATTGCCGGTGGTCTGAAATCCAACTTTTGCGATACCGGTTTGGCCTGCGAAATTTCAACGCCATCCATTACCACCGGAAATAACTTCCAGATTCAAACGCTCCACATGGAGCGCTACGAACGATTTATTTTTTCATATGGAGAAGAAACCATCCAGATCGAGATCGCCGTCAAATTCGTGATGGAGGACGAGACGGATCTGCACTCCATTCTGAAACTTAAAAAAATCGATATCTCCAAATTCCAACGCCTGGACATCATTTCGTCCGTGGGTGACACCATCATCGAACTCTTCGATACCATGCTGTCGCTCGATGTCGATCTTTCGGATCGCGAACCCTTCAAAAATAGCGACGATTTCAGGGTGATGGGGGCGGTTGATTTTGCCGGCGGCGTGCATGGCAGCATCCAATTCCAGGTTTCTAAAACCTTTGGGCGCATGATCACGGCCGGTATGCTCGGCCAGGAACTGGATGAGGTCCAGGATATCGACAGCGTCAAAGATGTCATCGGCGAAATGACCAACATCCTTGGCGGGAATTTAAAAGCCGCATTTTGTGATACGGGATTGGCGTGCCAGATTTCGACACCCTCCCTGACCGTGGGGTTGGACTTCAACATCGAAATCCTGAATATGGATCGTTATGAACGTTTTGCGTTTAAGTTGAACGACCATGACATTGTGGTTGAAGTATGCGTTAAAATCGACGAGCCGGAACCGGTTCAACCTGAGCAGCAGATACCGCCTGAAGAAAGCAGCGCCGTGCAGCCGTTGGACGATGATGCGATTCAACAGATGATCGCCGCGGCGGCCGATCCGGATGCAAACCAAACCCCGGAACCGGTGGGAACGCCGCCTGCTGAAAACACAGGTGAAAACCAGCAGCTGGATGATGCCGGTATTCAGGCCCTTCTGGCGGCTGCCAAAACGAACGAAGAAGAGGCGGAGACCGGGCCTGTGACAACGGCAAAGGCCAACAGTGTCCCCATCGCGGCATCGCAGACCACGATGGCGCCCGCCGTTGAAGCTTCTTCATCGGAGGTGGATGCGGGTGCCGGCGAAACACCGGAAGCGTCTTTGCTCGATAATATGGGATTCATCAAGGATATTCCCGTTCACATCAGTGTTGAATTGGGAAGAACCAAAATGAACATCAAAAATATTCTGGGTCTCGGAAAAGGATCGGCGATCGTTCTTTCCAATCTGGAAGGGGAGACACTGGATATTCGTGCCAATAACCGTTTGATTGCCAAAGGTGAAGTGTTGGTCGAAAACGATAAGTACGGCATCCGTATCCGCGAAATTTTGGATGCCGGAGAACGCGTGGGGCGATTGGTCGGATGATTATTGGCGATTGATCATAGCGGCCATGTAACCGGCGCCAAAACCGTTATCGATGTTGACCACGGCGACATTGGAACTGCAGCTGTTTAACATGGACAGCAGGGCGGCAACGCCCCCCAGGCTGGTGCCATAGCCCACGCTGGTCGGCACGGCGATAACCGGGCGGTTGACCATGCCGCCGACGACACTTGGCAGGGCGCCCTCCATACCCGCCACGACAACCAGCACGGAAGCGGTTTCAAGGGCCTCCCGATGGGCCAGCAGCCGGTGCAGGCCGGCAACACCGACATCGAAAATCGAACGGACGGGGTTTCCCATCGCTTCCGCGGTAAGGATGGCTTCGCGGGCCACCGGAATATCGGAAGTGCCTGCCGAAACGACCAGGATGGCGCCCCGCACCGCGGTTTTGGTCGACGGCTGCCCCCATATGATCATGCGGGCGTCTTCGTCATAGCGGCAGTCGGGAATCGCCTGCATGATCGGTTTCGCTTTTTCGGGCGAAATCCGTGTGGCCAACACCACGCTTTCCTGCCCCATCATGCGTTCCAAAAGCGTGGTGATCTGCTGAACGGTTTTGCCCTCACCATAAATGACTTCCGGGAAACCTTTGCGCAGCGAGCGATGGTGATCGATGTGGGCAAAGGAAACATCTTCGTAGCTCAGACGTGACAACTGCTCGGTCGCCTCGTCCACGGACAACTGATGACGAGCAACGGCGTTTAACAGCGTGTTGAGATGGTCACGGTCCATTCAGGGAAGATTCTGCTCCTGTATGCCGGCATTCCCGGCGGGTGAATTCGATCCGGCTTGGGGCGTGCCGGGCGGCGTCTGCCGTGAGGTTCCGGCGGGCGGTGAAATTTCAAGCCGTTCCAGTCGCTCGACAAGAAGCCGCATCTGCTTTTCCAGCCCGGAAATTTCAGCGGCCAAATTTTGGCGATAAGCTTTCTTGATCTTGAGCAGTTCGAGATCCATCTGGTCCTTGTTCACCAATTCGCCTGAAGCCGGACCAAAGCGCGTCTGGAGGGTTTCGATGGCTTTTGTATTTTGTGTCAGCCCATCGGCGAGGGGCGCGACTTGAGCCGTCAGCTTCTTTTCGACCCCCGCCAAATCAGACTGGATGGAGGCCATTTTTTGATCCAGCGGTTCAAGATCTTTCCGCACGGCTTGCAGAAAGGCCTGTTGTTCCTTTTTTACGGCACCGGACAAGTCAAGTGTCTCCAACCGTTGGCGGAGGGCGGCCAAATCCTTTTGCAGGACGACGGTTTTTTGGTCCAATTCAGCTGTTTCTTCCGCTATCTTTGTGTCAACGTCGTCCAAGCGCTTCTGCAATTCGTTCAGGCGATCCTCAAGAATAGCGGAAATGTTGTGAATTTCGCGTATGCCACTGGTATTTTGAACTGAAAAGCGATTTTTTAGATCGATATAACCGGCGGCAAATAGCCCGCCGCCGAGCAAGATCAAGACGACCAGGAACCACCGGAAACGTCGGTTCAATGCCTTGATCTGCAGGTCGACAATCTCGTTGTCTTCGGTTGGCAGGATTTCCTTCGAATCCTCGAAGGTTCCCAATCGAAAACTGTCGGTATCTTTATTGCTCATGGTCTATTCCCACTCGATGGTGCCGGGCGGTTTGGAACTGATATCGTAAACGACCCGGTTGACCCCATCGACCTCGTTGATGACGCGGTTGGATATGCGGTTGAGTAATTTGTGCGGCAGCCGGGCCCAATCCGCCGTCATGGCATCTTTGCTGGTGACGGCCCGAATGGCGACGATGTTTTCATAGGTTCGTTTGTCTCCCATAACCCCTACACTTTTAAGGGGCAGCAACACGGCAAAGGATTGCCAGAGTTTTTTATAGTAGCCGGCCGCTTTGATTTCCGCCATGAGAAGATCGTCCACTTCCCGTAAAATTTTTAAGCGTTTCGGGGTGACGGCCCCGATAATGCGGATGGCCAGGCCGGGGCCCGGGAAGGGCTGGCGCCAGTTCATCTCTTCCGGCAGGCCTAAGGTTTTGCCCAGTTTACGAACTTCGTCCTTGAAGAGAAATTTCAACGGTTCAACCAGCTTGAGCTTCATTTTTTTGGGCAGTCCGCCCACGTTGTGGTGGGATTTGATAACCGATGTGGGACCACCAAAGGCACTCTGGGACTCAATGATGTCGGGGTACAGGGTTCCCTGGGCCAGAAATTCGGCATTTTTTATTTTTTTGGCTTCGGCTTCAAACACATCCATAAAGATCTTGCCGATGATTTTTCGTTTGCGCTCGGGGTCCCGAACGTCTTTGAGGGCTTTGAGAAAATGGCCGGAGGCTTTTACAAATCGGATGTTGATATCGAGATTCTGCTTGAAAACGGCTTTTAGTTTCTGTGCCTCATCTTTTCGCAGCAAACCGTTGTC
>Ga0180435_10004035_pt1 | contig 14545 bp, 8 predicted proteins | sample SS_ome_3_FD_132467 | JGI IMG/M metagenome (GOLD analysis project Ga0180435, IMG submission 132467) | Hypersaline lake sediment archaeal communities from the Salton Sea, California, USA - SS_3_S_1 metaG | ecosystem: Environmental > Aquatic > Non-marine Saline and Alkaline > Hypersaline > Sediment... | reverse complement strand
ATCCGCTCCTGGAGTCCACCAAGGTCAACGGCCAGGGTCGGCTGATAACCAACCGCGGAGGGCATCCGGCCGAGAAGGGCGGATACTTCGGAACCGGCCTGGGTAAACCGGAAAATATTATCGATAAAAAGCAAGGTGTCCAGGCCTTCTTCATCCCTGAAGTATTCAGCCACTGTCAGACCGGTGAGTGCCACCCGCAAACGGGCGCCCGGGGGTTCGGTCATCTGTCCGTAGATTAATGCGGTTTTGTCGATAACACCGGACTCCTTCATTTCCAACCAGAGATCGTTTCCTTCCCTGGTTCGTTCACCAACTCCTGCAAAAACGGAGATTCCTTCGTACTTTTTAGCAATATTATTGATCAGTTCCATGATGATCACCGTTTTACCCACACCGGCACCCCCAAATAGGCCGATCTTTCCCCCTTTGGCATAAGGCTCTAGCAGGTCAATCACCTTAATCCCGGTAAAAAGTACCTCTGTTTCGGTGGAGAGCTGATCATATTTTGGCGGATGGTTGTGAACCTGGTAACCCTGGCTGGAATCCACTTTGCCGATCCCGTCTATCGCCTCACCAACAACATTCAATAATCGTCCTTTTACCGTATCACCTTTAGGCATTTTAATCGCTTCACCTGTTGCAGTCACCTTCATTCCTCGTTGAAGGCCATCTGTTGAATCCATGGCAATAGTCCGGACAGTATGCTCACCGATGTGCTGCTGAACCTCAATAATTAACTTCTGCCCTCCTTCACGATCAATTTCAAGAGCCTCATAAATCGTGGGAAGTTTATCTCCGGTCTCTTCAAAACTCACATCGACCACAGGCCCGATCACCTGTATGATTTGTCCAATCATTTTTGCCATTAGTAGAAACTATTTTATGCGCTAAAAAAGTAATTTTAAAGGCACAAATTTAGCACTTTTTTTATGTGATCTATCGATTTTACCTAGAAAGTTGGCCTCTTGAGAAATGCTTGGAATTTAAGCAATTATTTGAAACCAGGAGGGGTCGATTTTCGTAGAATCAAAATCTAAACCTGAATCAAGTGAATTTTCGTAGGCCTAGTAAATTTATATTCTTGGTGACAGCCTTGCTTCTGACAGCATCCCTGAGTAGTTTCGGCCAGATCCACAGAGTAGGAGGTGGATTTACATTCTCGTCAGGAGCCGAATTTAATTATGGAGAGACAGGGAATCCGGGCATTGTTCTGAAAACCTGGTTTGCACTGAATAAAGCAAGTACCATTCATATTGTCCCTTCTGTAACGGCGTTTAACCGTTACAAGCTGGAAACGGGTTATTCCATACTGACCAATTTGATGTTTCAGGGGGATCTAGATGTACAATATACTTTTTTTCAAGAAGGGAACGTTAAGACTGTAGCTTTTGGGGGAGGAAACGTGAGCTATTTGAATTCAGATTTTGAACCCATAGTCGTCACAGGAAATGAGACGATTACTGATGAATCAGATTTTGCCATTGGGGCAAATGTGGGAGCCGGACTGGAATTAAGGATGGCTCCCAAGTGGGACTTTAATATTAGCGGGAAATACCTGTTTTCTAGATACTCTCAGTTCATTATTTCGGTACAGGGAGTGTACTATTTTAAAAGTAGGCGAAGATCCTACTCGAGATGATTTTTTATATCTTTAGTCACTTTATTTTATATTGAGTATTAACCTGTTTCAGAATTGATAATGTTATGGCAAGTTTGAGTTTTATACTTGGAATGGTACCCAGTACCGAAAAGGTGGAAACTGCAGATGATCAACTGAGGACTGATTATCAATCGTTCAAGGACTACGAAAATTCAGATGAATTGAAAAACTACCTTGAGCTTGAAAAGGAGGTAAAGTCCAATGCCTTCAAGGTGCGCAAGAAAAAGATGAAGAGAGCTGCCTATAAAGATTCTGAGGAGTTTCAGAAAGAGACGGAATACCAGGTATTGAAAAAGTCTGAAAAGATCGTATGGTATTACAAGACCAAGAAAAAATATCCCTTTAAAGAAATTGAAAGATGGGACCTGACATTCGATGAAAAATTTAACGAAGGGAAACTGGATGGGTCCAAATGGATGACCCAGAACTATTGGGGAGAGAAAAGCATGAACGAATCTTATGCCATGGAAGATGATAAGAGCTTCCCCACCAATGGAAAGAACATTGAATTTTATGACAATAAAGCCAGGATCGTGACCAAAGCAGGCAAGGTGGATGGCCTGGTATGGAGACCAGAGCAGGGATTTGTCCGGGAGGATTTCGAGTTTACTTCGGGATTGATAAATACAGCGAAAAGCTTCAGGCAGAAATATGGGGTGTTCAATGCCAAAATAAAGATGGCCGGAGGTTCGGTGGCACAGGCCTTTTGGATGGTGTCCGAAACCATGCTTCCTCATATTGACGTAGCCCGGTTCGAAAATGGCAAACTATATTCAAATTACTTCTGGGGTAACGGTGCCTCACCTAATAAATCCTTGTCAAAGACCGGGGGGACCAAATACGCAGATGAGTATTTTATCTATACCCTGGAATGGACACCTAATAAGCTGATCTGGAAAATCAATGGCAAAGTGTTTAAAACCCAGACCTCAGGAGTCCCACAGGAGGAGATGTATCTCAATTTTTCATCCAGCCTGAAGAAGGATGCATCCGAGAACGGACTTCCCTCTGCCATGGAGATTGACTGGATAAGAGTATATAAACTGAAAGAAAAATAATCCTGGCTTGGAAGGACCCGTTCCAGACAGATATACGGATCAAAAAAAGTTTTATAGATCCTGTTCACCGCGGTGGGCAGGGTTTTTTGTATTTTGGTAGCGAAACGAGATCCCATAATCCTTAAGAATCAAACATGAAGAAGATCGTATTTAGCCTGAGTTTAGTTGTGCTTTTCAGTAGCGTTTTTGGCCAGGACAGGATTACAGGGCTGCCATTTGCCACTCGCTCCGAAGTAATTGCCCAGCACGGAATGGCCTGTACCAGTCAACCCCTAGCCACACAGGTGGCTCTGGATATATTAAAAGCCGGAGGAAATGCTGTGGATGCTGCCATAGCAGCAAACGCCCTCCTTGGATTGGTGGAGCCCACCGGGAACGGGGTGGGAGGGGACCTGTTTGCCATCGTCTGGGATGCGAAAACCGGACAATTATATGGCCTGAATGCCAGCGGCCGGTCGCCCCGCTCTCTCACCATTGACTATTTTAAAGAGAACGGTTACGATAAAATTCCTGCATACGGACCGCTTCCGGTATCTGTCCCCGGATGCGTTGATGGTTGGTTTGAGCTTCATAAACGCTTCGGGACCCTGGAAATGGATCAGATTTTGAACCCAGCCATCATCTATGCCAGGGAAGGATTTCCGGTTACGGAACTTATTGCTCATTACTGGACTTCAGCCAGGTTTTTAAGCCGATATCCCAATGTAAAGGAGGTATATATGCCGGGAGGGAAAGCTCCTGAAAAGGGAGAGATCTTTAAGAATCCCTATCTGGCTAATACCCTGGAGCTTATTGCCCGGGGCGGCAGAGATGCTTTTTATAAAGGTGAGATCGCGAAAACCATCGATGCCTTTATGAAAGAACAGGGAGGTATGCTTTCCTACGAGGATCTGGCAAGTCACAATTCCGAATGGGTAGAGCCGGTAAGCACCAACTACCGTGGATATGATGTTTGGGAATTACCTCCCAACGGCCAGGGGATTGCTGCCCTGCAGATTCTTAATATTCTTGAGCAGTTCGATATTGCTTCCATGGGCTTTGGAAGCAGCGAATATATCCATCATTTTGTGGAGGCCAAGAAACTGGCCTTTGAGGACCGGGCAAAGTACTATGCCGATCCGGCATTTAATGACCTGCCCGTTGAGGAACTGATATCTAAGGAATATGCTGCAGAACGGGCCCGCTTGATTCAGCCCCATAGAGCTTCCCGCAATCTGGATGCGGGTGAGATGGAGCACGGCAATACTATTTATATGACGGTGGCCGATGGGGAAGGAAACATGGTCTCTTTGATTCAGAGCAATTTTCGCGGATTGGGTTCCGGTATGTGTCCTCCCGGGCTCGGCTTTATCCTGCAGGACCGTGGAGAATTGTTTACTCTGGAAGAGGGACATTATAATGTATATGAGCCTGGGAAAAGGCCTTTTCATACCATTATTCCTGCTTTTATCACCAAGGATGGCACACCTTACATGAGTTTTGGAGTAATGGGTGGATCCATGCAGCCCCAGGGCCATGCGCAGATTGTGGTGAATATGATCGATTTCGGGATGAATATTCAGGAAGCGGGAGATGCTCCCAGAATCCGTCATGACGGATCTTCACAGCCCACCGGATCAGAAATGACCGATGGAGGAGTGGTTAATCTTGAATCGGGGATCCCCTATGAAAGTATCAGGGAGTTGATGAAAAAAGGGCACCGGGTCCAGAATTCAAACGGGGGATACGGAGGTTACCAAGCCATTCTGTGGGATAAGGAGAAAGGTGTATATTTCGGGGCTTCAGAATCGAGGAAGGACGGACAGGCAGCCGGATATTAGGGCTGATTCAGAAGGGCCAGAACCTGGGAATAACCAGCAGGGAAATGATCAGGGCCAGGATGTTTAGCGGCAGACCGATTTTCCAGTAATCACTGAATTTATAGTTGCCAATACTCTGTACAATCAGGTTGGTTTGATATCCAATAGGAGTAGAAAAACTGGCTGACGCTGCCACACAGATGGTAATGAAGAATGGCCTGGGATCCACCCCCAGCTGGATGGCAGCTGCGTAGGCAATGGGGAAGGTGATAGCGGCAGCAGCATTGTTGGTGATGATCTCCGTGAAAACGTTGGTAATAATAAAGATGGCGGCCAAAACTCCCAGAGGTCCGAATCCTTTGGAGATATTGATGGTGCTGCGTGCAATAAAATCAGCAGCCCCTGAATTCTGCAGAGCGCGGCTGATCCCGATGGCGCAGGCGATGGTGATCAGCACGTCCCAGTTGATGGGTTTTGTATATTTCTTTGCCGAAAATATTTTCATAAGAGCCATGAGTACCACAGTGACCGCAGCAAAAAAGAACATATCAAACTTGTGTTTGCCCTGTGCGGGAATAAATTGACCGACAGTGGCCCCGGCAATCATCAGGAAAACAAGTATCATGGCAATCCATCTCCTGCGACGATCCTTGGCATTATCCATTTCGCCCTTCTCGGTCGCCATGTAAAAGACCCTGGATTCGCCCCAGTACCTGGTGAAATCTTCTGTGGTCAGAAGCATCAGGTTATCGCCTGCTTTTAATTCCAGGTTTTTCAGATTGGTGCTTATTCTTTCCCCGTTCCGATGCACGGCCATGACCACCGCATTGTAATGGCCAAAAAAATCGAATTCACCCAGGGTCCTTTGGATGCCGGGGAATCGGGGGGCCAGCACAACCTCTACCTGGTGAAGCGATTTTTTGAGAAAAGCGGGGTCAATATTTTCTAGCGCTTTTATTTTAATTTCCGTAGCCTGTGTCAGATACCCTACATTTTCAGAGCTTCCTGCCACGATTAGTTGATCATCAGCTTCCAGTGTAAAGGGAGAATTGGAGATACGTATGTGTTTGCCATCTCTGATTATGGTTCGAACCGTGAATTCATTAAGCCCAGGGAGGCGACGTTTCTCGATTTCTTTACCGATCAGATTCGAATTTTTCGGCAGATAGAGATCAAAATTATATTCCCGGGTGTCGTTGGGGAAACTGAACCTGGGTATCTTCTCGCCGGGCAAGAGGCGGTTTGAGAACACATTCATGTAGATAAAGCCGAAAAAAACGATGAACAGTCCCACCTTGGCCAGTTCAAACATCCCAATTCCGGTCATTCCACGGTCCAGCATCATACCATGCACCAGCAGGTTGGTGGAAGTGCCTATGAGGGTACAGGTGCCTCCAAATATGGTGGCATAGGACAGGGGGATCAGGAATTTTTGCGAGGGCAAACTCAGTTTGTCGGCCCATTTCTTTAACATGGGGCCGAATATAATTACCACTGGAGTGTTGTTTAGAAAGCCGGAGATGGCCGACACAGGGATCATGATCTGCATTAATAGCCTTGGAATAGGTTTCCGTTTTTTCGGAAGGATAAGTGTACCGATACGATTTAACACGCCCGATTCTTTAACACCTTCACTTACCAGGAAGAGTAGAGCTACCGTGATCATTCCCTTGTTTGAGAAGCCCGACAAGGCTTCTTCAGCGGATAAGATGCCGAAAGACATGAAGATCACCAGCGCAGAGAAAAGAATCAGACCAGGGCGCAGAATCTCACGGATCAGGGCAACAATCATCAAAAGGATTACGCCAATGGCTATATAGGAGGTGATTGTCATTCCTTGTCCCTTATGTCTACCCACCCGGGTAATGGCCGTATTGCAGGTTTCCGGCCATAAAAAAGATCATCCAATTTAATGGCCAGATGCCGGAAAAGCAAATTATTTTTTATACCCCATCTTATAAAACGGTGAAACAGGTTGTCGGGGTGGCTGTAAGGGCAAGCTGCCAAGCACCTTCCGCAGTCGGTTCCGGAAGTGGTCCAGTAGTGATAACATTTTTCAGAATTCATCTTCCAACGTTCTGCTCCATCAATAAATTCACGATGACCAGCGGATATGGCGGCGGAGGGACAAACGGAAGCACATTTCTTGCAGTGATGACAAAAATGAAGGGTGGTTCTATCTGGCTGGCACTGACTAAAAGAGACAGGCATATTGGTGGTTACCACGGAGATTCTTACCCGTGGACCAAGACGGGGGGTCATTAGCAGCCCCATTCTCCCAATGGTTCCGAGTCCTGCGTCTACAGCCACCAGGGGACAGATAAGCTCGTATTTCCCGTCGATGTGGGCGATGGCCTCATACCCCAGTTCTCTGATCCATGCAGCTAATTTCAGGGCAAGCACTCCTGACTGTAAATAGCGTTCCGAGGACTCCATTACGGCGGTACCCTGTGGTGCCGATTGCATCATACGATGCTCCATCTCCACCGTAAGGGCGATGGCATTTTCATGCTTTTTAAAGATGGGAGATCCAGGGTCTTCCCCCCTTCCTTTATGCGAGTAAAGATGATATGTTTGCAGTGGGGTAAATCCAACGCTGTGAGCTCCGGTTCTTTTAAGCCAGCGAGTGATAAAACGCGCTGTTTTTTCCGGATCAAGCTTCCCGGATTCCCCGGGAAAAGATCCTGAAGGATCAGCTTTCGAAGCAGCGGTACCGTGGGTGATTCCCCTCAGGAATTTGATGATTTCAAAATTGGCGGAACCTGCGGCATAGGTGCCGGACTGATACAACTGTGAGTGCTTAGACAAAAGTCCCGGGGTTTTCCTCGAGCGATCATCCGTTAAACGCAGCTCGGGATGATTTTCATAATAGGACTCATAGGCTTCAGTTCCCGGATGAAGCAAACGCCTTGAGAGCACAATGTCAGCCTCATGGATCCTTTGAACCGGACGGCCCAGGATGAAGGATTGAGCCCCTTTAAACGGGAGGAAGAATATGAGTCCCAGGATTAATATGATGCAGAATACTATGAGTAGAGGGGTCATCGGCCTAAGCTTCTATGCTGCAATAGTAAAAAAAAATACTTAATTTGAACAGCAGCCAATCATTAGGGTACTATGAAACGCTTCAATCATCTGATGATACTGGCGATATTTGGCTTATCAGCACCCACAGTTCTTGCCCAGCAGGGCTTTACCAATGAAACCCGGGCGCTCTTTATTCTTGATATCTCCAGATATGTCCATTTTTCTGATACCCGTATCGGAGACCAGTTTATAATAAGTATTCTGGATGATGACTCCAACCTTTACTTTGATCTCGAGAAATTGGCGAAAAACAGAAGAGAGATCCAAGGGAAACCTATAGCAATCAAAGTTTGTACGGATATTCTAAATCTGCAACCTTCCCAGGTGGTTTTCCTGAACCGGGAGGATGGGTTCGATATCGATGAGGTAATTAAGAAAACAAAAGGAGAAAATACGCTGCTTATCTCAGAAGGATATCCCTTTCGTACCTCCATGATCAATTTTGTTGTGGTCGATGGAGAACCCAGATTTGAGGCTAATGAAGAGTTAATGCTCCAGGAGGGCTTTTATGTAAATGAATTGTTCCTGGCCCAGGCTATTAAGACCCGGGAGGATTGGGAGTCGTTGTATGAGGTCACAGAAGGGGAGTTGGAAATCGAGAAAAGTATAACCGAACAGCAATATCTGTTGATCGAGCAGCAACAGGATCAGATTCGAGATCAGGAACTTCTGATCCGGGATAACCGGGAAACCCTGGAGGCTTTGAGAACTGAGATTGAGGACAGGGAGCTTGAAATTGAACAAAAGACAGAAGTGCTTCAGATCCAGGGTGCTGAGATTGAGCGGCAACATGCGACCATTCAGGCCCAGGTTGAAGAAGTGCTGCAACAAAAGGAAGTGCTGGCCGAACAGGAGTTAAATATCAGGGCAAAAGAGGAGGCCATCTCCCAAAAGGAGGAAAAGATCAAGAAACAGGATGAAAAAATATTAGTACAGGCAGAAGCCATTCAAACACAAAAAATTATTATTTATTCAGTTGCCCTGGCCCTCCTCCTGGTTTTTGGACTGGTATATTTTATCTGGCGGAATTTTCAGAATAAGAAAAGGGCCAATATCCTTTTACAGGCTCAAAGAGATCAGATTGCCTATCAGAAGAAACATATTACCGACAGCATCGAATATGCAAAAATGATTCAGACCGCCATCCTTCCTTCTATGGAACTCTTTTCCCACAAACTGGATCATTTTGTTCTTTTTAAACCAAGGGATATTGTGAGTGGTGATTTTTACTGGGTGGCGGAGATGCAGGAGAGGGTCCTGATTGTTACTGCAGATTGTACGGGTCACGGGGTTCCGGGGGCCTTTATGAGTATGCTTGGGATCAGCCTTTTAAACGAAATTATTATCTCCAAAGAGATCTGCAGACCTGATCAGGTCCTGAATCATCTGAGGGATAAGATCATTGAAGCACTCAGGCAGGAGAGCGGAAGCATTGTCAAAGATGGAATGGATATGACTGTCTGTCTGTTTGACCGGAACACGCTCCGGCTGCAATTCAGCGGTGCCAATAATCCGCTGTACCTCATATCTGCCGGCCAGCTTATACAGCTTAGAGGAGACAAGATGCCTGTGGCCATACACGATATCATGGATCCATTTGTATTGCATGAGCTACAACTAAACCCGGGAGATACCTTTTATACCTTCTCGGATGGATTCGCGGACCAGTTCGGCGGACCCAATCGAAAGAAATTTCTGGCAAAAAATTTCAAGAAGCTTTTGCTTTCCATTCAGGATCTCTCCATGATTGAACAGGGGAACCGCCTGGATGCGGTATTTATGGAATACCGGAAAGAGGTGGAACAGATTGATGATGTAGTAGTTATTGGCGTAAAGGCCTAATAACAATTCCAATAGGTAGTAACCCCGTTGATGGTGACAGGAGGTGCATCCTCCTTGTCCTTCAAATCATCTCCACAAAAAGGGAGGGGGGTTCCATAACTAACGTTTCCCTGTCCATCATCTGTGACCAATTCACAGGTGCCGCACTCTTCAACTAGATCGCATGCCGGAAGAATGCACATGGCCAAAAAAACAACGGCTGCAAGACTTATATTTCTTTTTTTCATCTGAAAGTCGCTTATCCTACAAAATTACAATAAGTAGCAGGGATATTCAATACGGTATACGTTTCATTTTGGTAAAAGGTTCGTGTGTATTGACGGCTTATTATTAATTTAGGTTTAGATTTATCATTTTTTTTATGGCAGCTAAGCTAAAAGTCAAAATTCTAAAAATAATAGCCTGGATCATAGGAGGGATAATTTCCCTGGTTCTGATCGCTACGCTGGTTTTTTACCTGGGCAGGAACTATTTCATGAACAAAGCTGTAAGCTATCTGAATGAGCAGCAACCCGGTGAGGTGCAGATGGGACAAATGAACCTCATACCCTTCCTTAATTTTCCGGATATTACCCTGCAACTTCAGGCAGTAAACTTTTATGAAAAGGAACCGGACCCTGAGGCTCTTTACCAGGAGCCCATACTTTCGCTAAAGGAGATTGGAGTTACCCTGGATCTGATCGAGCTGATTAGAGGAGGAATCATGGTATCAGAGGCCAGACTTGAGGAGGGCTTTGTATATGTAAAAATATACGAAGACTCGGTAAGCAATCTGGAGCATGCGCTGGGGATCCGGTTTGGAGCGCCCATAGAAAAAGATAGCCTGGAGAAAAAGGGGCCTTTGGCCATTGATCTGGAGAAGATAGAACTTTTGAATGTACGAGCCATTATGGAAAACCGGCTGGAGGATGAACATGTAAGTGTGGAGGTGAACCGCTTTGAAAGCAGCTTCAGCTATCTATCGGGCCAGATTGAGGCAGGTCTTGAAGTTGATATTGATATAGATAGTGTTAAATATCGCATAATCAATGATAAAGTAGATAAGAATATATCGCTAAAAGGGAGTATAGTACTTATTCCCGAGACCCGGAAGATGGAAGTTCAACCCAGCAGTTTAAGTGTTTCCGGATTTGATTTTGAGACCTGGGGGAATTTGAGTTTTGGCAAAATCCCCAGGCTTGATCTGGCCTTTAGTGCAGCCAACGAAGGCCTGGAACTGTTGAATTACCTTTTCAGAGGGATCCTTGACCTGGAAGAGATTGAACAGATTGGGGAAGGAAGCATTCATATGAACGGGACCATTCAGGGAGGAATGGGGGGAGATGGACTGCCTGTAATACGTGTAAATGGGAATGCAGAAGACCTGGGTTTTAGAATTAAGACCTTGAACAGAGAAGTCAGCGGTATTTCATTTCAAATGTTTGGCACCAATGGGAGAAAGAGTGATCTGAGTGAAGCATTTATGGATATCCAGGACTTTAGCGCATATTTTCCTGAAGGATATATTACTGCCAATATAACAGCGAGTAATATTATATCACCTGAATTAAATATTGAAATAGATTGTGCGGCAAATCTGGAGGGATTGGAAGAAATGTTCAAAGGCGAATTTTTAAGCAATTTGTCGGGTACTATGGCCGTTCAGGGCCAGGTCAGCGGAAGTGTGAACCGTGAGACCGGAAGTTTTCTGGAGGATGCAGGGGGGCTGGATGTCCTGTTTGAAGAGGTTTCCTTTGTAATGAACCACGATAGTATCCAGAGGGATAGCATTACACATGTGACAGGGGATCTGATCATACACGATAGCATTATAGGCAGCGAGCATCTGAGTTTGGAATTGAACGGAAATCACCTGAATGTGGGACTTAATTCGGAAAACCTGCTCCTGTACCTGCTCGGCTACAACAGGGATATAAAAGCCGGAATCACTCTTTCCTCTGAGCTGCTGGATCCGGCAACCCTGCTTCGGGATACCTCCATTTCTAATTTGCTGGGAGGTGAGATAAAGGATCTTTATGTGAAAGCAGAGGCCAGGGTAGGGAAAGAGGAACTGGATGATTTTCTTGACCGGGATTTTATACCCGAGCTTGAGTTTTCCCTGGATAGTCTAGGTGTAACTATTCCGCTGATTGCAAAAGTGTCTGGCGTGAATGCCGCTTTAACATTTAGTCCCGATACCCTGTCACTGCATAAACTGCAGGCAACTATCGGGCAGAGTACTATGAATTTTTCCGGGATCCTGGCTAATTACGGAGCTTTGGTCCATCCCGATTCAGGGGGGAAGGTATCACTTGATTTCAGCCTTTCTTCGGATTTGTTGAGGGCGGAGGATCTTTTTACCATTAACCAGAACTTTCTGTTACCGGAGAGCTATAGCTCGGAGCATCTGGAGGATTTCCGGCTGACTGGCAGCCTGGAAGCTCCTGCCGCCGGATTGGTATATGACAGTGTCAGCACGGATTTTGGAGTGGATGTTTCAGATCTGGGATGGGGCTTACGCTATTACCCCAGCAGGTTCGAGGATTGGCTGATTCAGATAGAGAGAAAAGGGGATACCTTGTTAATGGAAAATGTACAGGGCAGCGTGGGGGAGAATAATTTGAAATTATCGGCCTCACTGGTAAACTTTGCTGACACCCTTATGGAGAATATCCATGGCAATGTGGAGCTACATTCCGATCTGCTGGATTTTAATGAGTTGCTGGCTTACGGGAAACCCAACGAAGAGGAGGAAAATACGGAAGCGGATAGCCTGGAACAGACTGCGCCCCTCAGACTAAATGAGGTGGCCTATCCGAATATCGACTTTGTTGTTGACATAGGAGAAATCCGCTATGATAAGAACACCATATACGGGATGAATGGAAAGTTCAGGACCAGCAGGGAAAAGATCTTTTACATGGACAAACTCGCCTCCTCTCCTGAGGGAAAAGGGATTCTAGAATTCAGCGGGCAATTAAATGTTTCCAGTCCGGATCGCTATTCCCTCATGGCCGATCTGGATCTGAAAGGGATCGATATCAGCGACCTGAACCTGGAACTTCAGTCGGGGGATACCATCCTGGCAGTGAACGATCATTTTCATGGTTTAGTGGATGCAAGAGGATTGGCTGAAATATTTATTACGCCGGAACTGAAAGTAGACCTGCCTACTTCAACGGCTGCCTTTAATGTCACCATAAGTGATGGGGCCCTTATAAATTTTACCCCCCTTCAGGCTGCGGGAAAGTTTCTGGATAGCAAAGATCTGAATAATGTCAGGTTTGCAACGGTCAGAAACAGTTTTACACTGATTGATTCAAAAATCATTATTCCTCTGATGAATGTGGAATCTACCGTGGGGCAATTGCTGATTCAGGGGGAGCAGGGGCTCGATATGAGCTATCTATACCTGGTTCGGGTTCCCCCAAAACTGGCCAGGGAAGCGGCAAGAAGTGCCATGTCTGAAAGGGAAAAGGATGATGGAGAGGATCAGGTGAACCAGATGAAACGAGGCGATTTTCTGATGATTACCGTCTGGAGCAATGGAACCGAATCTGATTTTAAACTGGGTGATAAGCGGCGCAAGTTTCAGGAATGAGAGAGATTCGATTTGCTTTAGGCTATATGCCCCACCGATTATGGGGAAGTATATTACTGGCCCAGGTTCTTGAGAGGAGCCCGGACAGCGAGTTTTATACTCCCGGGGAATACATTCAGAACGATAGTACTACCTCGGCATATCAACGCCTGAGTCCCATGCAACGGGAAGTACTGCAGCTGATAGATGCATACAGCGACCGGAACCTGCATCGGATTTTTTCCAGGCGAAAAACAGTGAAACAGTTCCATGATGAGGTGAACCACGAGAGCATCTCAAAGCACATCAGGCCCTATATTGAAAAAAAGCTCTTTGCCATTCTCCGGATTGCCAGGGATAACCGTATACCGGTTTTTGTGAAGGAGAAAAGCAGCAGGAATATTTTTCCGGAAGATTTTCTTCAGTTGGAGCGAATACCTGCCACCCCGGTTTTCAGTTTCAGTTATCAGGATCAGCTCTCTTATTCCCTCTCGCTGATTCATCGGGAGCATCAACTGATTCTTATGGATACACCGCTTGAAATTGTTACCAATGATCCATGCACCATCATTCTTGGAGATACCCTTTACTTCGTCAATGATATTGACAGTAAGAAGTTAAAACCATTTATGACCAAAGAACGGGTACTGATTCCCCCACAGGCTGAAAAAAAGTATTTTGCCTCTTTTATCAGGAACACGCTCAGGGATTATCACACGCTGACCGATGGCTTTGAGGTGAGGGCCAAAAGCCCATACCGAAAGGCAATACTCACCCTGGAGCTGGGGCTCTCCAACCGCCCGGTATGGATCCTGGCTTTAGATTATGAAGGACATCTGATTGCCCGGGAAAGTAACCTGGAAAGGTTTGTTACCTACCTGGGCAAAGAAGAAGGTCATGCCTTTGTCTTATTTGAACGGGATCTGGGCTGGGAGCAAGAGCTGGTGAGCCTGTTGAATGAAGTGGGACTACGTTCCAGGGATGAGGCCAATTTTTATCTAAATCATAAGTTTAATAGATCTCACGAAAGTGACATATATACAGCTGTAAACTTTATGAATGAGTATGGTCCTTCCCTGGAGGATTCCGGCCTGGAGCTCAGGCAGCGGTTGCCTGAGGAATACTTTCTGGGGCAGATCCGGCTGGATGTGGAATCCAAAGAAAAGGAAGACTGGTTTGATATTTACGGAGTGGTCTGGCTGGATGGCCTGGACATTCCTTTTCTCTCCTTTAAAAATCATATTCTTGAAGGAAACAGGGAATACCTGTTACCGGATGGTAGGATTTTTGTGTTGCCGGAAGAGTGGTTTGCCCGCTATCTCTCCATGTTTGAATTCGGGAAATCGACCAGGGATGGGATCAGGATTCACCGGCAGCATTTCTCCATGGTTGACGATACGGTACGTGGTATTCAGACGGAGACTCTTGAAAAACTGAAAGCTTTAAGCAGTTTGGATGCCCTTCCTGAAATGGCACTTCCAACAGGCTTGAATGCCACGCTCCGCTCCTACCAGCTTGAGGGATACAGGTGGCTGTGCCT
>Ga0180435_10004034_pt1 | contig 14548 bp, 12 predicted proteins | sample SS_ome_3_FD_132467 | JGI IMG/M metagenome (GOLD analysis project Ga0180435, IMG submission 132467) | Hypersaline lake sediment archaeal communities from the Salton Sea, California, USA - SS_3_S_1 metaG | ecosystem: Environmental > Aquatic > Non-marine Saline and Alkaline > Hypersaline >... | reverse complement strand
CGGCGTATGCCGCGGCGGCTTCGGCAACGCGTATCGCCACGGGAGGATGCGCGGTGTGGCCGGCGGCCAGGAGTTCAAGAACATACTTCTCCGCTGTGTCTTTCACGTTGGTCACAATAGGCGAAGGCCTTCGGATTGACAATGCTTACTTTCTGCCGCAAGGGGCAACGATTACGATTCGCGATTGGGTTTCCGGTGATGCGCGCGTGCCGTCAAGGGAAAACAACGTTCAATGCTTTCTCTCGACGGCAGCTGCTCGTCCACCGTCCCGACTTTCCTTTTATCGAACTTGCCGGGAAGTACCCGCGGGTGGCGGCCCGGGCCGGGAAGCGACGGCGTTTGCTGTTTCTTGCCCGATCCGGCGAGGGGAATACGCTTGCCGCCGCGCTGGCTGCCGAAGAAGAACGAGAGCGTGAGCGTGATCGGATCTACTGGGAGCCCCTGCGCAAAGAGTTGGAAGAATTGCGTCACCGCGCGACCGGCAAGCGAGCAAGCATCTTGAATCTCTAGACATGACCCCGCTCCCTACTGCGAGGTCGTTATCCCCCGGCCGCGGCCTTTTCCATGATCACCTTAACATGTGTCTTGCCGACGTCCACGATGCTGACAATAACGCGCCCGTTGACGGATTCAGTCTCGAAGGGATGACTCACCGAAACGGGAACATAGCCTTCCGGCACGGCTATCTCGATGCGAGTAAAGGACGTCAGGCGGTCGAACACAAGCTGCTCGGCATCGTTTGCGAAGTACGAGTGGGGCCGGAAATATACCTGGTCGAGCAGGTAGCGGTCCAGGTCGCTTTGCTTGATGGCCGGGTTCTTGACCCTGACAGACGGCCAATTATCCTTCTTGAAATAGTGCGCCTTCAGCGCATCCTCCGTCAGGCGATCGATGGCGCCGAAGTCCTCAATTGCGGTATCCTTTGCAGAGACTTTCACATGGAATGTCGCCCAAGGGAAGAAGGTAGAGCATCCGAAACGCCCCGCCCCCTCGTCCAGCAGGTTGTAGACGACCAGGGGATGCTCTGCGGTAACCGTCTCGAAAACAGCAGCCATCAACCCTCTGTATACCTCTGCGTCGCGGACAGGGATCTCAATGTCGTAAGGCGAATCCAGGCCGCTATCGGAAGTGACGTCGTTCTCACTGAATTCCTGCCCGATAATATCCTTCTTGTTGCCATCGAATACGTTGCCGTTCAGGATTGCTGCCGCGTCCTTCTCGATCTTGATGCCGATCTTGTTGTCGGCAAATATGTTGCTCGTCACCGTGCTGACGTAGTTTTCCGTAAGAAACAACCCAATGAGATCGTCGGATATAATGTTGTTGATGACAAGAGGGTTGGCTTTGTAGCAGCGTATTCCTCCTTGCTTACCTTTGCCCGCAATGACGTTGCCGTCCACTATGCCGGTACCGCCATTGAACCCCACGGCGCAATCGTTATCGAGCAGCTTGCAGTCGAAGACGCCCATGAAGCAGCCCTCGGAGTAGACGGCGAAATCCGAATTGCGAATAGTGAAACCGGCAACCGCGGACTCCTTCGCCGCCCTGACCGCGTTAACAGAGCCGCCCCCGTCGATAATTGTGCTGTCGGCGCCCTCACCTATCAGAATCATGCCCCGCTTCAGTACAATCTCCTCATGGTAAGTTCCGGCGGGCACGTAGACGACGTCACCGGGGTTGGCGGCGGCGATAGCGTCCCGGATAGTTGTGAAGGTCGGGTCGGCACAAGCAACCGAGATAAGAACGCTAAAAAGAACAACCGCAACCGAACAGAAACGTTTCTCGATCTTCATTTTTGGAACTCCTCACTCGGGCTGTCGACGCAACACACGCTATTTGAGCGCTACACAGCCAACTTCCGGCCCTTGCGTTTGAGGTACTGCCTCGTTTCTTTCCTTGCGAATCCTATGGGCCTACAACCACTGAAATGTTAAAGAATAGAGTTGTCTTTGCCAAGAGATATTTGAGCAGGAAATTTCGATTTTTCGATCGCGTCCCAAGCTGTTGAGTTGCGGCAAGGGGTCGCATTCGAAAGCCGTCGGAATGAAGTCCGCCGTGGCTGGAGTACTGGAGGCGGGAGTGGAGTTCTGGAGTGATGGGTTATTGGGCTCAAGCCGTTGCACGGCAACGAGAGAGCAGCTTCGTACAGCACTCCAATACGCTATTGCTCCAGTGAGGACGGGTCGGAGGAGGGCGTGGGAGTAGGGATTCACCGCCAAGGGTACGGACAGTGCCGTCCGCCTTTACCCGCGGATGCGGTACCACCCTCAGTTCAGGGGGTCGAGGCCGCTTGGGCTGTCGCCCGGCGTGAGCGCCTTCCCCCTGCCTGATTTGCGGCGAGCACGAATCCGTCCTGCCGTATTCTCGACTACCCTGGCGAAGAGATAAGCGGGTGAGCGCAGAACCATTGTCAGCCCGATTGCGATCAGGACCAGGTGGCTGACGGACAGGTACTGCTGTTGGCCCACGGTCGTGCAGATTAAAGGAACCGCAACGGTTGGCAGAAACAGGATCGTCAGCCTGATGTACCCCCACAGCCGCAACAGGGCCGCCATGGCTGCTACGACGAAGATTACCATCGGATTGAAAGGCAAGGTCAGTTCTTTCTTTATCAGGTTGATCTTTGGCGGTTCGTTATCCCACAGGATACGTTGTATTCTATTGCCTAGTACATTGAAGTACCACCCGGGGTTTTCGGCAATCTTATTAAACACAAATCCGCGGGAGAGACTTCTCCTTACATTCAAGCTCTCATCGGTTGTCATTTCCTTTGTGTCGATGCCCAGTTCCTGTTTCTTCTCTCTATAAAGACGCCGGTGGACGCCATCCTGCCACTTGATTCCATACTCATCGTCAAAATCCGAAAAACCAATATAGATCGAGCTCCAGACAAAGTGGTACTTGCCGGCGAATCCTTCGTAGGGTTGGCCGCCCAATGTCTTAACAATGTGCTGCGCTTCTTCAAACTTTCGATCCCACCACGTGTCGAAAGCTCTCGAGCAAAGGAATACAAAGGCAAAAAACGTACCGACCAAAACCAGTCTGCGAAGAAGACCTATCCGATAATAAAGCAGCAGAATCAGCACGATTGCCGCCAGCCCCGGGATCACGGTATTACGCATGTGCATGAAGTAGATAAAGATCGTCGAAAGCAGTGCCAACCTCAGCAGTATGGAGCAAAGAGGGCACTTCTGGCCAAAGATCAAAGGAGCCAGCAACCCGGCGGAGAATGCGGCAAAGGTGATCGGCACAGGCACGGGTCTATGCCAGAAGTACATCTCGCAGGCAGCAAATTCGCTGCTCGAAAGGATCAGCGGCAGGACGATGCACAGCGGGAAAGGCGCGTACCGCCACAGCGCGAACGTCAAAACAACCAATGCCAGGGCATGCACGAATGCGTAACTGCGGGTCATGCCGAGTTTATAGGCCGAACCCCTGATCAGCGCGAGGGGCAGGGGGGCAAGCTTCAGCGTTCTTTCGCCGTTGCGCACGGGCCGTCCGGGGTAATGTTCCACGCTCAGGGTTTCGCCGCGCTCGATCAGGATGCGCTCCGCCGCCTCCTTCGAGTAGAGATTGTTGTTTGATTTGCTCCTATCGACGTAAGTGCTGTAAACGGGAACAAGTCCCCAGTAAAACATGCCATAGTCGTAGACGTTGGGTGAGTGTATTGCAGTTGTCTTGAGGGTTCGCCATTCCGGACTTATGCGTCTGGGGTTTTCCACCAACTGCCACTGTTGCCAGAAGAAGAAGACCGCCATGAGAATCGGCCAAAGAAGCCATCTGGACGCGCCCTGCGGCCAAACAACCCATCTTGGCGGTCCGTGCGGTTGGCCGGCCGTCTGGCCATCGCGTATGTGCTGATAAAGCCTTACAGCGTACTTGAGCCCACAGGCCAACGTTTGACCCACGCGGAGTATTGCTTCAGAGGGTATCGCGGAATATTTCTGAAAACCCTTCATTTTCTTCGAGAATCTGTTCGGGCAACCCATTTCTGCTAAACAAGTCCTATCAGTTGTAGTATTCCGGGGGTAACAAGTCGCCGTGCCCATTATCATGCAGGAAGGTAATGCCTTTTTCCATCAACAGCTTAAGCTCCGCCGGCGTCAGCGCTCGATCGTAGACGCATATGTCGTCAAGATCGCCGTTAAACCCGAAATCCGGCGGCTTGTAGGAAACGCCTATGCCCAGCGTCCGATTCTGCCAGGTTGGCTGCCCGGAATAGGGCTGCTTGCCGACGGACCTGCCGTTGACGTACAATTGTATGCTGCCTTTCTCGTCAGCATATTGCCAGGTCATGGCCACATGCGTCCAGGCTCCCTTTCCCGGCGCGGGCGCCGCAATCCGGCGCACTCGATTATCGTGGAAATGCATGCGCAATTGCCCATCGAGTGTAAGCCCATAGCCATTTGCCGTCATGAGACGTTGTTCCCTTGACAGATCGGCCTCTTGGCCGATCCGCATCCAGAAAGCCCACGTACCCTCAGTGGTAATTCTGACAGGGTCGCACCAAAGGTATTTTCGCGGGCTGAAGCGGGCGGCTTTCCCGTGGCGTCCGTCTTTTGCGAACGTGATACCCACTTCGCGGAGCACTCTGTCTTGGCCGATCAGGTCTTTAACGTTTCCGTCGAACGGGAGGGCCATTACGAGGCCTTTGAGCATTGGGCGCTCGCCGCGGGCCTCGATTCTAGCCTGAACTCTTTTCTCGTGCGCGGCAATTGCCCGATCGAGCAATTCGCGGTCCGGCCGCAGTGTGAAGAGGCACGCGACAAATGCCAGGACAACAACAAGAACGGCCAGGACCTCAGGATCTTCAAGTCGCCATTTCATGCCATCTCTTTAGTGAACGCCTGAACAAAATCTGATGCTGAGTTGCCAGACAGCCACAAGTCAAGACACCAATACCTGTAATATGACGTGAACAAACCACAGTATCAAGTCGTCCTTGTTTCTCATCGCAGTACCTCGCAATGAAGGCACTAATGCTAATCCGCTCAGAACATGCTGTTCTCGGGTACGCCCGAACTCGACATGTCATCCGTTGGCATTGTTCTGACCTTGCCTTCTCGTCCTGCGTTTGCAGCGATTGCCAACAACCTCGCGACGTGTTTCTCCCAAGAGAACGTGCGTGCGCGCCGCCGGTTTTCCGCGGAGATACGCTTCACGAGCGCACGGTCGCCACGCAGGTTCATGATACGCTCGGCCAATGAGGCCGGTTCGGCCGCCACCTTGAACCCCGTGATGCCGTCTTCAAGGATTTCGTTACAGCCGACGGCCGGGGAGTCGACGGTGATCACCGGCAGACCGGCGGCCATTGCCTCCAACGCAACTTGGCCGAACGACTCGGACTCGGACGGGAGAACGAAGACGTCGGCAGCGCGATAGTGTGCCGGGGTATCTCTCGACGCGCCGGCGAAGGAGACACAGTCGGTCAGACCGAGATCACTCGTGAGGCTCTGTAGACGCCCGTTCTCAAATCCGTCTCCAACGATATCACAGGTCACGTCCGCGGGCAAGTGCTTCATCGCTCGGAGCAGAAGGTCAAGCCGTTTGACGCGCTCAAGGCGACCAACGAACACGATTCGGAAGCCCCCGGAGCGATCTTCCGACGGCGCGGCGAAGCGCTGGGCGGCTACTCCTGGCCGTACCACCATGACGCGGCGCTCGCCGTAGATGTCTCTGAACTCCTCCTCCATTAGGTGCGAGAACACAACTGTCAGCGCGTTTCTCACACAGAACTCCTCACGCCGTATACGTTGGGGCAGGCAGTTCGCGCGCGCCAGAGGGCGAATAGCGGCCGGATACGATGCGATGTCGATGGGCAGTAGCTTCCTCACCGAGCATAGCGCTACGAAAACCTTCGGACAGCCGAGGTGGGGAGCCAGCGCGGAAAGCAGTAACGTGTCGCGCGAGATTACGAGGTCAGGAGCAGCCAGTCGATCGACGACGCTTCGATAGAATCGGCGCGCGCTCAGGGCCTGTAGTTGCGGGAATAGAAACATGCCAGGCGGGTTGAGGTATCGGAAAACTTCGACGCTATCGATGGTCTCAACCCATGGGAGACGGGGTGACCGTCGCGAGACAAGAATTTGAACGTTATGCCCCTCGCTGCGGAGGACGCGCGACACCTCGCGCAGGTAGGTTGTCCCTCCTCCAATCTCGGGAGTATAAAGATGGTTGAGCAGAAGAATATTCATCGCCGGAGCAGGTCCTTGAGAATGGCGTTCTTGAGCCCGTAGTATGCTAGGCCCACGACCGCGTAGCGCAAGCCCTTCCGGTACAGCAGGCATGCCAAGCTACGCCACGGCCACCACGACAGGACGCAGAGCCAACGGTCGGACTCCCGGACCACACATCGGCCGTTCGAAAACCGGTACTTGGAGCGTCCGGCATCCGGGAGCAGATTATCTGAGTACGAAGTCAAGTGCTCGAACATGTGCGCGTTCCAAGAGAGAGTCGGTGTCACATCTTCGAACACCTCGTTGCCAGAGAAGCCGTAGCGGTTTGTGCCGCGCGTGCGGCCGTTACCCGGACTGTCGTAGGCAACAAAACCAGGATAGGCACCATGCGGGAGGCGGTAGCGCTCAACGATCTCACGGGTTGTTGCAGATACCGAAAGATCTATTCCCCTTGCCGCTTCCGCTTTCCTGAGCCCACGCAGACAGAAAGCTGATCCAGCGACAAAGAACGGGCACGGCACCAGTGCGCCGTCGTGCGTGTGGTAGAAGAGGCCGCTGTCCGGGTCTCGGAAAGCGGCAAGGTGTGATGCCACTCCAGCAATGAACTCTCTGAGACGCGCAGACGGACGCATGCGGCACACGTCGGACAGGGCCGAAAGCGTCAGGCCCTCGTAGATAGCGACGCAGTTGGTGGTCGCTTGGTCCGTTCGCTCGTACGGCAAAGCATGGTTCAGCAGCGGGTCATCTGAAGAGATTCTTGATGCCATCACGAACTCCAGTGCCCGTTCGATGAACGGTGAGAAATCGCGACTGCCTTCTATCGTCTGCAACATCGCGAGTGTTTTCACGGCTTCGGCGTTCATGTTCACCACGAAGCGTTGGGTAGCGCGACTTGGGCCATACGCGCTGAAGGCAAAGGCCCCCCGTTCCTCGTTCCACAAACGATCGACGAGATAGCCGTCCACGTTGTCCCTGACCGTTGAAAGGATTTGCTCACGGAAAGGGTCATCGACGTGCTTGTAGAGGCGGAGCAGGGCGTTGTCGATCAAGGCGCAATGGACCAGCGACCGGTAGTGATCGTCTTCGTGCCCCGCGTAGCGCCAGACATGCCGCCGCCAGCCGTATTTGCGTAAGTCGTTCCGAGCGACCGCAACTGCGCGCTCAAGATGGGCAGGCTCATGGTGCCGCTCATATAGGTTGAGGTAGCCTTCGATGACCGCCGACTGCGTCCATTCGGTCTCGTGGACGCGGAGGAGTCGCGCCGAGTTGCATCGGTGGATGACAGGTCCACAGTAGCTACCGTCGCGGTTCCACGATTCTAACCACACCGCCAGGCTTGCAATCTCGCGCTCAAACATCGACCGTGCGTCCCTCCGTTGTGCACCGCGCGAGAATGTCTTCCACTGCCTGCATCAGTTGCATAGCGTGTGCGGCATCGTTGACAAAAGGCGCATTGTTGCGGATGGCTTCGACAAAGCTGGCAAACACGGCGTCAATCGTATCACGATGCGAACAATCGATCGCTACCCCGTTTAGGTACGCTTCGCCGTCGTGAATCTCGAGGCTGCCGTCTTCGCCGGCGAAGCATACGTGAAAACCGGCGGAACGTCGATAGCTGGCGATACAGCGTACCATGGCGCCGGAACACATCCCGGTCCATTCGACTTCTTCCAGGTTCCGGCTCCATGACGAAGAGGCCACCCGAACGTTGCCCGGAAGCTCACCCGTTACGTGCAGAAGCAAATCCAGTAAATGAATTCCAAGCTGGCTCAACACACCACCGCGACAAGTTCCGGGATCGGCCCGCCAGTCTTCATAGTTTCGCGGTAGGCTGCGCTCCAGCCGTACCGACCGCAGAGTACCTAGGTCACCGCGTTCTAGGACTTCACGCGCGCCAATCACCACGGCCTCGTAGGACATGTTGTGCCCTACCATGAGCACCGTACCGGCACGCCGCCACGCGTTCTCGACCTCAGCCGCCTCCTGCAGCGAATTGGCCAGCGGTTTCTCGACAAAGACATGCTTGCCGGCTTCGAGCGCAGCCACCGCGAAGTCACGGTGGCGGTGATTGGGCAAAGTGATGACGACGGCCTGCACACGCGGATCGGCCAGTGCGTCCTGGTAGTCGACTGCAAACCGAAGGAAGCCTTGGCCAACTATGGTGCGCAGGCGGTTCGCGAAACGCGCCTCCACGGCGGCTCGAACGCGGACGCCCGGGTTGCTCCTTAGATGCCGGAGCAGATTCCTCCCCCACGCACCACACCCGACGAGTAAGACGCCGATCGCGCTTTTCACGGCAGGTAGCTCCGCGCGATGTCGTCCAGCGTTTGCCGCGGTTCCCAGGCAAAGTCATGTTTCGCCCGTGTCGTGTCGTAGCGCAGACGGCGCGTCAGAAAATCGTACTGACCTGTCCGGAACGTTCTAAAACGGTTGCCGCAAAGTCGTTCGTTCAGGAAGCCGGCGACGCGAAACAGTAGACGGGATCTCGGCAACGCGATGGGCCTGACCAGTTCCACCCCGACGGCAGCCTTACACGCGTGCCATTCGCGGCGTTGCGGGTAGACATCACCTACCACGTTGTAACAGCTACCCGTGCCCGGACCCGCTTTCACGGCGCTGGCAAGGAGGCGGCAGACGTCGTCGACACCCACGATCGGCAACAGGTCCCTTCCCCCGCCCACGGTGACTTCCCACCGCGTGACCGGACGATGCAATGGAAAGAAACCACCGCGCACGACGCATCCTTGCACCAACCCAAGGCGCAGCGTGTAGACGACGGGACTACCCTCGCGGCAGAGCGCCTGCACGCGGCTCTCTGCGTCCACCTTGGAGCGGATGTACGGGTCATACAGCGACGTATCATCCGCAAGCGGGTCACCCTCCTTCAGCAGGGGGTCCGGACCTCGGTCGCCGTAGCCGTATACTGCGACAGAACTGAGATATACGACCTTCGTAACGCCCGCGCGGAGGCACGCAGCAAGAAGTTGCTCAACGGCCTCGACGTTCACCCGATAAACAACTGTCGGATTTGGCGCATCGGCAATCCCCGCGCAGTGAATCACGACATCGCTCCCGGCGACGATCTGGTCCCAGTTGACTTCCCCCGCAAGGTCGGCTCGAACGAAAGACGTATGCTTACCTACGTGTGGGCGAATAGCTTCCAGTTTTTTGGGATCCCGGTACTGCCCGATGAGCAGCCATCCAGGGTGTTTTTGCGCCAGCCGGCACAGTACGTTCCTCCCGATATAGCCGGTACAACCCGTGACCAGCACGTGCGGCCCATCCGTCATGCAATGGGTCTCCGAGCAAGGATGATGAACTCCCGGTAGTGCCGGCGATTCCGGTCCAAAGCCGAGATTCTATCGACTATCCAGACTGCGACCCGGCGGAGAAAGCGGGCCGGAATATAGGTGTGTCCGAAGAAGACCAAGTCCAGCAGAAAGTGCCAGTTCAGAACCGACTCGATACACTGGAAGCCGGCCTCTGTCATGAGGTCTATAGCTGTGTTGAGCGCACAGTATCGGTTGATATCGCAAGCCCGGTATCTTAGCCCTCTGTTGTAGATGCACTCGCTGTTGTGGGCAAGAAGGACGAGGTGCCCCCCCGGGTGTAATGATTGCAGGATGGTGCGCAAGAAGCTTCTTTCGTCAGTGATGTGCTGGAGCACGGAAATGCAGGTTGCCAGTGCTGCCTGCCGGTCTGGTTCGAAACTGGCAAGGTTAGCAACGCGATACTCGACGTTCGTGATACCGCGTTTCGACGCACGTCTGGCCGCCACCTGTAAGGATTTCTCGCTGAAATCCAACCCGATTACGCGCTCCGCGCGTTGTGACAAGAACTCCGCCCATACACCTACCCCCGTGCCAAAATCGTAGGCGAGAGGTATACGGTCTGTCAGTCCGGTGAGACCAATAAGCCGGCGAACTCGGGCTTCTCGCGACGCCTGTGCCAGCGGGATCGGGCCGAACTTAGCGCCATCAAGCCACCTGTTCCGTTCCGGCCCGGCCCGGTCATACAGATCGCGAACTGCCTGCGTACCGTCACCCATGATCTCTACGCTGGTTTCTGCTACACCGTGCTGAGGCTCAAGAGTAACTCTCCGGTAACCAGGGGTATCTCAGAAATGGTCTGCACCAGTTCAACTCTGTTGTAGATCTTCAGTACCCAGGGTTCCGCGACCGAGTTCTACCCATTCCGGTTATGTGTTATGCTTAGGCGTGCTAACCACTGTCTTAATTGAACCGCCAGACCGAAGCCAGGCACCGTACAGGGAAATCGATAGATAAAGTGGCCCACACGGCGCTGCCAGGAAAGGCGACTCTCGAACCATGCGCGGTGCCTCGCCACCCAGATTATCATCAAATGCCTACAGATAGCACTGACCGATTCGAGCATTGTCCCGGCCCGGCTGCGCCCCATGTCGACGTAGAAGCGACCACGCCGCTTTGCCCACGCGTTCACGGTGGACGCCTTGATCCTCTTGGCCTGAATAATGTTTGCAAGCTGACCGTTCTCGATCTCCCTGGAGCCCTTCGGGCTGATACGGATACGGTCCGCAGATTCCATGTTTTTCACCACTTCCTCGGCCTGCGCCGTTCGTGTAATCATTACGGTTTCGTCTCGCCCGAAAGAGTGGACATCACCCAAGGCGATGTCGGCAAGCTCGTTAGTACCGTCCTCGCAGAGAAAGCACCGCGGCATCGTGTAGAAGGGCACGACCACGTCAAGTCCGTCATAGATCAGGAGCCGAGCCTCTTCCTGGCCGCGCCGACACACCAGGTGACCGGGATACGGGCTTTCTCGCCAGCCAACGAACCGACAGTCGGTCGTGCCGAGGATGTGCCGTTTGATGGCGGTGACGGCGCCATATGTCTGAGCATAGCCGCAGAACAAACCAACGCGGAAGGCAATGCGTTCCGCGAGCTCTGGTCTGCAGCGGCCCGCCAGTTCCAGCCCGGCAAGCTGGCAGGGCGTGGCGGGCAAAGCCACCTTCCCGGCCCCCCTGAGAATTTCCGGAATCAGTGTGTTCAGTGGGACGTAGCAGTAAACCGACTTGGCCGCAGCAACTACGTCGGCCGGATCGTTCGTTAGCCGGATCGAGGGGCGGTCATCTTCCCAGATTACGACGGCGACGCGCTCGACCTTCTGCGTCGCGAGAAGCCACCTCAGGATCTCGGAACCGATCCCGCCCGATGCAGCACGCGAGCGTAAAGAATCATCACAAGTATGACCATAATAGATCCCTTCGTACCTACCGAGCAAGTCGTGGACGATGCCTGTGCCCGATCTACACTCGCGCAGGGGAAGTCCCTTTGCGGGGCAAACCTTGCGGCAGATTCCGCAATCGATGCAGCGGTTCGCGTCCAGAGATGGGAAGGGGTCGTCGCCATAAACTATTGAGAGCGCGTTCTCGGGACACATCCCGACGCATGTCCCGCACCCGCAGCACAGCCCGGCCTCCTTTATCTCCCGTAACGGGTGAGCGCGTGGAGTACTGATCATCGGGTCCGTTCTGCTCATCGAGCCAAAGCTCTCACCGGGCTACATTTTCCAGAGTGCGAGTAAACTGCGGTCAATCAGGCCGGCGCTCCTGAACAGCTCGTCGGCGGCGGCGACCTGCGAACGGTATCGCTGGCTGAGCTGCTTTCTCGTATCCGCAGCCAAGGAAGCGCGCCGCGCTTCGCGCAGAAAGAGGGCCTCGTAGGCCTGCCAAACCGACCGATGGAAAGCTTTTGGGATAATCTGTCGCGTCACCGAGCGGAGTTGGGGGCTGGTGAGCATCCGGCGAAATGCCCTAAGTCGATGGACCCTGTTCTTGCCTATCGGAGAGAAATCTACTGACTCGGATTCGGGCAATCCGAGAAAATGGAGCAGGTTACCGAATGTTGCTTCAGGGTCTGCCCGAAGATCATCGAACAGGATGACTTTGATCTGCTCCGGCGGAAATGCTGCAAGGAAAGGCTGTGCGAAACCTGCGTAGTCAGCGCGGTCAGCGTACGTTAGAAATCGCAAATAGGCGCGTCTACCCTCTTCGTCCGGCGCACAAGGGGTGTTCAATGCCGTCACAAAGTCATCTATTGGCTCTATACCGATCCTGACCATCGTTGCATGGGCTGAGTGCAGCATGTCTACCGGGTGTCGAAACGTGATCACAAGCCGGGCATCGGGGTTGAACTGACGCAGAAGCTCGGCGGCTTCCCTCGAGTAGAAATAACAGCTCTTCTCGCCTGCGTAAGCGACATTCCCCGCATCACGGAACAAAGCTGCGTATTCGTCGGCGTCGTATACGTAGCTGTGGTAGCGGGCGTGGTCATGCGCCTTGAAGAAGCGAATGAAATCTGCGGCAAAATACAGCGGTTCAGATTCCCGTGCCATGAACACATCCGGATGCTGGGACAGGTAGTGGTTCAGAGATTGCGTGCCGCTACGGCCGGGTCCGATCAGGAACAAGTTGGGGTATTTCACACTGTGCCTTCCTTGAGTGGTTCAATTTCCGCGCTGGTTTGGTGATTGAGTAAGGCGATGGCTTGGCGACGAAATTCTGTGATCGTGAACTCGTTCAGAACGAGATAGGCAGCCACAACCAGCGTGTAGCAGGCGAGGCACAGCCACAGGTTGCCATGCTGAAATTGGGAGATCATGAGTGAGACCGCCACAAGCACCTCGCCCACGACCATCAGACGGACCGGAAACTTCACGCCCAGGGGCAAGACTCGAAAGCCGTATATCCAAGGAAACACTTGGCCCGCCAGAGTGCCCACAAGTTTGGCTACGAGGATTCCTCCCATGCCGAAAGGCCTGATCAGCATGAGACTCAGGACAAGCTGGATACACACGATTCCGAGGCTGTTCAGAAGGATATAGTGTCGTTTCTCGAAGCTCGTCATCAACGGTGCGACTACCGGCCCAAGCGCAGTCAGCACCGGGGTCAGCAATACCAGTGCAAGAAGGTTCATGTTCTGCGGTGTCACATAGGTGCTTCCGAACGCCAAAAGGATCTGCCGGCCAAAGACGGCAAATAAGGCGGTTGGCATAAAAACTAACAAGCTGACGTAGCGAACCAGTCCGCGCGCCGCGGCTGTCACCGCATCGAAGCGTGACTCTGCGACCATCACTGATAACGACGGAATAACAGCCCTCAGGCCTAGCTGCGGTAACAGCCGCGTCGTGAGAAAGCACGTCAGGAGAACCTCGTAGACACCCAAATCGGCCAGGGAGAACCTGCTCAATACCAGAAGACGATCCAGGTTGTTCCAAAGGAAGAGCAGAACCAATCCGAGCTGGGTCGAAAGTGTAAACATCCAGAACCCACGCGGAATCGAGAACTTGGGGATTCGACCGCGCAACTGCCGGACCAACGGAATACCAACCATGACAAGCGAAAGAACCGAACCGGCGCAGATCGCGATCAGCAACCCTTCGAAGATGCGGCGATCACCTGCCGAACGCCACACCGGGAGCAGCAGAATGCATGCAGAGGCGGCAACCCACACATGGATATTCTCCATGATTGCACAACGTTTCATTCTGTTGAAGCCGAACTGGACGCAAGCCAGGAACCGGTTCGCCGCGATGATTGGAGTAAGGGCTAGAAGACACCACCTTAACGCGCCATCTAAGGAACGCCCAAGGAGATAGTCCAAAGCTTGGGGAAAAGCCAGGAGTACAGTAATTGCAAGTGCAACACCCGCGAAGACTGGTATAGCATGGGCGACGATCACCACACGCTCTTCGTCTTTCGAGCTGGCTTTCGCAACGTAGTTCCCAAGGACGATCGGACCACCGAAGAGTAGAAGCGACGCCACCAGCTTCACGTACAGATCCAGGGTCACAAAACCGGCCAGTGCCACTGGTGACAGCCGCGCAAGCACAAGTTTCAAGGCCAACAATAGTACGGCCGAGACACCCATGACCATCGCCATTGATGAGACCGCATTCGCGGCTGCTCTGAGATCATGACGATGGGACTTAGCGGTATCGGGTCGGGCGTTTTCCTGAGAAGTTGACTTACTGTTCATAGCCCCATGCAGACACGGTAAACACCCAAAACATTCTGGCCTAGCTTCGCCAGTGTGAACTTTGCCCGCACCTTCGCGCGGGCGCGGCTGACCAGGCGTTGGCTCAAGCCCGGATTGGACAGCAGCGATTGAACGGCATCGGCCAGTCCGACCGCGTCGCCTACGGGAACCAGCAAGCCGTCGTTGCCGTCGTTGACTATGGCTTCAGGTCCCCCACAGCGTGTAGCCACAACCGGACACCCCAGCGCCATGGCTTCCAAGAGAATAAGCCCGAACGACTCACGTCGCGATGTCAGAAGACACACATCGCTCTGCGCCAACAGCCGCGGCACATCGTCGCGGTAGCCAAGAAGG
>Ga0180435_10004032_pt1 | contig 14548 bp, 14 predicted proteins | sample SS_ome_3_FD_132467 | JGI IMG/M metagenome (GOLD analysis project Ga0180435, IMG submission 132467) | Hypersaline lake sediment archaeal communities from the Salton Sea, California, USA - SS_3_S_1 metaG | ecosystem: Environmental > Aquatic > Non-marine Saline and Alkaline > Hypersaline >... | reverse complement strand
GCCAACATCATCAACATGGTGGCGGGCGATCTCTCGATCATGTACGGCCTCAAGGGACCGAACATTTCCATCGTTTCCGCCTGCAGTACCGGTGCGCACAACATCGGCGATGCCATGCGCATGATCCAGTACGGGACCGTGGATGCCATGGTTGCCGGTGGCGCGGAGATGGCGACTTCGCCAACCGCTATTGGAGGGTTCGCTGCAGCCCGCGCGCTTTCCACTCGTAACGATGACCCTCAGGGCGCCAGTCGACCCTGGGATCGGGATCGTGATGGCTTCGTTTTGAGTGATGGTGCGGGCGTGGTGATGCTCGAGGAACTCGAGCACGCCAAGGCGCGTGGGGCCACCATCTATGCGGAACTGGCCGGCAATGCAATGAATTCGGATGCCTACCATATGACCTCGCCTTCGCCGAATGGGGAAGGCGCCTCAGACTGCATGCTGCTGGCGCTGGAAGATGCCGGGGTCAACCCGAGCGATGTCGCTTATGTCAATGCCCATGGTACCTCAACGCCCGCTGGTGACGTGGGCGAAACCATGGCGGTGAAAAAGGCCTTTGGGGATCACGCCTACAAGCTGTCGGTGAGCTCCACCAAATCCATGACCGGGCACATGCTGGGGGCAGCTGGCGGAGCGGAAGCCCTGTTCACGGTGCTCGCCATTCGCGATCAGGTTATGCCGCCCACCATCAACCTGGACAATCCGGATGAGAAATGTGACCTCGATTACGTGCCACACACCGCGCGTGAGGCAAAGATCGACGTCGCCATTTCCAATTCCTTTGGGTTTGGCGGAACCAACGGCACACTGGTGTTCCGCCGCTTTACGGGTTGATTTACCGGCCATTCGCCTATGCCGGCACGTGCCCTGTTGAATGGTGAGCCGGCGGCGGATGCGATTATTTTTGATCGTGCCTGCCAGTTTGGTGATGGTCTTTTCGAAACCATCGCGGTTCGTGATGGCAAGCCCTGCCTCTGGTCACGACACATAAGCCGCCTCCTGCGCGGATGCGAGCGTCTGGGCCTGGATATGCCCGATCCTGTCTTGCTGCTGGAAGAGACAGCTCGTCTGTGTGCAGAAAGAGAACAAGCGGTTCTCAAAATCCTGGTCAGTGCAGGCCGGTCGGCAGGTGGCTATGCCCGTGATCCGGAGTCGAAGTCTACCCGCTTGCTTACATGCAACGACTGGCATGGTGCCTGCCCCTGGTCTGATTGCCCACCACTGCTAGTACAGGAGTGCACCACAAGATTAGCTACTCAACCGATGCTTGCCGGAATAAAACACCTGAATCGTCTCGAGCAGGTACTCGCTCGGCGTGAACTGCGGGATGATTGCCAGGAAGGTGTTCTTTTTGATCAGGATGGTCGGCCGGTGGAAGGTGTAATGAGTAATCTCGTGCTCAAGTTCGAAGACCATTATCTGACTCCATCCCTGAATAACGCCGGTGTTGCCGGTACCGTACGCGAGTTACTGATCGATAATGCGGCCTCGCTTGAACTGCCTTTGAAGATTGCACAGTTGGAACGGAACGCATTGTTTCGGGCAGAGGCGCTTTTCATGACCAATGCCCTGCGAGGTATTCAGCCGGTGGCGCAGCTGGAGGATCACAGATATCGGGTGTCACGGAGAAGCGCTGTCCTGGATACCCTGCATGCGGCTTGTTTCACTTTTTCGGGGGATCCTGCGTGGGGCGCCTGATCGGGATTATCGTATTACTGGCGAGCCTCATCATAGGCTGGCAGTGGATGGGTTATCGCACGTTTCTGGAAACACCGTTGCAGGTACCGGAAGAGGGATTGCTCCTGGAGGTCAAGAAAGGCAGTAATCTGCGGCAGATCGGCCGACGTCTGCAAGCGGAGGGTGTCCTGGGAAATGCCGAACTGCTTTACTGGCACGCTCGCTGGCACAAGATGGCAGAGAGAATCCGGGCGGGGGAGTTCCTTATTCCGAAAGGAACGACTCCGCCGGGATTGCTGGAGATTCTCGTTAGTGGCAAGACGGTATCCTATCGACTCACGCTGGTGGAAGGCTGGAATTTCCGGCAAGTCCTGAAGGCGGTGGCCAACGACCCGGTCCTGGATCACAAGCTCGATTATTCAATACCGGCGGACGTCATGAATCAGCTTGGTTTTCCGGAAATACATCCTGAGGGGCGCTTTTTTCCGGACACCTATGTATTCCCTCGTGGCACAACGGATGTCGATTTCCTGAAACGAGCCTATCAACGAATGCAGAGAGAACTTGCAGAGTCCTGGAGTGAACGTTCGGAAGACATCCAGGTAAAGACAGCGGAAGAGGCTCTCATTCTGGCATCCATCGTGGAAAAGGAGACGGGTGTGCCTGAAGAGAGGGGGCGCATCGCCGGCGTGTTCGACCGGCGCCTAAAACGTGGTATGAAACTGCAGACTGATCCGACCGTGATCTACGGAATGGGTGAACGCTACAAGGGAAACATACGGCGTCGCGACCTGCGCGAGGACACGCCTTATAACACCTATGTGCACAAGGGCCTGCCCCCGACCCCCATCTGTATGCCGGGACGTGAGGCGATAGATGCTGCCCTGCATCCGGCCGAAGGCAGGGCGATCTACTTCGTCGCCAACGGAGACGGGAGCCACGTGTTCTCTGAGACCCTGAAACAACACAACGCAGCCGTGCGTAAGTACCAGTTGGGTCAATGACCGGAATGAATCGTGGTTTGTTCATTACAGTCGAAGGTATAGAAGGTGCAGGCAAGAGCACCTGCATGCAGGTACTGAGGGAACTGATTGAATCCCGGGGATTGCGCACACGGCAGACGAGGGAACCAGGTGGAACAGAATTGGGAGAAGAGCTGCGGGAACTGCTGCTGGGGCACCGGCACGCAGGCATGGGAGACGATACCGAGCTTCTGTTGATGTTTTCCGCGCGGGCTGAGCACATCCACGAGGTGATCGAACCAGCTCTGGCACAGGGTACGTGGGTGTTGTGCGATCGCTTCACTGATGCCACCTACGCCTACCAGGGTTATGGGCGGGGACTGTCCACAGGCCGTATCCGCACCCTCGAGAAGTGGGTTCAGGGCGATCTGCGGCCAGACCTTACTCTTTTGATGGACCTGCCTGTTGCTCAGGGACTTGAACGTGCTGGCAAAAGGTCTTCACCGGATCGCTTCGAACGGGAGGCCCATGCCTTCTTCGAGCGGGTGAGGAAAGGTTATCTGGAACTCGCTCGGTCTCACCCTGACCGCTTTCGGGTGATCGATGCCTCGCCGGATTTGGGCCAGGTCACCCATACGGTAAGGCGGGTTGTTGCGGAGTTTCTGGAGGCTCGCCTTGCCTGATGCCGTTTCAGATTCATTCCTTCAGGACGCGCTTCCCTGGCAGGAGGACTCCTGGAACCGTATCCGGGAGATGGTTGATCAGGATCGGTTACCGCATGCACTTCTTCTGAACGGCCCCCGTGGGGTAGGGAAAGAGCTGATGGCAAGGCGCCTGGCCGCCGCGTTGGTCTGTGAGTCGGATCAGACGGACGAAAGGCCTTGTGGTAATTGTCGATCCTGTGAATTGAGTCAGGCCGGCACTCATCCAGACATCCATTGGGTTGCTCCGGAGGAAGAGGGAAAGGCGATAAAGATCGATGCGATCAGGGAAATGATCGGTCGCAGCTCCCTTACCACTCAGGCAAGAGGCTTGCGCGTGTTTGTTGTTTCCCCGGCCGATGCAATGAACCGGGCGGCAGCGAATGCGCTGCTGAAGACGCTTGAGGAGCCCGTGCCTTCCAGTGTGCTGGTGCTCGTGAGTTCTTCCCTCCACCGCCTGCCAGCGACGATCCTGAGCCGGTGTCAACGCATCGATATCCGCCCGGTGGAAATGGCGGTCGCGTCCTCCTGGCTAAAGAAATGGGTGGATCCGGACGATGCAGCTATTGCTTTGGCACTGGCGGGTGGCGCCCCTTTGCTTGCACACCGGTTTGTCCGGGAGAATCGGGTCGAACAGGTTCTGGGGCTGCTGAATGACCTGGATGCGCTCAAAATGCGCAAGGCCAATCCGGTGGCTGTGGCTTCGCAGTGGAAGGATATGGGTAGCGAGCTGGTTCTCGATGGGCTCAGGCGCATCCTGAGTGATTTGTTCAGGTCGAATTCGACCAATTCGACTCGAATGTTGCCAGGCAAGGCCGGAGAAAACTTGCAAGCTTTGATGAAAAACATAAACTTACGGAAATTATTTGGGTTTCTGGATGAATTGAACCGGCTGGAGCGCCAGTTGGGGAACAACCTGAATGCACAGATGCTTGCCGAGAAGCTGGTCACGAGCTGGCTTGCGACGACCCGAGCGGAGAATCACTGATGGCAAACCCGCGTGCCCGGCAGGGCATTCTTTCTCTGACGATCAAGGATCAGAACGCGCTGTATGCGGCTTACATGCAATACGTCAAGAACGGCGGGCTTTTCATTCCGACCAGCAAGAAATATCGGCTTGGGGACGAGGTATTCATGTTGCTCAGCCTGATGGACGAAGCGGAGCGTATCCCGGTTGCGGGCAAGATCATCTGGATCACGCCTGTTGGTGCGGAGGGTAACCGTGCCGCCGGCGTCGGCGTTCAGTTCAATGATCAGGATAATGGCGTGGCGCGTAACAAGATCGAGGGTTACCTCGCCGGCAAGCTTAAATCGGACCGTCCCACGCACACCATGTAATCTTCGCCGCGAAGTACCCAGGCACAACTCATGTATATCGACTCCCACTGTCACCTCGATCGGGTGGACCTTGCTCCGTATGGCGGGCGCTTCTCCGGGATGATTCAGGCAAGCCGGGACGAGGGGGTTTCACAGATGCTGTGCGTCTCCATCGATCTCGAATCCTATCCGGATATGCTGACACTGGTTGATCGATACGAAGACATCCTGATTTCGGTCGGCGTGCACCCCTGTGATCACGACCGGCGCGAGCCAAGTGTTGAGGAATTGGTCGAACTGGCGCGTCACCCACGCAATGTCGCCATTGGGGAAACTGGACTGGATTATTTTCGTGCGGAGGGTGATCTCGAGTGGCAACGGGATCGTTTCCGGACACATATCCGGGCGGCACGCAAAGCCGCCAAGCCATTGATAATCCATACCCGAGAGGCTCGCGAAGACACCATTCGGCTCCTGCGGGACGAGGGGGCCTCAGAGGTTGGCGGGGTGATGCACTGCTTCACGGAGACCTGGGATATGGCCCAAGCGGCTCTGGAAATGGGTTTTTACATCTCCTTCTCGGGCATCGTGACTTTCAAGAACGCCGAGGAACTGCGTGAGGTCGCCAGGCAGGTGCCCTTGGAGCGAATACTGATCGAAACCGATTCCCCTTATCTGGCGCCGGTCCCCTTCAGAGGCAAACCAAACGAGCCACGTTACGTATCCCGGGTAGCGGAGAAAGTGGCCGAATTGAAGGAAACCGGTGTCGACGAGATCGCGCGCGTCACCTCTGAAAATTTCCACCGTCTTTTCGCCTGAAGTAGATCGCGTCTCAGGTGTCAACGGAATGTGGGCAAGGACGCCACGCCAGCAATGATCGTAATTGGACCCTCCCGTATTCTCCGTTTTTGCGTACTGTCGATCTGGGGTGTCGGAGCACTACTGATTTCCATTCAACCGTTTGTCTGGGGGTGGTTGGCGCAGGTTTTGTGGACGGGTGCGATCCTCTACTGGGTGGTTTCCACCTGTGGTCTGAATGTGCGGGATATCGTACTGGAGACCGATAAGCGGGAGCTTGGATTAGTCCTGGATGGACGTTCAGTACCCTTGACGGTGATCCAGGCTGGGGTCGTCACTAAGTCATTGGTGACCTTCGAACTGCAGACGGCCGATTCGTCTTTTGCCGTAATGGCGACAAGAGACAATGTCACGGCGGAAGGACATTGGCGCTTGCGAAGGCTTCTGCTTGAGCGGACCTGAAGATTCAGTTGCCTTTGGGCCGAGGGGTGTAATTGTCCGGTATCAGGATAGTCGGCTGCGATTGGTTCGGGTCTGTTTCCGGGAAATCGATGGTGTAATGTAGACCCCGGCTTTCACGTCGACGCAAGGCCGACTGAACGATGAGATCTGCCACCTCGACAAGGTTGCGCAGTTCGAGCAGATCATTGCCGACCCGGAAGTTTCCATAATATTCAGCGATCTCGTTACGCAGCAGGTCGATACGACGTTTCGCCCGGGCCAATCGCTTGTTGCTGCGAACGATGCCGACGTAATCCCACATGAAGCGTCGCAGTTCATCCCAGTTGTGTGAAACGACCACCTCCTCATCCGAATCCGTGACCCGGCTTTCATCCCACTTGGGTACGGACAAGGACACGACGTCCCGTTTGAGACGCTTCAGGATACGTTCGACTGCCAGTTCTCCATACACCAGGCATTCCAGAAGTGAATTGCTTGCCATGCGGTTGGCGCCGTGAAGGCCGGTATAGGAGGCTTCGCCAATGGCAAACAGGCCGCAGATATCGGTCTCTCCATGTGAGTCGACCTTAATGCCGCCGCAGGTGTAATGCGCCGCCGGAACAACGGGCAGAGGCTCTTTACGCATGTCGAAACCCAGTTCCAGACAACGGGCCAGAATCGTTGGGAAGTGCTCCTCGATAAAACGGGCCGATCGGTGGGTGATGTCCAGATAGACGCAGTCGCTCCCCAGTCTTTTCATTTCGTGATCGATCGCCCGCGCGACGATATCCCTTGGGGCGAGTTCGGCGCGCGCATCAAAACCGGGCATGAAACGGGTGCCATCGGGTAGCAGCAGCCGGCCACCTTCGCCACGGACCGCCTCGCTCACGAGGAAGGACTTGGCATGCGGGTGATAAAGACAGGTGGGATGGAACTGGATGAATTCCATGTTGCCAACACGGCAACCCGCCCGCCATGCCATGGCGATGCCGTCCCCTGTGGCCACATCCGGGTTGCTGGTGTAAAGGTAGACCTTGGCAGCTCCTCCGGTAGCGAGTACCACACATGGCGCTGCAATCGATACGACATCTCCGGACTGCAGATCAAGCAAATAGGCGCCCACACACTGCTTTCCAGCACCTTTCTCCTGACTTTTGATCAAGTCCACCGCAATGTGGTGTTCGAGAATGGTCAGATTTGGGCGTTGGCGAACGCGGTCGACGAGCGTGGTCTCGAGTTCTCTTCCGGTCGCGTCGGCGGCATGCACGACCCGACGATGGCTGTGACCACCCTCCCGGGTGAGATGAAAATCCGAGTCCCCCGTGGGCGGTGTCTGGGTGAACGCCACGCCCTCATTGTGCAGCCAGCGGATATTCTCCGGCCCACGTTCCACGACCTTGCGCACGACCGATTCAACGCAGAGGCCGGCACCGGCCTCAATGGTGTCTGCAACATGCGACTCGAGAGAGTCGGAGGAATCGAGAACTGCTGATATACCGCCCTGTGCGTAGAGCGTGTTCCCTTCGGAAAGTTCGCGTTTGGCGACGAGGCCACAACGCACTGATTCAGGCAGGCGAAGCGCCAGACTGAGCCCTGCCGCACCGCTGCCAATGATGAGAACCTCGAACTCGAGGGGGTTTGTTGTCATCTGAAAACGCCCTTTTCCACAGGAGTTTATCCATACGTGCCGCAGGATGCACCTGAAGAGTGAATTGCGTGTCGATCCAAAGTCCTCGGAGAAGTATCATTGCGCGAATGTCGGAAACATTTTCACCACGATCCATTTATCCGGAATTCTTTACGTTTCCGGGTGAACTCCCCGCATTCCTGCCGGTCCATAGAGCAGGGAAAAGGGTAGTGCATGTCTCTGGCGGGTTCTGAGGTTCGGGTTGGATGGAGTCGAACAGAGACATCGATCAGGCACTCGTGGAACGGGTACAAAACGGGGACAAGAAGGCCTTTGACACCCTGGTGCTGAAGTACCAGCAGAAGGTGGCCAATCTTATCGGACGCTATGTGCGCGATCCCAGCGAGGTGCTCGATGTGACCCAGGAAGCCTTCATCAAGGCTTACCGGGCCCTACCCAATTTTCGGGGCGACAGTGCTTTCTATACCTGGCTTTACCGGGTTGCCATCAACACGGCAAAGAACCACTTGGCAGCGATGTCCCGCCGCCCCCCTCAGGACGATATTGAGGCCGAGACGGCCGAACAGACCGATGCCGGGGCCCGGCTGAAGGAGCAGGACACCCCGGAACATTTGGCGATGCAGGCGGAAATCGCTGAAACGATCAAAAAGGCAGTTGAGGAACTGCCGGAAGAGCTGAGGACGGCGATCACTCTCCGCGAACTGGAGGGGATGAGTTACGACGAGATCGCACAGGCGATGGAGTGCCCCATTGGAACGGTTCGGTCGCGGATATTTCGTGCCCGGGAAGCTATCGATAACAAACTGAAACCTCTTTTGGGTGCTTGAGATGAAACGGAGTCACTCCGACAAAACTTACTCAACGGAAGGATTATCCTCTCTCGTGGATGGGGAGATTCCCCGGGAACAGCTCGATCGATGGGTGCAGCTGCTCTCAACCGACCATGAGGCACAGGCACGCTTCGCGCGCTATCGCCTGATAGGCACCCAGTTGGCGAGCGAGGAAACGCTGAGTGTGGACGCGAGCGGCATCGCCCGGCAGGTAAGTGCGGCGCTACGGGATGAGCCCACGGTCCTTGCACCACGGCGTGCTGTTCCGTTTTCCCTGCCTAAAGTTGCGTTCGGAACCGCGCTCGCCGCCGGAGTGGCACTTCTGGCCGTGGGGCTCGCACCGAAAATCGTCGGCCTGAGCGAGCCTCAAGCACTGGACAATACGCCAAGTTTCGCCTTCGCTCCGCGTCTGTCCGCGCCGGCCGAAGGAATAACACTGGTTGCAGCCGGCAATGCTGGAAAGACCGATCGGAGCCCTTCGCAGCCCACACAGCGATGGAAGGTGCTCTCCCCGGATATGCAACGCAAGATTTCCCGATATCTTGTGGAACACAATGAACTCGCAGGCCATATAGCCGCTCAACGCCCGAGTTCACACCTCGGTTACATCAGCACTCATGAAGCCCGCCACTAGGACGATTGTCGGCCTGTTGGCCCTGTGGTCAGGCGTCAATGTGCCGGCCCAGGCAGCCGAGGTGCCGTCTGATCTCTATGAACGGATGAGAGAGGCCGTACGCCTGGTCGATTATGAGGGACGTTTTGTATACCAGGTCGGGGATGATCTGTATGCCATGTACGTGGTGAATCGCATGCAGCAGGGGCGCAAACTGGAGCGCCTGGTTTCGCTCGATGGGGCCCCCAAACAGGTGATTCGCGGGGCCATGGCCGTTGCGTGCCTGGATTCGAAACAGAAGAAGATCAGTCTGGTGGGGGCCAAGTCGAAGCTGGGCGACGCGCCGGTGGTGGGTACCGGCGAACTCACGCGTTTTTACCGTTTCGAGTTGGGAGACGAGTATCGGGTGGCTGGTCGCCCTGCTCGGGAGCTACTCATCCATCCACGCGACGACCTGCGGTTTGGCTATCGAATCGCTTTGGACAGGAAAACAGATCTCCCGCTGCGCTCGGTGATGCTGGATCAGGCAGAACGCGTGCGCTCGCAGACCCTGTTCGTCGACCTCAAGACCGGCAGGCAGGTCACTCCCATAGAACACGATCTCAGTGCCTTGCAGATGACTGAGATGCCTGTAACCGGCTCGATCACCTCAGGAACCGGGGATGCCGCCGACACATATCCCGAAATCACTCTGGGGGAACTGCCACCAGGTTTTCGTTTGATTGATCTGCAGACGCCTGAAACGGATGTTCGTCACCTGCTGCTGACGGACGGGCTGGCATCGGTCTCGCTTTACGTGGAACCACTGGATGAGCAACCCCTCGAGGGCTACTCCAATGCGGGATCGACCGAGATTTTTGCGACTCGCCGCCAGAATCTTCAGATCATCGTGGTGGGGGAGGTCCCACGCAAGACGCTTGGCCTTATCGCCTCTGCCGTGGAGTTGCGGTGATCGAACAAAGGGCCAGCGTCATCCGTGTGGAAGGAGAGGATGTCTGGATCCGGACAGAACCCCAGACAGGCTGTCATTCCTGTGAGGCAAAGGCAGGCTGTGGCAGTGGTCTTATTGCCCAGTTTTTTCCGGCGCGGGTGAACCAGAAACTCCATCTTCCGCGACACCGTGGTTCTGTCGTTCCCTTAACCGGCGATCACGTAATCCTCGGTATCGACGAATCCTACCTGCAAAAAACCAGCTTGTTGTTGTATGCCTTTCCCTTGTTTGGACTCATTGGCGGCGCCATCACCGGACAGATGCTGATGGGCACGGAACTCGCCTCCATCCTTGGAGGTCTATCCGGACTGAGTCTGACCCTTTATTTCATCCGTAGCGGTGCGCGTCATCTTTTGCGGCTTGCCCCGGATGCCATCCGGATCCTGCGGGTTGAGAAGCCACAGGTCACTGTGGGGCTGGACACACTGAAGCGCTCCACCGGGAACTGAGGGTTCCAGGGTCCGCGTCGGAGCGCGTTCAACACAATCAATCAAAATGGAAAGCGACAATGTTTCGAAGTGCTCGAGATCTTCCTTTGACCCTGCTGCTCTTGCTGGCCATCGTGTTCGCAAGCCAGACACAGGCACAATCCCTGCCGAATTTCACCCAGCTCGCCAAGGCGAACAGCCCTGCGGTGGTGAATATCAGCACCCGGCAGAACGGCAATGAGGAAGGTCGGATGCGGATTCCGCATCAGTTCAACATCCCCAATCTGCCGGAAGACAGCCCGTTCAGCGACTTGTTCCGCCATTTCTTCGAGGGCATGCCCGAGATGCCCGACCGTGAAGCCCGCTCGCTGGGATCCGGTTTCGTGATTTCGCCGGACGGATATATCCTGACCAATCACCACGTGGTGGCGGATGCCGACACGATCGAAGTCAGATTCAGTGACCGGCGCTATTTCGAGGCGGAAGTGATTGGAAGCGACAAGGCGAGTGATGTTGCCCTGATCAAGATCGATGCCGAGAATCTGCCTACAGTCAAGATCGGTACCGGCAAGGAGCTGGAAGTTGGCGAATGGGTGCTCGCAATCGGTTCTCCCTTTGGCTTTGACCACAGTGTCACCGCTGGCATTGTAAGTGCCAAGGGTCGCAGCCTGCCGAGCGAAAACTACGTACCCTTCATCCAGACCGACGTCGCGATCAACCCGGGCAACTCCGGGGGGCCGCTGATCGATATGGATGGCGAGGTGATCGGGATCAACTCGCAGATCTACAGTCGAACCGGCGGGTTCATGGGGTTGTCCTTTGCGATCCCCATTGAACTGGCGATGAACGTGGCCAATCAGCTGCGTGATACAGGACAGGTTGCACGCGGTTATCTCGGCGTATTGATCCAGGATGTCGATCGCGACCTGGCTGAATCCTTCGGACTCGAGCAGCCCCATGGCGCCCTGGTTTCACAGGTGATGAAGGGCACCCCGGCGGAGAAGGCCGGTCTGCAGGCGGGAGATATCATCGTACGATTCAATGGCAAGCTGATCCGCCGCTCCAGTGAACTACCACCACTTGTAGGCACCAGCACGGTCGGCGGCGACTCAAATCTGGAGATCATTCGGGATGGCAGGAATCAGTCGGTGAAGGTGCACATCGCACAGTTGCCGCAGGGTGAGACGCATGCGCAGGCGCCATCCACCCCAGTGGATCCCGATCTGATCGAAAAGCTCGGGATCGGGGTCAGCGATCTGACCCCGGAGGTCAGAAAGCGGGCCAAGCTGAACAGTGGCGGCGCCCTGGTGACGCGAGTCCTGGAAGGTCCCGGGGGTGATTCCGGTTTGCAGTCCGGCGACGTCATCCGCATGTTCGATCGCAAAAAGGTGGAAGGTGCCGAGCACCTGCGCCAATTGACCAAGAAAGCCGAAGGTACGGTGGCGGCATTGATCCTGCGAGACGGTCAGCCCTTGTTCGTGGCCGTCCGCCTGGGTGGCTGAACCGGTACGCTTTTACTACCGTGAGGGCTGTCATCTCTGCGAGGAGATGGCGGCCCGTCTTTTTAGCAATTGGCCGGATGTCGCGGGTCAGATGGAATGGTTGGACGTCGACAGCAGCCCTGCCTGGCGCAAGCAATATGGGCAAAAAGTGCCTGTACTGAGCCTCGGCGACCTGGTCGTCTGTGAAACCTTTCTCGATCCGGACAAGATGGACTTACATTTCGGACGACCCTCGAATCCGTTATAATCCCGCCCGGCCATAGTCAGCGCTCTCGCGCGGAATCCCCCGGGGGATTCCGTTTTTTTATTATCAGCGGCACGCACCGCAGATCATCCGTTTTCTATTCATGACCGACCTCAGCCACATCCGTAATTTCTCAATCATTGCCCATATCGATCATGGCAAGTCGACCATTGCGGATCGCTTCATCCAGGTTTGCGGGGGGCTTGCGGAAAGGGAGATGGAAGCCCAGGTCCTGGATTCCATGGATCTCGAACGGGAGCGTGGCATTACCATCAAGGCGCAATCGGTCACGCTTGACTATCAAGCGGCCGATGGCGAAACCTACCAACTCAACTTTATCGATACGCCGGGGCACGTGGACTTTTCCTATGAAGTGTCCCGTTCGCTGGCGGCATGCGAAGGCGCTCTGCTGGTTGTAGACGCTGCCCAGGGCGTCGAGGCGCAGAGTGTGGCGAATTGCTACACGGCGATCGAGCAGGGCCTGGAAGTGATGCCGGTGCTCAACAAAATCGACCTTCCATCGGCCGAGCCTGAACGTGTGATTGCCGAGATCGAGGAAATTATCGGCATTGAAGCCGATGAAGCGCTACGTGTCAGCGCCAAGACAGGTCTTGGTATACCTGATTTGCTGGAAGCCCTGGTGCGCCAGATTCCTCCTCCACAGGGCAGTCGCGAAGCACCTCTGCAGGCGCTGATCATCGATTCCTGGTTCGATCCCTATGTCGGGGTGATCTCTCTGATTCGAGTGGTCAATGGAGAGATCCGGCCCAAAGACAAGATGCACGTCATGTCCATTGGTCGTACCTTCCAGGTGGAGAAGGTCGGGGTGTTCACGCCCAAGCGATTGGACAAGAAAGTCCTGAGCACCGGTGAGGTGGGCTTTCTGATTGCTGGAATCAAGGAATTGGACGGCGCGCCAGTGGGTGACACCATTACGCTGGAGAACAACAAGGCCAATGCCCCACTGCCGGGTTTCCAGGAAATGCATCCGCGGGTTTTCGCCGGTCTGTACCCGGTCAGTTCGGACGACTACGAGGATTTCCGCGACGCCCTGCAGAAGCTCAAGCTGAACGATGCGGCACTGCATTACGAACCTGAAACCTCCCAGGCCCTGGGCTTTGGTTTCCGTTGCGGATTTCTCGGCATGCTGCACATGGAGATCGTGCAGGAAAGACTGGAGCGCGAGTACGACCTCGACCTGATAACCACCGCACCTACCGTTGTATACGAGGTCGAGCTCAACGACGGCTCGGTCGTTCAGATCGACAACCCTGCCGAGTTGCCGGATCCTGCCCATACCAACGAGGTTCGTGAACCCATCATCGAGGCCCACATCCTGGTACCACAGGATCACCTCGGCAACGTGATCAACCTGTGTGTCGAGAAACGGGGCCTGCAGAAGAATATGCAGTATCTGGGTGGACAGGTTCAGCTGACCTATGAATTGCCCATGAACGAGGTCGTGCTGGATTTCTTCGACCGGCTCAAGTCCGTCAGTCGGGGCTATGCCTCTTTTGAGTACGAGTTCAAACGCTTCCAGGTAGACCGACTGGTCAAGCTGGACATTCTGATCAACGGTGAGCGCGTGGACGCGCTTTCGCTCATCGTGCACCGGGACAATGCGGAAACACGTGGCAGGGAACTGACTGATCGCATGAAGGAGATCATCCCCCGTCAGATGTTCGAAGTGGCAATCCAGGCCGCTATCGGCAGCAAAATCATCGCCCGCTCCACGGTCAAGGCCTTGCGCAAGAACGTAACGGCCAAGTGTTACGGTGGCGATGCCTCGCGCAAGCGTAAGCTCCTGGAAAAGCAGAAGGCGGGCAAAAAACGCATGAAGCAGGTGGGCAGGGTGGAGATTCCCCAGGAAGCGTTTCTGGCAGTACTCCACGTCGGAAAAGACAAATAAGCAAGGCGGGGCAAGCCAGCCCCGAAACGGATCGCTATGAGCACAATGATACTGATTGCCTTTTTTGGTGGCCTGGGTTGGGTCATCGTCCAGTACGGAATCGAGCCCGCACTCGCGGTTGGCACCGTGGTCAGTGGTATCACCTGGTTGATCTACCGCCTGATCAAGGGGAAGCAGAAAGTCTCGGAATTACCCGGTTACATCGAGTACGCACGCTCGTTTTTCCCGATCTTCCTGGTGGTTCTGCTTCTGCGCGGCTTTCTTGCCGAACCCTTCCGCATTCCCTCAGGATCCATGATGCCGACCCTGCTGGTGGGCGATTTCATTCTGGTCAACAAGTTCACCTACGGTCTGCGTATGCCGGTCACCAAGACCAAGCTGGTGGAATTGAACAGCCCCGAGCGGGGTGACATCGTTGTGTTTCGCTGGCCGGTCAATCCGCGCCTGGATTACATCAAGCGTCTGGCGGGCCTGCCTGGGGATC
>Ga0180435_10004031_pt1 | contig 14551 bp, 13 predicted proteins | sample SS_ome_3_FD_132467 | JGI IMG/M metagenome (GOLD analysis project Ga0180435, IMG submission 132467) | Hypersaline lake sediment archaeal communities from the Salton Sea, California, USA - SS_3_S_1 metaG | ecosystem: Environmental > Aquatic > Non-marine Saline and Alkaline > Hypersaline >... | reverse complement strand
CAGATACTGACATCGCTGATGCAGAAAAACCCCGGACCACTCACTGACACAGACGTCGCCGGTTTGTTTCGCGAAGTCATCTCCTGTTGTTTGAATCTGGAACTGCCCCTTACCGTGGCCTATTTTGGGCCCGAAGGTACCTACACTGAAGCGGCAACCATTAAACAGTTTGGACATTTCGCCACCACAAAACCGTTGGCGTCGATCGACGAGGTGTTTCGAGAAGTTGAGTCCCAGGCTGCTCACTATGGTGTGGTACCGGTGGAAAACAGCACCGAAGGCATGGTGAACCACACCCTTGACTGTTTCATGGTCTCGAAAGTGAAGATCTGCGCTGAGGTGGAGTTAGCCATTCATCATGCATTGTTGCGTGCTGAAGACGCAGACGGCGACATCACTGAGATTCGTTCCCACGCTCAGAGTCTGGCGCAGTGCCGGGGCTGGCTGGACCGTAACTATCCCGGTATTCCGCGAATTGCCGTGGCCAGTAATGCGGAAGCGGCTAAACAGGCGCTGGCGGACCCCGGCATTGCTGCTATTGCAGGTGAAATCGCGGCAGATCGTTATGGTTTACGTGTGTTGAGTGCGCGTATCGAAGACCAACCCGATAACAAAACCCGTTTTATTGTGCTGGGTCAGCAGGACGTTGGTCCCAGTGGCAAAGATAAATCATCTCTGCTGGTGTCAGTTCGCAACGAACCCGGCGCGCTGTTGCGCGTGCTGGAGCCCTTCGAACGTTTCGGCATCAGTCTTACCCGGATCGAAACCCGGCCGGCCCGCTCCGGCGACTGGTCCTATGTGTTCTTCATAGATTTTGATGGGCATCAGAGCGATCCACAGGCCAAACAGGTAATCGAAGCCATTAAAGCCGTGGCGTTTGAAGTGCGCTCACTGGGTTCCTACCCTCAATCAGTGATATAGCGGTGAGAAATATTAAACAATGACGCAAACACCTCATATTCATCAGGGCATTGCCGGCCTGCAGCCTTACCAACCGGGCAAACCCATCGATGAACTGGCGCGAGAGCTTGGTCTGGACAGCATTATCAAGCTGGCAAGTAACGAAAACCCCCGTGGACCGGGTGACCTGGTGCAACAAGCTATTCAACGCGAGACGGCATCTCTTTCACGCTACCCTGATGGGAATGGCTACGTCTTGAAGCAGGCGTTGGTGAAACATATCGGGGTAAAATCCGGTCAGATTACCCTCGGCAACGGATCTAACGACGTGCTCGATCTGATCGCTCGCGTAACTGTAGAACCCGGTTGTCAGGCGGTGGTTTCCGAACACAGTTTTGTCGTCTATCGGCTGGCTGTGACCATCGCCGGAGGTAGCCTGATAGAAGTACCGGCAAAAGAATTTGGTACCGATCTTGAGGCGATGGCGGCAGCAGTTACTCCGCAGACAACGGTGGTTTTTGTCGCTAACCCCAATAACCCAACGGGTACCTGGGTTACCCACAACGCATTCAAAGCATTCCTTGATAGTGTGCCTGAACATATCTGGGTAGTACTTGATGAGGCATACCTGGAGTATGCGGACCATCCGGAATACCCGGATGCGCTGGCCTTGTTAAGAGCTTACCCGAATCTGATTGTCACCCGGACTTTCTCAAAAATTCATGGCCTTGCCGCCTTGCGGGTGGGCTACGGATTGTCTTCGGAAACGTTTGCAGACCTGTTGAACCGGGCTCGACAGCCTTTTAACGTGGGCAGCATAGGCCTGGCGGCAGCGGCAGCTGCGCTGGAAGATCAGGAATTTGTCAGCGTCAGTGTGGCGATGAACAAAGCAGGCATGGCACAGATAACCGAGGGTTTGAAGGCGCTGGGCCTGTCGTACATCCCATCCATGGGTAACTTTGTCAGTTTTGATGCTGGTCGCAATGGCGGCGAAGTGTTCCAGGCACTGCTGCAGCAGGGTGTTATTGTCAGACCGATCGCGGAATATGGGTTACCCAACCATGTGCGGGTCAGCATCGGCCTGCCGGAAGAGAATCAACGGTTTTTAGATGTGCTGCCTGCGGTTGTCTGAAATTATTGCTGGTCGATCTAAATGGTGGCGGGTGAGTTCGCGTGCCGAATAACACGCCATCCCTGAAAAAAGTTGTGATTGTGGGCGTTGGCCTCATTGGCGGGTCTCTGGGAGCGGCCTGGCGCGCAGCGTCATTTGCCTCGCGTATTGTCGGGGTTGAAACCAATCCGGCAGCCGCAGAGCAGGCTCTGCAGCTTGGGCTGGTGGATGAAATCAGCGACACAGTACCCGCCGATGCCCAACTGATCGCAATCTGCACACCCAGTGACCTTGTCGCAGCACAGGTTAAGAGCCTGGCATCGTTACAGGTGCCGATGTTTGACGTCGGTAGCGTAAAGGCGCCAATCATCGAAGCATTGCTCGCAAGCGGTGGTGTATCACCGTTTTTTGTACCCAGTCACCCTATAGCAGGCTCAGATCGCAGTGGTCCCGATGCCGCGCACGCGCAGTTGTTTGCTGGCGCCACCACAGTACTGACACCCCTGGTTTCAACCGATGTCAAAGCCGTGCAGCAGGTTGAGTCAGCCTGGCGGGCGTGTGGCAGCGAAGTAACCCGCCTGTCACCGCAGGCGCACGATGAAATGTTGGCGGTGACCAGCCATCTACCGCACCTGCTGGCTTATGTATTTATGCAGCAGGTAGACCCGGATCAGCTGAAATTCAGTGGTGGCGGTTTCCGTGATTTCACCCGCATTGCAGCTGCAAACCCCGAATTGTGGTGGCGTATTTTGTGCCTGAATCGAGACCAGGTGCTGGATGCAGCAGAGCAGTTCACCACCCATCTGCAGACCTTCACCGCAGCGTTGGAGAACAATGATGAGGTCACTGGTCTGGCGGCGCTGCGTACCGCAGCCCAGCGGCGAAACCAGTTAGACGACTAAAAGCAGGATGTGCCGGCGATGACAGACATTCCCGTAATCACTATTGATGGCCCGTCCGGGTCAGGGAAGGGCACCCTGGCCAGAGTGGTTGCTGACACCCTCGGCTGGCATCTGCTGGATTCCGGTGCGCTGTACCGCATTGTTGGCGCCATGAGTGTGCGTCGTGGCATCCAACTCACAGATGAAGCTGCCGTGGCCGAGTTGGCAGCGAGCCTGGTGATCAGTTTTGCGGATGACCGGGTGACCGTGGCAGGCCTGGATCTCACTGACGAAATCCGCACTGAAGATGCGGGCGAAAATGCGTCAAAAGTCGCTCATCTGCCCGCGGTACGTGCGGCAGTATTTGATCTGCAGCGCAGCTTCCGTGAAGCGCCGGGCCTGGTGGCTGATGGGCGCGACATGGGAACGGTGGTTTTCACCGACGCGGCGCTGAAAATTTTCCTTGATGCCAGTGCGGAAGTGCGCGCCGAGCGACGCTATAAACAGTTGAAAAACAAAGGGTTAAGTGTTAGTTTGCGCGGCCTTCTCGAGCAGATCCAAGAACGTGACGCCCGGGACCGAGGTCGCGCGATAGCCCCGCTGAAACCAGCTGATGATGCCATCGTCCTCGATAGTACAGATATGACTATCGAAATGGTGGTGCAGGAGGTTCTGTCACATGCTCAAAAACAGGGTTTGTGGCAGCCAGAGTAAGGCGCTCGCGCATTTCATTAACTAACCAACGGAGAGCACTACTTGTGCACACCGGCCGTTCGGCAGGTGACCGGGTAGCGCGACATTTATGAGCGAATCTTTTGCCGACCTATTTGAAGAAAGTCTACAGTCCATCGAGATGGCCCCAGGGTCCATCGTTACCGGCACGGTGGTTGATATTGACGCTGACTGGGTGGTAGTCCACGCCGGTCTGAAGTCTGAAGGCGTCATTCCGAAAAGCCAGTTTTTAAACGAGCAGGGTGAATGCACCCTGGCTATCGGTGATCAGGTTAAAGTGGCCATGGAAGTGGTCGACGACGGCTGGGGTGAAACCCGTCTGTCCCGCGAGAAAGCGCGCCGCGCTGAATCCTGGATGCAGCTGGAGTCTGCCCACGAAGGCAACGAAGTGGTTACCGGAATCATCAACGGCAAAGTCAAAGGTGGCTTTACAGTTGATATCAACGACATCCGTGCGTTCCTGCCCGGATCTCTGGTGGATATCCGTCCGCTGCGTGAAACCGCGCACCTGGAAGGCAAACCACTTGAATTTAAAGTCATCAAATTGGACCAGAAGCGCAACAATGTTGTTGTCTCACGACGTGCGGTTCTGGAAGAAGAGAACAGCCATGAGCGTGAAGCCCTGCTGGGATCACTGCAGGAAGGTCAGGACGTTAAAGGTATTGTTAAAAACCTCACCGATTATGGTGCGTTTGTTGATCTTGGCGGTGTTGACGGTCTGCTGCACATTACCGATATGGCGTGGAAGCGTATTCGTCACCCCTCTGAAATGGTCAACGTGGGTGATGAAGTTGACGTACGTATCCTCAAGTTTGATCGTGAAAAGAACCGCGTCAGCCTGGGCATGAAGCAACTGGGTGATGATCCATGGATCAACATCATCCGTCGTTATCCTGAAGGATCACGTGTCCTGGCTACGGTCACTAACCTCACCGACTACGGCTGTTTTGCTGAAATCGAAGAAGGCGTGGAAGGCCTGGTACACGTTTCTGAAATGGACTGGACCAACAAAAACATTCACCCTTCCAAGGTTGTATCCGTGGGCGATCAGTGTGAAGTGATGGTTCTGGACATCGACGAAGATCGTCGCCGTATCTCGCTCGGCGTGAAGCAGTGTCGCCCCAACCCATGGGAAGAATTCAGCCTCAGCCATGCTAAAGGCGATCGTATCAGTGGCAACATCAAGTCAATTACCGACTTTGGTATTTTCATTGGTCTGGACGGCGGTATCGACGGTCTTGTACACCTGTCTGATATCTCCTGGAACGAACCTGGAGAAACAGCAGTTCGTCGTTATTCCAAAGGTGAAGAGATTGAGACGCTGATTCTGTCTGTTGACCCTGAGCGTGAGCGTATCTCGCTGGGTATCAAACAACTTGATCAGGACCCCTTCTCTGACTACACCGCAGTAAATGATCGCGGTTCAATTGTGAACGGCACCATTATTGAGGTTGAGCCGAAAGAAGCGGTAATCGAACTGGCGGAAGAAGTCACCGGTGTCCTGAAAGCCTCTGAGATCAGTATCGATCGTGTTGAAGATGCACGAAACGTCCTGAATGTTGGCGATTCCATTGAAGTGAAGATCATCAGTGTTGATCGTAAAAATCGCACCATCAGTCTGTCGATAAAAGCGAAAGACGTTGAAGATGAGCGTCAGGCAGTACGTGAACATCAGCGTTCTGAAACAGACCGTCCAGGAGCCGCAACCCTGGGTGATCTGATCAAGGCGCAGATGGAACAGAAAGAAGACGACTGATCTGATCACGTCCTTTCAGACTAAACGGTTAAAAGGTTCTCTGCGCTTATGACGGAAGAAAGCATGACCAAGTCGGAGCTGATTGAGCGCATTGTGGCAGCACAGGTGCAGCAATCCGGCTCGTTACTGTCCAGCAAAGATGTAGAGCTGGCAGTGAAGACCATGATCGAGCAGATGTCCCTCACTTTGGCCAGTGGAGAACGCATAGAGATTCGCGGGTTCGGCAGCTTTTCGCTGCACTATCGAGCACCGCGAATCGGCCGTAACCCCAAGACCGGCGAATCTGTCGGTCTGGCGGGTAAACATGTCCCCCATTTCAAGCCCGGCAAAGAGCTGCGGGATCGGGTGAATGCAGCTCTGCACCTGGAGCTTGAGCAGCGCAAAGCGCACGATGGTGTGCTTGACGAAGAGTCAAACATATAGTCCCCTGCTGCATTAAGATGCTAACTGAACGCTTTATTGGTTAGGGATACCCACTGATGAAATGGTTAAAGACCATCGTATTGATCTTTGCAATGATCATTGCCTTTCTGCTCGCCACCCTGGCGGTGAATCAACAGGAAATGGCGCTGACCTTTGCGGTCTGGGAAACGCCTTTCACGCTCTCGATGTTCTGGTGGCTGCTGGCGGCCTTTCTGATCGGCTTGACCTTTGGTTTGTCTAACGCCTTGTGGATGAACGTCAAAGCCCGCATGCAGGCCCGCAAACTTAAACAGTCTCTGGCCCAGGCGGAGTCGGAACTTGCGCGGCTGCGGTCGCTCACTGTGCAGAGCTAGCCACTGCGCCCTATAGAGCAGGCCTGATCGTGGATCTTCCCCACAATATTCTGTTGTACTTACTGTTACTGGTTGCTGTCGGCGCGGGTTTCCTGATGGGGCGTCGTGAGCGCAAAGCGCCGCGGCCGCAGCAGGCAGTGATCAAAGATTATTATCAGGGTCTGAATTTCCTTCTCGGTGATCGTCCGGAACTTGGGGTGGATCGATTTATTGACGCCATGGAGGTGTCCGATCAAACCATCGATGTGCACCTGGCCATGGCGGGGGTTGTGCGTCGGCGTGGTGAGGTGGATAAAGCCATACGGATTCACCAGAATCTGCTGGCCTCGCCGGTTTTGAATCAAATCAACAAACAACTTGTGGAAATGGAGCTGGCGCGTGACTACCACACTGCTGGCCTGTTCGATCGCGCGGAAAGCCTGCTACAACAGATTACCAAGCGAAAGGGTTCGCAGGAGTTACCAGCGTTGGAACTCCTGTTAGATCTGTTTGAACAGGAACGCGAGTGGCAGGATGGCATAGATGTCAGCGCAAAACTGCTCAAAACCAAACCAGAGCTGCGCACTCGGGTGGCGCACTTCTATTGCGAGCTCGCGGAGATGAGTTTACAGGCGGGTGACACGCGTAAAGCCCTCGCGCTGGCGAGAAAAGCAGAATCCCTGGCGCCCTCTGAAGCCCGTAGTCACTGGATACTGGCAAAAGTTGAATATGCGCAGAAACACTACAAACCCGTGTTGCGGCATATCACCAAAGCGGTGGAACTGGCGCCGGAGTTAGTTGGCCAGTACGTTGACGTGTATCGCGCAGCCTGTGAAAGCATGGATCGTGACGACGAATTTGAGCGTTTTATCCGGCATAGCCTGCGGCTTTATCCAGACCCGGAACTGCTGCAGGAATTGATCAGCTTTCGTCGCAAAAATGGCAGGGAACTGGGCGCGGATGAGCTGATTGAAGAAATTGCCCGAGCCCCCAGTTTCGGGCACCTGCCGCTGTTGATGGAACTCGGCCTGCGAAAACCGGAAGCGGAAGAAATTCGGCACACGGTGGCACAAATTGTAAACAGCCAGGCGGGGTACCAGTGTGGTAACTGCGGATTCACCAGCGCGCAGGTCTTATGGCACTGTCCGGGCTGTCGTGCCTGGGGCTCTTTTGGCGCCGCCGGCAAGTTTAACACCACCAGTAAACCCTAACTAATACCTACAGGGGGTTGCGCTTCTTTCCGGCAGCTTTTGAATCGCCTGGAAAGCATGCTGTGGCTCCCAATACGAAAAGGAAGCACAGATGACTTATCTGCAGCAGTTACTGGCGATCAGCCTGTTGATCATCAGCCAGGTTTCATTTGCTTTGCCGCAAGGCAGTATCAACGTCAACACCGCGTCGGCTGAAGTCCTGGCTGAGATGTTAGACGGTATCGGCGTCGCGCGGGCTCAGGCCATTGTTGAATATCGCGAGAAGTTTGGTGATTTTCTCAGTGTCGACGACCTGCTGGATGTACGTGGCGTAGGTCCTGCGGTGATAGAAGTGAACAAAGATAAAATCGCTTTTGTAGATTAACCTTCGCCTGCGGGCTGGCTTTTTTGCCGGGGTGGTGGACAATGCTCAGCCATGTCCACCACCCACCGCATTACCCACCTTATCGTCCGTCTGGACACCGGTGGCGCTGAAACCAGCCTGCTCAGACTGATCACCGGCACGCAGGGAAAACTCGCACACCAGGTGATCTGTTTTGGTCCACCAACAGCACTTGGACAGAAGATTGAAAATCTGGGCGTGCGGGTCAGCTGGCTTGATTATCGACGTAGTGGTCCATGGGTCCTCTGGCAGGCATTCAAACTGCTGCGCCGGCAGCCGCCGGACATCCTGCAGGGATGGATGTATTACGGTAATGTCCTGGCGTCTTTCCTGGCCTGGTGTTTACCCAGGACTGCAGCAGCAGAGACAGTTCCTGCTCGTGTTAAAGTGGCCTGGAATGTGCGCAACGCGATAGTAGAGCCTGGCAACGATTCCTGGATGATCCGAAGCGCTATTGCGTGTTCACGTTGGTGCCATCCGGACCTAGTTATTTATAACTCGTTTGCGGGCCAGCAGGCACACCAGGGCATGAGTTTACGCGGACGGCAGGTTGTTGTGCCTAATGGTATAGATCTGACAGAGTTTGTGCCCGATACGAAGATCCGCGATGAAGTTCGCAGCAAACATCACAGGTCCTTTGACACATGGGTCGGTGTGATCGCGAGATGGCACAAAGGCAAAGGTATTCGCGAGTATCTTGAAGCGGTGAAACTGCTTAGACAAAAAGATGCGCCGGCTCGCTTTTTTCTGGCGGGCAACGGTTTGACCCTGGATAATCCTGAATTTGCGGTGCTGTTAAAAGATGTGGGTCTGGCGCCTTGTGACCTGGATTTGCTGGGCCCGATAGCAAATGTAGCCCGCTTTCTGCCCGCAGTGGATCTGTTAGTCCTGCCATCTCTGCGCGAAGGGACGCCGAATATATTACTGGAAGCAATGGCCTGTGGTGTTAATACGGTAGCAACCATCGTAGGTGATGCTGCGAGAATAGTTCAGTCTCCGGCAAGGCAGGTTATTCCTGGGGATGTTCAGGATCTTGCAGCAAAAATTTCCGCCTCGATGGTGGAGTCTGATCAAAGTCGCGAGGCCCGCATAAAGCAGGAACGTGATTTTTTAGCCAGCAATTACAACGCTCCGATCTGCATGCAGGCTTATTCTGACCACTATGACGACCTGTTTGCGCAACCGTCACATGCGTAGATTATTCGTATGAAACTGTTTTTCGTCGTTAATGAGGCACGCTTTTTCATTTCACATCGTCTGGCGCTGGGGCTGACGGCGATAGCCCGAGGAGATGACGTCTGGGTGATAACCGCGCCGAACACCGGTGAAGAGAAACTGGCTCACTATGGCTTTAAACATGTCAGCGTACCGCTGACACGAAGCGGGTTTACCCTCCTGCAGGAAATTGCCGCCTATCGTGCTTTGAAAAAGGTTTATCGACAGGAAAAACCTGATCTGGTGCACCATGTCACCATCAAACCCGTCATTTATGGTTCGTTGGCCGCGCGTGCAGCGAAGGTGGCAGCGGTGGTTAACGCCGTGCCTGGTTTAGGTTTTGTGTTTTCCCGTCGCGGATTGCGTGCTGCGGGTTTACGCATGTTGGTGAATACCTTGTATCGGTTCGCCTTTGCCAATATCAACATGCGGGTCATTTTTCAGAACAGTGAAGATCAACGGGAGTTTGTCGGCCTCGGAATTGTGCGTCGTGAACAAACTGTATTGATTCGTGGTTCCGGTGTGGATCTGGATGCCTATGACCCATGTAGCGAGCCTGATGCACCACCGGTATTTGTGCTGGTTGCGCGTATGTTGAGCGATAAAGGGGTGGTTGAATTCGCGCAGGCTGCAGAACTGGTCAAGCGTCAATATCCAGACTGGCGTTTCCTGCTGGCAGGAGACATAGATCCGGGTAACCCGGCTGCGTTGTCGCGGGCGCAATTGAACAACCTGCAGGAAGAACATGGTGTGGAGTGGATTGGCTACCAGTCCGACATGCCGGAGTTAATGGCGAATTCCCATGTGGTGTGTTTGCCGACTTACAGAGAAGGGCTACCTAAAACACTGCTGGAGGCATCTGCTGCCCAGCGCGCCATGATTGCCACCGATATCGCCGGCTGTAGAGAGGTCATTACCTCCGGCGTAAACGGATTGTTGGTGCCGCCACGAACCGTAGAGCCTCTGGCTCAGGCCATGTTGCAACTCGGCGCTGATCCGGCGTTGCGGCAACGGCTTGCGCGTGCTGCTCGAGAGAAGGCGGAAGCTGTGTTTGCCGTGGAAGATGTTGTTGATCATACCTTTCGTGTCTATGACGAGCTGTTAGCAACATGCCTGCCGCGTTAGTTACAGGCGCCAGTGGTTTTGTCGGCGTTCACCTGGTTCGGGCCCTTGAGCAACAGGGCTGGCAGGTCCACAAAGTGGATCGGCACACAGCGCTGGATCAATATGAACTCTGCCGTCAGGATGCGGTGTTTCATCTCGCTGCGCTGGCTCACGCTGGGGCACAGAATGCTGATGAAACCATGATGATGAACGTCAACGCGCAGCAGACTCTGCGCCGTTTCGAACAGGCCTGTAGCGCTGGCGCAGGTCATTTTGTCTGGTTGAGCAGTATTAAAGTGTTGGGTGACAGCAGTGCCAGAGCGTTAACCCCGGCAGATCCGTATGCGCCGGGTGACAGTTATGCACGCAGCAAGGTGCGCGGTGAAGAGCTGCTGCTGGCTGCAGCAAGTGACCTGCAGACACAGGTGTTGCCCGAGCTTTCCATTATACGACCACCGCTGGTTTATGGACCTGGTGTCAGCGCAAACTTCCTCAACCTCTGGCGTGCTGCGATGAGTCCCTGGCCTTTGCCTTTAGGCGCTGCAAACGCACCGCGTGCCTGGTTGGGTGTAGACAATCTTGTCAGTTTCCTGCTGGCGCGGGTAACTGGCCAGGCAGAAATGTCAGCGACGTTCTGGCATGTCTGTGATGACGAGCAGGCCAGCGTCAGAGAAATGGTCACAACTGTGCGTGCGCTGGCTAATCGCAATGCTGACCTCTGGACGCTGCCTGCGGGTTTAATCAAAGCAGCAGCAGTTCTGCTGGGCAAACAGGGTGCAGCGAGTCGTCTGTTTGATCCTTTGCCGGTAGATGATTCAGAAAGTCGTCAATTACTGTCCTGGACGCCTTCGTTTACCCAGCAGCAACAACTTGAAAAGGTCCTCCTGTGGTATCAGCAGCGATAATTTTTTTCAGTGCGCTGTCAGTCGGAGGTCTGCTGATGTGGGGTGTCCTGCACCTGGTCAGTCAGCCCAGGCTGCTGGCTCATCCCAATGATCGCAGCTCACATTCGCAGCCAACACCGACAATGGGTGGTGTTGCCATAGTGGTTCTGGTGCTGGCTTATCTCGCCTGGGTTGCGGGTTCTCAACCGCTGCTGGCGTGGAGCCTGTTTGGCGCCCTGGCTGCGCTTGCGCTGGTGGGTTTGTGGGATGATCTCGTCGGCTTGAGTGCACAACTGCGATTGCTGGTGCATGCGGGTGCTGCGGCATTGGCGCTATGGGGGTTGCAGTTGGATCTGACCTGGTTCTGGTTAGCGTGTATCTGGATCAGTTTGATGTGGCTGATCAATTTGTATAATTTCATGGATGGCATAGATGGTCTGGCTGCCTGTCAGACACTGGTGTTCTGCCTGGGTGTACATTGGCTTACGGTAGGGGTGCCCGGTTGGAGTGGTGATCTATTATGGCTGCTGGGTGGTGTGACGCTGGCTTTCTGTGGGTTTAACTGGCCGCCGGCAAAAATATTTATGGGTGATGTCGGCAGTGGATTCCTCGGGCTGCTGCTGGGTGTTATCTCCCTTTACGTCTGGCACAGTTTTGCCCTGCCGCTGGTCGCGAGTATGATACTGCTGGCCGTTTTCTGGTTTGACGCCACCTATACCCTCTGTGTGAGAATAGCGTCGCAGCAGAAATTCACGCAGGCGCACAGATCACATATGTATCAACGGCTTGCGCAGCGTCAGGGCCATTTATGGACAACAACCGCATTTCTGATTTTTTCACTGTGCTGGCTACTGCCGTTGGCCTGGCTGACTGTGGAATTTGTGCATACAACGGCAGCTCAACTCTGGATTCTGCTGCTTGCGGTATTACCGCTGGCAGTTTTGTGCTGGCGCCTGCGCGCCGGCGTTGCACTGCCTTCCCCTCCAACCCCCAGCGACGGGTAAGAAAAACGACATGGAAAGTCTGTTAGACGAGTTATCGAGGCGCCGTAAACAGGCCATTGCTGTCATCACTGATGTCGTGATGCTGCCGGTTGCCCTCTGGAGTGCTTTTGCTTTGCGCCTGGGCGAATGGAATCCGCAAGTGGGGTCCTACTGGCCGGCCTTTGTGATCTGTATTTGTGTTGCGATTCCGGTGTTTGGCCGCCTGGGTCTTTATCGTCAAGTCATCAGGTACATGGGTAACCACGCCATGGTGGCTGTTGTGGTGGGTACCTTTCTGGCAGCACTGGCTGTCGCCGTTGTGCCTTTCATGTTGCAGCTGAAAGGGTTCCCGCGTTCTGTACCTGCCATTTTCTGGTTATTGGCGCTGGTCTATGTCAGCGGCTCGCGTTTTGCGGTGCGTGCTTTCATTCAACGTCAGGGTAAAGGTTCCGCCCGTCAGCCGGTGATTATTTATGGTGCGGGCAGCAATGGAGTTGAATTGTCACGCTTGCTCAGGCAACAGGGTGAATATCAGGCAATTGCATTTCTCGATGACAACCGCAAGCTGCAGCGCAGCTCGATTGATGGGGTTTATGTTTATGCACCCAAAGATCTGAATCAACTGCTGCGTGATACCAAAGCGCGACAGGTTTTTGTGGCCATCACTCAGGATTCAAAAATACGTCGTGACATTCTGGATTTCCTGTCTGAATTTTCTGTCCGCGTAAGGCTTATTCCTGATATCGCGGATCTTGTAAATGGCCGTGAGTCGCTGGCTAATCTGCGCGATGTTGGCATAGAAGATCTGTTGGGTCGTACCGAAGTTGAGGGCTTGCCACACTTGTTATCAAAATCAGTGGCGGGTAAAGCCGTGCTGGTGACCGGGGCAGGGGGGTCTATCGGGTCAGAGTTATGTCGCCAGATCTTGCGTCAGCAACCCAGGCTGCTGGTGTTGCTCGATCAGTCTGAATATGGCCTTTATGAAATTCATCGAGAGCTGACGCGGCTTGTGCTGCAGGTGGAGAATCCCCCAGCGCTTATAGCGGTATTGGGTTCGGTGACAAATAGTGCCTTGTTAAGACGTGTCTTTGAGCAGCACCAGATTGAAACGGTGTATCACGCGGCTGCATACAAACACGTCAGTCTGGTTGAAAACAACGTCATTCAAGGTTTGAAGAACAATACTTTCGGCACCTTGTACTGTGCTCAGGCTGCAATGGATACAGGCGTCAAACACTTCATTCTTATCTCAACAGACAAAGCGGTGCGCACCTCTTCAGTGATGGGTGCCAGTAAACGCCTGGCGGAAATGGTGCTGCAGGCATTGCAGTCGCACAGCAGCCACACCTGTTTTTCCATGGTCCGCTTCGGTAACGTGTTAGGTTCCTCGGGCTCCGTGGTGCCTCTGTTCAGCGAACAGATAGACAGCGGCGGGCCGTTGACTGTGACCCACCCTGACGTCACTCGCTATTTCATGTCGATTCCGGAGGCTGCTCAGCTGGTTCTGCAGGCAGCAAGCATGTCCACGGGCGGCGATATCTTTCTGTTAGATATGGGCTCGCCGGTTAAAATACTTGATCTGGCGTACCGGATGGTGCACCTGAAGGGATACACAATAAAAGACGAGAAGAATCCCGAAGGTGATATTGAGATTCAGTTTACCGGCTTAAAGCCAGGTGAGAAGCTACATGAGGAGCTGCTGGTCAGCGGTGATGTGGTAGGCACTGATCACCGTAAAATCATGCGGGCCCAGGAGGGACATCCGCCGTGGACAGAGCTTCGCGGTGCTCTGAATACGCTGGAGCAGGCGTGCGATACGTATGATTATGATGCGGTGAAGACGTTCATCGAAGGGTTGGTGGAAGGCGCGGATCTGGAATCGCAGCTGGGCGACCTGACGCCGCGCGCGGCCGTTGTTGATATCAAGCCGCGAGCCTCTGACGATCCTGCTAAAAAAATCTGAAACCGTTATCGATAGCTGGCCACCTGGTCTTTACTGATATTCAGCGCCCGCACAGCATCGCTGCCCGCGGCAGGATCTGTGCGTGCAACGCCACAAGGTACATCGTTGCAGGACAGCGCGGGAGACGACAGGCGTGGCACCTGCGGAGCGCTGAAGATATCCGGAGAGGCCATAATGGTTGCAAAGCTGCCATCCATGCCATAGCCGGTTGCGTAGTTGAAAGTCCCGCCTTCAGAAGATTCACGGCGAGAGTGCGCCAGACCCAGGTTATGACCCAGTTCGTGCAGCAGGGTGTAGTCAGAGCAGTTGGCAGCCACTACTGAATAGCCAAAATCCGCCTCAGCAGGATTGCTGAAATCTCCCTGGGTTTGAAAGCCACCGATCCATGCATAGCCACAATGCCCGTCGTTGGCGTAGCTGCGAAACAGAACAACCAGATCTGCTGCATGTGTCGCTCGCAACTGTTCAACAGCGTCGAAAGCGCTGTGGTTGGCAAAGGTTAAATCATCCAGCGCCTGGGGAGCGGCGGTGAAATCCGGATAGTCGACCCATTCAATGTGGGCCAGTGAGAATGACAGCTCAACACCGCTGTTGGTGACCACGTCGTTGGCGACGTTGACCAGATGCGATATCCGCAGGTCCGGGCTGTTGAACTGTTCCGCAACGCCGGGACT
>Ga0180435_10004030_pt1 | contig 14551 bp, 12 predicted proteins | sample SS_ome_3_FD_132467 | JGI IMG/M metagenome (GOLD analysis project Ga0180435, IMG submission 132467) | Hypersaline lake sediment archaeal communities from the Salton Sea, California, USA - SS_3_S_1 metaG | ecosystem: Environmental > Aquatic > Non-marine Saline and Alkaline > Hypersaline >... | reverse complement strand
GTCAACGCGCACATGCTCGATGGCCTGGGGCCGGGAGCGATCGTTGCGAACCCCAATTGCTCGACGATCCAGATGCTGGTCGCGCTGGCTCCGATCCAGCGCGAGGCGGGCATCGACCGCATCAACGTGGCGACCTACCAGTCGGTATCCGGCGCCGGCGCCAGCGCGTTGCGGGAGTTGGCCGAGCAGACCATCGAACGATTAAACTTCCAGCAACCGACGCTCAATAAATTCCGTCAACCCATCGCCTTCAACGTGCTGCCGCAGATCGACACCCTGCAGGACAACGGTTACAGCCGGGAAGAAATGAAAATGGTCTGGGAGACACAGAAAATATTTGAAGATCCCGGGATCCGGGTCAACGCGACGGCGGTGCGCGTACCGGTGTTTTACGGTCACTCCGAGGCGGTTCACCTCGAGACCCGGGATGAGATCAGCGTGGAACGCGTGCGGGAACTGTTGCTCGCCGCCGACGGGGTCGAGTTCCTGGATGACGAGGACTTGGCGCACCCGACCGCGGTTACGCACGCCGCTGGAAACGACCCGGTCTATGTCGGGCGGTTGCGACGTGATATTTCGCACCCACGGGGCATAAACCTCTGGGTCGTGGCCGACAACATTCGCAAGGGCGCCGCGCTCAATGCCGTCCAGATCATGGAGCGCCTTGAGCAGAACCGCGACGGAACCGCTTAAAAGGGTAGAATCACCGGCTGAGCAATCGTAGAATCGCAGGAGTTACGGGCAGTCTCCCGGGACCCGGACAGCTACCCGTCCCGGTTCTTCTACCAGTCAGGGAATGACGGAGGGTCACCATGAAATACACATCCCGCATCAGTGCAACGGCCTTGATGGCGGCCGCAGGTCTGTTATCCAGCCCCACCGCCCTGGCGCTTGGCCTCGGCGACGTAACGGTCGAATCCTACCTCGGACAACCGCTGCAGGCGCGGATTGAGCTGCTGACCCGGGAGAGCGACGATCTCGCCTCGGTCACTGCGAGGCTCGGCTCGGCCGAGGACTATGAACTGATCGGCGCCAGCCTGGATGACATCGCCGTGCCGGTCCGTTTCAGTGTCGAGGGTGCGGACGGCGACGCCTTTCTGCAGGCCAGCAGCAGGCTGCCGGTCACCAGCCCGGTGGTGCGGTTGATCGTCGAGGTCAACTGGGCGAGTGGCCGGATGCTGCGCGAATACACGATCTTTCTCGATCCGCCGACCGTCAGCGATACCGCTCCGCCGCCGCCCCGTATCGACGTGCGCGAGACGGCGGCGCCCGCACCCGCAGCGCCTGAGCCGGTCGCAAGCGATAGCACAGCGCCCCGGGAAGCCCCGCGCGAGCGGTCCGCGCCGGATCCCGAGCCGGTTCGGAGCATGAGCGGCCGGGAATACGGCCCCGTGGCCAGCGGCGAGACGCTTTGGGGTATCGCCAACGACTGGGCCGAGGGAACCGGGCTGAGCGTCAACCAGGTGATGATCGCGATTCAGCGCGAAAACCCCGATGCCTTCCTGCGCGGCAACATCAACCTGCTCAAGCGCGGAGCGATCCTGCGGTTGCCTTCCAGCGCCGCGGTCGAGCGTGTTTCCCGCTCCGATGCCTACCGTGCCGTCGTCGAACAGGAAGAGGCATTCCGCGGCGTCCGCAGCGCGCCACAGCCCGTGACGGAAGCGGTTCCGCTGCTGTCGGAAGACCGCGCGACCGAGGCTGCGGCGGAATCGACTCCGGCGCGCGCAGAAGAGGCGGCTGCCGAGGAAATTGTCGAGGCCGCCGAGGAAATCGCAAACGATATCGCTTCCGAACTCGAGAGCGACGCGCCCGCCGCCATCGATACCGATACCGCGGAAAGCGCCGCTGCCCGGGACCAATTGGAACTGGTTCCGCCGTCGGAGGCGAGCGAACTCGACAGCAGCTACGGTTTCGAGGAAAGCAGCGAGGATGTCGAGGCCGGGATGTCGGTTCAGGCCCTGCGCGAAAACCTGGCCCGCACGGAAGAAGAACTGATCACGCGCGAGCAGCAGAACGAGTACCTGCAAAACCGCATCCAGGAACTCGAGGCCGAGCTCGAGGCCGCCCAGTCCGCCGAGGTCGCCGATACCGAATTGGCTGCGATGGAACAGAGGCTGCGCGAAGATCGGCTCGAAGCACAGTCCGACGCGGTCGAAAAGCCCTGGTGGGAGCGCTTCGGCGTATGGCTGCTCAGTCTGCTGGTGCTGGTGGCCGCCATGGCGGCCTGGATGTTCAGCGGTCGTCTGCGGGCAGGAAAGCGGGTTGGCACGGCCGATACCGTCAAGGAAATAACAGACGAAGCCGAAGACGTGCTGCGTGTGCTCGAGGACAAGCCGCCCGCCACCCCGCGAAAGCAGGCGTTTGAGCCCGATCCCGGAATCGAGGTCGTTTACGAAGAAGCGCCGCAAAAGGACCAGGCGTCCGCAGGGTCTTCGAGAGAGCCGGCCGCCGAGGAAGCCGGCGAGAGCACGGCAGAAAGCGTGGCGGCCGAAGCGGAGACCTCCGACCCCGAGATCCAGCTCGACCTGGCGCGCGCCTACATTTCGATGGGCGACAAGGAAGCCGCCAGCGTCATTCTGGAGGAAGTGGTCAGCAACGGCAACGAGGAACAGCAGGCGGAAGCCCGCAAAATGCTGGACCTGATTTAAGCGGCCTGGCCTGTTGCGTTACGCCATCGGTATCGAGTACGACGGAAGCGGGTTCCTGGGCTGGCAGATACAGCGCCAGGAGCCGACCGTGCAGGGCGTGCTGGAGGCCGCGCTGGCAAGGGTGGCGAACCACGAGGTTCGTGTCACCGCCTGCGGGCGCACCGATTCAGGCGTTCACGCATTGTGCCAGGTGGCGCACTTCGATTCTGCCGCCGATCGTGCGGAACGCTCCTGGGTGCTCGGGCTCAACAGCCATCTGCCTGCTGGCGTCAGCGTACTCTGGGCGCGACCGGTCGATGACGAATTCCACGCCCGCTTCAGCGCCTATGCCCGCAGCTATCGCTACCGGATACTCAATCGCTGGATCCGGCCGGGGCTGGAAAACAGCCGGGTCAGCTGGATTCGCCAGCCTCTCGATGCGGATCGCATGAACGCGGCGGCCGGCAGCCTGCTGGGCGAACATGATTTTTCCTCGTTCCGCGCGGCGAACTGCCAGGCCACGCACCCGGTGCGCGAAGTTCAGGATATCTCGGTGCGGCGCGATGGCGACGAACTTTGCCTGGACGTGACGGCCAACGGTTTCCTGTATCACATGGTGCGCAATATCGCCGGCAGCCTGATTCATGTAGGGACCGGTGAAGCGTCGGTCGACTGGGTTGCGGAATTGCTCGCGGCCCGTGACCGGACCCGGGCGGCGCCGACCGCCGCTCCCGAAGGACTGTATTTCATTGGCGCGCGATTTCCGCGACACTATGCGCTTCCGGATGGAGCGATCGCGTTTCCGCGCGGCAAAGGACTTTCATGACAACGACCCGGGTGAAAATCTGCGGCCTGACCCGGCCGCAGGACGTTGACGCTGCCGTGCAGGCCGGCGCGGACGCCATCGGTTTCGTTTTCGCGCCGCGCAGCAAGCGCTGCGTCGGGCTGGCGGAAGCGGCGAGGCTGGTCGCGCGCGTACCGGCTTTCATCGCGCGGGTCGGGCTGTTCCTCGACCAGGACGCCGAGGCGATCGAACGGGTTCTCGATGCGGTGCCGCTCAGCCTGCTGCAGTTTCACGGGCGCGAGGAGCAGGCCTTCTGCAAGCGCTTCGGGCGACCCTATATCAAGGCATTGGGCATGGCCGCGCCGGACGCGGTGTCGCTGGCGGCACACTACCCGGATGCAGCGGCGCTTTTGCTGGACAGCCATGAACCCGGCGGACTGGGCGGAACCGGCAAAACCTTTGCCTGGGATGCGATACCGGAAACGGGGCGCCCCGTGGTGCTGGCGGGCGGACTGACGCCGGAGAACGTCGCTCGCGCGGTACGAACCGTCAAGCCCTGGGCCGTCGACGTATCCAGCGGCGTGGAAACCGAACCGGGCGTTAAAAGCGCGGTCCGAATGAGAGCATTCATTAGAGAGGCAAAACGTGAGACTTGAGACAGACACGACCGGCCGGTCGGTATCGGAGCCCGATGACCGGGGCCACTTCGGGCCCTACGGCGGAATGTACGTATCGGAAACGCTGATCCATGCCCACGAGGCGCTGGCGGAAGCTTATTTCCGCTGGCGCGAAGACGACGAGTTCATGGCGCGCTTTGACGCCGACCTTGCGAATTATGTCGGGCGGCCTTCGCCGATCTACCATGCGCGGCGCCTGAGCGCGATGGCGGGAGGTGCGCGCATCCTGCTCAAGCGCGAGGACCTCAATCATACCGGCGCACACAAGATCAACAACACCGTTGGGCAGGCGCTGCTGGCCGAGCACATGGGCAAGGATCGCATCATCGCCGAGACCGGCGCCGGTCAGCACGGCGTGGCCTCGGCAACGGTCGCCGCGCGACTGGGCAAGCAGTGCGTGGTTTACATGGGCGAGGTCGACGTGCGCCGCCAGGCGATCAACGTGTTCCGCATGAAGTTGCTCGGTGCGGAGGTGCGCGCCGTGACTTCGGGCAGCAAAACGCTCAAGGACGCGCTGAACGAAGCGATTCGGGACTGGGTGACCAACGTCGATGATACCTTTTACATTATCGGCACCGTGGCCGGCGCGCACCCGTACCCGGTGATGGTACGGGACTTCAATGCCGTGGTCGGCCGCGAAGCGCGCCGCCAGATGATCGATCAGTACGAAACGCTGCCCGACGCCCTGGTGGCTTGTGTCGGCGGCGGTTCGAATGCACTGGGTTTGTTCCATCCTTTCATTCCGGACGCGGACGTCAGGATGTATGGCGTCGAAGCCGCCGGCCACGGCCTGCACACCGCGCAGCATGCGGCTTCACTGTGCGCCGGCCGCCCCGGCGTGCTGCATGGCTGCCGCACCTACGTCATGGACGACGAAAACGGCCAGATCGAACACACGCACTCGGTATCGGCAGGCCTGGACTATCCCGGTGTCGGTCCCGAGCATGCCTGGCTCAAGGATACCGGACGCGCGCAGTACGTGGGCGTGACGGACAAAGAAGCCATGGAAGGATTTCACGCGCTCAACCGCTGCGAGGGCATCCTGCCGGCGCTGGAGAGCAGCCACGCCATAGCCTACGCGATGAAACTCGCGGCCGGCATGCGACCCGACCAGATCGTTCTCGTCAACCTGTCCGGGCGAGGTGACAAGGACGTTCAGACGGTCGCAGAACTCGAGGGGATCGAACTATGAGCAACCGGATCGATCGCTGTTTCGAGAAACTGGCCGAGTCCGGCCGGACGGCACTCATTCCATTCATCACGGCCGGGGATCCCGAGCCGGACTGGACGGTCGATATCATGCACGCACTGGTGCAGTCGGGCGCCGACCTGATCGAACTTGGCGTACCGTTTTCGGACCCGGCCGCGGATGGCCCGGTGATCCAGAAATCGAGCGAACGCGCTATTGCAAAAGGTGTCTCGCTGGGCTGCGTGCTCGATTACGTGCGCCTGTTTCGGGAAAACGATGCGGATACGCCGCTTGTGCTGATGGGTTATCTCAACCCGATCGAACGCCGCGGTTACGACCGGTTCGCCACGGATGCCGCGCAGGCGGGCGTCGACGGCGTGCTGCTGGTCGACTGTCCGCCCGAGGAAATGGGCCTGCTGCGCGATGGTTTCGACAAGGCCGGAATTCATTCCATCTGCCTGGTTGCGCCGACCACGACCGAGGAGCGCATGGAACGCATCGGCCGCCAGGCGGGCGGCTATCTCTATTATGTTTCGTTCAAGGGGATCACGGGCGCCGACCGGCTGGACGCTTCCACGCTGTCGCAACCGCTTGAAAAATTGCGCCGGCACAGCGGTGTGCCGGTGGCGGTCGGTTTTGGAATAAAGGACGCCGAGAGCGCGGCAGCCGTTTCCGGCAGCGCCGACGGCGTGATCATCGGCAGCGCGCTGGTCGCGACCCTGGCAGGAGCTGCATCCGCGGCGGACGCGGCCGAGCGCGCACGGGGCTTTCTTGCACCGGTGCGCGCCGCAATGGACAATACGGGCCCATGAGCTGGTTGCAGAAATTAATGCCTTCCCGCATTCGCACCGAGGGCGGAAGCAAGCGCAACGTTCCGGAGGGACTGTGGAGCAAGTGCAGCAGCTGCACGGCCGTTCTGTACCGTCCGGAGCTGGAGCGCAGTCTCAACGTCTGCCCCAAGTGCGGCATGCACATGCCGATCAGCGCGCGGGCCCGGCTGGACCTGTTTCTCGACCCGGACTCGATCCGTGAAATCGCTGCCGGCCTGGAAGCTTCCGATCCGCTGAAGTTCAAGGACAGCAAGAAATACCGCGACCGAATTTCGGCAGCCCAGAAAAAAACCGGCGAAAACGATGCGCTCATCGCGGCGTCCGGCAAGCTGCATGGACGGGGCATCGTCGTCTGCGCTTTCGAGTTCGGCTTCATGGGCGGCTCGATGGGCTCCGTCGTCGGTGAAAAGTTTGCGCGGGCCGGCCAGCAGAGCCTCGAGAGCCGGGCTCCGTTGGTGTGTTTTTCAGCCACCGGCGGTGCGCGCATGCAGGAAGGCCTGTTCTCACTGATGCAGATGGCCAAGACCAGCGCCGTGCTGGGTCGTCTCGCCGAAGCCGGCGTTCCCTTCATCTCCGTTTTGACGCATCCGACCACGGGTGGCGTGTCTGCCAGCCTGGGCATGCTGGGTGACGTGAATATTGCCGAGCCCGGTGCCCTGATCGGGTTCGCCGGACCGCGCGTGATCGAGCAGACTGTGCGTGAAAAGCTGCCCGAGGGCTTCCAGCGCAGTGAGTTCCTGCTTGAAAAAGGTGCGGTGGACATGATCGTCGACCGCCGTCATATGCGTGATGAGATTTCCCAGTTGATCGATCTGCTGACGGGCGGAAGGCGCCCCAAAACGGTCAGCGGTGAACTCGTCGCTTCCTGATACTTCATCCGCCCCGGCGCTGCCGCAAACCCTCGACGGCTGGCTTGAGCTGATCGAGCGTCGCCATCACACGGCGGTGGATCTCGGGCTGGACCGCTGCGAGGCCGTTTGGCGAAGGATGGGTTCCCCCATGCCAGGCCAGCAGGTGTACGTCGTTGCCGGGACCAACGGCAAGGGCTCGACCGTTGCCACCCTGTGCAGCCTGCTGGACAGTCTCGGCTATCGCATCGGCAGCTATACCACGCCCCACATCCACGAATACAACGAACGTGTCCGGCTCGGGCGCCAGGCGGTCGATGACCAGACGCTGGTGAACGCGTTCGGGCAGGTAGAGGCCGCGCGCGGTGATACCAGCCTGAGTTATTTCGAATTCGGAACCCTGGCGGCGATCCGCATCCTGGCCGACCATGAGCTCGACTTCGCCGTTATGGAGATAGGCCTCGGCGGGCGTCTCGACGCGGTGAACGTGCTGGACTCCGATTGCGCGGTGATTACGCCGATCGGGCTCGATCATCAGGAGTACCTGGGCCCGGACCTGGACTCCATCGGTCGTGAAAAAGCCGGCATCATGCGGCCCGAGAAAGCGGTGGTCTGCGGCGACCCGAACCCGCCGTCCAGCGTGGTTGCCACGGCCAGGGAACTGGCTGCGCCGATGCGCGTCATCGGACGTGACTTTTCCATCGATCCCGGCGAGCAGTCCGCGCTCTACCGGGTTGGCGGCAAGTCGCTGGAACTGCCCCTGCCGGTCCTGTACGGAGGGCACCAGCTCAACAACGCCGTGACGGCATTGGCCGCCCTGCTGGAACTGGTTCCCGAGGCGTCCTTGCAGCCCGACAAGCTGGCCCAGGGCCTGCGTTCGGTTGACCTGAAAGGCCGGCTGGAACGGGTGAGAGAGCATCCGAACGTCTGGATCGACGTCGGCCATAATCCGCTGGGAGCCCGCGTCGTGGCGCGGGCGCTGAGCAAGCGGGGCGGCAACGGCAGTCAGTGCATCCGCTGCGTGCTCGCGATGCTGGCGGACAAGGACGCAGCGAAAGTGGCGCGGGAACTGTCACGGGTCGTTAGCCACTGGTATTGCGCGGGTCTGGACGGCGATCGCGGTCAATCGGGCCGCCGTCTTGCAGGGCGCGTAGGAAATGCCGTTCGGGGCGCCAGCGTGCGGGTATTCGACCGTGTTGAAGAAGCGCTGCGCGCGGCCCTCGTGGAGGCGCAGCCGACGGACGGGGTGCTGGTTTTCGGCTCTTTTCATACCGCCGACGAAGCCCGTCGCATGATGGTAAACTGGCCATCCATTGAACGGCTGGAAGAGTGAGCTGACCGCATGGATATTGCGCTGAAGCAGAGGCTGGTCGGTGCGAGCGTGCTGGTCGCACTGGCCGTGGTAGTCATTCCCATGCTGCTTGGCGGGCGGCCGGAAGACCCGGCCGATACCCGTCGCATCGAGGTGCCGGAGCCGCCTTCCGGAACGAAATTCGAAACCCGTCGGTACCCGGTCGGCGAGACGGTTCAGCCGGCGCAGACGAAACCGGCCCCGGTCATTCACCTGCCCGAACCCGAACAGGCGCCTGGAGAATCGCTCACGGAACAGGCAGACGCGCAAACGCTTGCCGATAACCTGCCATCGCCGGCAGATGTTTCCCCGGCTACCGGCGAGACGGATGAGAGCATTGTGAAAGAGGTCGCCGGGCCAGGAATCACAACCCGGGAGCCCGGCCCGGTCGATGCGCCTGCCGCCAGCGGAAGGTACCTGGTGCAGGTCGCCAGTTTTCTATCGAAAAACCGCGCCGAGGCGATCGGAGGGCAGTTGATCGAAGCAGGGTATGCGCTGCAGTCGGATACCGTGACCGCGGATGCCGGAACCCTGTACCGTGTTCGCGTCGGCCCCTTCGCAACGGAAAACGCGGCCGAAAGCGCGGTTGTCGCCATAAAAGCAGAACTGGGCGATGTAAAACCGCGCATCGTGGACCTCGAACCCGGCCAGTCTGCGCCGGTCACGCAGCCCTCGGACCCGATGGTGCGCTGGGTGGTGCAGGTCGCGGTCTTGTCCAGCGCGGGTAAGGCGGACGAACTCGTCGCGCAGCTCAAGCTCGAAGGCCTGGAAGCGTACCGGGAGATCCTCGAACGCAACGGCTCGAAAATGTATCGCGTGCGCGTCGGGCCGTTTATCGAGCGCGAGGCGGCCATCCGTGTCGATCAATTGATCGAACAGCGCCTGTCGATCGATGCCCTGGTGATGAGCGCCGACTGAACGTGTTAACTGCTGCGGCACAGCGACATTCATGATCTGGACGGACTACGCCATCATCGCGCTCATCGGCCTTTCGGTGCTGGTGGGTGTTTTTCGCGGTTTCATCAAGGAAGTCTTCTCCCTGTTTGTCTGGGCGGCGGCGTTCCTGGTGGCCTACCATTTTTCCGGTGACGTGGCGCAGTTGATGGAACAGGCCGTGACCCTGCCGTCGGCCAGACTGGCCATGGGATTCGCCGGGCTGTTTATCGCTGTGCTGCTGGTCGGGGGGCTGATCAACTACCTGCTGGGAAAACTCGTGCAGAGCACCGGCCTGAGCGGCACGGACCGTTTGCTTGGCGGAGTATTCGGAGCCGCGCGCGGCCTGGCGCTGGTCGTGGTGCTTTTGCTGGTCAGCGGTTTCACGCCGATACCGGCCGACCCCTGGTGGAAAGAGTCGGCCACGATCCAGCGCCTCATGCCGCTGGTTGAATGGAGTGCGAACCTGTTGCCGGATAACGTCGCCGAGTACCTGGACTTCGAACCTGGCGACGAGGAAGCCGAGGCTGATGAAAGTTCCAAAGAGGACGTTTGAGGGGCAGGCTTTCAGCAAAAAGTGAAAAAGGCTCGCGGATTTCGCATCGGGTCGGAAGCGCTGGCAGCAAATGGGTTAGAATGCGCGCGTGATCGCATTCAGTTGCTTAATCGGGGACGTCTGAAATGTGCGGAATAGTCGGGATGGTCGGCAAAAAACGTGTCGGGCCTGCCTTGTACGACGCATTGACAATGCTGCAGCACCGGGGCCAGGACGCCGCGGGTATCGCCACGCTGGACGGGATCAGGATCAGCCTGCACAAGAACAACGGCCTGCTGCGGGACGTTTTCCTTCCCGAACACATGGCGGCACTCAAGGGAAACGCCGGTATCGGTCACCTTCGCTACCCGACGGCCGGCCTGGACGACTCTTCCGAAGCGCAACCTTTTTACGTCAACTCGCCCTACGGCATCGCGCTGGGCCACAACGGCAACCTCATCAACACCGAGGCGCTGTCGCGGCAAATGTACGAAAGCGACCGCCGCCATCTGAATACGCGATCGGATTCCGAGGTGCTGCTGAATGTGCTGGCGCACGAGATCCAGCGGCAGGCTCCGAAAAAGCTCGAACCCCGTCACGTTTTTCACGCGGTGTGCCGGGTGCACGAGCGCTGCGAGGGCGCATACTCCGCCGTGGCCCTGATCTGCGGTTTTGGCATCGTCGGTTTTCGGGACCCGCACGGAATCCGGCCGATGGTGCTCGGCAAGCGCGAAACGTCAAAGGGTCGCGAGTACATTCTGGCGTCAGAAAAGGTCGCGCTTGACGTACTCGGTTTCGACCTGCTGCGGGACGTCGAGCCGGGAGAGGCCGTCATCATCACGCTGGAAGGCGAATTGCACACCGCGAAATCCGGTGTGTCGAAGGTGCACTCACCCTGTATTTTCGAATTCGTCTACTTCGCACGCCCGGACTCCATGATGGACGACATCTCGGTGTACAAGGCGCGGCTGCGCATGGGGCAGGCCCTGGCGCGCAAGATTCTGCGTGAACGCCCCGATCACGATATCGACGTGGTCATTCCGGTCCCGGACACGAGCCGCACCGCGGCGCTGCCCCTGGCCTATGACCTGGACGTCAAATACCGCGAGGGCTTCATCAAGAACCGCTACATCGGCCGGACTTTCATCATGCCCGGGCAAAAAGCGCGCAAGAAATCGGTGCGCCACAAGCTGAACGCAATCGACCTGGAATTTCGCAAGAAAAACGTGCTGATCGTGGACGACTCCATCGTTCGCGGCACGACGTCGAAAAAAATCATCCAGATGGCCCGGGAAGCGGGCGCGCGAAAGGTCTACTTTGCGTCCGCCTCACCGCCGGTGCGCTACGCCAACATCTACGGTATCGACATGCCGGCGCAGTCGGAGCTGATTGCCGCCGGGCGCACGGTAGAGCAGGTGCAGGCGATTCTTGGGGCGGACTGGCTGATCTACCAGGATATCGAGGACCTCGTGGAGTCCTGCCGCGAGGGTAATCCGAACATCACCCGCTTCGACACGTCCTGCTTCACCGGTGAATACGTCACCGGTGTCGAAGACGGCTATCTCGAACATCTCGAGCGGCAGCGCTGCGACTCCGCGAAATCCAAACGACGCTCCGCGTAGCGCTCCAGTCGGGCCAAAGCAGCCCCGGATCAGCGGCGCTGCCTGCGCCAGGCGTCCACGATGCGCTCGACGTCGGTCTCCTCCGGTCCGCGCGCCCACATGTTGCCGTATTCGATGCTCTGCGCGTTCGGCGGCGGTGACGGCATCGTCACGTGAAAGCGCATCGGCATGGGCACCGCTTCGCCTGCCGCGATGGCTTCGCCCTGTGCCAGCGAGGGCAGGGCCTCGAGGATGCCGCGCGCGGAGTCGGGGACCAGTGAGCGTACGTATTCCTGGTCGTCAGGGTTGGAAATACGCAGGCAGATGTAGCTGCTGCATTGCGCCAGTACCGTTTCGGAGAGTTCGTTCGGCCGCTGGCTGACGACGCACAGGCCCACCGCGTATTTACGTCCCGCCTTGGCGATGCGCTCAAAGCTTCGGCGCGTGCCCTGGTGTCCGCCCACGTGATCCCGCGGAATATAGGCATGCGCCTCCTCGGCGATCAGGAACAGCGGAAATTCGCGACATTGCGGGTTCCAGTAATTGAATTCGAACGCCAGGCGGCCGATCTGCGAAGTAACCGTGGGGTGCACGTCGAACGGCACCGAGCTGATGTCCAGCACCGTGACCTTGGCGGGCTTCTCGCCGAGCCCGACGAAGTCGCGCATCAGGCCCGGAAGCGACTCGGAAGAATTGCGCTTCTGCGGTTTCAGCAGGAAATCGTAGCGGGTATCGTTCAGGCGGCTCTGCAGCTTGACCAGCAGCTGGTCGAACTTGCCGGTCAGCGCGGTCTTGGATTTGCCGAAATCCGCGGTGGTTTCGTTCGCGCTCTTGAAGCGGGTCAGCAGTTCATCAAGTGAAAAATAGATCGGCGAATCGACCGTGACGTGCCCGAGATCGAGGTGCGCATTGGCCTCGCGCTTGAGCTCCAGGACCGCGTTGCGCAGAAACGCGATCTGCACCGAGGCGTTGGGATCGTCGCGGTCGATCAGCAGTTCGATCAGTTCCTCGTAGGTCAGCAGCCAGTAGGGTATTTCCAGGTCGCTGGCCTTGATGCAGTTGACCAGGTGCTCGGGGAAGGGCGGCCTGGTGTCCGGGTCCCAGTCCTTGCTGCCGTACTCGCCGTGCAGGTCCAGCACGATGATGTGCGCGTTCGGCATGGATTTGAGCGTGGACTGGATAAAGCTGGTCACGCTCCAGGACTTGCCGGCGCCCGACTGGCCGAGGATCGCCGCGTGGCGGCCGAAAAATGCATCCGGGTCCAGGAAGACCTCCACGTTTTCCGAGGCGCTCAGCCGGCCGACGTTGAATTTTGCCGCTGCGTACTTGGCGAACAGCACCTTGAGCGTGGCCGAGGTCACCAGGTGAACTTCCGCACCGGTGGTGGGGTAGTGCGCTACACCGCGCTGGAAACCGCCTTGCTGGGTTATCTCGCCCAGCGGGTTCATGCGCAGCATGCGCACCAGTTCGCCGTCCGGCCCCACTTCCTGCCACATGCTCTCGACGATGACGAGCACATAGGAGTCACCCTGGATCACCATCAGGTAAGTTCCGACCATCCCGATACGGATTTTCTCGTCGTTCAGCGTAACTTCAGGAACGAAACCTTCCTCCTCGGAGATCAGCTGGGCGACGCACTCTGCGCCGCTGGATTCGACCAGGTGGCCGATGACGGTATTTTTCTCGTTGATCATCTTACTTCCCTGTTGCTTAGAGTTGTCAGAATTCACTGCCGGTCTGTACCGGGGTCATTCAAGCTCGGCGATGGCAGCTTCGACATCCAGTTTTTCCATCGCGTCGAGGGGTTTGGCCTCGGAAGCCTGAATGTAAAGGTCCGAAACCTCGTCGTAGCGGTCGTCACCGAACAGGAGATAAAGCCCGTTGGCGTATTCGATGCGGGCGATCGGTGAGTCCGGGGTCAGTTCCAGGGATTTCTTGAAATACCGCAGCGACTTCGATTCACTCGCGCCGTAGGTCATGGAGCCGATCAGCTTTCCGACCTTGTCGAGGATCTCGGCGTGGTAGAGGCCCAGCGCGGTGCACGCCTCAGCGTGTTTTGGCTGCAGCTTCAGGGCGCGTTCCAGGCTTTTCTGGATTTTTCCGCCGATGCCCTGCTTCAGGGCCTTGGCCACCGAGATGCTCTGGCTGTAACGACCCAGGTTGAACGCGTGGAAATAATGCGCGTTGGGGTCGTTCGGAAAAGCCTCGATCGCGGACTCGGCCCGCGCGGCGGCTTGCTGGAAAAGGGCTGTCTGTCTCGACGGCTTATCCTCGAGATAGGTGGCATAGATACCGGTTGCCTTGTTGGCCACGGCATGGCCCTCGAGACCCGCCTCGTCGCCCAGCGCGACCGCCTGCTCGAAATCACCGCGATGAAAGGCCCGCCAGGCCTCCTGCAGGGTTTCGTCCGACGGGTAGGGTTCGCAATCGCCCCGGTGCAGGTCGCTCCAGTTTTTTTTCAATGCATCCCCTTCGTAGTTGAAGGCGTCCGCATCGTAGGGAAAAGGATTCCAGCCGCTCATATGCTGTCTCTGCTGTGATTGCACCAATTCTAGTGTGATTGCTCTAATTCCAATTCATAGAATTATGCCTGTGAACCCAAACCATATCCTGAAGGAGGAAGTCATGGCCACGAAGAAACTGAAAAAGAAAGTACAACGTAAACCCGCCGCCCGCAAGGCGGCCAACCCGGTTGTCGACTCGGCCCGTGAATTCTGGCTGGCCGGTCTCGGCGCGTTCAGCTACGTGCAGGACGAGGGCATGAAGGTCGTCAATCGCGGCAACAAGCTCTTTGACCAGCTCGTCAAGGAAGGCAGCAAGATCGAACAGAAAGCGAAAAAAGACCTCGAAGGCGCGTTTGGCGATATCCGCGAGGAAATCGAATCGCGTGTCAGCGAGTTCCGCGGCGAAGTCGAAACGCGCGTCGGTGATATCCGCGGCGAAGTCGAACACCGGCTGGAGCCCATGCTCGACAAGGGCAAGAAAGTCGAAAAGCAGGCAACCCAGAACTGGGACAAGCTCGAAGATTTCTTTGACGATCGCGTCGCCGCTGTGCTCGACCGCCTGGGCATTCCGAGCAAGGACGACATCGACGCCCTGAACCGGCGTATCCAGTCGCTTTCCCGCCAGGTGACGGCCCTCGAAAAGAAGGCCAAGCCGGCTCCGGCCAAGAAGGC
>Ga0180435_10004029_pt1 | contig 14553 bp, 16 predicted proteins | sample SS_ome_3_FD_132467 | JGI IMG/M metagenome (GOLD analysis project Ga0180435, IMG submission 132467) | Hypersaline lake sediment archaeal communities from the Salton Sea, California, USA - SS_3_S_1 metaG | ecosystem: Environmental > Aquatic > Non-marine Saline and Alkaline > Hypersaline >... | reverse complement strand
GCTGGCCGGCGGCTGTGACCGTACCCTGTTTGCCAAGCGAGTTCCGGACCATGGGAAGCAGGTCTTCGGCCGGACGTGAACGGACGTCGAAGACAGCCAACTCACCGCGTTCTGCCGATGCGGCAGAGGTGAGAAACAGGCTAAGTAAACAAAGGAACAAGATATTGCGGTGCATGGCTTTAGTCTAGCAGGCCGGACAGCAAAGCCTGCCACCCAGGCAACTGCACGGCGCCGTAGTAACAGGAAATATCCGGAGGTTCGGGAACAGTGGATTCGAGCCATTGTTTCAGTCGTCGGAACAGGGCGTGTCCGTTACCTGCTGCGTAGAGATAGTCGACGGGATATTGCTCCGGGTAACACAGGGCATCCGGGGCCAAGGGTGACGCACCAGCGCTGACCGCTTCGAGCATCGCGAGACCCTGAAACTCGTGGATGGCGCTACTGACAACGATGGAAGCCCTGCCAAGAAACCTACGGTAGTCACTTTTGGGCAGGTATCCGTCGGCGACGATCTTGGCAGGAGGGACCTGCTCGCGCAGGCGTCGCAACGCCGCGTGTGGCTTGGTGCCGCGTGCACCGAACAAAGCCAGACGAAATGGTGTATCCGTGCGCTGCAGCAACTCGATGGCTTGAGCGAACACCTCCGGCGCTTTGTCGTATTCCCAACGATGATTCCACAGGATCAGCCTTGGGTCGCGTTCCCCTTGTCCTACCGGTTCGATTGGAACCGGTAGGACAAGGGATTTTTGCCGGAGTCGGTCTTGCAGGCCCGCTGGGCAATGGTCTGGAAGTTTTTGCATCAGGGAGTGAACCCCATCCAAAAAACTATCCCGGTTGAACGCGGAATTGAAGGCTATGCGATCTGCCGCAAGGGCACCATAGAGCTGAACCATCTGGGGGTCGATGGACGAGTGCTGTTGTGCCGAACAGGGGTATTCAAACTGGTTTTCATGGAAGTAATAAACGCAAGGGACGCTCGCGAGATCGCTGCGCAATCCCCTTAACGTGGAGAGATCGACCATGGATGAGGCAACGATGAGGTCAGGTGTCTGCTTCGGAAGCTGGTCCAGCCAGGAAAGCGGGTTGCCGCGTATGCGCCATCTGAAGTGCCTGCCAGGCAGGCTATAGAGTCGCCATTGCCAGTCCGTGAGGTGATGCGTGAGCCAGTCCGCCCAGACCGCATGGCTGTCGGTGTGATAGGCGGAAAGCAGCCAAACCAGAGGCTTGCTCATGTCTTTCCGGGTTCCCGCAGTTCACGCACCATCGTCTGGTGGAGAATGCCGGCCTCCTCGAAAACAGGGCCGGCCGGCATGAAGTCTTGGCGTCGGTAGAATGGCTCCGCGCTGCATTGCGCATGCAATTGCACTGTGCGAGCCCCTCGGTGGCTGGCCTGTCGCAGTAGTTCCTGCAACAGGCGTGTGCCGATGTTCTGGCCGCGATAAGGTTTCAGCACGGCCATGCGTCCCACCAGCGCGGTGTCTCCTTGTTGAATCAGGCGTGCGCAGGCAATGGGTCGATTTGAGTCGTCACTCGCAAGGAGATGGAGGGCGCCCGGGTCATGCTCGTCCTCTTCCATAGTGGGGGGCACGCCTTGTTCGTCAACAAAAACGCGAAAGCGGATCTCCAGTAGCAGTTCGCGGGACTGTTCCCAGCTGACCTGTTCTATCCGTACTTGATTAGTCATCAAGTTCCAGAATGCCATGATTGGCCAGTTGTGCAAGCCACTGCCAAAAGGGCGTCTGCGGTTCAATTGCCAACAGGTGATCCGGTTCGAGATGCCGATTCGACGCCACCAAATCGAGGCCGTTTGAGAGGTCTCTTGGTAGTGGAAAACACTGACCCTGCGAACACAGTGCCAAGCCTTGGTTATGCAAGTCGACACAGGCGATTCGCGCCCAGGGGTGGCGGTGCAGCGCTCGACCGGCTTTTACGCTTGTTTTCAATTCCGCGGCCTCGATCGGTTGCTCAAGGGGGGCGATTTCGAAACCAGGTTTGGGTTCTGTGACATAACCCCCGAACCAACGCTGAAACTCGGGGGTATCTAGAGGCAGCAGGTCTTGCATCAGGGTGCGCGCCGCGTCGAATTCCTGCTGTGTGACTTGTGCAGCAGGTTGACGCGGACTGGAAAGGCTGTCCCGGAAATGCGTCGTGGGGTGAGTTTCGGCACGGTATTGTAGCCAGGCGTCCAGCAATTCGTGTTGGCTTGGACCGCGCATGCCAATTGACCATGTCATGCACTCACCGACCGCGGTTCCCCAGTGCGCAAGCCTTGGCGGCAGATACAGGACATCTCCAGGGTTCAGCACCCAGTCCTCGTCGGTGCTGAACTCCTTCAACACCCGCAGGGGGCAATCGGCTAGCAGGTCTTCGTCGCGATACTCACGTTCACTGAGGCGCCAACGGCGTTGTCCTTGTGTCTGCACCAGAAAAACATCGTAGTTGTCGGTATGAGGGCCAACACCACCTTCATCGGTGGCGTAACTGATCATGATGTCGTCGATGCGCCAGTCAGGCAGGAAGTCGAACGCATCGAGCAGGTGCGCAACCTCTGGAATGTGTTTGTCCACATCCTGCACCAGCAAGGTCCAGTGTGAATCCGGCAGCGTGCTGAAAACGCTCTCTTCAAGGGGGCCGTGTCGCAGGTCCCATTCGTTTTCTGTCACTTGTTGAATCAACCGGGATTCAATCCCTTCCTCGCAGGCGAGTCCGGCCAGCTCGTCGGCGGGGAAGGTCAACAGGTTTGGATCGATCGCCTGACGCAGCAACAAGGGACGCTGTTGCCAATATTCATCGACAAAGCGTTGCAGGGAAATGTCCTGATTGAATCGCAGGCTGAGTGACATGGTTCAGGCATTCACGGTGGCGGTTCGAGACGAAGCAGCAGAATCACGGCCACGCCCGCTGAGGAAGGCTGACGCCAATATCAACAAGGCACCCAGCGATGTTGCCAGCGTAATGGCTTCGTCCCATAGGAACCAACCCAGTGCAGCTCCAAAGATTACCGAGAAGAAAGCAAAGGGCCCCAACCTGGCCGCTGGTGCACTTGCCATGCCCCGTGTCAGTGCCAACTGGCCAGCAGTCGCGAAGCCGGCCAGGAGAATGAGCCAGGTAACTTGGCTGACAGTGGGGGTTACCCAGTACCAAATCAACGGCAAGAGCGAGATCACGAGCCCGCTACTGGCAAAGTAGAAAACGATCAATAGGCCTGGTTCGCTTCGTGAGAGACGGCGCACGGTGACTTTGGCTACAGCAGCAAAGGCCCCGCCTGTCAGGGCGATCAACGAAACCACATTGGCCTCGCTCAGGTCTGGAGTCAGGATGACAGCGACACCGCTGAATCCGACAATCAGGGCGGCTACGACATGCCAGGTGAAGCGCTCCTGCAACCAGAAAAGTGCAACCAGCGGAATAAACAGGGGGGCACTCAGTTTGAGCAGCATCGCGTTGGCCAGGGGCATATTGGCGATGGCGTAAAAAAAACAGTACATGGCGCTGACGCCGGCAAGACCCCGAAGCAGGTGCAGATGTGGCACTTGCGTGCGTAAGCTCTTCTTTCCGCCACGCAGTAGCCAGGGAAGCACGAAAAGCATTCCGAGCAGGTTTCTTGCAAAAACCACCATGGGGTTGTTCAGATCCTCCGATACGAAGCGGATACTTGCCCCCATGCAGGCAAACATCAGTTCAGCAGCAACGATGTAAAGTGCGCCGAGGTAAAGGGATTGGGGTTGCATGGTTTCGATTTTCGCGAGATCGGGGGCTGATGTGTCGGGTAATAGCGACAAACTGAAGGCAAATTATGGCGAATTGCAGAAAAATTGCTCAATGGGCTTGCAGTTCAATAGATCACTGGTTCTAATGGCGCTACGGAGACGCCGAGACGTGTCTAACAGAGATTTGTTCTATTTTAAGAACGTTTGTCATCGAACGCTATTGGGGAGGAACCATGTTCGAAAAAGCGGATAAGAAACTGGTCGCAATGCTGGCTCCGGTCAGCCTGGCGGTAGCTATGAGTGTTGGTACTGTTCATGCAGATAGTGACGTGGGTACTTGGACCACTTCCGGTTCTGGTGGCGTTGTTTTCAACGGTGCAGGCGAGTGCTGGGATACCATGGGCGGTATTAACGAATTCCCGCAGTGTGGTGACATGGTGGCGGCGCCAAAGCCGATGGACGCGGATGGCGATGGCGTTGTTGACAGCAAAGACAACTGCCCGAACACCCCGAAGGGCGTAGCAGTTGATGCCAATGGTTGTCCGAAGGATAGCGATGGCGACGGCGTACCCGATTACAAGGACGATTGCCCGAACACGCCTAAAGGTACCCCAGTGAACGCCAGCGGTTGTGAAATCGCAGGGGATATGACCATCAATACCACCACCGACCACTTCGACTTCGACAGTGCCGAGCTGAAGCCGGCCATGAAGACCGAACTGGACGACGTGGCCAACAAGATCCTGGATACCCCAGCCAACGAGAAGGTTGAGGTCGTAGGCCACACTGACTCTACCGGTCCGGAAGCCTACAACCAGATGCTGTCTGAGCGTCGTGCCCAGGCTGCGGCTGATTATCTGGGTAGCAAGGGTGTGATGAACACCACCGTAAAAGGTATGGGTGAGTCCTCTCCGGTTGCCGACAACGGCACTCGTGAGGGTCGCGCGATGAACCGTCGCGTAGAAATCCGCACCAAGTAAGTCCAGGCCAGCCTGAACTGAAAAAGCCCCGCATCGACAGGTGCGGGGCTTTTTTGTGCCTGAGCGGAAATATGCATCTGTAGCACAAGTCATATGATTCAATGACTTACGCCACTTCCCGATCATCCATTCAACGGTCAATAAGCGAGAAATCGTATTTTTGCGTGATCTGGCGAGTGAGCGATTGTCGCCAGAAGCAGGACGTTCCGTGGTTTTCCTGAGCGAGCGGTTTCCTCACGAGGTGCTGCAAACTCAGCGTCGGCGGTTGAGCATTACCAGTTGGTTCTCACGTAGACCAATGGAATGAAGGTAGGGTGCCGCGGTGCACACGACCAGTGCTATCAAAAAGCAACTCATCAAGCTGAATAAACAGCGAACGCTAGGTCAAATGAAAGCGGCCTAACCGATAATGGAAAAGATCTTCTTGAAGTCCTTCTCCATGCTCTGAATGATCGGAAGGTCGGTGAAGCCCTGAATTTCACGCATCGCAAGCGGCGAGCTGGAACACAGCCCTGAAATCGCATCGGCTTCGAGATCGAATTCCTCTTTGAGCAATCGCAGACCGCCAAACACCGCCGTCGAATCCGGCGCACAGAAGATCAGCTTAGATATTCGTTGACGTACCTCGGGGGACTTGAGCAGCATTGCGGTCTCTCGCTGGAATATGCCGTCGGCAAATTCAATCACCAGGTAGTTCTTTGGATTGTTGCCGTACTTCAGGTCGAAGTCGTTGAACATCCCAAGCAACTGCTCCGGCTCCAACAGGTACGTTGACGGGTAACCAAAATAGGTGAAATCGGCGATATGCGAAGCACCGCAGTCGTTCATCAGCAGGGGGTCTTTCAGGCTCGCCGTGCCGGTGATCTTGGCGGCACGCACCTGGCGTCCCATCGACGAAAGCGCATAGCAACAGGCCGCAGCGGCTTCGGTCTTGCCGCTGTTCATGCTGGTGCCGATACACAGAATCAACTTGGCCCCGGGTTTTTCACGCGACTGCTGTTTCGGCTTGAGCAACACATGGTCCCGGGTATTGATCACCGAGCCATCCTCCTTGCAGGCATAGCCCAATACTCGCACACGCGTGGCGCGGCCGATCAACTGGTTCTGGTTCTGCACCTCGCCCACGACGCCGCCACGGCTGAACAGATCGACGTAGTCCTGGAACTCGCCGGGGACCAGCCCTTCATACTGGTCCGGGGCGTAACGATTGCCGAACACGAATATTGCCCGCGTGCCGACATTCACCGTGTGATGACGCGCAGAACGACTCTCGACAATGCGATGATGGCCCAGTTCCGCAATCTCACCGAAAATCAGGTCCCCAACTTCGGGGGCCTTCCGATTGAGCGGATCATATTGTTTGACCAGTGACTTGGGCACGGAAAACGCTGCACTGGGCACAATGCAATTCGACTTGATCTTTTCCACGTTATCTAACCTCGTAGAAGGCCCCTGTACACTGTCGGACAGCAGTCAGATTCAGGGCGTAAGGCCAGTTGATTTTTCGCGAAAATTACACCCACTCAAGGCAATTCGGCAACACATTTTGAAGCTGCTTTTTTTCTCTAAGTTTTTCAATAAGATGACCCGTTTTTTCGGAACGGTCTGTCTGGCTGGTGAGTCCAACGATTGGATGGACTATTGCCGTGGCAACAAGCGGCAAGTGGAGCTGATTTTCACCAGCTGAAGCTAATCAGCGACTCACATCCAGATGCCTTGTCCCGTTTCCGGGCATGAAGGCAGCCGCTTCACTGCTCCTTTCGGCTTAAAGACATTCAGAGGGCGTCCGACTCGTTGGAAAGTTCTAAGCCGTTCGTCGGGTGGCGCCATTGGCATGTCGAAGTGTTTCACCGTGTGATTCACGATCGCGTCCATCCGTACAGGGCCGTCCTGTTTTTTGAGGAAATCGATCAGTTCTCTTCGGGAAGTGCCCTGAGGGGGCGTCAGACGACGCGGTGTAGCTCTGATAGCTCGAATGTCATTTGGATCGATTGCGGATAACTTCTCTATTTGCTCATCAAGCTTGGCGATAGCCTTTGCTTGTTGCCTTATCGTACCCCGCTTCTTCTTGAGCTGTGCTGACAGTTCATCAGTCTCGTTCTGGAGTGAGTTGAGGTCTCCAGAGCGATAGGCTCTTTCTTTGATCAGGCGGGAGAGCTTGGTTGCCACGTAATTTGCCATAGCTGATATGACAGCACCGACTGAAGGGTGCTGTCATGTGCTACAGATGCATATTTCCGGTGCCTGAGCAGTATGCCAGGCTGACGGACTGCAACGTGTTTCAGATATTCTTTGCCTGCTCCACGGCATTGCCGATGTAGGTGGCAGGGGTTAGCTGGCGCAAAGCGGCCTTTGCCTCTTCAGGAAGCTCCAGGCTGTCTACGAAGGCCTGCATGCCGGCCTGGTCGACCCGATGGCCCCGGGTCAGTTCTTTGAGTTTCTCGTACGGTTTCTCAATGCCATAACGACGCATCACGGTCTGGATCGGCTCTGCGAGGACTTCCCAGTTTTGCATCAGGTCATCGGCCAGGCGCTGTTCGTCCGCTTCCAGCTTGCCGATACCACGTTGAATGGATTGCAGGGCAATCAGCGTGTAAGCGAAACCAACACCCATGTTGCGCAACACCGTGGAGTCGGTCAGGTCGCGTTGCCAGCGGGAAATCGGCAACTTCATTGCCAAGTGGTCGAATAGGGCATTGGCAATACCGAGGTTACCTTCGCCATTTTCGAAGTCGATAGGGTTGACCTTGTGCGGCATGGTGGAAGAACCGACTTCGCCGGCAACCGTTTTCTGCTTGAAGTAGCCGATCGAGATGTAGCTCCAGATGTCACGGCAGTAGTCGATCAGGATGTTGTTGAAGCGCGCGGTCGCATCGAACAGTTCTGCCATGTAGTCGTGTGGTTCGATTTGTATCGTATAGGGGTTCCAGGTCAGTCCCAGGGATTCAACGAACTCGCGTGCAAAGGTTGGCCAGTCGATTTCGGGGTAGGCGGACAGGTGGGCATTGTAGTTGCCTACTGCGCCATTGATTTTGCCCAGCAGTTCCACGTCGGCGAGCTGCGCGCGCTGACGGTCTAGGCGTGCGACCACGTTGGCCATTTCCTTGCCCAGGGTGGTCGGGGATGCGGGTTGCCCGTGGGTGCGCGATAGCATCGGCTTGTCGGCATGCGAATGCGCAAGGTCTCGTATCAGGCCGGTAGTCTTGTCGAAAGCAGGCAGCAACACGTCTTCACGTCCGGCCTTGAGCATCAGGGCGTGTGACAGGTTGTTGATGTCCTCCGAGGTGCAGGCAAAGTGGATGAACTCGCTGACCGCCTCGAGTTCCGGGTTGCCGGCGATTTTTTCTTTCAGGTAGTACTCGACCGCTTTTACATCATGGTTGGTGGTAGCCTCGATTTCCTTCACGTGCTGGGCATCGGCTTCGCCGAAGTTGGCGATGATAGCGTCGAGCAGGGCGTTGGCCTGGTCGCTAAAGGGGGGAACTTCGCGGATCTGCGGTTGACGCGACAGGGCCTGCAACCAGCGGACTTCAACAGTTACACGGTGGGCAATCAGGCCATATTCACTGAAAATGGGGCGAAGATCTGCGGTTTTCCCGCCGTAGCGGCCGTCCGCCGGGGATACGGCAGTGAGAGTGGTCAGTTGCATGCCTGATTGCTCCGTTCAATTCTGGTTAGGGCACAGTTGTGCCGGCAAAGCGGGCAATTATAGGCGTTGTGGGGTTTACGGGCGAGGGTCCTCCCAGTGCTGGAAGGACCCGGCTATCGGGTGGGATCAGGTTTCGTTAGGGGCATCAGGCATGGCCGGAGCCTCAGGCATGGCCGGGGCTTCCGGTTGTTCCTGGTTCAGCATCTCGGAGCCTTTATCCTTGGCTGATTCGTACAGTTCCGCACCTTTTTCTTTCACCGAATCATAAACTTCGCCAGTTTTATCCTTGGCAGCTTCATAGGTGTCGCTGACGGCTTCCTTGGTTTTATCCACCATGCCTTCGCTGCTCTCAGCAACGTTCGATGCGGCTTCCTTGGTGGCCTCCCATGCCGAAGAGCCCATCTCCTTGGTCTGGTCGACCAGGGACTGGGTCTCAGCAGTCGGAGCTGAGCCTTCCGTGCTTTCGGCGGCGGCTTGCTCGACTTTGGGGGCTGCAGGTGCTTGTTCCTGAGCCTGCTCTTTGTCGGTGGAGTCACCGCACGCACCGAGCAACATCGGCAGGGTCAGAAGAGGGACAATCATCTTTTTCATTTCAAACTTCTCCGGCACAACATTATTGTTTGCAACTTTAATTATGCCCCGCCAGAGATTAATTTTCCGCGATTTCTAGCACATCCCTGGCGATCGCACCGATTCGGCTCCTGGAAAACAATAATTGTCGTTTTTTGCCACCACATTGTCGCCACAATATGGCCGCGCGGATGCCCGCCAACAGCATGGCCCGAATATGAGACGCATGCTCGGTGTTCTGCAGATGCAGAGGCTCACCACGAACCATGATCTTGGGCGGTACAGGGCTGACGTGTTGTTGGTAGATGTGCTCGAGTTGCGCAACTCGGGTGGCACGTGGCAAGTCGAATTCCTCGATCTTTTTTTTCAGGTCTGCCAGTTCCTCCCCGATCCTTTGCAATTGTGCGGATTTCTGCAGCTTGTCAGCAAGGTGGATCATCGCGATAACGTATTGTGCAATCTCCAGGTCCCGGTCACGTGGAGCTTCCAGTTGCGAAATCAAGGTACGCAAGCCACCGGCAATACCTTTTTCTCCGCGGAATACGCTCGCGACCGATTTTGGGTCAAACTCAAACAGGGAATTGATGCTGGCGCTGGAGGCGCCGCTATCGCATTGGCCTGTGCGGGCGATATCCCGAACCAGGCGGGCTGCCTGGTAGATGCCCGCCAGGGCGATAACGCGGTCTGTATCACTGTATTTCATTGGATGATTCCCCCGCCCAGGCAGACGTCTTCCTGGTAGAAGACAACCGATTGCCCTGGAGTGAGCGCACGTTGTGCTTGATCGAATGTTACCTGTGCAAGGCCCTTTTCCAGGAGGACTTCGCACTCTTGCAGAGGCTGGCGATGTCGACAACGGGCTTTGCAGAGGAATCGTTCGGCCGGCGCCTGGTCGGCCGTCCAGTGTAGCTGTTCGGCAACCAGGTGATCACGCATCAGCGATGGGTGGTCGTGCCCCTGGGTAACCTGCAGAACGTTGTGTTCGAGGTCTTTGCCAACCACGAACCAGGGATCGGTCGAATGGTTGGCCTGGCCGCCGATGCCAAGGCCCTGGCGTTGCCCGATCGTGTAGTACATCAGGCCCTGGTGTTCGCCGAGGTCTTCTCCTTCCAACGACTGGATGCGACCAGGGTTGGCTGGAAGATATTGGGACAGGAAATCGCGAAAGCGGCGCTCGCCAATGAAACAGATCCCCGTACTGTCTTTCTTGCGCCAGTTGGCAAAGCCAGCCTTTTCTGCGATTTTGCGGACCTCTTCCTTTGGGATATCTGCCAACGGAAAGAGCGTGTGCTGTAAGGCGCGTTGGCCCAGCATGTAGAGGAAGTAGGTCTGGTCCTTGTTGGCATCGGCCGCGCAGACCAGTTCTGTGCCGGCATCGGTACGACGCACGCCGGCATAGTGCCCGGTGGCGATAAAGTCAGCGCCCAGGTCAAGGGCGTAATCCAGAAAAGCCTTGAACTTGATTTCGCGATTGCACAATACATCCGGGTTTGGCGTGCGCCCCGCGCGGTATTCACTGAGAAAATACTCGAACACTCGGTCCCAGTATTCGCCCGAGAAATTCACGGTATGCAGTTTGATCCCGAGCCTATCGGCAACCTGCTGGGCGTCAGCCAAGTCCTCTGCAGCCGAGCAGTATTCTTCGCTGTCATCTTCCTCCCAGTTTTTCATGAACAGCCCTTCCACCTGCCAGCCGGCTTCGAGAAGGCGCAGGGCTGCGACCGAGGAATCGACACCGCCAGACAACCCCACGATGACCTGCTTCCCGTCATTCATGTGCTACTGACCAGGCCAAGTTGCTTGAACGTGTAATAGGCAGCGAGTACCAGGCCGACGTAAAGATAGCCATACGTGACGCTGAAAATTGCGGCAAAAATTCCAATATCCTCAGCAAGCGGGTCGGCAGACAATTCGCCGTAAATGAACAGAGTGACCAGTAACAGTACCGCGTAATAGACCGGGCCAAGGACACCGTGTAACAAGGCGTTTTGCAGAGGCCACCGACCGAATCCCCAGGCCAGGAAAGCGATCACCGCCAGGTACTGTGGCCAAACCATATCGAGAGTTACCGATACGTTCAGCCACAGGGTGGCGAGCGAATGCGGGAGGCCTTCGGTGAATGCACTGCCATATCGAGCGTTGCCAAGTGCAAAGGCGCCTGCGAAAAGCAGTGGCAGCAGTAGGGAGAGGCGGAAAAGGGTGCGGAAACTCATACTCAGGTCCTGGTGATTCCGATACTACGCGGCACTGACGGGCGTCAGGTTACTTGGTGCAGCATGTCCAGCGTGATTTCCTTCCCGGCGGCATGGTCCTGGATGCACTGCAACACCATTGGGCTACGCAGCGGGTAAGTAGCGTTGGCCAAGTCCGCGGGACTGGCCCAATGGGTGGCGATGATATCTGAATCCAGCTGGCAATCGGGCAGTGGATTGCCAACCCGTCCGCTAAAACAGAAGCGCAGGTAGGTGGCTCCGTTGGGGGATACCCACTGGTAAATCCCGATCAGGGCTTCCGGTGTGAATTCCCGGCAGGTCTCTTCGCGCACCTCCCGGCACACGGCCTCGATCAGGTTCTCATCGGCCTCCAGGTGACCGGCAGGTTGATTGAACACGGGGATGCCATCAGGAGATTCTTCAACCAGCAGATAGCGTCCGTCAGCATCGGTGATGACCGCAGCAACAGTGACGTGGGGGTTCCAGGACATGGCACTAGTCTAACGGACGTGATCAACGGCGTCCCGGTGGTCCGCGGCGCTTGTGTTTTGCTCCGCGGGTTGGGCGGTGCGAACGAGCAGGCGGTGTTTCCACTTCCAAAACGCGGTACTGGCCGGGTTGCAGGCCATCCAGGCTCCATTGACCGATGGCCGTGCGCACCAGGCGCAGGGTCGGGAAGCCGATGGCCGCAGTCATGCGCCGGACCTGGCGGTTTCGACCCTCGTGAATCTGTATCTCGAGCCAGGTGGTCGGAATCTTGGCTCGATATCGGATTGGAGGATCGCGCTCCCAGATTGAAGGTGGCTCGATGTGTTTGACGCGGGCAGGGCGTGTCGGGCCATCCTTCAATTCAATCCCGGTTCTCAGGGGCTCCAGCTGTTCGTTCGAAGGCTCGCCCTCGACCTGCGCCCAGTAGGTTTTCCAGGTCTTTTTGCGCGGATGGGTCAGTTGGTGGGCGAGGGCGCCGTCGTCGGTTAGCAACAACAGCCCCTCGCTGTCCCTGTCGAGCCGTCCGGCGGGGTAGACCCTGGGGATATCAATAAAATCGGCGAGCGTTGTCCGTCCATCCTTGTCGGTGAACTGGGTCAGCACGTCGAACGGTTTATTGAAAAGAATAAGTCTGCTCACCGGGGAAATAGTAGTGGCGCGGTGCTAATATAGCTGCCTTTCGTACAACAGAGACGGTTGCTGATCCATGGCTTTTGACAAGATTCAGGTGCCTGCCGAAGGGCAGAAAATCACGGTTAACGCCGATAATTCCATCAACGTTCCCAACAACCCGATCGTGCCTTATATCGAAGGCGACGGCATCGGTGTGGATATTACCCCGGTTATGAAAAAGGTGGTGGATGCCTCGGTGGAAAAAGCCTATGGCGGCGAACGAAAGATTGCCTGGATGGAGATCTTCGCTGGCGAGAAGTCTACCCAGGTATACGGTGAGGGCGTCTGGCTGCCGGAAGAAACCCTGGGAGCGGTCAAGGATTATGTCGTTTCCATCAAGGGCCCGCTGACCACCCCGGTAGGCGGTGGTATCCGTTCCCTCAACGTATCCTTACGCCAGGAACTGGATTTGTACGTTTGCCTGCGCCCGGTGCGTTATTTCAACGGTACCCCGAGTCCGCTGCTGCATCCGGAGTACACTGATATGGTGATTTTCCGTGAGAATTCCGAGGACATCTATGCGGGTGTCGAGTGGCAGTCCGGTTCCGACGAAGCCAAGAAAATCATCGAGTTCATGCAGAACGAGTTGGGCGTGACGAAGATCCGGTTCCCGGAAACCTCAGGTATCGGCGTCAAGCCAGTCTCCAGTGACGGCACCAAGCGCCTGGTACGCAAGGCCATTCAATATGCCATCGACAATGATCGCTCCTCCGTGACCCTGGTGCACAAGGGCAACATCATGAAGTTCACCGAGGGTGCCTTCAAGGAGTGGGGCTACGAGCTGGCGAAGGAGGAATTCGGTGCCGTCGAGTTGGATGGTGGGCCGTGGTGCACCTTCAAGAACCCGAAGACCGGCAACGAGATCGTGGTCAAAGATGTGATCGCCGATGCTTTCCTGCAGCAGATCCTGCTGCGTCCGAGAGAATACGATGTCATCGCCACATTGAACCTGAACGGCGACTATGTCTCCGATGCCTTGGCGGCACAGGTAGGTGGTATTGGTATTGCCCCAGGTGCGAACCTCTCCGATACCGTCGCGATGTTCGAAGCAACTCACGGTACCGCGCCCAAGTACGCGGGTCAGGACAAGGTAAACCCCGGCTCGCTGATCCTGTCAGCAGAGATGATGCTACGTCACATGGGATGGACTGAAGCTGCTGACCTGATCATCAAGGCGATGGAAGACGCCATCGGTGCCAAGACCGTGACCTATGACTTCGAACGTCTGATGGACGACGCACAGCTGCTGAGCTGTTCCGAGTTCGGCGACGCGATGATCTCGCACATGTAACCAGCTTTTCGTGGAGACAAAAAGCCTGCCATCCGGCAGGCTTTTTTCATTTATATGCCGAGTCTTGCATCCCGGCAGAATTCACTGGGTGCCAATCAGGCGGCAGGGGCAGCAGATTGGAGCTTCATTGCGTGAAGGCCTTTTGGTCCTTCTTCGACTTCAAACTGTACCCGCTGTCCTTCTTTAAGCGTGCGGTAGCCGTCCATTTCAATGGCACTGAAATGCACGAAGATATCCTGTTCCCCTTCATCAGGGGTGACAAAGCCATATCCCTTGGCATTGTTGAACCACTTTACTACACCGGTGACCATCGTTTTTCCTCCCGAGGTGTTACGTCTACTCCAAGTGTCTTGGCTTGATAGGGAACAGCTGTCTATTTCCCCAAGCTTGATTTTTTCTAAGACACTCGATGGGCGAGTATAGCGAGAATGTTTTAAGGGTCAAACAACCATTTATTTCTACAAAAATATATAGAAATTCTAAATTGCTAATAAAGATGCAAGCGGAAGCACTTGAATATTTACAAGCATCGATGAAAGCAGGCGATTGCGGCGGGAACTCGAAAACGGACAAAAATAGGCTTTTGACCCTTGAAAGCACGCGTTTGCAACGTCATATACCTGGGTCAGAATAGGCGTCAATTACAAACTACACTCTGATAGACGATGGGTACTGACAACGATCATTTTGATGAGGGCGACAACGGTCTGGCGGTGGCTCCGGCTAAACCCAAGCTCAAACGCCCGCCAATGTACAAGGTGATTTTGCTGAACGACGATTACACCCCGATGGAGTTCGTGGTGCATGTCCTGGAGCATTTTTTTCGCATGGACAAGGAGAAGGCCACGCGGGTGATGCTTCATGTACACACACAGGGAGTCGGCGTTTGCGGAGTCTTTACCCGGGACGTGGCGGAGACCAAGGTCTCCCAGGTCAACGAATTTTCACGCGCCAATCAACACCCCTTGTTGTGCGATAT
>Ga0180435_10004028_pt1 | contig 14556 bp, 10 predicted proteins | sample SS_ome_3_FD_132467 | JGI IMG/M metagenome (GOLD analysis project Ga0180435, IMG submission 132467) | Hypersaline lake sediment archaeal communities from the Salton Sea, California, USA - SS_3_S_1 metaG | ecosystem: Environmental > Aquatic > Non-marine Saline and Alkaline > Hypersaline >... | reverse complement strand
AGTCACAATGAATGGCTGCCCGCCTTGTTATTATTCGTGCGATTAATTACCTCAATACCGTCATTCCCGCGTGCCTGCCCCGGTATGGTGTTGGGCCGGGGGCAGGACACGAAGTGAAGCTTTTGCGCTATCCAGAAAAACCCCTGGATGCCGGAACAAGTCCGGCATGACGGGTTTGATTTTATAGGTGCCGATTAATGATATCCAATAGTCATTTTTCAAGGTCCAATTATCGGGTTTGCGTGGTCATTGGAAACTGTCTATTGGATATTGATTATTTGAACGTTCATATGCTGCAGAAGAGCTTGGAATCATGCCATCAAGCACCGCCCCCCCCATCCTGAAAACGGCGTTCAGCCCGCGCATGCTGGTGGCGCTGCTCATGGGTTTTGCGTGCGGCCTCCCCCTGTTGTTGACCATCACCGTGCTCCAGGCCTGGATGAAGGAAGAAGGCATCGACCTGACGGTCATCGGCATCATGGGTCTTGTGGGGCTTCCCTATACGCTGAAATTCCTCTGGGCACCGTTCCTGGATCGTTTTACCCTTCCCTTCCTGGGCCGCAGGAAAGGGTGGCTGTTCCTGACCCAGGTTCTGCTCACATTGGCCATTTCCGCCCTGGGGTTTACCAACCCTTCCCAGGCGCCGTGGATGGTTGCCCTGGTGGCGTTCATGGTCACCTTTTTCAGTGCCAGCCAGGACATCATCGTGGATGCCTACCGCCGGGAAGACCTGACCGATGAAGAACTCGGCCTGGGGTCTTCGCTCTACATCAACGGCTATCGCGTGGGCATGCTGCTGGCCTCCGGAGGAGGACTGATCCTGGCCGACCATATTTCCTACACCATGGTGTACCAGATAATGGCCGCCTGCATGCTTCCGGGCATCCTGGTTACCCTGCTGGCTCCGGAACCGGACACCCCGGCCGGTACACCCCAAACCCTGGCCGAGGCGGTCGTCACCCCGTTGACCGAGTACTTCAGCCGTGACGGCGCAATATTGATTCTGGTCTTTATTCTGTTTTACAAAATCGGCGATACCATGGCGGCGGCCATGACCACCCCCTTTTACCTGGATATCGGCTTCACCAAAACCCAGATCGGCACTGTGGTTAAACTTTTTGGTTTCTGGGCCACCATTGTGGGAGGGATTGCCGGCGGCATCCTTATGCTCCGGGCAGGCATCAGCCTTTGCCTCTGGTTATTCGGAATCCTGCAGGCGCTATCCACGGCAGGCTTTGCCCTGCTGGCGGTTGCCGGCAACAGCGTTGCCGGACTGTCTGCCGTGATTGCCTTTGAAAACCTGAGCAGCGGCATGGGCACAGCCGCCTTTGCCGCCTACATGGCAAGCCTGACAAACAAGAAGTTTACGGCAACCCAGTATGCCCTGCTCAGCAGCCTCATGGGCATACCGCGCGTTCTCGCGGCAACCCCCACCGGCTACATGGCCAAGCATTTCGGCTGGGTGTCCTTCTTCCTGTTCTGCACGGCCATGGCTATTCCAGGCTTGCTGCTGCTGTTCCGGATCGCACCCTGGACCGAGAGCCGGAAGTCGAAAAAACCAATAACCACAAAAACACAAAGCACACAAAGAAATTTATAAAAAGTAAGGAGTAGGTTAAGAGTTAATAGAAAAGAGTTAAGCGTGGGGCAAAACAATCGGCACAGATTTCACGGATTGCACTGATTCAATACGTTTCTTAAATCCATGTAATCCGTGTCAGATGAGCTTATTATGAGAACATCCAGCTCGCCAAAGGCGCGCTATCACTTGTCCGTCTCAGGCGGATCGAATTTTGAACATTTTGCTGACGGCCAGAAACTATCCCGACACCTGAAACCTTTTATGTAGAGTGACAATTTTAGATCAGGATTTGACCCTTGCTAAAAGCATTCCTATTAACTATTTTCTCTTTTCTAATAACTTGACCAGGGGCGGAGGCCAGATCATTAACAATTAGCAATTAATTATTGATTATTAATTATTTCCAAACCCTATTCCACTTGCCCCACTATAGGTACATCTGGTAATCATTAGGCGATGCGATTTTTAATCTATTTCTAAACCGGCAATTAAATAGGCAAAAAAATATCATAGAACTCAGAAATAACAACATTTCACAGATTTTACATTCGTGTATTAATTGCCGGTTTATTAGCGACGCAGTCGCGTTTCATAAAAGCGTGGCACACGATTTTATTCTTTGTGGTTTAAAATTATGACTGACGACAAATTAAAATCCCTCATACGCAAGCGCGCCCTGGACCTCCAGGAACAGCGGCGATCCCTTTTGGGCCTTCCGGTCAAACAGATCGTGGAAAAGATACTGGCAGCTGAAAAGCCTGTGGAACTGGTGCATTCCTTTCCAGAGGAAGATCTCTACCTGCTGGTCAACGAAATCGGCCATGAGGATGCATTGCCCATCATCTCCCTGGCCTCTGCCAAGCAGTGGGAGTATATCATGGACATGGACCTCTGGGATGGGGACACCGTGGATCCTTTGGCAGCCACCAAGTGGTTCAGCCTGTTGATGGCAGCGGACCCGGACCGTTTCTCGCGCTGGTGTGCCGATGACAAACAAGCCTTTACCGAGCTCTTTCTATACCGCAATATCGACATAGGCATCCGGGAGGATGATGAGGATGCGACCGACTTCGGCCCGGAATTCTCCACCATCGACGACACCTTTTATTTCCGGGTCAAGGAACTGACCATGGAAACCGATTCTGAAAACGGGCCCGAGGCCCGCGAAGCGATCGAGCATTTCAAGCAGCAGCGCCAAAAGCTGTTTCCAGCGCTGCTGAACAAGATCTCCACTAATGACTATCAGTTTTACCGGAATCTTTTGCTGGAAACGGCCACCATCATTCCGGCGGAAATAGAAGAGGAGCTTTACCGCCTTCGAAGTGTGAGGCTGGCTGAAAAGGGCTTTTTGCCCCTTGAAGAGGCGGTGGGGGTGTATCAGCCCCTGAAACCACAGGACCTCCCCCAACGACAGTCGAAACACGTGGACACGCCGACATCCGAGGTCCCGCCGCCACCGGTGCCTCTGGCTCCGGACAATCTGCTTGGAGCAGACACGCTCTTTGGCAAATCTCTGACCGCCATCGACCAGGTCGAACTTAAAATGCAGCTGCAGGCCGAGTTTGCCGGACTGTGCAACAGCCTGGTCACTGCTGACCGTAAAGCCATCAGCAACCGCCAGGGATTGGAGGAGATCGTTAATAAAGCCTGTGGATTCATCAGCATCGGCCTTGAAAATCTGCCTGACGACCACCGGCAGCTGATCCGCACCTTTCCGTTGGCGGATATTTTCCGGGTGGGATACGGTAAGGCCCTGGCTTTGAAATGGAAGGCAGAAAGATGGCAAGCGGAAAGCTGGTATGCGCGCGCCGGTCTCCGTTTGAGTTTCTGGGGGGAAACCTTCATGGGCGTCATCGGCGGCTTGCTGATTGAAAAACCGTTATTTTTCGACAACTATGCCACCGGAACCATATACCGTGAATTCCAAACAGCCGAAGACATCCGCAATACAGACCATCTGCTGGAGCGAATCATATCCCTGGACAGACTTTTCGACCGACTATGTGTAGAAGAGTCCCAGGAGCAAACGCATCCACCCCTGACCTATCAGAACCTTTTGCTAACCATGTGGGCGGCCCATTGCAAAGGGCTTTCCAAAACCACACCAATTGGCGCTGCCATCCCTTTGAAGGTGTTCAGGGCCTTTTATACAAGCTTATGGAGCAAACAGAATCCGCTAACAGTAAAGGCAGAGGTTAAAACGTCCTTTGCCCAATGGGTCGCTGCCGCAAGCAAACTGACATTGGATGAAGTGTCCTCGCATTACGGGGAAACCTTTACGGATCTTTTCAAAGAAATCGAAACAGAGTTTGCAAAGGTCGCTGTCGATGACCTCGATCCCCGCTTCATTCAATTGTTCCGGTTAAAAGCATAAACAGGAAGGATGGGGACGGCAGGCCAGTAAGCAGTAAGAATGGGTCAGTAAATTCGAGGCCAGGGGTCGGAGGCAGGAACCATAGAACCCCGGAGGCCGGCAGCAATCAGTTAGAAGTTAAGAACAGGAGCTTGAACCGCAAAGATCGCAAAGGTCGCGAAGATTTTCTTTGCGTACTTGGCGCCTTGAGCAAAGCGGGCGGTTAGATTAGGAAACAGAGGACTTAACCTGAAACCTGAAACCAGGAAATAGTGACAACTTCTGGTCAGGACATAACCGGGAATCGGCAGTCAGACGATTAAAAAAACAATCACGAAAGCACGAAATGTTTAGAGCAAATTTTCGTAGTTTCGTCCTTTCGTGATTTGTGATGAAAATAGAGAGCAGTTAAATGGGGGAGGCAGTCTGTTTGAAACGAATACTCCATTACTCCAGCAATCCAGAGTATTTGTTAGTGGACCATCAGGTATTACCTTTAGGATGAAATGGATGGGTAGAAAAAAATTGTATCTCCCTTAATGAAACAGGGGACGCTATCGTGACAGATGAATTACAGCCAGCATTGCAAAAAGTAAAGAAGCTCACAGCGCAGACGCTCGATGAAAACCGGCCTGAAGCCACTGCCAAAAGGCACAAACACGGTTACCGGACTGCCAGGGAGAACCTGGAGGATCTTGTGGATGCGGGTTCCTTTGTCGAGTATGGCCAGTTGGCTGTGGCTGCCCAGCGAAATCGTCAATCCAGCGAAGAACTGCAGGTCAATACGGCAGCCGACGGTGTCATCACGGGCACAGCCACTATCAATCAACAGCTTTTCGGCAAAGAGAGAAGTCAGGCAGCCATCGTCATATATGACTATTCGGTTCTGGCCGGCACCCAGGGATTTTTTCACCACCAGAAGCTGGACCGCATGTTTCAAACCGCCGAAGACCAGAATCTGCCGGTCATCATGTACACCGAGGGCGGGGGGGGCCGCCCCGGGGATGTGGACGTCACCCCGACCACGGTGATTGCCGGCCTCCACGTACCCAGCTTCTACACATGGGCCAAACTCAGCGGCCATGTGCCGCGCATTGCCATCAACAACGGTTTCTGTTTCGCAGGCAATGCCGCCCTGTTCGGCTGTGCTGATATCACCATTGCCACCCGCACCTCCTGGATCGGCATGGCCGGCCCGGCCATGATCGAAGGCGGAGGCTTGGGCAAGTGTAAACCAACCGAAATCGGCCCTATCGATGTCCAGTCAAAAAACGGTGTGGTTGATATAGTGGCCGAAGATGAGGCCGAAGCCACGGCTATTGCTAAAAATCTGCTGGCTTACTTTCAAGGGCCTGTGGACAGCTGGTCCTGCAGTGATCAGACCCAATTAAGGGATGTGGTCCCGGCCAACCGCCGCAGAACCTATAAGATGCACAAAGCCATCCAAGTATTGGCTGATGACGATTCCTTTATCGAGCTGCGGAGTGACTACGGTGTGGGTGTCATCACCGGCTTTATTCGCCTGGAGGGTAAACCCATTGGCTTGATTGCCAACAACTGCATGCACCTGGCCGGGGCTGTGGATGCGGACGCTGCTGAAAAGGCAGCCCGCTTCCTGCAATTGTGCGATGCGTTTGACCTGCCCATTCTGTCGCTTACCGACACCCCCGGGTTCATGGTTGGGCCTGACAGCGAAACCGAGGCAGCGGTGCGCCGCATGTCCAGCCTCTTTGTCTCCTTTGCCAGCGTGAGCGTACCGGTTGTGGCCATCATCCTGCGCAAGGGCTACGGCCTTGGAGCCATGGCCATGACCGGCGGCAGTTTTCAAACACCGGTCTTTATTGCTGCCTGGCCCACCGGCGAATTTGGCGGTATGGGATTGGAGGGAGCTGTAAAACTGGGCTTTAAAAAGGAATTGGAAGCCGAGAAGGACGAGGCTGCCAGAAAAGCCCTTTTCGATAAATTGGTTGCCATGATGTATGAAATCGGCAAAGCGACCGAGGCTGCCGCGCATCTGGAAATCGATGCAGTCATCGACCCGGCCGACACTCGGGAAGTTGTTCTAAAAGCGATCAACTCGGCCGGCAATCGGAAAAAGGGTAAGGCCCAAAAGCGGAATTTCGTGGACACGTGGTAGCAAAATGACCATTCAAGCATGGCTTATATATCTGACGCTGGTCACGGCTGCCACAGCTACACCGGGACCGGCAGTGCTGTTCATCATGACCAACTCAACGTTACATGGATGGCGAAAAGCAGCCTTTGCCGCACTAGGCAATATTATCGGCCTTTTTTGTCTTGGCCTCCTGGCGGTTACAGGATTGGGAACCGTCATCAAAACGTCAGAGATCGTATTTAACATGATTAAGTATGCCGGTGCAGCGTATCTGACCTATTTAGGGCTAAAAATGATGTTTCAGAAAAATTTAAACTTTGATGCTACCAACAGCCGATTGGTTTCGAAAGGTGTCTCTGCCAATAAAATATTCTTCCAGGCCTTTGGCGTTGCCATGAGCAACCCCAAGGCCATCGTATTTCTGACTGCCCTGTTTCCCCAGTTTGTAAATATTGACCAGGCACTACTTCCTCAATTCTCAATGCTTATCGGCGTATTGATGAGTTTCTCATTCTCCTTTTTGATGCTTTATGCCGTGTTGGCCCACTCAGCCAGAACCTGGCTAAACCAACCGAATAGGGTGAATGTCGTTAATCGAACAAGTGGATCCATTTTTATTGGCTTTGGTATCCTGCTGGCTGCATCGTCTAATAAATAAAGGTTTAACATCCTTTTCAGTTTTTTATTACCTAAATTGAGCGATTGTCGAGGTTGCCGCATATGCAAGAAAGATGCTTTTCCGTTATAGTGGGCTATACGGGATGGCATCTGACGCCGTAGATGCGGTAAGATCGGCAATCCCAACGGGTTTCAAATTTTAAGAATTCAAAAGGATCCAATCTATTGAAAGTAAATACATTTAATAACTGCCACAATAACGATGACTCCAACTTATTCCCAGGTATCTCAACATAGTGAAAACCTATCTGCTATCAACAGTTGCCTCCGATCATTTTCTAATGGGTCATTGATGATATCATTTATTTGCAATAAGATTTGGCAAATTGCGTCCAAGATCCAAGCTGCTATTACTTATTGCTATTATTAAAAATGACAGACGGAAAAAGATTCGGGTCTGTGTGGGGCAGGAACTTGGCTGCGCTGAAGCGGTTCATGAATTCCTGGTTCACGTTCAGCTCGAGGTAGGTGATCCTGTCGCGGATATGGTCGATCTCGTCCAGGTTCGTCGGGCAGGTGAGCAGCTGGGCGGCCCCTTCCAGGGAACTGTTGCCCAGCACATTGAAGGCATCCAGGGAAAGATCGGGCAGCATGCCGATGGAAATGGCCGAGGCTGGATCGATAAACGACCCAAACGTCCCGGCCACGAAGAAGGTCGAAAGTTCGCCGGGCAGCATGCCCACGGAAGCGGTGATGGTTTCCAGGATAGTGTACATGGCGGCCTTGGAACGGATCAGGCTGTCGATGTCTGCCTGGCTGACAAAGAGATCCTGCCCGGTGGCCGACTGATCTGCCGGGACAATCACCAGGTTGGGAATGCCGTCTGTATTTATCAGCCTGGCCCCGCACGCTTTGGGATTGAACTTGCCGCGAATGTCCAGCATCCCGGACAAAAACAACTGGGCAGCAAGATCGATCAACCCGGAACCGCAGATACCCTTGGGTTTGGCATCCCCCATGGTGTGTAAATCAAAGACATCTTCCCGGGGATGGATCACCACCTTGTCGATCACCCCCGGACCGGCCATCATCCCCATGCGGGTCACACCGCCCTCCAAGGCAGGACCGGCAGCCCCGGCGCAGGCAATCAGCCAGTTTTTGTTTCCCAGGACAACTTCGGCATTGGTGCCCACATCCACCAGGATGGCTGTCTCCTCACGGGTGTGCATGCCCGAGTACAAAATGCCGGCCATGAGGTCCCCGCCAAAGTAGCTGCCGATATTGGGATGGAGGTAAATGCGGCCGCAGGGATTGATGGCCATTCCCAGATCCGATGCCCGCAGCATGCCCGGACGGTTGGTCACCGGAATATAAGGCTCCCTGATAATCCACCTGGAGTCCAACCCCATAAACAAATGAGTCATGGTCGTGTTGCCGGCCAGGGAAACCAGGTATATGCTTTCCGGATCCGCTCCGCAGGACCGGCTGAGGCTTGCGATGTTCTGGTTCAGTCCGTCAATGATCAGGCGGTGGAGTTTTTCCAACCCCCCGGCCGCTTCTGAAAAGTGAACCCGCGCCAATATGTCCGGACCAATGGCTATTTGGGGATTGTCAAAAGCATGCTCCCCCAAAACCGCCCCTGAAACAAGACTCACGAGCCGGACAACTACCCGGGAGGTTCCCAGATCCACGGCCAATCCGAGCGGTTGCTCCGGCTGGTCCCACTCAAAGAGGCCCACCACCTTCCATCCCCCCCGATCCTTAAGCACTACACATCCTGCGCAATAATTCCATTGCCTGAGCAGGAAGGGCAGCTTTTTCAACAGCCTTAGGTCTATGGTCACTTTGTCTGTTCCGAGCCCCTTTTTCAAGCCTTGAACCAAGCGGTCTGCATCGGCTGTGTTGTCAGACAGCACCGGCGGCGTCAGGGCAACGCGCTTGACCCAGCCATCTGCAATGATATGCTTATTTTGATGAGTAATCATCTTTTGACTTTCTTCTGTATCCCAAGATGTTCCCAAATCAACCATATACCATATTATAAGGAAGAACTTTTATCACGAAAGCACGAAAGTTTGAAATCACGAAATATACCTTATCTCGTTCGTGTATTCGTGATGTATGTTGTTTTAGCTCTAAAAGCAAAACCCGAATATTTCTATTCGGGTTTAATTATCTATTTTGCATGTACTGCAACTCTTGCAGCAGCTAAGGTAATTACAGTTCAAAGGTCATATCACTGCCCACGGCGATACACGCCAACGCATGCCGCTCCTTGGCAATGCGTTCGCGACACAGGTCAACGATGTGGTCCATGTCATCGTCCGTACGATCCTGGTTCAAGTGGAACAGACCCAATTTTTTCACCTTGGCGCTGATGGCCAGATCCAGTACGTCCGCGTAGCATGAATGTCCCCATTCGATGTATTGTTCGTATTCCTCGGGTGTGTATTCGGCATCGTGAATCAGGAAATCTGCATCGGCGCAAAACTCGGCGTAGACCTCCTTGGTGAGGCCCTTGGGGTGAACAAATCCCAGTTCGTTGTCGGTCAGGAAGACAAATGTTTTACCATCCTCGATAAACTTGTATCCCCGGCCGCCGTTGGGATGGCTCAAGTGAATGGGAACCACCTTAACGGATCCGATTTCAAATGGCTCCGGGCACCCCTCTTCATAAATGAATTCCGCACTCAGGTCGGAGTATTTTACAGGGAAATTGGGTGGTGTCAGGATGCGGGTGATCATCCGTTCTGCATAGGATCCGGAATAGGGGCAGCGGAAGGATTTAATTTTAGTCCCATTTTCGTAGAGCGGTTTGAAAAAAGGCAGGCCCATGAGGTGGTCCCAATGGGCGTGGGTAAAGAGGAAATTGAATGAGTTGCGAGTCTCGTCCATCAACTTGTTGCCCAACCGTCTGAGTCCGGTTCCTGCGTCGACAATGATAATGTCATCGCTTTGGGTCCGAATCTCGAGGCAGGTGGTATCACCGCCGTATTTGTTGTACTCCTTGCCTGATACAGGTATCGATCCCCTGGAACCCCAGCACGTGATTACCATTCGTTCCCTTTCGGTCTTCGCGAACCCAAACACTTACCTGAATTGAGCTTTACTTTGTCATGCTGCGTATCCGAGATAGGTCTGCCATACCCCGTTTGCTCCCCATTTATTAATTATCTCAACAGGATAGCTGTCCAGCACTTGTTCGATTTCAGTTGCCTGGCTACGCAGGAGTCCGGACAGAATAAAAAATCCACCGCCTAGGAACCCCCGGCATTGGATAAGGCGTTTCATGACATCGTAATGGATGTTAGATATCACAAGATCACGCGGAAAGTCCATAAAATTTTCAGCATCCCCTTGAACAACCAGCACCTGCTGCTCTACCTTATTCAAAATCACGTTGCGCCGCGTAGTTCGAGTTGCCAGACGGTTCAAATCCAGCGCCAGCACCCTTTGGCTGCCAAGACGGGCAGCGGCAATGGCCAAGAGCCCCGTACCGGTTCCAATATCCAGGACAACTTCCGGAACGTTCATCCGGTTCACCAGATCGAGGGCCTCAAGGCAGGCATGGGTTGTGGGATGAGTACCGGTGCCGAAGACAACGCCCGGATCCAGGAGAACCTGAAAATTTTCAGGCAAACCGGGGCTACCGGGTTTCAGGAGCTGTTTCTGCTTTGATGTTTCGTCAAGCCAGGGCGGCACAACACCGATGCGCCCTGCGCAAAACGGTGTAATGGGCCCGCCGTGCCAGTCATCATAGGACATCTGATAACGATCAAGAAGGTTCAGGTGCGGTTCGTCGGCAAGCAGTTTTTCCACGGTTTTATTTTCAGGCTGGGAGAAAAACAAGAATGCATGTCCGCCTTCTTCCCAGTTACCGATGAAGTGCCGCCCGAAATAGTCGTCCCGGGCCCGAACCCGTCCCTCGAGATAATAGATGTGCAACTCACCGTAGGGATTTTGGTAGGATTGGGTGGCTTGCATATAGCTGGTGTCGAATGTCAGTCCAACAAGTTATTATTAATGTAGCAACTAAACGTGCCAATGATTGTCATTCCTGCGAAGGCAGGAATCCAGAATAATTACTGGATGCCGGATCAAGTCCGGCATGACGTGGTTGGTATTTTTTATTGGCAGAGTAATAATCATCATGTCTAATAAATTTTTTGTTCATATTTGAATGCATGAGAGTGTCCATCGAGCTTTCTAATTTAATACTCGTTGTGGGCTACACATTAAGAAAATTTATTAGGATTGGTGCTTGGGCAACTGGTCCAGATACCAGTCCATGGGATCCAGTAGTTGATACCCCATGTCCTTGAGTTTTTGTTTAACACGGCGCACGTTCTGGGTCAGCAGATAGGGAAAAACCGCCCGTTTGTCCTCTTCCCAGTAACGGGCCACCAGGATGCTGCCAAAGGAAATGTTTTCCGCTGTAATGGCATCCACAATTTTTTTCAACTGACCGACCTCCTCGGTCACCAGGATGCACAAGAGGGTACCGGGCTCGCCGATCCCCAGCACATTAGTAAATGCCCGCAGGAGGTCGCGAACCGAAATGATGCCTTTTAGCTTACGGTTTTCATCCACCACCGGGAAAGCTCCCACGCGCTTTTCCTGAATCTGCAGTAGCGCGTCCTGAATGGTGTCGGCTGGTGAAATGGCCATCGGGTCCTTGGTCATGACATCCCGGATCTTGAGCGTTTCCGCCTTCTCACGCCCGGCCCCGCTGTCAGGGTCCTTGAAAAGGCTGTAGGGCAGTGCACTCCTGATATCGCGGTCGGTGACAACCCCCACCAGGGTATTGTCCGCATCAATTACCGGCAGGTGACGGATAGTATGTCGCGCCATCTTTTCCTGGGCTTCGAAAATGCTGTCATCACCGGTAACGGTTATCACTTCACTTGTCATTGACCTGCTGACAAACATGGCATCCTCCAATTCATATGTATAGTAATGTTTCCTGAATTTTGAATGATATTTGATGAACTATTTTATCGTTCATTGAACGGCCTTATGCGTTGAGCAACGCATTTACATGGTTGGCGGCCAGTTCTGGGAGCCGTTTGAGGCTGTAGCCGCCTTCGAGCACTGATATCAGCCTACCGCCGGCGTGTTCTTTGGCCAGGTGCAAGGCAGTTTCAATCAGCCATGTAAACGCTTGGGTGGACAGTTTTACGTCCGACATGTCATCGTCGACATGCGCATCAAAACCGGCAGATACCAGGATGAACTCAGGCCTGAATCTTTCAAAAGCCGGCAGAAGATCCCTTTTTATGTAGTGTGCGTATTCCTCGTCACCATGTCCCGGAAGAACCGGGGTGTTCTTGGTAAACCCCTTCCCCTCGGCACTGCCCTGCTCGAACTCCCTGCCGGTTCCCGGGTAGGCAAAGGAGGGGTGCTGGTGAATGGAATAGTAGAATACCGACGGATCTTTTTCAAAGATATGCTGGGTTCCGTTGCCGTGGTGAACATCAAAATCGATAATTCCCACTTTGCCAATATCCCACTGCTGCATCAGATACCGCGCGGCAACGGCAACATTGTTGAAGTAACAGAATCCCATGGCTTCCCCGGTTTCAGCGTGGTGCCCGGGCGGCCTGACAGCACAAAAGGCATTGTCGATCTCACCCTGCATGAGCATCTCCGACGCTTTGATGACACCGCCCGAAGCCAACAGCGCCGTTTCGAACGTATCCGAACACATGGAACAGTCAGGCGTGTCCATGGTTTTCCGTCCTGCATAGCACACCTCTTCGAAACGGCGAATGTATTCGACGTCGTGCACGGTTTCAATCCAGCGCAGGTCCGCCCGTTCGCCCTGGATCTGCACAAGGTTCGGCAAAAGCCCGGCTTCCTCTATGCCTTGGTAGATAGCCTCGAGCCTCTCGGGGACTTCCGGATGATAGGGGCCTGTGTCATGAAGAAGGTAGCGCGGATCATATAAGAAACCTGTTTTTTTCATCGTTCACCCACCCATTCATCAGAAACAGTCAGTCTCACTTCAGGACATTCCTCTCTTCCCAGAAGCCCGGGATACTAACGTCTTGTGCACTGAAATATGTTTCTAATGTGTATGATTTAATTTTTTCATGATCATACGTAAACCAGAACAAATAAGCTATGCAATGTGTTGACGTTTCATTCTTGGTTGTGCGCTGAAAGGGCATGAAAATGTATGCCAGCATTTCAATACAGGATTTGCTTCCACACCCCTTTATCCCAGAATGTTATCAAAGATCTCATACGCCGCCTGTATGGCCGGATTGTCATCCGGCAATTCAATGGTAGGGCGCCCCTCCAGGTCGAACTCATACACGGTTTGATCTTCTGGTATGGTCCCTGCCAGATCCATGCCATCCTTGTCAATGATATCGAGAACAGCCTTCGCCGGTTCCGCTTTGGTCTGATTCATGATGAGAAAGCTTTTCCCCACACCGATGTTCAGATCCTGGCTCAGCTTTTCAATCCTGCCGGCGGCCTGGATCCCCCGTCTGGATGTGTCGGACACAATCAACAGAATATCCACATTGCTGGTGGTCAGGCGGCTGATGTGCTCCATGCCGGCTTCGTTGTCCATAACCACATAGGGGTAATTGCCGGTCAACCGTTCCAGGAAACCGGTCAACAGCGTATTGGCTGCACAGTAGCACCCGGAACCCTCGGGCTGCCCCATGACGACCAGGTCATACCCTTCGTCTTCAACCACGGCCTGTTCCAGCTTCATGGACATGAACACATCCTTGGTCATGCCGCTGGGCACGACACCCTTTTTCATTTCCTCGCGGGCATTGCCGAGGGTGTCCGCCACCTCGAGCCCCAGCACCTCGTTCAGATTCGCATTGCTGTCGGCGTCCACAGCCAGGACAGGCACCTTGCCCTTATTCACCAGGTATTTGATCAACATACCGGCAACCGTTGTTTTTCCGGTACCGCCTTTGCCGGCCAGTGCTATCGAAAATGCCATATGGATTACATCCTTTCAAATATGCAATGTTAATGCCCTTCATCAGGTTCCGCGCCATTTGCTATGGGTCGGTTCAACATGCTGCGATTAAGGACAAGATCATTGAATCTATGGCAGTAACCGTGTTCAGTCAAGTCTCTTTTACCTGAGCCGAAAAATGCAATCCCCTTGCATTGCCCTTGACCTTATGTTAATTTTTTAATTTTTCTAAAGAGACCTAGGCTTTTGAGTTGGCGAACAAGACTAGGATGTTTATGAAAACTTACAATGTTATTGTTTACACGCTTAAACTTTGAAACGTTCCCGTTAGGGATATTTAATCAACAATATCAGGGGGTATGCACATGGAATTTGAGTTAAACAGGACACAAAAAGAGATCCAGAAAGCTGTCAGGGATTTTACCAAAGGAGAATTCGACAAGGAACTGGCTCTGGAATTGGACAGAAAGCACGAATTCCCCAAAAAAATATGGCAGAAGGCCGGTGACCTGGGATTGATCGGAGTCCATTATCCTGAAGAATATTCAGGCCAGGGGCTGGGCAGCCTGGAGGATATCATCGTCATCGAAGAACTGTGCCGTGGCGATTCCACCATCGGCAGCGCGGTGGCTTTGTCCAGTTTTGCATCGGAGCTGGTTCTGCACTACGGCAGCGAAGAACTCAAGCAAAAATACCTTCCCCTGGTGGCTGAAGGGAAAATGCTCTCCGGAGGGGCCTTTACGGAACCAGACCACGGATCCGACATAACCGCCATGGACACGACGGCCGTCAAGGACGGAGACGAGTGGGTGGTCAACGGCGTTAAAACGTTTATCACCAACGGCGGTCTGGCAGGCTTCTATTCTGTCCTGTGCCAGACAGATCCCGACGCTTCCCCATCCTACAGGGGTCTGAGCGTCATTTTTGTCGAAGCCGACCGT
>Ga0180435_10004027_pt1 | contig 14558 bp, 9 predicted proteins | sample SS_ome_3_FD_132467 | JGI IMG/M metagenome (GOLD analysis project Ga0180435, IMG submission 132467) | Hypersaline lake sediment archaeal communities from the Salton Sea, California, USA - SS_3_S_1 metaG | ecosystem: Environmental > Aquatic > Non-marine Saline and Alkaline > Hypersaline > Sediment... | reverse complement strand
AGGGTGGATTACAGGGATGTCACTTTTCTTTATGAGTTACATCCCCGTAATCCACCCCCTTAAATAAAAATACAGCCGAGCAAAGCGCGTTCACAAACGTATTGAGCGAACTTATACACGCAGTGCTCGGCCCTCTTGTTATTTAAGAGGGTGGATTACAGGGATGTAACTCATAAAGAAAAGTGACTCGCCGTCAGGGCGAAACCTGTGATAAAAATCCACGTACCTAAGTAGTGTTAGCAAAAGAAATTATCGAGCCGATAAAACGAGGCCGGAATCAGTATTGACTCAGCCCCCAAAAAATCGCACCTATTAAGAAAGAAAATTAACCAACCGCCCGAATGTGCGGTCCCTTCGACTTCGATGGATTCAGCAAAGAGTCGATCATGGCTTCCGGTAATTCGACATTGCCATCCGGGCTATAGGGAATATGAAAAACCGGGCAGTCCAGACGTTCACGCAGGTCGGCCGTGTTGTCCATGTAGTCACTGTGCGATTCTTCTAACTGGTTCAGTACCACGCCTGCCAGCGGCAGACCGCGCATCTGTATCGCTTCGACATTGAGCAGTACCTGGCTGAGGACACCGAGTCTGTCGTCAGCAACAAGAAGTACCGGTAACTGAAGTGCAACGGCGAGATCTGCATTCAGGCCATTCTTTGCCAGCGGTGAATAGAAGCCACCGGCGCCTTCGATCAGCATGAAACCATCTTCGTTGCCCTCAAGACAGATATTGACCAGCTGTTCTGTGGTGAGGGCCATGTTGGCAAGGTGTGCGGCACGTACCGGAGATATCGGTGGTTCGAAACGGTAGGGGCATACTTCTGATAGCGCGCCCTTGTAGTTTGCTGCCTGCTTCAGTGCGCTGGCATCCTGGGGGATGAGTTCATCGTTCTGTTTGATACAGCCTGATTCAATCGGCTTTCTCGGGATGACGATGATGTTTCTGGCGGTTAACGCTTTGGCGATGGCAACAGCGATAAATGTTTTACCAACATCTGTGTTGGTCCCTGTGATAAGAATACCTTGCATGGGGTATGTCCTCTTTGTTGCTCCAGCTTAAGACGTCAGGTCTATGACTCGAGGAGCAATTTCTTTGCATATTCATATTTTTCGGCTGTCTTTGTCACGATTTCATCGGGCAGTTCAGGTCCAGGAGCAGTCTTTTTCCAGTCCAGTGTTTCCAGGTAGTCCCTTACGAACTGTTTATCAAAACTGACCGGGCTGCTGCCAGGCTGGTACTCATCTTCTGGCCAGAAGCGTGAGGAGTCAGGGGTTAGTACCTCGTCGATCAGTGTCAGCTGACCATCGCTGTCGAGTCCGAATTCGAACTTGGTGTCAGCGATGATGATGCCGCGTTGACGTGCGTAATCAGCGGCTTCGGTATAGAGCTGCAGGCTGACGTCTCGTACCTGCTGAGCGAGGTCCTCACCCAATAAATCCTTTGATTGAGTATAGTCGATGTTCTCGTCATGTGCGCCAACGGCGGCTTTAGTCGACGGGGTGAATATCGCTTCTGGTAATTTGTCAGCCAGTTTCAGGCCTGCCGGCAGTTCGATGCCGCAGACTGCCCCTGTTGCCTGGTAGTCTTTCCAGCCCGAGCCGATGATATAGCCGCGGACGATGGCCTCTATCGGCAGTGCTTTCAGTTTCTTTACCACCATCGCATGAGCGGCGACCTGTTCACGTTCGTCTTCGTCCGGCAGCACATCTTCCAGGCTCAGATCACATAGCTGGTTGGGGATGATGTGGGAGAGTTTGTTCATCCAGAACTGGGTGACCTGGTTCAGGATGATGCCCTTGCCCGGGATTGGCGTCGGCATGATGACGTCGAAGGCAGAAATCCTGTCGGTGGTGACGATGAGCATGTGGCCTTCGTCGATGTCGTAGATGTCGCGTACTTTACCGCTGTGAAGCAGTGGCAGGCTCTTGATATGGCTGGTATGTAATGTGACGGGCATAATCGTGTAACTTCGGGTGTCTTTTGGTTAAACTGCTGGGCAGGTATTCGAGCACGTTTTTTTGTTAAATATCGCGCAAAGGATACATTTTACGCCAATGGTCAAAAATATGGGAACGAATAAAGTTGTTAATGTAATCCGTCATCTCGCTTTTGAGGATCTGGGAAGTTTTTCATCCGTACTGGAAGCTGGCGGTTATCAGGTTAATTATCACGAAGCTGGAGTCGATGATATCGCCTTGCTGGACCCTTTGTCGGATGATCTGTTGGTCGTGCTTGGCGGACCAATCAGTGTCAATGATACCGATATGTTCGGTTTTATTGCTGACGAGATAGCATTGCTCAGGCAGCGTGTGACTGCTGATAAACCTACGCTGGGTATCTGCCTGGGAGCGCAGCTCATCGTACGTGCGTTGGACGCTGATGTGTTTCCCGGTCCGACCAGGGAGATTGGCTGGCACGATCTTGTGCTGACAGAGGCTGGTGAGCAGTCGGCGTTACGCTATCTCGACGGCAGGCATTGCTCCATGCTGCACTGGCATGGAGAGACCTTCGATCTTCCTGAAGGCGCGGTGTTGCTTGCATCGACGCAGAACTATCATCACCAGGCTTTTTCCTACGGTAACAAGGTGCTGGCACTCCAGTTTCATCCGGAGATTACGCAGCATGGAATGGAGCGTTGGTTCATCGGTCATATCGGTGAGATCATGCAGACAGAAGGTGTCGATGTAAATCAGTTGCGTGATGATACACAGGTCAGGGCGAATCAGCTGGAGGTGCAGGGAGAACTGTTCTTCAATAGCTGGTTGAACGAGGTGGTATAGCGAGTATGCGTTGGCAGTGCCTGACAGCCTTGCCTGTTGAGTTAGCTGCTCTTATGCTGATTTGATGAGTTTTTCATGCTGAACTCATCCAGCGAAACCGGCATGGCGATGTGATATCCCTGTACAAAATCGATGCCGATCAGTTTTAACTGTTTCAGAATCTGTTCATTTTCGACGAATTCTGCGATGGTCTTCTTGCCCATGACCTGAGCGATCTCATTGATCGATCTGACCATTGCCATATCGATCGGGTCGGTGTTTATATCACGTACGAACTGACCATCGATCTTGATGAAGTCGACTGGCATGTTCTTCAGGTAGGCGAAAGACGAATGCCCGGTACCGAAATCATCCAGCGAGAATTTACAGTTAAGATCATTGCTGAAAGAATGGAAGAATCGTAAAGCGACTTCGAGGTTCGATATCGCCGATGTTTCGGTGATCTCGAAACAGATCTTTTGTGACGGGATATCGTGCTCTTTGAACTGCTGCAGAAGGAACTCTGAAAACATGTCATCGCTCAGCGTGTTACCTGACAGATTGATGGAACATAATTCAAGGTGCTCCAGTGTTTGCGCATGGTTGCTGAGCCAGGCGAATGCGGTTCGTATTACCCAGCGATCGATATCCGGCGCCAGGTTATAGCGCTCGGCAGCTGGCAGGAACTGGTTTGGCGAGATGATGCTGTCGTCGTCATCGAGCATGCGTATAAGTATTTCGATGTGCAGACTGTTGGCATCAGCTTCTTTGTTGCTGGCTATCTTCTGTGCCATGAGGGTGAAACGGTTATTCGATAAAGCATCCTGCAGGCGCGTCACCCACGCCATCTCACCATGCCTGGAGGCGATCTCTTCATCGCCGTGCTGATAGATATGTATCTTGTTGCGCCCCGCTTCCTTGGCGATATAGCAGGCTGCATCGGCATCACTCATCACTACAGTTATACTGGATGTATTCTCATTGATCGGTACCACGCCGATGCTCACGCCGACGCCGAGTTCTTTGTTGTCCCATATGAACTTAAAGGCATTGATCTTCTGCCTGATCTGTTCGGCGACATTTGAAGCCTGGTTGAGTGCGCAGTTCTCAAGTAATACGCCAAACTCATCACCGCCGATACGGGCGAGGGTGTCACCCTGTCTGATCAAGGGATTGATCACCGATACCAGTTCTTTCAACAGGTGGTCACCGGCAAGATGTCCGCAGGTATCGTTTATCACTTTGAACTGGTCGAGGTCGAGGAAGAATAATGCGTGTTCTATCTGTTCTTGCTGCGAACTGTTTATCGCGTCATTGATTCGCTGTTCGAATTCGCGTCGGTTGACCAGTCCGGTGAGGGCATCATGGCTGGCCTGGAATGAGAGTTTCTCCGAGAGCTTTTTCTGTTCGGTGATGTCTTCACATACGAACAGGATGTTATTCTTCTGATCTTCGTTGACGATGCATCTTGCTGTGCTGCGGGTCCAGATCGTCCTGCTGTTAGCATCGGTGATTCTTATCTCTTTACGGTGTACCTCCTCAAGTCCCTTTTTACAGTCATCGACGAATGTCCTGGTCTTATCGATATCGTCTTTGAATACCAGGTCATAGAATTTTGTGTTGAGGGCGCCATCAACTGATTTACCCAGGTGCATGGCGCCATATTCGTTGATCGAGATGATGGTACCGTTCTCGTCGAGGGTGAACAGCATCATCGGGTTCTTGTCGTACAGTGCCAGGTAGTTGTTCTTGACGTGCGTCAACGCCCTGTTCTGGCCTTCTATGGTGTCGAGCATGTTGTTAAATGCTTTCACAAGCTTACCGGTTTCGTCGTTGCTGTTCTGCCTGGCGCGGATCGAGGTATTGGTGTTGGAGGAGATTCTCGTGGCGGTATCACTGAGTTCGAGTATGGGTTCTGATATGAGTCGCTGCAGCCTTCTGATCAGGAAATAGGCAACGCTGATGCCGAGCGTGATGACGACGAAGATAATTATCGCATCGAATAATACTTTTCGATTGATGATGCTGTAATCTGAGTAGATGCTGATCTCGCCAAGATTTTCGTCTTCGAAAAGGATGGGTTGATGGATGAAGATATTGTTCAGCTCATCGTAGTGGAACCGGTCGGAGTCGGCTATAAACTGAAGTGTTGTGGTTTTGCATGTCTTGAGTTGATTTGTCTTTTGCAGATACTCGCCGACGAGTTTTTTCGTTGTGGCGCCGGAAGGATCGCTATGTGTATCGATAGAGTAAATGCATGCTAGCAGTATGCCGGGTTCGAATTTTAACGATTGCAGGTTCTCCTGAACCAGAGGTGCATCATCGAACACCAGTGCCGCACGGCTCTGGTTTCCCAGTACGGTGGCCAGCACGTTTAAGCGATTTACCGTGTTCTCCTTGTGAGAGTTCCAGCTGTAAACGACCATGATCGAGCCAGCAACGACGAGCGAGATCACGCAGGATATCATGGTGATCGCGATGAGCTTTTCTTTAATCGATGTGAAATTAAACAGGCTCATTGGTCTTCTCGGATGAGCTGGCAGACGCTCAGTGTCTCGGCGTGGCTGAGCTGACGGCTCTTGTCCCAGCTGACGAAGCGTAATATGTTGTAGATATATGCGGCTTTTACGGCATATTCTGACACAGTGCTCTTGTTGTCAGCAGTCAGGCGAGTGTTCAGCTTGGTGGTAGTGAGTAGAGCGAAAACCATGGGCAGCATGATGAGCGATCGCATAGCTCGCCAGCATTGCATTGCCAGTTGTCGTGCTGAAATGCTCAAGGTGGGTAGGTTTCCTTTTCCGGTTCTCGTGTATGCTTTGTGTCTGCTAATAGGGAAGCCGATTTCGGCCTGACTTTTCAATTACATGGCTGGGGAAATACATCAGAAAGTATAGTTCAAAGTCGCTCTATATCCAGAACTTGTCCAGCTTAGACACGCTTTCATTACACTGTTATTTTCGCTAAAATGTCGGGCCTTGCCTGTGATTTCTGTGCTCTCTCTGGAAGAGAGAACGGGTGCTTATTCCGAGGGTTGAGGCTGGTCGGTAAAACACATGCGTTTCGCTGTTTCATACGCTAATTACCTGATTTTATTAAACAAAGTGACAGCTTTAGCTGTGCTCGCCAGTGCGAGTTAAATAGTTACGGGTTAAATATGAGCTCTACATTAGAACAACAGACAAAATTTGGATTCCCAGAAAAACAGGGGCTGTATGACCCTGCTTTCGAAAAAGACAGCTGTGGTGTCGGTTTTGTAGCCCATATTAAAGGTAAGCCCAGTCACCAGATCGTCACCGATGCCGAGATCATGCTGCAGCGTATGGAACACCGCGGCGGTTGTGGTTGTGAGCCGACCACGGGTGACGGCGCTGGTATCCTTACCGGTATGCCACATGACTTCTGTGTCAAGGTAGCGAAGCAGGATCTGGGTGTCGACCTGCCGGCGGCTGGCCGATTTGCTGCGGGTAACGTTTTCCTGCCAACCGACGAAGCGCAGCGTCAGCACTGCATCAAGGAAGTCGAACGTATAATCGCTGAGCAGGGCCAGAAATGCCTTGGTTGGCGTGAAGTCCCTATCGATACTGAAGGCGCTGACATCGGGCCGACGGCTCGCCTGTCACAGCCATTCATCATGCAGCTCTATATCGAAGCGGTGGGTGTCGAAGGCAAAGATTTCGAGCGCCAGCTGTATGTCATCCGCAAGAAGTCGACCCATCTGCTGCGTTACGATAAATCACTGTCGCAGAGAAAGATCTTCTATATCTGTTCCCTGTCACCTCGCATCATCATCTATAAAGGTATGTTGAATGCGCTGCAGGTGAAGACCTTCTATCTCGATCTACAGGATGAAGATTACGCATCACACATCGCGATGGTGCATTCACGTTTCAGTACCAATACCTTCCCTTCATGGGACAGGGCGCAACCTAACCGTTACATGAGTCACAACGGTGAGATCAATACCCTGCTGGGTAACCGTAACTGGATGACTGCCCGCCAGGGTATGGTGCAGTGCGATGATTATGGTTGTGCGGTAGAAGAGCTGTTCCCGATTGCGGAAAATGACTGCTCGGATTCCGGTAACTTCGACAACGTTCTGGAGTTCCTGCTGATGTCTGGCCGCTCGCTTCAGGAAGCGGTGATGCTGATGGTGCCGGAAGCATGGCAGTCTGACGTCAATATGGATCAGGCGAAAAAAGATTTCTACCGTTTTAACTCGGCGATGATGGAGCCGTGGGACGGGCCGGCTTCGATCGCGTTTACTGACGGTAAATACATCGGTGCTGTACTCGACCGTAACGGTCTGCGTCCGAGCCGTTACTACCTGACGCACGATGACCGCGTGATCATGGCTTCCGAAGTCGGTGTGGTCGATGTGGATCCAGCCGATGTCAAATTCAAAGGTCGCCTGCAGCCGGGCAAGATGTTCCTCATCGACTTCGATAAGGGTGAGCTGATCTCAGATAAAGACCTGAAGAAGGAGTTCTCGACCCAGCGTCCTTATGGTGAATGGCTGGAAAGACAGGAGATCAAACTTTCTGATCTGACTACAGATAAAGAGCCTCACGGTTTCATTCCGGAAACTATCATCCCGCGTATGCAGGCTTTCGGTTACACTGTCGAAACCATGCAGTTCATGCTGCTGCCGCTGGTGCGTGAATTACGCGACCCGGTTGGTTCGATGGGTAATGATGCGGCACTGGCATGTCTGTCAGACAAACCGCGCATGATCTATGATTATTTCAAGCAGCTGTTTGCACAGGTGACCAACCCGGCGATCGATTCGATCCGTGAGGAAGTGGTGATGTCACTCGAGTGCTACATCGGTCCGGAAGGTAACCTGCTGGAGACCACCGAAGAACATGCGCACCGTCTGCGCGTACCACATCCGATCCTGACCAACGAAGAGTTGGCTGCGATCAGACACATGAACCACCGAGGCTGGAAAGCCAGGACCATCGATATCACCTATGACAAGTCTGAGGGTGCAGCTGGTCTGGCTACTAGCCTGGATTCGATCTGTGCGCAGGCAAGTGAGGCCATCGAAGAAGGTTACAGCATCATCGTCTTGTCAGACCGTAATATGTCAGCCGAGCGTGTACCGGTAAGTACATTACTGGCCACGGGTGCAGTGCATCACCACCTGGTCGATAATCAGGAGCGTACAAAGATCGGTATCGTACTGGAGACGGGTGAAGCGCGTGAAGTCCATCACCACTGTCTGTTGATCGGCTACGGTGCGGATGCGATCAACCCGTACCTCGCTTTTGAGGCGCTGTTCCAGTCACAGCGTGATGGTCTGCTCGATGACGAAAAATATGACGATGATGCTATCGTTGCAGCATACCGTAAAGGTGTTGCCAAGGGCATGCTGAAGGTGATGGCGAAGATCGGTATCTCTACGCTGCACTCATATAAAGGTGCACAGATATTCGAGGCGGTCGGTCTCGGTGAGGAAGTCATCGCACGTTGCTTCAAAGGTACCGCCAGTCGAATCAAGGGTGTCGACCTCGAAGTGCTGGCTGAAGAGTCACTGCGTCGTCATGAGAAAGCTTATCCATCTCGTGACCTGGTCCGCCTGCCGGTGTTGGATAACCCGGGTGATTTCCACTGGCGTAGCGGCGGTGAGCTGCACATGTGGAATCCGGGAACCATCTCCAACATACAGCAGGCAGCGCGTACCAACAGCCGCGAACATTATAAACAGTTTGCCAAGGAGTCGGATGATGATTCGACGCGTCGCGCTACATTACGCGGCTTGTTGAATTTCAAAGAAGGCGCCAACGGTGGCCCGATTCCGCTGGAAGAAGTCGAGCCGGCGAAAGAGATCGTCAAACGTTTTGTTACCGGTGCCATGAGTTTTGGCTCTATCTCACCTGAGAGTCATGAGACACTGGCTATTGCGATGAACCGCCTCGGCGGTAAATCAAATACCGGTGAAGGTGGTGAAGATGCCGAGCGTTTCACGCCAATGGAAAATGGCGATTCGAAACGCTCGGCCATCAAGCAGATCGCTTCAGGCCGTTTCGGTGTGACCAACTGGTACTTAACGAATGCAGACGAGCTGCAGATCAAGGTCTCACAGGGTGCAAAACCGGGTGAGGGCGGTGAACTGCCGGGCGGCAAGGTCGATGCCAACATCGCGCGCCTGCGACACTCGACACCGGGGGTTGGCCTCATCAGTCCGCCGCCACACCATGACATCTATTCGATCGAGGACCTGGCGCAGCTGATCCACGACCTGAAGAACTCGAACCCGTCAGCGCGAATCAGTGTGAAACTGGTCGCGGAGATCGGTGTCGGCACCATTGCTTCAGGCGTATCGAAAGCTTTCGCTGATCACATTGTCATCGCAGGTCATGATGGCGGTACCGGTGCGTCGCCGTTAACCTCTGTCAAACATGCGGGTCTGCCATGGGAGCTGGGTGTTGCGGAAACGCACCAGACACTGGTGATGAACGACCTGCGTTCTCGCGTCGTCATCCAGACCGATGGTCAGCTGAAGACCGGCCGTGACATCACCATCGCTGCCTTGCTCGGTGCTGAAGAGTTCGGTTTCTCTACCGCACCGCTGATCACGCTGGGTTGTATCATGATGCGTAAGTGTCACCTGAATACCTGCCCGGTCGGTATTGCGACCCAGGATAAAGAGCTGCGTAAGAAGTTTAAAGGCAAGCCGGAGCACGTCGTCAATTACCTGTTCATGGTTGCTGAAGATATGCGCGAGCACATGGCATCTCTCGGCTTCCGTACCGTGAACGAGATGATCGGTCGTGTCGATGTGCTGGAAGCAGCTAATGCAGTCGATCACTGGAAAGCCAAAGGTATTGATCTGACTGCACTGCTGACGACTGCTAACAAACCGCATGATGCTGTCGAGGTATACCATACCCAGGCTCAGGATCATGGCCTGGCTAAAGCGCTGGACAACCAGATTATCGAGTTATCGAAAGCGACCATCGAGAATGGTGACAAGGTTTCTATCGAACTGCCGGTGGTCAATACCAACCGCGTCGTAGGCACTATGCTGTCGCACGAACTGGCAAAAGCCCGTCAGGGTAAACCACTGCCTGATGATACGCTTCACATCAAACTCAAGGGTTCGGCAGGGCAGAGTCTGGGTGCGTTCCTCTATGAAGGCGTCACCATCGAGCTCGAAGGTGATGCTAATGACTATGCAGGCAAGGGGCTCTCCGGTGGACGCATTATCGTCTATCCACCGACCGTCAGCAGTTTCACTGCAGAGGAAAATATCATCGTCGGTAATACCGTGCTGTACGGCGCGACATCCGGCGAGGCATACTTCCGCGGTATCGCCGCCGAACGTTTCTGCGTACGTAACAGTGGTGCTAGCACCGTCGTCGAAGGCGTCGGTGATCATGGCTGTGAATACATGACTGGCGGACGTGTTGTCGTGCTCGGTGAGACCGGGCGTAACTTTGCTGCGGGTATGAGCGGCGGTGTCGCTTATATCTGGGATCGTAACAAGACCTTCGCTCCGCTGTGTAACATGGGCATGGTCGAACTGGAATCGCTGGTTGAAGATGAAGATATCGATAAAGTGAAGACTCTGATCGAGAATCACCTCAGGTACACCGGTTCTGATGTCGCTAAAGAGGCACTGGAGAACTGGGACGAGACAGTGAAACAGTTTGTTAAGGTCATGCCGACGGATTACAAACGTGTGCTGCTGGAAATGAAGAAACAGCAGGAGCAGGCGGTCGCTTAGTAGCGACGAATAATTATATCTTTCTGTCATTTCGACGTCAGGAGAAATCTTGAGTATTGGAGTTATAAGATATCTCCTGACGTCGAGATGACAGTTTATTAAATATTGTTGAGATTAAAAGATGGGCAAGCCAACCGGTTTTAAAGAGTTTAAACGCGAAACTGAAAAGTACCGCGAGATCAATGTTCGTGTGAAAGACTATGGAGAAATCTTTACCGGCACTCATGATGTCGAGCACCTGATGACTCAGGGTGCTCGCTGTATGGATTGTGGTGTCCCATTCTGTCAGTCCGCTGACGGCTGCCCGGTCAATAACCTGATCCCTGAGTGGAACCACCTGGTATACACGGGTAAGTGGCAGACGGCACTGAACCGACTGCACAAGACGAATAACTTTCCCGAGTTCACCGGTCGCGTGTGCCCTGCGCCTTGTGAAGGTGCCTGTGTTCTGGGGATCACCAACCCGGCAGTTACCATCAAGAACATCGAGAACGCCATCGTCGACAAAGGTTTCGCCGAAGGCTGGATCAAGGCGAAGCCGCCCGAGAATCGTACCGGTAAGACTGTGGCGATCATCGGTTCCGGCCCTGCTGGACTTGCCGCTGCCGCTCAGCTTAACAAGGTCGGCCACAGTGTCACCGTCTACGAACGTGCTGACAGGATCGGTGGCCTGCTAATGTACGGTATCCCGAACATGAAGCTGGGCAAGGATGTCGTCGATCGTCGTGTCGATCTGTTAAGAGAAGAAGGTATCACCTTCATCACGAATGCCGATGTTGGTGGCAAAGGTGAGAATGCAGTCGACGTCAAACAGCTGGAGAAGGATTTTGATGCCCTGTTATTTGCCACCGGTGCAAGCAAGGCGCGTGATCTCGATATCCCGGGTCGTCATCTCAATGGTGTGCACCTGGCGATGGAGTTCCTCACCGCGAACACCAGGAGCCTGCTGGACTCTGACTTGAACGATGGCAACTACATCTCGGCGAAAGACAAGAACGTCGTCGTCATCGGCGGTGGTGATACCGGTACCGACTGCATCGGTACTTCACTGCGTCATGGTTGTAAATCGATGGTTAACTTCGAACTGCTACCGCAGTCTCCTGCCGAGCGTGCCGAAGATAACCCGTGGCCGTTATGGCCACGTATCCACCGTGTGGATTATGGTCACGAAGAATGCAATGAGCGTTTCGGTCGTGATCCGCGTGAGTACGGTATCCTGACGAAAGAGTTCATCGATGATGGCAATGGTAATGTGACCGGCGTCAAGGTGGTCGAGGTGCGCTGGAGCAAACTCGATGACAACTGGAACATGGAAGAGGTCGAAGGTACAGAGAAGGTCTGGAATGCTGAACTGGTCTTGCTGTCGATGGGTTTTGTCGGACCCGAGCATTATGCAAGTGACGAGGTCTATCTCGAATACGATGAACGTTCAAACTACAAGGCGAAGTACGGAAAGTACGCGACCAATATCGATGGTGTCTTCGCTGCAGGCGACTGTCGTCGTGGTCAGTCACTGGTCGTCTGGGGTATCAATGAAGGCCGTGAAGCCGCGCGTGAGATCGATCGCTACCTGATGGGTGACAGCTTATTGCCATAGATCATTGTCATAAGTCATACGATTTGGCAGGTATCATAAAAAACGGCAATGGAGAGATCCATGTGCCGTTTTTTTGTGTTGGATCTGGAAATATCGAGCCGATAATCAGGCGGTCGCTTTAATTACCGTTTTTTTTTGTTCGTACTGGTCGATGAATTCATCGAGTGCTTTCTCTGAACCGTTTTCGAAATCGATGAAAGCCAGGTTAAGCATGTACTCATCCTGTGACAGGCGCTGCACCGACATGATGCGGCAGCGCGAGTAGAGCTTCAGTTTTTCACCACCGACAGGCAGCTCGGTGATCGCTTTGAAGCGGATGTGGCTGATCGAGTGGGTCTGTATGCCTCGAGGCTCGAGTTGATCCGTCACCCAGCTATCGCAGATGACCTGCAGTCCGCTGCTGGAGATGTTTCGAGAGTCGACGCTGAGTATGCTGCCGTCATCCAGAACAAGGTCTACCGACAGCGCTATATCGTAGCGCGGAGACTGTCTTCGTTCAGTTACACCTGGTATATCTAAAATCATGATTCCTAAAGATTTAGTTGTCTTGATACGGTTATTTTAGTACATCGCTATAAAAGTCAATAAATTCGTGTCATTTTATCAACAAATAGCCGTAATATCTGATAAAAAGTCAGAAAATGAGGCGAAAATGTCTGATTCAAACAGAATCTAAATATGCTAATATTTGCCCACTTTATCAAGTGCTCCTGGTTGGGTATCCGGGCTGTATTTCAGCTGACAGGTCGATGTGTGTCATCTTTCAGTGAAACAGGATACTGGTTCATCACCGAGCCAGATCCATTAATGCTAAATTCTTTAATACATTTTTAGGGAGAGATGTAATGCAAGAAGAACTCAACGCGCTCAGCAACATCAATATTGAACAACTGATCGAAACCTATGTGCTGCCATGGGGAATCAACATCGTGATGGCACTCGTCATCTTCATGGTCGGTAAGTTCATCGCCAGGGTGCTGGTTAACATCGCCAAGAAGATTATGACCAGGGCGAAGGTTGATAACATCCTGGTCAACTTTATCGGCTCAATAATAAGCACAATTCTGCTGCTGTTCGTCGTCATCGCTTCTCTGGACCAGCTGGGTGTCGATACTACCTCGCTTATCGCCTTGATCGGTGCTGCCGGTCTGGCTATCGGTCTTGCTCTGCAGGGTTCACTGCAGAACCTTGCTTCTGGCGTCATGCTGATTGTCTTCCGTCCGTTCAACGATGGCGACTTCATCGAGGCCGCCGGTGTTACCGGTGTCGTCGAGACCATCGGTATCTTCACTACCACGATGCGCAGTGGTGATAATCGTGAGATCATCGTACCTAACGGCGCTATCTTTGGTGGCACCATCACCAACTACTCACGTCGTGCAACACGCCGTGTCGATATGGTGTTCGGTATCGGCTACGATGATGACATCAAGAAAGCGAAAGATATCCTTAACCGCATCCTCGAAGAAGATGAGCGTATCCTGAAAGATCCGGCGCCTGTCGTCGCCGTCGCCGAGCTGGCTGACAGCAGTGTCAACTTCAATGTTCGCCCATGGTGTGCCACAAGCGAGTACTGGAATGTGTACTTCGATACACATGAAAAAGTGAAACTGGCTTTCGATGCAGAAGGAATCTCTATTCCATATCCTCAGATGGATGTACATCAGCACAAAGCTGCTTAACAAACTAGATTAATAGAAATATTTACAGGGTAATAAAATGAATAAAAGTTATACCTGGCTGATCCTGCCAGGCCTGCTTACTATGTCGGCAAACGTGCTGGCTGCAGAGGAAGAAAAGAAATCTCCTTGGAAGAGTTCGGTAGAGCTTGGTTTTATCAAGACCACCGGTAATACTGAAACTGAGACCACCGCCATCAAGGCTGATGTCCAGTATGAGGTCGATAAGTGGCGTCATACCGGTCATGCTGAAGGATATGGTCAGAAATCTGAAAATGAGACGACTGGCGAAAGTGTGGTGTCAGCTGAACGCTACGAACTTACTGGTAAGTCTGACTATAAGTTTACCGAGCATGATTATGCCTTTGGCCAGGTGAAATTAAAGAAGGATCGTTTCAGTGGCTTTGAGTATGAGAATAACATTGCGCTCGGTTATGGTCGTAAGGCGATAAAGCAGGACAATATGGAGCTGGATCTCGAGATCGGTCCTGGTATTCGATTCTATAAACCTGATGATGGTGAATCAACAGACGAAGCAATTTTGATTCTTGCTGGTAAATACTGGTGGGCTATTACCGGTAACTCCAGGTTTACCCAGGATCTATTCTTCGACATCGGTGAAGAGTACACTGAAAGTAAGTCTGTAACCGGTATTCAGGCAAATATCAATAAGACACTTGCGATGAAATTTACCTATACCATAAGACATAAGTCTGATGTGCCTGATCCGGCAACGACAGAGAAAACAGATACTGAAGCGGCGATGACCCTGGTATATAACTTCTAGAAGTT
>Ga0180435_10004026_pt1 | contig 14558 bp, 16 predicted proteins | sample SS_ome_3_FD_132467 | JGI IMG/M metagenome (GOLD analysis project Ga0180435, IMG submission 132467) | Hypersaline lake sediment archaeal communities from the Salton Sea, California, USA - SS_3_S_1 metaG | ecosystem: Environmental > Aquatic > Non-marine Saline and Alkaline > Hypersaline >... | reverse complement strand
TAGCCTCTATGGCGGCACAGCTTATCCATGACGGGGACAATCTGTTCCTGGACGGTTCCACTACCACCCATGCCCTGGCAAAAAGGCTGGAAGCATTTAGCGATCTTAAGGTTGTATCCATCGGACTGGATATATTAAATGAGTTGAGCTCCATGGAAGGCATAGAGGTCATAAGCCCCGGAGGAGTGCTTGACAAGGTAACCATGAACTTCGTGGGAAGGAATACGGAGAATTTTTTAAAGGAGTTAAATTCAGATAAGGCATTCATATCAACTTCTTCAATATCCATAAAAGCAGGGCTCACCGAACCCAATCCCCAGCAGGCATTCATCAAGAAGATAATGCTGGAGAACTCCCTGCAGAAGATACTTCTTATAGACAGCAGCAAATTCGATGAGGTAGCCCTTAACCGTATTTGCGATCTTGAGGACCTGGATATAATAATAACGGACAATAAGCCCAATGACCAGTACTACAGGTTCTTTAAGGAAAATGATATAAAGGTATTATACTGACAGGATAATTATGAGACTGGCAAAGGTAATCGGGAATGCAGTTTCCGTTTCAAAACATGAAAGGCTGGAAGGGATAAAGCTCCTTATAATAAGGCCTATAGACCCGGATGGGAAAAAGCTCTCCAAGCCCATAATAGTTGCTGATTACCTTAATACTGCTTCCGGAAGCCTGGTGTTCTGGATAGAGGACGGCACTACCATATGCAAATGGATGGATGTAAAAAGCATTCCCCTGAGGGGAGCCATAGTAGGGCAGATAGATAAGATCGATCTAAAAGACAAAGTAATCGAAGGTTAATATAATGAAACTGGTAAAAGTAATAGGAAGCGTGACTTCAACCATAAAAGATGAGACCCTCAGGGGATTTAAGCTCCTCATGGTAAGCACAGTGGGTACTGACGGTAAAGAGACAGGAGACTATTTTGTGGCTGCAGATACTGTGGGTGTGGGGGAAGGCGAACTGGCCCTTATAGTCACAGGAAGTACGGCCAAGCAGACCCAGGCGACAAAGGGTAAGAATATAGATGCAACCATAGTGGCAAAAGTAGATAAGATAAACCTGGAGAAATAATGGCAGCAAAAGAAATAGAGCTCATAAAGGATGCTGGAGTAGTAGGGGCAGGAGGTGCCGGTTTTCCCACGCATGTAAAGCTTGATGCCAGCGTGGATACGCTTATCATAAATGGTGCCGAGTGCGAGCCTCTTATAAATGTAGACAAGCAGCTCCTGGAGCATGAGTTTAGCCAGGTTTATAAAGGCATGGAGATAGCGGCCGGCCTGGTGGGAGCTAAAAGGACAGTACTGGCCGTAAAGGAAAAGAATAAAAAGGCGATAGAGGCCATTGAAGCATTCAGTGCTGACGGTTTTGATTTTGAGCTGGAAAAGCTTGGCGATTTTTATCCTGCCGGAGACGAGCAGGTCCTGGTAAATGAGATAACGAAAAAGATAGTACCCGAGGGCGGCATCCCCCTTATGGTGGGTGTGGTAGTAATAAATGTGGAGACACTTATAAATGTGGCCAAGGCAGTTGAAGGAGAAAAAGTCACAGGTAAATATATAACAGTAAACGGGGAAGTAAATAACCCTATGACATTTAAAGTGCCGGTAGGGACCCCGGCCAAACTCCTTATAGATTATTGCGGAGGGTTAAAATCAGAAGATACTGTAATAGTCGACGGCGGCCCCATGATGGGAAAGCTTATAGATATCGAAAGTTATGCCGTAAAGAAGACCACTAAATCCATAGTGGCATTTAAGGATGACAGCATCATGGCCCAGAACTGGAAAAGAGAGATAAAAGCAGACCTGAAAAGAGCCCAGGCCATTTGCCTTTCCTGCAGGTTGTGTACTGACCTGTGTCCCAGGTATTTGCTGGGCCATGACCTGTATCCGGATGAGCTGATGAAAAGGCTTTATAAGGGAAACCTTTCTGATGAAGAGATAAAGAATTTTGACTATGCCTATCTCTGCTGTGACTGCGGGCTGTGCGAGCTTTATGCATGCGTGGTAGACCTTTCAGCCAGGTCGGTATTCAATTACCTTAAAGGCGAACTTGCCCGGCTGGGTGTAAAGAATCCCCATAACCGTACTGATCTTGAAAGCAATGAGTTCAGGGAGTTCAGGAAAGTGCCTGTTTCCAGGCTCAAGAAAAGGCTGGAAATAGATAGATATGACAGCCCTACCCCGATGGCCTCTTTTGACATGCAGGTAGATGAGGTAAAGCTTTATCTTTCACAGCATGTGGGCGCGCCTTCAGTGCCAGCTGTAAAAGAAGGAGATACTGTGAGCAGGGGCGATATTATAGCAAATATACCAGAAGGAAAACTGGGAGCCAGGATCCACAGCTCTATAGACGGTGTAGTAATAAAAGTAAAGGCTGACCAGGTAGTAATTAAGAAATAGGACTTTAGAATGGAAGAAAACAGGAAGTCTAATATTTTAATAGCAGAGTTTAAAAGTATATCCCGGGGTATACAGGTGACAGACAGCATGGCCAAGTCTGCTAAAATAAATATCCTCCAGGCAAGCACATTATGCCCCGGAAAGTATTTGACCATTGCTGAGGGCGAGATAAGTGACCTTAATAGTGCTGAAAATATCGCCGGATCTGAGGGCGGAAGGCATCTTTTTTCCAGCGCACTTATCAGCAATATTGATGAAAAGGTAACAGGGGCCATAGCTGGAAAGCTTATTGATCCCGGCAGCGGTGCCATGGGAATTATTGAAGGACCCCAGATGGCGGACCTGGTAAGTTCTTCCGATATTGCAGTTGACAGCGCTCCGGTGGAATTTATCGAATACAGGCTGGCCAGGGGATGCGGAGTAGCCAGTTTCTATATTATGACAGGGGAACTCTCCGCACTCACTGAAGCTGCAGACAATGCAGCCCGGTATCTAAAGGCCAGGGGATCGCTTCTGGCATACAGGATAGTGCCGGGGCCGGACAGGCAGGTATTAAGATGGATGAAAAGTTCCCTTTGCAGCTGTTAGTTTCCTGGGAAACCTGTATAAAAAAAATAAATAATAATATATATTTAAATAGGAAGTAAAAAAGGAAAAAATGGAATCATACAGGACAGAGAGCCAGTACAGGAGCGATATTATAGAGATCTGCAAAAGGGTCCATTCCAATGGCTGGGTTGCCTCCAATGACGGCAATATATCCATCAGGATAAGCCCCAATGAAGTCCTGTGCACTCCAACTGGCATGAGCAAAGGCTATCTTACTCCCGACCAGCTGGTAAAGGTAGACATGGACGGCAATAAGCTGGAAGGCGCACTGGAAGCATCTTCAGAGGTCAAGATACACCTTGATGTGTACAAGCATAAAGAAGGAATAAATTCAGCCGTGCATGCCCATCCGCCGTACTCCACCGCATATGCGGTGGCCGGCATCCCCCTGGACCAGTGCGTGATCCCGGAGATAATAGTATCGCTGGGTTCCATACCCCTGACAGCATACGGCACGCCCTCTACCCAGGAGATACCTGAAAATATAAGGAAGCACCTCCAGGACCATAATGCTTTCCTTATGGAGAACCACGGGGCATTTGCCATAGGCGCAGATGTGTACCAGGCATATTACAGGATGGAGAGTATGGAGCTTTTTGCCAAGATAAGCCTCCTGGCAAAGACCCTGGGTAATGTGAATAATATCAGCGAGGATAATGTCAGGAAGATAATAGAGCTCAGGAGCAATTTTATAAAGGATGATGACGGCTATGCCGGCTGCAGGATAGGAGACAAGTTTATAACCGATACTGATGATATAGCGGCGAGGTACGGCAGCAATGGCAGCCAGGGCGACTGTGATGATGGAAATGACACCATAACTCTAAAGAAAAGCGAGCTTGTGGATATGATCGCAAAGATCGTGGCAAATATTATGGGCAAGAAGTGAATATGTAAATAGGGGCATCCTTTCTGCTGTTGGATGTCTTTATTGATAAAGCAAAATGTAAAAAGAGAAAAGGAGAAAAAAATGGCAGGAGAAGCAATCGGTTTAATAGAAACCAGAGGACTGGTAGGCGGAGTAGAGGCAGCTGACGCAATGGTAAAGGCTGCAAATGTAAAGCTGGTCGGACAGGAAAGGATCGGCGGAGGACTGGTAACAGTCATAGTAAAAGGTGATGTAGGTGCAGTAAAGGCAGCAGTAGATGCAGGCGCAGCAGCAGCAAAAAGAGTAGGGGAACTCATCTCAGTCCACGTGATCCCGAGGCCTCATACTGATCTGGATTCTATCTTACCAAAAGAATAAAAGTAGAAAGGTATTTTAAGTGGATACCGAAAAATTAGTAAGGGATATCGTGGCCAATGTGATGTCCAGGATAGGTCCTGACGGACCTGCTGCTGCCAGTGGAACTCCTGCTAGCGCAGCCGGAAGCCAGAAGGGACCTAAGAAAGTAGTGTGTGGTGTCTCGGTAAGGCATGTACATCTTTGCCCGGAACATGTAGAAGTGCTTTTTGGCAAGGATTATAAGATGCAGGTATTAAAGGAATTATACCAGCCCGGGACATATGCCTATAAAGAAACAGTTACTGTAGTGGGGCCCAAGCTTAATGCTATCCAGAATATAAGGGTGCTGGGGCCTCTAAGGGATAAGACCCAGGTAGAACTGGCCAAGACTGACTGCATCACATTAGGTGTTGATGCACCAGTAAAACCTTCAGGACAGCTGGAGGGGACTGCTTCTGCCGTAGTAATCGGTCCCAGGGGTGCCGTATATCTAAAGGACGGCGTTATAAGGGCAAACAGGCATATGCACCTTTCTTCGGAAGATGCAGACTATTTTGGTGTAAAAGACAATGAACTGGTGGATGTAAGGATCTCCGGCCCCAAGGGCCTGACCTTCAATAATGTCCAGGTAAGAGTCTCTCCCGACTTCAAGTCTGAGATGCATGTGGATACCGATGATGGTAATGCGGCAGATATTGTAAACGGCACCATGGCTGAGATCGTGGATGCATCATGCGTGTCTCCCATTTCGCTGCAGATGGCAAATGGGGATAAAAGGCCGCCTGAGATACCGGACAGCAGCTTTACGGGCGAGATCACAGACAGCAATATCTTAAAGAGCATGAACCAGGTAGTAGAAGTCCCTGCAGCCGGATCCCGGGAGGATGCCAGTGCTGCGCCAGGGGATAATAAAAAGACAGTTATCACTACTGCCGACCTGGATGATTATGCATCTACAGGTATTGAAGTGACAGAAGATGTAATCTTAAGTCCACTGGCCAGGGATGAAGCCCTTCAAAGAGGAATCAAGATCAGCTACAGACAATAGAGGAGGTAAAATGTGGCTATAGATGAAAAACAGATTGAAGAGATAGTTAGAGGTGTGGTAAATAATCTAGTGACTACACCAGGCACCTCTGCATTTAAAGCAGCCCCAGGCGCCTCTTCGTCAAACGGTATATTTGAAAAGGTAAGCGATGCCATTGATGCTGCCAAGGCAGCCCAGCCAGCGCTGGTAGCCCTGGGCAGGGAAAAAAGGTACAGGATAATAGCAAATATCAGGAAAAGATGCCTGGAAAATGCAGAGAAGTTTGCCAGGATGACGGCAGATGAGACAGCCATAGGAAGATATGAAGACAAAGTCATAAAGAACCAGGTTGCTGTGAACTTTTCACCGGGTCCGGAAGACCTGGATGTAAAGACATTTTCAGATGAGACCAGCACTATTACCATAGACAGGTCCCCTTACGGTCTTATTGCAGCAATAACACCTATGACCAATCCAACACCCGGCATTATAAACAATGCTATTATCATGATCTCTGCCGGCAACAGCATAATGTTTTTGCCCCACCCGGCAGCCCATAAATGCAGCCTGGAAGCCATAAAAGTCATCCATGCTGCCATAGTGGAAGCTGGAGGGCCGGCAAACCTTATTACCGCCGCAGCGGATTCCAGGGTAGAAAATGTATCCACAGCTTTTAAAAGCGATAAGGTGGATATGATAACTGCTACAGGAGGCCCCGGCATTGTCAGGCTTTCCATGAAAAGCGGTAAAAAGGTTATTGGCGCAGGACCGGGAAACCCACCCGTTATAGTAGATGAGACTGCCGATATCGGAAGGGCTGCAGTAGAGATAACCAATGGTGCCAGCTTCGATAATAATATACTGTGCAATGAAGAGAAAGTCTGCATATGCATAAGAAGCATATCTGACAAGCTTCTTTCAGCATTCTCGGCAAGTAATGCCATGGTGCTGTCCGGGGAACAGGCCGATAAAGTCGTGGGCCTGGTGGTAAAGGGTGGCGAGATAAACAAGGACTATATAGGAAAAGATGCAGCGAAGATCTTAAAGGATGCAGGCATTGACTGCGATCCTTCAATAAGGCTGGCTGTATTTGTAGCAGACACTGAAGACCATCCTATGATCCAGCATGAACAGCTCATGCCTGTGCTTCCTATATTTTTAGTCGATAATTTCGAGGAAGCAATGGCTGTTGCATTAAGATGCGAGCATGGATTCGGCCATACGGCAATGATCCATTCCAAGGATATAGACAGGATAACCAGGTTCGGACAGCTGATAGGTACAACCAATTATATAGTAAATGCCAGGAGCCAGGCTATGGCTGCCAGCAATGAAAAGGGCGGTACTGCCTGGACAATAGCCGGAGCTACAGGCGAAGGAAATACTACCCCCAGGTCATATACCAGGCAAAGGGTCATGTATGTCTCAGGTGCCATGAATTTTGTTAAATAAAGATTTTACAGTAAATACCAGGAGGAATAATAGATGAACGGCGAAGCATTGGGACTTATCGAGACCAGGGGATTCGTTGCAGCCCTGGAGGCTGCCGATGCCATGGTAAAAGCCGCTAATGTCAAGCTTACTTCTAAAAACTATGCCGGAAGCGGTATGGTAGAAGTAGAAGTAAGAGGAGATGTAGGCGCAGTAAAGGCTGCTGTTGATGCAGGAGCTGCTGCTGCAAAAAGGATCGGGGAAGTAGTGTCAGTACATATCATCCCCAGACCCCATGAAGAACTTGATAAGTTCAATACAAAAAAATATGTAAGAGAAGGCAAAAGGACGATAACACCGTCCGGAAATAATAATAAGAAAGCTAAAAAAGAGTAATAATTAAAGAGTTTGACTTATGGAAAGATCGATCGGAATAGTTGAATTTCGAAGTATTGCCATGGGCATCGGGGCTGTAGATACGATCGTTAAGACCTCAGATGTCAGGATACTTGATGCCAGGACTATCTGTCCCGGAAAATATTATATAATCTTTGCCGGAAGCGTAAGTGCCGTAAAAAGCGCTGCCCAGGCAGTGGGTGAGGAATTTTCCGATTTCATAATAGACATCGGTGAGCTGTCCAATGTCTATCCTGAGATGTTCTATGCTATAAGCCAGACATCTGAAATAAAGGATCCGGGAGCAATAGGCGTGATAGAGACCTTAACATCACCATCAGTGCTTATTGCTGCAGATTCTGCCATAAAAGCCACGGATGTGGAACTTGTCGAAATAAGGATAGCCCGGGCCCTGGGCGGCAAGAATATTTGTGTGCTTACCGGGGATGTGTCTTCTGTTACAGAGTCTGTCAGGGCCGGCATCCAGTATGCCCAGAAGAAGGGATTCCTGGTAGACTGGCAGGTAATACCATCACCCCATGAAGATCTTTACAGGGCCATATTATAAAAGAAAGGCGATCTATTAAATGGAGATCAGGCTTGACTACGGAGAAGGCGACCTCAAGGTCGATGTGGATGAGAAAAATATCATCCACCTTCTGGAAAAAGACCCCGTACCAGTACTTGATGATTTAGAGAAGAGGTTTTTAAGAGGATTTAAAAAGCCCATAGGAAGTCCGGCCCTCAAGGAACTTATTTCGGGAAAGAAAAAGATCTGTATTGTTATCTCAGACAGCACCAGGGCAGTGCCCACAGATATAATACTGGGACAGCTTCTAAAAGAGATAGAAAGTTACGGTATCAAAAGGGATGCCATAACCATCCTGGTAGCTACGGGCCTTCACCGGCCTAATACCGAAGATGAGCTAAAAAGGATGGTGGGCGCAGATATTGTTAAAAATTACCGTATCATAAATCATGATGCCAGGGACAGGAGCTCCTGCGAACATATCGGTAAGACTAAGAGGGGCACCCCTATAATAATCGACAGGGTATACACTGAGTCAGACTTCAGGATACTTACCGGGCTTATCGAACCTCATTTTATGGCCGGTTTCTCCGGGGGTCGGAAAGCCATATGCCCCGGGATCAGCTATATGGATATGTTCAAGCATTTCCATGGACCGGCAATACTGGAATCACCCATGTCGGCCAATGCAGTACTTAAGGGAAATCCATTCCATGAAGAATCAACCGAGATAGCTAAAATGGCAGGAGTGGATTTTATAGTAAATGTAACCATAAATAAGAATAAACAGGTGACTGGGATATTCTGCGGGGACCTGGAAAAGGCATTTTATGCCGGAGCCGATTTCTGCGGAAAGAACAGCATCTATGATATAGACAGGGAAGCGGATATAGTAATAACTTCAGCCGGCGGATATCCCCTGGACTGTAATCTTTACCAGTCTGTTAAAGGCATGGTGGGAGCTATACCCGCTGTAAGGGATGGGGGGATGATAATAATTGCCGCCAAATGCGTGGAGGAGATAGGGAGCGAAGAATTTGTGGAGCTGATAACCGGAGAGGAAGACCTGGACAGCTTCATGAAAAAGATAAGCGATCCGGGATTTTTTATAATAGACCAGTGGGAGCTGGAGATGCTGGTAAAAGCCAGGAAGAAGGCAGAGATATACCTTTACAGCGACTGCCTGGGTAAATGCGATTACAGCATTCCCCAGAGTACCCTGGTAAGAATTGATTCCATAGAGGAAGCCATAAATATAGGTTTGGAAAAATATGGGTCCAATGCCGCAATTTCGGTGATACCCGAGGGGCCGTATACAATACCCGTACTTAAAAAGTGATATTCTTTCTAAGGGCCGGGGAATGGTTCCCGGGAAAGTTGCTGATATCTGGCAAAACCGTAAAAAAAGTAACCGGGACCCCAGACATCCTACTGGATACGCGCATAGTTGCAAAGTTGTTACTTTCTAAAACCCCAAAAAATTATTATAATATACCGGATATGGAAAACAGGAGATATATTATATGAAAACAAAAGAGCTAAATATCATAAAAGAAATAGTAGGTGAAGAAAATGTGATCACCTCAGAGGAGGAAAGATATTGCTACTCATATGATTCAACCAGGCTGGAATATATGCCTGATGTAGTTGTGAAGGCTTCCACGGTAGAAGAGATAAGCAATATCTTTCAATTCGCCTCCCAGGAAAAGATACCGGTGACTCCCAGGGGCGCAGCCACCGGGCTTAGCGGAGGCTGTCTTGCCGTAAATGGGGGAATACTGCTTCTAATGGTAGGCATGGATAAGATACTGGATGTAAACCCGGTAGACCTCCTTATAGATGTAGAGGCGGGCATAATAACCCAGAAGGTAGACCTGGAAGCCCAGAAATATGGGCTCTTTTATCCCCCGGATCCGGGAACGGTAAAGACTTCGACCATCGGAGGCAATATTGCCGAGAATGCCGGAGGCCTGAGAGGGCTGAAATATGGAGTTACCAAGGACTATGTGAATGCCCTGGAAGCAGTGCTTCCCAATGGGGATATAGTAAATTTCGGTACCCGTACTGTAAAGGGCGTGACCGGCTATAATATGGTGGACCTGATGTCAGGTTCAGAGGGTACGCTGGCGGTGATCACCAAGGCAACGCTCTCCCTTCTTCCAATGCCCCCGGCAAAAGCAAGCCTGCTGGCGCTTTTTAATACTATTGAAGATGCCGCCAAAACGGTCAGGGACATAGTGTCTGAGGGAGTTATTACTTCTACCCTGGAGCTGATAGACCAGGTAACTATAAATGCCATCGAGGATTACCTGGGACTGGGCCTTGACAGGAATATCGGGGCTATGCTCCTTATAGAGGTTGACGGACAGCAGGGAGCAGTTGATGCGGAGGCAGAGATAGTCATGAAGGTCTGCAATTCAAATAATGCCGCATCATGCAAGAAGGCAGCATCGGAAAAAGAAAGGGACGAGATCTGGGCTGCCAGGAGGGCAGCTCTTTCATCGCTGGCCAGGGTCGAGCCTTCGACCATACTAGAAGATGCCACCATACCCAGATCCAGGATCGTAGATATGGTGCAGGCTGTAAACGGGATAGCCAAAAAATTTGACCTAAAGATCGGGACCTTCGGGCATGCAGGAGACGGCAATCTGCATCCTACCATACTTACAGACCTCAGGGATCCTGAAGAGGAGAAAAAGGTGGAAGGTGCCATAGAAGATATATTCAAGGCGGCCGTGGATCTGGGAGGGACCCTTTCCGGAGAGCATGGGATAGGGATATCAAAAGCCAGGTACCTGAAGATGGAGATAAGCCATGAAAGCTATGAGATAATGAAGAGAGTAAAGAAGGCATTTGATCCTGATAATATCCTTAATCCGGGAAAGATGTTTACAGACCTTTAGAAGCGCTGGTAAATGCAAAAGACCATTATATAAAGAGATGAAGGAAAATGACTGAAAAGAATAAAAAGACAAAGACTAAAGATAAAGCAAGGGTTTTTAAAAGATATGATGACCTTTTTAACTGTTCCCGCTGCGGTACATGCATGTCATTCTGCCCCGTATATAAGAATACCAATGATGAGGGGGTTTCTCCCCGGGGCAAGCTCAGCCTTATTGAGGCCATAAGCCAGGATAAGCTAGATTTTACTGACAAGGTCTCAGACAAGATCTATACCTGCACCATGTGCAATTACTGCGATAGCGAATGCCCCAGCGGTGTCAAGGTGAGCGAGCTTTTCGAAGAGATGAGGCAGGACCTTATAGATGAGGAAAAATATCCACAGGCGCTGGATTTCTTAAAAAGAAGGCTTGATGAAGCATATAATGTCACTTTCGATACCAATGAGGGAAGGATAGACTGGACAAAACAGATCCCCGACAGCCAGCCTGAAGACTTCCTGAAGGACAAGGCGGAGGTAATTTATTTTGTGGGATGCGTATCATCATTTTCTCCCAGGACTTTTAAAATACCCAGGTCCATAGTACAGGTATTCAGGGAAGCTAGAGTAGATTTCGGACTGCTGGGCGATGAGGAATGGTGCTGCGGATTCCCCCTTCTATCTTCCGGGATGAAGCCGGAAGCTAAAAAGCTGGCTGACCACAATATAGCCGAGATCATGAAAAGAGGGGCAAAGACCCTTATAACATCATGCCCGTCCTGTTACCATACCTGGAAGCATGAATACCCCAGGATCTCTTCTGAAAAGATAGATTTTGAGATTATGCATGTTTCCCAGTATATGTTAAAGCTTATTGAAGACGGCAAGATCAATCTTAAGAAATTTGAGAAGAGGGTGGCATATCATGATCCCTGTGACCTGGGAAGGAACTCAGAGGTTTATGATGAGCCCCGCAAGGTCATAGAAAGTATTCCCGGAGTGGAATTTGTGGAGCTTTCGGCAAATAAGAACCTGGCCAACTGCTGCGGCGGCGGCGGAAATTTGGAATCACTGGATTCCGGCCTTTCAGCAAGGATAGCCGAATCCCGTGCCCGGGAGATCCTGGATGCGGATGTGGACATACTGGTCTCAGCCTGCCAGCAGTGCGAGAGGACCCTGGGGGCTGCGCTTAAGAAACTCAAGAAAGAGGCTAAGAGAAAAATAAAAGTATATGATATTGCCGAACTTGTACTTGCAAGTATCAAGGCAGATTAAATATAATAAGACAAAGCCAATATTGGAGGTATAGGACATGAACATAGGAGATTATGAATTTCCTGAAGATCTTTATTATGAAAAAAATCATTTCTGGGCTAAAGAAGACGGCAGCGGTAATGTGATAATCGGCGCTACGGACTTCTTCCAGCAGTTAGCCGGGGAAATAGTATTCATAGAGCTTCCCATGGAGGGCACCAGGGTTGAGCAGAGCAAATCTTTTTCTTCGCTGGAAAGCGGGAAATGGGTCGGCAAGGTATTTGCTCCCTTCTCAGGCGAGATAGTAGAGACTAATGAAGAGCTGGAGGATTCTCCTGAGCTTATTAATGAATCCCCATATGATGAAGGCTGGATAGCTAAAATAAAGCCGTCAGACCTTGATGGTGAAGTAGGAAACCTGATGAAGACAGGTCCCGACTTCGAAAAATTCATAGAAGATGAATCCAAAAAACACGCAAAAGAAGATTAAGATAAGCATTGAACCTATTGGCAGGAGGATCCTCCTGGAAAAGCCTGCCAATGGACTTGATGCCATACGTTCTGCAGGTATAGGCATAAAATCAGTTTGTGCTGGCAAAGGGACCTGCGGAAAATGCCGTATCCTTATAATGGATAAGGAAAAGACTGCCCCGACCAGCCAGGAGGAAAAGATCCTTGCAAAAGACGAGATCGATACCGGGGTGCGACTGGCCTGCCAGCAGGTATTCGACCGGGACCTTAAGATCTATATACCAGCTTCTTCCCTCAGCGAAGAGCAAAAGCTCCAGGTAAGGGGAGAGGAAGTAGAAGTGGATGTAGAACCCCCTGTCTTAAAATTTCATTTAGAGCTGAAGGCTGCTGCCCTGGATGACCTTGATTCGGATTTTAAGAGGATACATGACGGCTTAAAAAGCCGATATAATGCTGCGGCAGACAAGATAGACTTTGAAGTTTTAAAACTTATGCCGCAGGTAATCAGGTCAAATTCCTGGGATATAACCGTCTCATTAAGGGATGGCGAAGTAATAAATATAGAGGCTGGCGACACCACAAAAGCCTCCTACGGCATTGCAGTTGACCTGGGTACAACCAAGATAGCGCTTCTCCTGGTAGACCTAATAAGCGGAGAGACTGTAGACAGCCAGGGGATAATGAATCCCCAGATAAGCTTTGGCGAGGATGTGATGAGCCGGCTTAACTATGCCCTGGAGAAACCGGCAAATCTGGAGAATATAAAAAACATAGTCATAAAGAGGATGGATGAGGCCATCGGGGAATTATGCGCCCGCAATGATATTGATGTATCAGGCCTCCTTGAGATGACCGTGGTGGGCAATACTGCCATGCACCACCTCTTTTTAGGACTTCCTGTAAAGCAGCTGGCCCTGTCTCCATTTGTGCCTCTTACAGAAAACTCCCTGGAGATCAAAGCCCGGGATATAGGCATCAAACTGGCGCCCGGAGCATATATCTATATGCCGCCTCCCATTGCCGGTTTTGTAGGCTCTGATCACCTGGCTATGGTACTGGCTACCGGAATCGAGGACCTTAAGGGAAATTACCTGGGAGTGGATATCGGGACCAATACGGAAATAGCCCTTTCGGCAGGCGGCAGGCTTACAAGCGTATCCACTGCTTCAGGACCGGCTTTTGAGGGAGCTCATATAAAGCATGGAATGAGGGCTGCCCCGGGAGCAATTGAGAGAGTAGTGATAGAAAAAGACACCTTTATCCCGAGGATACAGACCATTAAGGATAAGCCGCCCACAGGCATTTGCGGGTCCGGAATACTGGATGCAGTGGCTGAGCTATTAAGGACTGGAGCTATTGATAAGAGGGGAAAATTCAATGCCGGCAATTCATACCTTTGCAAGGATGATAAAGACCAGCACCAGTTTGTCCTGGCCCGTTCTGAAAGAAATGATAAGGATGGGGAAGATAAGGCTACTGAGGATATGAATAATAATACCAGCGATATGATGCACCTTCCCTGCGGTGAAAAGGACATATCGGTTAACCAGAAAGATATTGTTGAGATCCAGCTTGCCAAGGGGGCGATGAGGACAGGCATAGAAATACTCCTGGAAAATGCCGGTATAGGCTTTGAGGAATTGGACGGGATAATAATAGCCGGAGCCTTCGGCTCATATATCGATCCCCGTAATGTTGTAAATATAGGAATGTTTCCCATGGTTAGCCTGGATAAGATCTCGCAGGTGGGAAATGCTGCCAGTGTAGGGGCCAAGATGGTGCTCATCTCCATGGCCCAGAGGAAAAAAGCCGAGGACATAGCTGAAAAGACTGATTATTTGGAACTTACCGTATACCCCAGCTTCAGCGATCATTTCGTTACCAGCATGCAGTTTCCCGAACCAGCCCAGATAATCTGACAGGCAGGCCCGCCAGGTGCCCGAAAGAAACAGATCTAAAATATAATATATCAGTAAAGTATATTATTATAATATATTATTACTTATATATTTGGTAAAATAAGCAAAGATGTAAATACCCTCTTGTAATTTTTTTATTTTCTAATACAATTTTCCTTAATTTTGTTAGAAATGAGGAATATAGATTAAGCCAAAGTTTTAAAATTGAAAGACCTGACCAAAAAAATAATCGGCACAGCAGCAGTTTTAACCATATTACTGATAATGGTGATAATGTACGCAGGCATAGTGCCGGGATGCGGAAAGGCTTCCAGCGGCATGCAGGCATTAAAGGAAGGCCAGGTCACCTATTTTAGCAATAGGCTTCTAGTGGGTACCGATGCCTCTTACCCGCCCTT
>Ga0180435_10004023_pt1 | contig 14567 bp, 14 predicted proteins | sample SS_ome_3_FD_132467 | JGI IMG/M metagenome (GOLD analysis project Ga0180435, IMG submission 132467) | Hypersaline lake sediment archaeal communities from the Salton Sea, California, USA - SS_3_S_1 metaG | ecosystem: Environmental > Aquatic > Non-marine Saline and Alkaline > Hypersaline >... | reverse complement strand
GAGCGCCTGGGTGAATTCCAGAACAGGAACAAGGATAAATCCCCCGAGGCACTGGAGCGGCTGCAGAAGGCCGCCCTTGAAGACGGCAATATTTTCGAAGAACTGATGAATACGGTCCGGGTGTGCTCGCTGGGCCAGATCACGCAGGCGCTGTATGATGTCGGAGGTAAATATAGACGAAGCATGTGAAAGCTATTTCAAAAAAGTTATATGTCTCAGCTTCTTTGTCAAAACCAAAAAAGTTATTCCTCGAAATATTACAGGTATTCCTCCGATTAACTTTTTAATTTTTCCTTGAATGTGAACCATATACCAATTTTTGAGATACGGTGTATAAGATAACGGGAATTTAATTAACGTAAAGGAGAAGACTCATGAAAGAGGCCGTAATAGTCAGTACGGTACGAACACCCCTGGGGGGATTTAACGGTACGCTGGGAAACATAGGTGCGACGGATCTCGGTGCCATCGTAATTAACGAGGCGGTCAAGAGAGCGGGCATAGAGAAGAATGATGTGAACGAGGTCATTATGGGGCAGGTCCTGCCCTGCGGGTATGGACAGAATCCCGCGAAGCAGGCGGCGGTTAAAGCGGGTATGCCGTGGGAAGCGGAATGTATAACCGTCAACAAAGTCTGCGGGTCCGCCCTGAAGTCCGTTATGCTGGCTGCACAGGCCATTCAGTTGGGGGATGCGGATGTGGTCGTTGCCGGCGGCATGGAAAATATGAGTATGGCGCCTTACTTTCTTGAAAAGGCGCGGTTTGGCTTTCGCATGGGCCCCGGAAAAATCCAGGACCATATGGTTCACGACGGTTTGTGGGATATCGTGAACGATTTCCATATGGGCATTTCCAATGAACTGTGCTCAGAGAAATACGACATTTCCAGGGAAGACCAGGATAGGTATGCGGTGGAATCCTACAGGCGGGCACTTGAGGCGGTAAACTCCGGAAGGTTCGATGATGAAATCGTTCCCATCGAAATTCCCCAGCGCAAAGGGGGGCCGGTTCTTTTTGAAAAGGATGAGTGTCCCAGGGAGACAAATTACGAGGTAATGGCAAAAATGAAAGGGGCGTTCAAAAAGGACGGCCTCGGAACCGCGGGCAATGCGTCCATCATCAGTGACGGGGCTGCCGCGGTGGTGGTTATGTCAAAGGAAAAGGCGGAGCAGCTCGGCTGCACGGTCCTTGCCACCATAGGCGCCCAGGCATCCTATGGCATAGACATGAAATACGTCCTGGTGGCGCCCATCTGGGCGGTTCCCAAATGCCTGGAAAAAGAAGGCATATCAAAGGAAGATGTGGACCTTTATGAAATCAATGAAGCCTTCAGCGGATCTACGGTGGCGGTAATGAGGGAGCTCGGACTCGATCCGTCGGTGGTCAATGTGAACGGCGGCAGCGTTGCCCTCGGCCATCCCATAGGCGCCAGCGGGTGCCGGGTGCTGGTAACGCTGATTAATGAAATGATAAAGCAGGATAAAAAAACGGGCCTGGCATCCCTTTGTCTCGGCGGTGGCGAGGCGGTTGCCTTAATCGTGAAGCGATAGGAAAAGGAGAATGAAATGGATGTGAATATCTTTGGTGTTGTCGGATCAGGTCAGATGGGAAACGGCATTGCACAGGTGGCGGCAGCAAGCGGCCTTGAGGTGATTATGACCGATATCAATGAGGACTTCGTTAACAAGGGCATGGCGGTTATTGAAAAGAACCTCACAAGGAGCGTCGACAAGGGCAGGATAAGCCAGGAGGATAAAACGACGATCATGGGCCGCATAAAACCGAGTATCGATATAAAGGATATGGACGGCGCGGATTTCGTGGTTGAGGCGGCCACTGAAAATGAAGAGCTCAAGTTTAATATTTTCCGGGATCTTGATGCGATATGTCCGTCGCATTCCATTCTCTCAAGCAATACGTCATCCATTCCCATAGGGAGGATTGCATCCAAAACCGGCCGGCCGGACAAAGTTATCGGCATGCATTTTATGAACCCCGTTCCGGTCATGAAACTTGTGGAGGTGATAAGGGGCCTGTCCACTTCAGACGACACATTTCAGGCAACATGGGACCTCAGCAAAACATTCGGAAAGACCCCGGCCCAGTCAGACGACTTCCCCGGATTTATTGCAAACAGAATTCTGATGCCCATGATTAATGAAGCCGTATTCTCCCTCTATCACGGGGTTGGAACCAAGGAAGACATCGATACGGTCATGAAGCTTGGAATGAACCACCCGATGGGGCCGCTTGCCCTGGCCGACCTGATCGGACTTGATACATGTCTTGCGATTATGGAAACCCTCCATGCGGGGTTTAAAGATCCCAAATACAGGCCGTGCCCGCTGCTGGTAAAATATGTGGAAGCGGGATGGCTGGGAAGAAAGGCCGGCAAAGGATTTTATGACTATACTTCTTAGGGAGAAAGGCTGTCGACATGAGTGAACCGGAAACCTATACTCCTCGGGACGAAATTTCCGACCGTATTTCAACGCTTCAGGCGGTCCTTGCTGAAGAAAACATAGATGGTGCCCTGATACTGCAGTCCTCCGATCTTTTTTATTTCTCGGGAACCAGTCAGCAGGCCCATCTTTACATTCCCGCAGACGGCGACCCGGTGCTTATGGTCAGAAAAGACATCGAGCGGGCCGTGCAGGAGTCGCCCATTAAAAATACCGTTCCGCTGAAGAGCCCCAGGACGATACCCCATATCTTGAAAGAAAACGCCGTGCCGCTTCCCCAACGAATCGGAATGGAGCTGGATGTCCTGCCGGTCAACCATTATTTCAACTTTCAAGCCGTGTTCGGCGATGCTGAAATACGAGATATATCGCAGCGCATAAGGCTGATAAGGGCCGTGAAATCGCCTTATGAGATCAGCCTGATCCGTGAGGCGGCCCGGATGTCCGACGAGGTTGCTTCCGCTGTCCCGGAAATGTTAAGGCCGGGCATCAGTGAAATAGAGCTCGCGGGCCTTGTGGAGGCAAAGGCGAGAAGCCTGGGCCACCAGGGGATTACAAGGATGCGGCTCTGGGGGGCGGAGCTGTTTTACGGTCATGTGATGGCTGGGCCCTCGGCATCGGTGCCAAGCTATCTCGCATCACCGACCGGGGGGCCGGGTGTCAGCCCCGTGGTGGCCCAGGGGCCGGGCTTCCGGAAAGTAAAAGAAAACGAACCGGTTCTGGTTGATTTTGTTTTCGCCTACCGGGGCTACCTTTCCGACCACACACGGATATTCGCCATTAACGGGCTGCCGGATGAGTTCCTGGCAGCCCAGGCGGCAATGCTGGAAATTCAGAGCCTGATAAAAAAGGAGGCAAAACCGGGAGTTCCTTCGGGCAGCCTTTATGATATGGCGGTTCAGCGGGCAACCGACCTGGGTTATGCGGATCATTTCATGGGAGCAGGGGATAGCCGTATTCGGTTTGTGGGTCACGGGGTCGGAATTGAACTGGATGAGTATCCATTTCTTGCCAAAGGCCAGGATCTTCCCCTTGAAGCAGGGATGGCGGTCGCGCTGGAACCCAAGGTCATTTTTCCCGGACAAGGTGTCGTGGGAATAGAGAATACTCACATAGTGACGGGTGACGGTCTTGAACAGCTTGGGAAATTTAATGAAGAAATCAATATTGTTTCCGCCGCGTCCGCTTAATATGAACCATAACGGGTGTTCACGGAATGTTGAAGAGGGAGACGAATGGAAATTGACCGGACCGTTACAACGGTAATTGACCAGGAATTATGTATAGGATGCGGCCTGTGTATCGAGGTCTGCCCGTTTGATACGATTTCGCTTAAGGACGGCAAGGCGTTTGTCACCGGAGACGAGTCATTAAACTGCGGGCACTGCGAGGCCGCATGCCCCGCCGGCGCAATCCGCGTAAACGGTGTCGACCGGTCCCTGTCGTCATTTGCCACATTCGATATTAAAGAGGAATGGCTTCCCCATGGCCGGCCGGATACAGGCAGTCTGGTCAATTTGATGCAGTCACGGCGGGCATGCCGAAATTTTAAAGAGACGCCTGTTCATCGAAACATCCTCGAAGATCTTGTGAAAATAGGCATTACCGCCCCTTCGGGGTCAAACTGCCAGCAGTGGAGTTTTACAATCCTGCCCGACAGAAAAACAGTCGCGGACCTGGGCAGCAAGACCGCTGATTTTTTCAGGCGCCTGAATAAACTGTCTGAAAAAGCATGGCTGAGATCCGCGATGAAAATGATGGGCAAGCCCGAATTGGAAAGCTATTATCAACATTTCTATGAGACAATAAAAGAAGGGCTTCGGGAGTGGGAGGAAGGGGGAGCCGACCCCTTGTTTCACGGGGCACCCGCAGCCATTGTCGTCGGTTCCCAGACACATGCCTCATGTCCGGCCGAAGATGCGCTGCTGGCAACACAGAATATACTGCTCGGGGCTCACTCCATGGGGCTTGGAACATGCCTTATCGGTTTTGTAGTTAAAGCAATGGAACGGGAAAAACGTATCAGGCAATCCATTGGAATCCCGGATGATGAAGCGGCTTACGCGGTGATAGCCCTGGGGCATCCTGCCGAGAAATATGAAAAAGTTGCCGGCCGCAGGCGGGTCATCATGCGCTATGTTGAGGGAGAATAACAGCGCTGTCCGGTATCAATGCATATCTTGACCTGCCGGGGCACGAGCGGTTGGCCTTCAGCGCCCGATCCCGCCTGAGTGCTTTTTTGGGGCAGTACGGGGGCGTGACGGAAGACATTCACCGGGCGCTTCAGCCGTTTTTATGGAAGGAGCGGATAGACTTTTCCCGTGCATCGGAACATGATCTTGACATGCTGATACGGCTGATCCGCTCCAAACTGATGCCCTGAGCGAACCACCGGAACAAACGTTAATTGAAGAGTAAGTGAGATGGCAGACACACGGCGCTACTCCTCGGGGTCCGATGAATCCACCTGAAGACCTTTTTCCCTTGCTTCGTCGGTGGCGATTTCCAATTTTGCAGCCGCTTTTTTAGCTTTGCGGACGATTTTTTCCGCATTGCTTTCGGCTTGACGAATTTCTTTTTCAATCCTTGAGCGCATGTCTTCGTCTATTGACAGGTTGCTGCCGGCCATCAGCTTCTGAAGTTTTTCCTTGGCCTCCACAACGGCACCGGAGGCTTTAAGAACTTCTTTTTCGGCAGACTCCGATTTTTTCTGCGCGCGCTGAAATTCGTCGAGTGTTGCAGCAATTTCAGCGGCTTTGCCCTCCTCCGGTTCCGCATCCAGTTCCAGGTCCTCGGCCGCCATCACGAGGATGACATGGTGAAGGCTTAAAAACAGTTGGCTGATTTTATTGCCGAGGGGATCAAACAGCTGGTCTCTTTTAAGCCGGAAGGGGACAAAGGTCAACACGGCGTCCGAGGAGCATTGACATAAGCCGTCGATATTTTTATTATCCGAAAGAAGATGGGGTACGGCATCAATGCGGTTGTCAGCCAGGACCTGACGAAGGTGATCTTCATTTTCCTTTGAAGGCTCGTCATAGTTCAATCCTATAACACGTATCTTTACGTTTTCCCAATGCTCGTTTTGTGTCAGTATATGGGCAAGAAGCAGCATGAGCCTGCTGGTCGCATCATCCCACCACCAGATATCAATTCTCCGGTCTTTTTCATCATCTTGCAATTGCCCATCCGGCAAGGACGCTAAAATGACAATATTGCACCCCAGGTTGAAGACTGTTCGCAAATTGCTTCCGTATCGATACTCGCGCCACCGGTCCAACTCGGTCGGAAACTGCTCAAACCAGTTCAAGAGAACCGTATTGATTTTCAAAGGACCGATTCCGGCGGATTGCAACAGGTGTGACAGCCCCACATCCGGATTCGGGGTCACCAGGGCCAGAGGAAAAATGGACGGATCAATGCGCTGAATATCGGCATGCATCTCATCTTCGGTTTCTTGCCTCTGTTTCAACGATTTCAAGCCTTCGCCTTCTATCAACCGGACCAGTGTAGCCGTGCCGCTCTTGTCGGTGAGCCAGGAGGCGAAATGGAGAACCTGTTTCCTCCGTTCCGGATTGTCCGAAAAAGCAAGAATCTGGGGGCGCCAATCCCGCGGGTGTTCGGGGTCTTTTGATGCTGCTATCAAATGCTCCCTTACCTGGTGAAGGTGATGTGAGCGATTGCTGTCTGCCCAGCGCGGCGAGGCGGCTGTGCGTTTTAAATATTGGTATATCGCAAACAGAATGGATACGGCGACAACTCCGATTGCTATATCGATGGACAGAATGACGCCCAGGCAGCTTAAGCAGCCCAGAAGGCTCAGGTTGTGATGATACCAGCGAAAACGGGGTCTGAATGACGGGCTGCCGGACCTGGCTTCATAATACGTGGCATAATTCAAGAGACCATAGGAAATTAAAAAAAACATACTGACCACCGAAGCGACCACATCCAGATTTCCAAGGGCGATGGTGACAAGCGCTATTGCCAGGGACAAGAGAACACCGCGGCGCGGATTGTTGGAGGTGCCGACACCTTTTGCAAATGGTGTTAAAAATGGAAAAATCCGATCTGCGGAGAGGGATTGAAGAATCCTGGGGGCGCCTAAAAATGATGCCATTGCCGATGAAAGGGTTGCGGCAATAACGCCTGCATCAATTATGGGGCTGTAAATGGCAATCCGCTGCATGCTGTCATACCGGTTAACCAAGACGTCGGCCGGCAGCGCCGCTGAAAAGAAAACCGCAACAGAAAAATAGATGACGATGGACAGGCCTACAGCCAGGAATGTGCCCAGCGGAAGGCTTTTGCCGGGGTCCTTCAGGTCTCCCGACATGCTGACGCCCTGTGTAAATCCGGTGACGGCCGGAAAAAAAATGGCAAATAGCACCCAGAAACCCACGCCCTCCGTGGGCTTGCCCCAATTCTGATACAGGAGCGGGCCGTTCCACTTTGAGATCCCTCCCGCATAGAATGAAATCAGCGCAGCAACTAAAAGCGCCATGACCAGAAACTGGAACTTTGAGGCCCAGTCCGCACCCAGCCAGGCAAAGATAAATAAAAACGCCACCGCGAGAGCCGCAATAACCTGGGTATACCCGGAAAATGCAGGGGGGAGGATTTCGTTCAAGGCTTCGCCAAAACCGATGCAATAAAAGGCGATTGAAACCGATTGGGCGAGATAGAGCACCAGGCCGATGGCGCCGCCGAATCCGACGCCAAGGGTACGGGATATGACATAATAGTCACCCCCGCCTTTAATTTTAAGGTTCGTGGCAATGGCGGATAGAGAAAAACTGGTTAGAACGGATATGGTGTTGGCAACAAGCATAATCAACAGGGCCTGGCTTAACCCCGCGGCGCCGGTGACAAATCCCAATCTTCGAAAGAGTATGATACCTAAAATCGTAAGGATACTGGGGGTGAATACACCGGTAAATGTCCCCAGCTTGGCCCCTTCCGACGGGTGGATTTCTTTTGTGGCCATTGATGCGTTCCTTCTATGCTTGCAGGTCGCCCGAATTTTTATGAGTTTCGCAGAGAAATAACGTATAGAACCATACTGTCACAACGTTGAATATATGAAAGCCGGGGCTGAGAGTCAAGACGCAGGGAGAATAAAAAAATATGACCGTTTCAACAGTAAAAGCCGATGTTTAGTTGCTCCACAACCGGCATATAGTCTGGAAATCAAGGATATCAATTTCTACCGGGGTTATTACCACGTGTGTATTTATGCAAGCAGTTTACCGGCTCCGGGTCCAGGTGCGATTCCGTAAATTTCTTCAATGCTCAAAATGACTGCACCTTTGGATTTCAGGGGGAATCCGACCTTGTTGCCCAGATCTTCAATCCATTTGGCTGTCTCTTCAAACCGATCGCCCGTTGTTTCGATGGTCACGGTTCCTTTTAACTGATAGCCCTCATACCCTTCCCAAAAAGAAACAGCGACGTTGGGATTGGCTTTCAAATTGGCCAGGGTCTTGTTGAGAAACTGATTGGATATCAGTATCGTTTCATCATCGATTATTTTTTTTGCGCCCACCGGGACTGCGTTGGGTACGCCGTCTGCAGTTGCCGTGGCGAGGACGACAGCGGGTACATTTTCAAACAGTTCCTTCATTCGGTCCGTCATTTTTGCCATTTTCTTAATCTCCCTTAATGTATTTGACATGCAACAAACTATTAGTTGATATTACCAAGATTTCGTTAATACAATAAATATTCCTTCTTTTCAAGCACACCCCATGTTCGACCGGTTCGTTATGCGATAAACCGGATGGTGAATGTCCTGCGACAGCGCCGATCGCAAATTATATAAATATCAAAGTTTATTCAATATTCTTGACATTCAATTTTTTATTTATTAGAAAGAACAATCCCGCGTTATTGCTGTCGAAACGCTCCAATCTCAAAGGAGGTGACAGGTGCAACAAACCAAAATAGCACCGACGAGAAAGAAAAAGATTAAAACCCTTTTATCAATGATGAATAAGCAGAACCAACGCTTTATTCCCGTTGCTCCCCCGCTTGTTGAGATGATGGACTTGGTGACCACTGACGATGAACTTGATTATCTGCTTCAAATGGGAACCGGGCTTTATGGCGGCGAGCAAGCGGCAAAAGCCAGTGGTATGCCCGATGAAGAGTTTCAGCCTTTTTTTGACACAATGAAGCGAAAAGGGCTGGTGCATATTGAATTTGATGATGACGGCAAAGAGGAATACCGGTTAAATGCCATAGCTGTCGGATGGTATGAAGCCATGATGCATTATATCGTAGGAAAACCCGAGGAGAAAGCCTTTTCCGAGAAATGGAATGAATTTTTCCTGTTTTTCAAAAAGTTTAATTTCCCCCCTTTAAGAAATATACAAGACCTGTTTCTCCGCGCCTACCTGAAGCCTGGTCAGGATGCCGAAATAATGGATCCGGAAATAAAAGGCAAAAACAAGAGAAAGACAATCCCGATAAGCAAAACCGTATCTGCCCAGGATTCAAATGTCTATCCTACATTTCATGTTAATAGCCTTATTGAGGAATACGCAGACCAGGATGCCATTTACGCATTCCCCTGTGTTTGCAGGCGTGGAAACAACCTCATTGAATCGCCATGCGATTTCGATTTTCCGACGGAATCATGCATTGCTTTCGGCAGGGGAGGAGAAGCTTGGGCGAACTGGGGTTACGGAAGACATGTCACAAAGGAAGAAGCCATAGGTATTCTTACAGAAGTTAGAGACAAAGGTGCGGTTCACTCTGTGATCCATGAGAGGGACGATCTTAACCTTCCGGTTTTAGCCATTTGCAATTGCTGCTGGGACTGTTGCGGTATTTTAAAGCCATATAACATGGGTGCCGTGCCATTAAAATACAAGTCGTCTTATATTGCTAAAGTTAAGGATGACGTCGACTGCAAAGGGTGCGGTAATTGTGAGAAATACTGCCCCACAACCGCTATGAAATTAGTAGACAAACAGGTGACTTTCAACGGCGATATATGTATCGGGTGCGGCCAATGCGCTTTTCAATGCAGACAGAATAATATCGAACTGCACCCCAACGAACGGATGGTGTACTTGCCGCTTCTGAAGAAATCAGAAATACGCGTTTCAAAATGATTCGATTCACTATGGATTGAATCGAGAAGTGACCATATCCTTATAATATTTTATAAATATATTCTAAAATGGTCGGCCTGCTTAAAGACATATCTCTTTTTTCTGCAATTGATGATGAATCGCTGAAATACCTGGAACGGGTTGCAGCCAAGAAGTCGTTTCCCAAGAACACAATTCTTTTCACCAAGGGTGACGAGACGGATTCGCTCTATATTATTCAAAGCGGAAAGGTAAAAACCATCATCATTGATGAGGAAGGAAAAGAGATGATCCTGTCCACTCTGGGGGCAGGAGAATACTTTGGAGAAATGTCCCTGATAGATAAAAAACCCCGGTCTGCAACCGTCATGACCAAAACACCCACACAGATGCTGATCATCCATAGAGATGATTTTTTGAAAGTGTTCAAGTCAAACCCGGACATGGTTTACGATCTTTTTAAGGTCCTGCTAAAGAGGCTGAGAAAAGCAACCGACAAGGTGGAAAGTCTCGCGTTCAAGGATGTCTATGGAAGAATAGCCGGTCTCCTGAACCATCTTGCAAAGCCGGAGGACGATAAATGGGTGGTAGAAGACAAACTCACTCACAGGGAAATTGCTTACATGGTGGGCTGTTCACGGGAAATGGTCAGCAAGATCCTAAAAGAACTGACAACCGGCGGGTATATTTCTACGGTCAAAAAACAGATCACCATTCATAAAAAGCTTCCGAGTCTTTTCTGATTTTATTACGATTTGTTGTCACCGGCATAGCTGACAGGCCCGTATATCTTGATATCAACAATAACCGGGTCGATATGGCCGTAGCTATTATACTCCCCGACCTGCTTGTCATAATTACTCACCGATTTTTTGTATGAATCTACTTTCTCTTCTTGATCCATATTCATTTCCCTTTTAAGACTGTCTGTTAACTATACGCCGACAAACGGATTAATAATAAAGTATGCACCCAAAAGGCAGATCAAGACACCGGCTCCTTTGCGAAACCACATGCCGGCCCCTTGCCAGGCGCTGTTTTCCATGAGTTTACGCACGGCGGCGGTTGAGCTTCCGGCAATAACGATTGGCAAACAGTGCCCGATGGCAAAAAGGATAATAAACAGTACGCCGGTGACCACTTGCTGCTGAACCGTGATGATGGCCAGGATGGGCGCAATAAATCCAAAAGTGCAGGATCCGGAAAGCACACCATATGCCAAACCCAAGGCAAACGCACCGAACAAGCCTCTTAAATTTAGTCGATATAGCAGACTGCCATTTATGGAGCATTTTTCCACGCCAAGCATGCCCAATGCCACCCAAATCAGTATGCCGCCGACCAGAATTTGCCAATAGTTGCCGACATCGCCCAGCATGCGGCCTAATAAAGCGCAAATGATTCCGATTAATGCGATGGTGATGAACAGTCCTGCGGTAAACGCCACGGAATAGGCGGCAGCCTGTTTCGGCTGTAATGTCTGCTGCTGACCACCCACATAAGCTATAATCAACGGAATCGAGGCCATGTGGCACGGGCTCAGAAGAACGCTGACCATGCCCCAAATAAAACACCCCGCCGCTGCAATGGCTGTGCCGCCCGCCATCCATTCATTGATGGTGATAAAGAGCTGTTCAAGCATGCAGGATCTCCTTTAATTCTTTTTTTCATCAGGGGGGTCGATCCCCATTTTTCTTAGCTGAGCTTTTATGTCTTTTTCGCTCATGAATCCAACATGCCGGTAGACTTCTTTTCCTTCTTCGTTGAAAAAGATTTGAGTAGGAATACCTCTGATACCAAACCGTTGTGCCTGGCTTTTGTTTTCCCAGACGTCAATAAATGCAATAACGGCTTTATTCTTATATGCGTTTTCCATCTTCACCAATATTGGCGCCATCATCTTGCAGGGAATGCACTTTTTTGCACCAAGGTCGATCATTGTTACCATCCCTTTGGCAGGAAGATCGGCAAATGATTCTGAATAGCCGATGGCTGCCATAAATGGCATGCAACCAAAGAACACAAGGGTCACCCAGAACACTTTTTTATTTATCATTTTTACCATGCGGCACTCTCTCCTCGAACAAACCAAGCAAGTTGTCCTAAATCAGGTCGTTGGGTCTTCATTTGCCCAACCACAATTTAACATCCTCCTTTTTAGGGATCTTTCCAACACTCTTTACATCACCATCAACCACCACTGCAGGTGTCCCGAAAACGCCATAACCGGCAATTTTCATTAGGTCGGTTATTTTTTCAACATCGGCATCTGCGCCTGTTTCTTGAATCGCCTCTTTTACGATCCTGGCGGTTTGTTCGCATTTTGGGCAACCGGGTCCCAATACTTTAATATCCATCTCTAATCTCCTTTCTACTAGATTGTCTTTTCACTAATTTATTCAAGCACTATCCGGCAATGACGCCATAAATCATTCCGGCTATCGTTGACATTGTAACGATAATTCCGCAGAACGTGGCGGTTTTCTTAACCCCCATCACACCGCCGATGACCAGCATATTGGGAAGTGAAAGGGCCGGGCCGGCTAAAAGTAAGGCCAACGCCGGACCCTTCCCCATACCGGCGCCCAGAAGTCCTTGAAGAATGGGAACTTCGGTTAAGGTGGCAAAATACATGAACGCACCGGCCACCGAAGCAAATAAGTTTGACCAGATCGAATTTCCGCCGAGAAGGGATTGTATATATTCTTCCGGTATCAACGCAGGATGCCCGGGCCTTCCAAGTAAAAAACCGGCCACAATCACGCCGCCGAAAAGAAGCGGAAATATCTGCTTCATGAACCCCCAGGTAGACTCCACCCAGCTGATACGCTCCTCTTTAGTAAACCATGATTTAATCATCCAGGCCAATATCAGCAACAGAACTCCGGTGATGTACCATTTAGCGGCAAAAATGGCAGGCCAAAGCCCTGCTGAGTCGGGAGATGGTTTGGCAAACGCGGCAAAAATTAAAATCAACACCATAGTGACAAGATAAAGACTATCTTGAGTAAGTGTTCTTGACTTACCCTCATCATCGGGAACATAGATCGGACCGGCTGTTCTGGCGGCATCATCTTTTCTAAAAATTACGGCCATCAAAACTCCGGTCACGATGGCAAAAATAATCGCCCCGATGGCACGGGCAAGGCCAAGTTCCCAACCTAATATTTTTGCGGTCAGTGTTATGGCCAACACGTTTATTGCAGGGCCGGAATACAGAAACGCCGTTGCCGGACCGATTCCCGCGCCCCGGGTGTAGATGCCGGCGAAGAGGGGCAATACCGTGCATGAGCAAACCGCCAGTATGGTTCCTGAAACAGAGGCCACTGAATAGGAAAGGATTTTTTTTGCCTGTGCGCCAAAGTATTTAAGGACGGATGCCTGTGAGACGAATACGGCAATGGCTCCGGCAATGAAAAATGCCGGAACAAGACAGGTTAGCACATGTTCCCTGGCATATTCCTGGAGCATCATAAACGCTTCCAACCCTGATTGCCGTATGGTCGGGTGGCCCCAGGGAATAAAATATGCCATTAAGTAGAGTGCGATCAGATAAAATAGTTTTGTTTTTTCTTTCATTAGGCGTGGCCTTATAATATCGCGATTTATAGATTTATTAAGTCAAAAAAAATTAATTTTTATTTAAAATGTCCTTTCTGTCAATATCCGGCAACCGTTCAACTATCGCCTTGATTTCCGGGTCATCATCCAGCCAATGCCGCATATTCCCGATTAAATTTGCAGCAAAAGGACTTTGTGACCCATCTGTAAGTTCATAATTAACCCACAGTCCATCCTTCTTATAGGTGATCAGGCCGGCATCTTCCAGTAGTTTTAGATGTTTGCTTGTGGTCGATTGTGCAATGCCCAGTGCAAACTGGACTTCACAAACACACATCCGTTTTTTCTGAAGCATCTTTAATATCTTTACACGGGTAGGGTCAGATACCGCCTTCATAACCTTTATAAATTCTTTCATAATGGGTCCTTATTATTAATATATTCTAAAAATAAAATATATCGATTTGTGTTAGACTTGTCAACTCAAGTTTTGTTTAGGACATATTATGAGAGAGACAGAAGATAAGTTCTGAGGTTTGCACCCGTCCCCCTGACACCAAGTTTTTTCCTTATATTATAGCGGTGCGTGTCTACGGTTCTTTGAGACAACCCTAACGAGTTCGATATTTCTTTGGAAGATGACCCGTGCTTTATAAAATTAGCTATTTGAATTTCTGTTGGCGTCAGCCTCATGTAGTTCGATGATACACCCTTTGCAAATGGCGAAATAATTTCATTCAGGTTGGACTCCAGAATATTTAGTGCAGTTTGTTGTTTGCTGTTTAGTGCAGTACTCTTTAATCGCTCTAAATTGGGCAAGACCAGTTCTTTGACGTTTGAAATTACAGCTTTTTCAAGTTTTTCCTTGTCACCCTCACGTTGTTTCAGCAACACTTTCAGGGTCGTGTTTCTGTCATCGATCTCCCTGGTTCGCTCTTTAACCTTTTCTTCCAACTTCGCATTTGTTTTTCTTAACTCTTCTTCTGCCAATTTGAGCTCCGTTACATCCCTTGCTACACCGAACACCCCGACGATTTTTCCTTCTTTATTCCTGAAAGGATCATTTTTAAAGTGGAGGATTTTGCCATTGTTGAGGGTTATAAAGTGCTTGCAAGATTCACCCTTTAATGCCCTTTGATGTATGTCAACGGCTACATCCTGACTTTTTTTATTACAAAATTTGAGAAAATGCTTACCTATAATATCTTTTCGTGGTCTGCCGGTTATTGATTCAGCAATGTTGTTTACATATTGTATATTCCCGGAATTATCGGTTGTAAAGACCATGTCATTTAGCTTCTCGAGGAAATCTTCATACCACTTTGCATTCGTTAATATGGTCATTTCCATGTTTTTCTTTTCGGTGATGTCTGTGGCAATTCCCTCGGTAGCCGCTGGTTTTCCATTGTCATCGTATATGATTATGTTTCGCTGATGAATCCATTTG
>Ga0180435_10004022_pt1 | contig 14570 bp, 10 predicted proteins | sample SS_ome_3_FD_132467 | JGI IMG/M metagenome (GOLD analysis project Ga0180435, IMG submission 132467) | Hypersaline lake sediment archaeal communities from the Salton Sea, California, USA - SS_3_S_1 metaG | ecosystem: Environmental > Aquatic > Non-marine Saline and Alkaline > Hypersaline >... | reverse complement strand
CTGGCGGAACTACAAGCAGTTCACCGAAGTTGAACTGGGTGAGGTGATATCGCAGACCTACGAAAATTCGCTGGATTGCCCCGCCCTTCGGGGCGTGCGCGAAATGCCGGACGTTATTGCAGGCCACAAGTGCAGTGGGGTGTTTTGTCCGGAGGCCTGGTGGATCGTTGCCCAGGGCGACCAGGCGTCTCCGGCCGGATGCATCCTCGTCAACGACTCGATAAAAACCCCCACCGCGGACATAGTCTACATGGGAGTGGTCCCGGAGTTTCGCAGGCAGGGGTTGGCGGCGGTACTACTCGAACGGGCCGTTGCGGGAGCGTCCGAACGGAACTGCGAGGGGATTTCGGTGGCGGTGGATACAAGGAACGATTATGCCATAAGAGTTTACGAGCAGTCCGGTTTTATCGAGATTCAACGACGCCTGGCATATGTGGAACTGAGAGCCCGCCCGTAAGAGCTTCTCTTGCAGGGATTGTGAACAAAATGTGGAGAGAAGTTTTTTTTCGCCTCCAACCTGAGAGGCCTGAAGAGCTTGAGGGTTGTGGATAACATAAGGGGATTATTGCAATTGACCGCTCGTCTCTCAGGGCGTAAATTCCTCATGCTTGCCTGAGGCATGCGTTATTCGGCAAGCCAAGTCGGTATGTCTGAATGGCTGGATGCAAGCGATCGTTGGGACGCTTGGCCAAGTTCGTGGGCGTTTGAAATTTTTGATGTATGGGCAAAGGGATTACCATGGACATCGCCGCAGGGCATTCGTGCGGGGAGCACGCAACGCAGCAGATTTATCAGACGCTGCGAGAAGAAATCGGGACGCGGAAATTCAACGCCTGGTTCAAGCATGGAACCCGTCTGACTATTGAAGACGGGCACATAAAACTGGCCGTTCCAAATCCATTTGTCGCCAACTGGATCGAAGGTCACTACCGCGGTAACATCGCTCAAGTCGCCGAGACACACACCGGAGCGAAGCGCCCTGTAGTAGTAACGATCGATGCTGCACTGGCGGGAGAGACCAGGAGGACCGATCTGGACGCGCAGGCGGACCTGGTCAACAGATCGGGCGCAGGGCGACTGCGCCAACCGATCCCGCTCAGGAGACCGCAATCGCTGGGGCACAGGCTTGAGGACTTTGTTGTCGGAAAGAGCAATAAGCTCGCGTACTCCGCTGCGCTGGCGATGGCCGGTGTGAAGAGCCCTCCGTTCAACCCGCTGTTCGTGCATGGGGCGTGCGGTGTGGGCAAAACACATTTGCTCCAGGGAATCTGCATGCAGGCGGCCAAGATACACCACCGCGGGCAGCCTCTTACCTGGAAGTACGTTACTTGCGAGCAGTTTACAAACGAGTTCATCCAGTCCCTGCGGGCCAAGAACATAGCCCGGTTTCGTGCGCGGTACAGGCAGTTGGACCTGCTGGCTATCGACGACGTTCATTTCCTGAGCGGTAAGAAGGCCACGCAGGATGAGTTTCTCCATACGTTCAACGCCATCGAAACCGCCGGGCGCAGGATCGTGCTGGCTTCGGACGCACACCCACACCTGGTGGGAGCATTGAACGAACAACTCGTCAGCCGATTCGTCTCCGGTATGGTCGTAAAAGTCGATGCGCCCGATACCGAAACGCGGTTGTCAATACTCATGCGAAAAGCCAGGCAAATGAAACTCAACGTCGATCGCGAAGTACTCCAATACGTCGCCGACCACGTTCACGGATCGGTCCGTGAACTCGAAGGCGCCCTGACCAAACTTGCCGCCCTGTCAGCGCTCCAAGGCGCACCGGTTGGACTGGAACTTGCCCGAAACGTACTGGCGGATCATCTCTCACGAACCGACAGCGCAATTACCCTGGGCCACATAGAGGCAACAGTTTCCGCGTTCTTCGGGATTACTCCTGCTGACATTCACTCCTCCCGCCGAACGCGAACGGTTTCCACCGCCCGGATGATCTGTTTCTTCCTGGCCAGAAGATATACGCAGATGAGCTATCCGGAAATCGCGCGGGCCATGGGAAAAAACCACTCGTCTGCCGTTCTGGGTGTCCAGAGAATGCAGGGTCTCCTCGATGGCGCCGGTGAATTGAAATGGACCGGTCCGATGGGCGGAAAGTCGATGCTTGCATCGAGGCTGCTGGAGATGCTCTCCGAACAACTCAACTGAGCTTTTCCTTCCTCTCTTCGGACTGTGTGAATTGCCCGGCCGCTGAAGCCCGTCAGGGGCGCTCAATTGTGCCCCAGAATACGAGCGATTTCAGCAGGAGTTGTCAATCCGGTATTAACGGCCGCTTGAGCGGTATGGGCGAGCGAGGTGGAACTCTCTTGTACGATGGCCCGTTCGAGTTGTTTGACCGCGGCGCCCGTGCGGATCAATTCGACCAGTTGGCCCTCGATAAAGACCACACCGCTTAACACCGCTGACCCCGACCAGCCGGTATGTCCGCATCGCCCGCAGCCACCGGGGCTTTGCCAGCAGTGCTCGCAGAGCGTTCGCACGAAAGCCTGCTCGACGATCGCCTTCAGCGTAGCCGCCAGCGGCCAGGGCTCGAGGCCCATCGCCAGCAGTTCACGTATCGCCCCCAAAGCGGAATTCGCGTTTACCCCCGCAATCACCAGGGCGCCGTCATGTGCGGCATCGAATGCCGCCAGGGCAGTGCCCGGGTCACGCAGTTCGGTCAGGAGAATCACATCGGCGTCCTGGTATTCCATCGCGCCCATCGCCGTCGCACAGGTCAGTCCGGCTGCGCGATCGATCTTAATCCGGACGACATCGTCCAGGTGCGGCTGGGAGTTCCGCTCAATGGCGATCGCGCTGCACCCGTCGGTATGAGTCGTGCCCAGCAGGGCCCGAAGTGTCAAATCCCGACCGGTTCGGCGTTTGGAGGCGACCACTATCAGCCCGTCGCCCTGCAGCAGTTTTTCCAGGCGCGTGCGTGCGGCGTTTTCCAGACCAAGGCCGGCGGTGGGACGATGGGGCATGTGAATCACGAGCCTTGGCCCGTTGACTGTCGGAAGGACCGAGAGGCGCAAAGTGAGCGGCGCGCCTTCTATCGGCCGCACGAACTCGACGCTGTGGGGAACGGCGAGGTCTTCGGGGACGATGTCGAGGTTAGCGAGGTTAAGGAAGCGCGCGACAATCTCGCGCCTCAGCCCGTCGGGCAGTCGGTCGTTAAAATGAGGTTTGTCGTGCAGCGAGCCGTTTATCCGCAGTTGCAGTTTGCACCCGTCGCCCTGCGGCGTGAGATGGACCGCGCGTGCGCCCTGTTTCACCGCATCTGCCAGAATCGCATCGCATATCTGTCCGGCCCGCGGATCCCCCCGCGGCGCCGCGTCGATCGGCGGAGCTTGCGGGGCCTCGGGCAACGATAATTCGTTCGCCTCGATCCCGGGCGTCTCGGTCTCGATCCGGTCGTTTTTTCGTTCCGGTTCATCATCGACGGGCTCGGACGGTTGGTCCGGTTCGTCCGTTTGATCTTGCCTGGAGACCGCAACCTCCGTCACCGTTTCGATGGGAGCGTTTGGATTATTGGCGCCCGCTTTCCCGTCGAGGGCCTGTCTGTACACTTCATCGCGCTGCTCCGGGGTAAGGCAGTGGTTGAGTTCTTCGCCGAAGTGGAATCCCTGGTCTTCGAGGAACCTGACCAAATCGGATTCGGCAATATGGACCGCCCCTCCGGGCGTGCGGCTGAAGTTCAAGCGGCCTGTATCCATCCACTCGACAACCGCTGCCGGCGCCGCGTGGAGCAGACTGGCGATCTGAAATGTGCTGAAAAATCTTTCCGTCATAGTTCAACTCGTATGGAACCGGTCTGGGGGGACGCCGCTTGACCGCTCCATGCACGGTAAACCCTGCACGGAGAGATTATACATCGACTCCTTTTGTGTGTCGGGAAAATTCGGGATGCACTTTACTTTCAGCCGACGGACAATAAGGCAAGCGGTGCGGGCATCTCAGTTAAGCACGTGTTGGAAGGTGCTTCCAGCCGATAAAATAAACTGCAAACCGCCCTGAGGCCGACGGGGATCGATATTCCCCGCCGGCTCTGGATATGAATCGATCGGTGAGAACGCTATCCGTTCGGGAGCATAGAGAAGACATGCAAGCCAACGATGATACTCTGATGGAAGTATACAACGCCGCCCGTCTCGCTGTTGAATTTGCCGGCGGAATGAACAAGTGCGCTTTCATGGTGGACGCCAAGACCCACTCGGCGGTGCTCTACCAGTTGCTGATTCTCGCCCAGGCGGCCAGGCGATTGGGAGATGAATTCCGCGCCGAACATTCAGAATTTCCGTGGAAAGCCATCGACGCGCTCGGTACCGGGCCCGACGGCCTGGAACTCGCCAACGCATGGGATATCCTGTGGAGCGACGTTCCGGCAATTGTCACGGCGGTGGAATCCGTAATCCCTCAAGGGGGAGACTCCTAGGCGGTGCGAATCAGGCCCGCGGGATCCGGTAAAGGTAAAAAGGCCAAACTGTGGATGAGGCAGTAAAGGCACTTATCGACAAACCCTTGACCGCGCGTTCAGCGCGCCGAGCGATCATGCGCATGCCGCTTGTCGCTCCGGCGATCGCGCTTGTCGCGGGTATTGCAGCCGGTCTGCTGGCCCCGATGAACACGGGATTCTGGCTGGTGCTCGGCGGGGCGGGACTGGCGGTCGCGGGCGTTATGTTCCGCCCTCGTCATTTGCACCAGGCCTCGATGACCGCGGCGCTGGCGGTTGTGGTCGCGCTGGGGGCGGTTCACGTTCGTTTGGCATTCGGTACGATCGGGCCGGACCATATCGCGACCTTCACGCCGCACCGGTCCATGCTCGCTACGATTCGCGGGCGCGTGATAACGTCGCCGAAAGTTTTCAAAAGCAGTTCGATCCCGGGCTATCATCGTCCCGATCGGACGAATTTCATTCTGCGCGCCGACAGCGTCACCTCGGGTGAAGAGTGGTGTAACGCCTCGGGCCTGGTGCGAGTGACAATCGACTCTCCGGCCGTAAACCTGGCTGCGGGTCAGCAGGTCGAACTGGTCGGGCGCCTTCGGCGATTCGAGGGTCCGGACAATCCCGGTCAGATGGACTGGTCCCAATTCGCGCGGCGCACGCGCGTGTTCGTTCAGATGTCGATACCGGCGGCTTCGGGTGCGACGGTTATCGATGGCGAAGTGCTATCCTGGGCGCGGCGGGCGATATGGCATCTGCGGGCCTCGGCCAGGCAGCACCTGCTGGCCTGCGGAGATTCCAACCACGGACACCTTCTCGGCGCGCTGATCCTCGGCGAGCGAGACCCGGCGCTTCGGTCGCTCAACGAGACGATGGCCCAAGCGGGGATAGCACATTTCCTGAGCATCTCGGGCCTTCACCTCGCGGTGTTCCTGGGATTCGTCTACTTCATCTGCAACCTTCTTCAGTTTACGCCCCGCCGATCGGCAACAGTCGTGCTGATCGTGCTGGGCGCCTACCTGCTGCTGGCCGAACCGCGGGCCCCGCTGCTGCGATCGGCGATAATGGCCGCCGCGTTGTGCATGTCGGTAATCACGCATCGCCGGTACGCCTCGCTCAATGCGTTGGCGGCGGCCGCCATCGTCCTGCTCGTGATCGACCCGCTGCAGATTCTGGCGCCCGGATTTCAGTTGAGTTTCGCGATCGTCGGCGGGTTGATCGTGCTACACCGCCCGCTGCGATGGTTCCTTTTCGGCCGGTGGCTCAGCCGGCGCGGGTTGATGGTGTTCCGCGACGATCAGCGGGTGCGCCGGTGGATGTGGTTCTCGCTGGGCAACGCGTTTACCGGTATAGCGGCGATGTGTTTGGCGGCGTACCTGGTGGCCGCTCCGCTGGTGGCGTTTCATTTCGGTCTGTTCAGCCCGTACGCCCCGGTGCTGAGCATACTCGTCTTCCCGCTGGTGCTTGCGGTGCTCGTGCCAGGTTATATTGCGATCGCCCTGGCTTGGCCGATGCCCAACCTCGCCCATTCGATTCAGCAGATAGCGCTCGGCGCCGCCGACATTCTCGCCGGCGCCATACGGGCGGTCGAACAGTTACCGTTCCTCAGCTTCCATCTCCGCCCGGTGGGCGCTGCCTGGACGCTGCTGTGCTACGTGACTATCGCCATGCTTTGTCTGGCCGGACAATTTCGTTTCAGGCGGGCACTCGTGGTGGTAATGCTGGTCGCAACCATCGGCCTGGGTGTGTATACGCAGCGCTCCGCCCCGCCACCGGCGCCTGGAACGGGCTGGCTCGACCTGCTGGACGTCGGCGCCGGGCAGTGTGCGCTGCTTCGCACGCCATCGGGCGGGACGTGGTTGATCGACGCGGGCACGCAAGGCGGATTCGACGCCTGGACGCAGGTGCTAAGACCGTTTCTCCGCGAGCGGCGTCTTCCCTGGCCGACCGGAGCGTTTATCTCGCATGCAAATACCGATCACTACAACGCACTGGTGGGACTGCTGGGCGACGCGGCGCTCGATCGGGTGTACCTCAACGATTACTTCGGGCGGGCAGATCCGCTTCCGCAAGCCGAGGGCGACATGATTGACATGCTGGTCGATCATCGCAGCGAGATCGTGCGCCTGCGTGCGGGGTCCAGCGTGCGGATCGACCCCGACACGACCGTCGAAGTCCTCTGGCCGCCCGCGTCAAAACCGGGCGACCTGACCGTGAACGACACTTCGCTCGTCCTGCGCGTGACCTGCGCGGGCAAGAGAATTCTTTTTACCGGTGATCTGGAACGGGAAGGGCAGAAGCGCCTTCTCGCCGCCGGTGCCGATCTCGACTCTGACATTCTCATCCTTCCCCATCACGGAGCGTGGACCAAATCGCTGCCGGAGTTCTTCGGCGCGGTGTCGCCTGACGTGGTCCTGCTGAGCGCATCGATCGGATTGGACCGCTACCACAAACCCGATACCGCCCGCGACAAGTTCGTCAACACACTCCGCCGACACAAGCAATACTACGCCACGCCAAAACACGGATGGATACACCTGATATTCAGCAAAGAAGGAACTGTCCGAGCAGAAACAATGCACGCGGATCGTTGAAATCGGTTGCGATAGCACCGGAAGAATCAGCGGGCCGAAGGCCTATTGCGATTCTAGCCCGGTCCGGAAGGGCCCGAAACAGTTGTTTAATACTCGAGGACCCCGAAGCGGTGACATAACTTATCGAATGTATTCTGGATCGTGTTCGATACCATGTCTGTCGAGTAACTGGATTAGTTCGTCCTTAAAACTCATCTTGCGATTCACTCGGAGGTGAAGGTCCCGCGACGATCTTTCGTTGAGAATACTATATGGTAGATGAGATTCCTATAGGACATTTGCTTTCCCGTTTTCTTAAGCCCACGAAGCAACCAGGCGAACATGCTTCCGTCACCCTTTCGGAGTTCTGTTTTTAAGAAACCCCCCAAAAAAAAACTGACATCATGGTAGGCGCAAGTGAGGAGGCGGTATAATATGCGATAAATCGCCTGGCGGTGTAGCCGGGCAAGAGCATATTGGATCCTAATTAAATACGAAACACCCCGTGATCGCCGCCCAACGCGGTGGCCCCATGTCAGATCTGGTGATAGGGTGTGGTGGTGGCGATTGCGAGGCGAGGCCTGAGACAAATCGGATCCAGCAGAATCTCCGAGACACATCAGTGGACGCGGCACTTTTGCGTACGAAAATCCGATCCGCGTGATTGCTTTTTTTGAAAGGAGCAAACAATGGAACGTTCACGACGCGACGTATTGAAACTGGCGGCGGCCGTGCCCGCGGCGCTGCTGGTGGGGTGTGGCGACAAGACACCGACCCCTGCGCCCACGCCATCGGGAAAGTGCCTTCTGTGCTGCAAGTGCGGGCAGATCAAGGGCTCGGACCTGTGCTGTAAAGCCGGCGCCGAGAAATGCCCCAAATGCGGATTGCACAAGGGTTCGCCCGGATGCTGCAGGATAAAGACCATCATCGATGAAACGGGCAAGGACGTCTGCCTGTGCACCTTCTGCGGTGAGGTCAAAGGCTCGGACAAGTGCTGCAAACCCGGAGCGGAAAAATGCCCCAAGTGCGGGCTGAACAAAATGTCGCCCGGGTGCTGCAGGATCAAGAAGGAAGAAAAACCGCCGATGTAATCGGTCCCGTACGGCGAAGCGAGCAGGACTTGCGACTGCTGCAAGCAGCCGACCAGACCCGCGAACTTCTCGAACCGGAAGCCCGGCGCCCCCCGGAGGGCGCCGGGCTTGTTCATTTCACTGCTCTCTTGAAAGCACTCGCCGAGAGGGTATTATCGTCGCAAAGATTCCCCCGACACGAAAATAAGACAATGACAGTCAGCATCAAGCTGATAACGATGACAATTGCGGCGCTGGCGGTAAAGTGTACGGCGCGGTCGGAAGTCCGCCTGGCGAACCTCTTCGGCAAGCGTCGAGCGATGCTCGACCGCTCGTTCGTTGTATTACGCCCCGTAATGGTGCAGGCGTGCAAGGAATTGCAATTGTCGCTTCGTTAATCGTTCCGTGTCCATGATTGATAAATACCTTTGAGTGTGAATTCGATCGGCGCTACAATGCAAATGGGAACCAACTGTTTCTTAAGATCGTTTCGGAGGGTGACGGATCGACAGGACGACCGCAGGTAAACCAGAATTCAAAGGCGATAACCATGAATGTAAAGAAAGCGGTATTGATAGGACTGGTCCTGGTCTTCGCTATGACTTGCCTGCCCGCGAGTGTGGGCATGGCGCAGATTGGCGACTTCGACGCCAAACAGAACAACGCGTCGGCTGAACTGTTCACGCGCCAGGCCGGCGACAGGATCCAGGCGGTTATCCGGATAAAGATCGACAGCGGGTGGCATCTGTACGGTGACAACCTTGGACACCCCAAGGCCATCGGAACGCCCACGCAGGTCACCCTGGACGCCGAGGGCGTAAAGTGGTCGAAGGTCGTCTTCCCGAAACCGTATCGCCTCGCGCAGAAGATCGCCGGACCGGATGTGTGGATAAATTCCCACAAAGGCACGATCCTGCTTTACGCCGCGGGCGCAGCGAGCGGAGAGATTTCCGCCGACGGTATCACCGCACGCCTGGACGGTCAAACCTGTTCGGACACCGGTTCGTGCATGCTCTACGCCGAATCGCTCACAAGCCTCGGGCGAGGGGACGACGCGATGTTCGCCGCGTTCCCGCCGGACCTGTCGGCCTCCGACACGCCGGCCCAAAAAACGTCCGACAAGCCGACCGGACCGGAAGCAACCGGCACGACCGATTATGCGGCTGTCACGTTTCCCGATTATGCGCCGCGCGACGGCGGCGGCGGCGATCACGGTCTGGGGGTCTGGTTGTTGATTGCCTTCCTGGCCGGAATACTCTTGAACGTCATGCCCTGCGTCCTCCCGCTGATCTCGATTAAGGTCCTCAGCTTCGTTCAGCAGGCCGGTGAGTCCCGGGGTCGAATGCTCGCACTGGGCAGCGCATTTGGCGCCGGAATGATGCTGGTGTTCTGGGCGCTTGCGATCGCCGCCATCACGCTCGGGCTTAGCTGGGGCGAACAGTTCCAGAGCGACACATTCATTATTGTAATGATCTCGATAGTGTTTGCTTTCGCGCTGTCGCTTCTCGGGGTCTTCACGCTGGGCGTGCCGAAACAGGTAAACGATCTGGCGGCCGGAATGGGACGCGAGGGCCTGGGCAATGCGTTTTTCACCGGCGTGCTGGCGACACTGCTGGCCACCCCGTGCAGCGGACCGTTTCTGGGCGGTACGCTGGCGTGGACGCTGGCCCAGGCGCCGCTGACGGTCTTCCTTATTTTCACGATGCTGGGTCTGGGGATGGCGCTTCCTTACGTCGTGCTGGGGGCGTTTCCGAAGATGCTGGCGCTGGTGCCCAAACCGGGTCCATGGATGGAGACGTTCAAGCAGGCGATGGGCTTCGTGCTGCTGGCGATGGTGGTCTACCTGATGATCTCGGTGCGCACGGAAATGCTGCTGTTCACAAACGCCTTCCTGATGTTCGTGGGAATCGCCTCCTGGTATTGGGGGCGATTCGCAAAATTCGGACAGAAGCCTGTCAAACGAATCGTGACGGGTGTCGCCACCATCGCGATCCTGGCGATCGGGGCGCAGTTGTCGTTTGGAACGATGCACGAAGCACTTGCCCCCGCCCAAGGGGGCGAGGGACAAGTTGACTGGGTCGAGTTCGAGCCCGAAGCTTTTACAGAGCACATCCAGGCCGGTCGAAGTGTGTTCGTAAAGTTCGGGGCTTCCTGGTGCTCGGCCTGTACCTGGAACAAGAAGATGGTCTTCGAGACTGATGAAATCAGCGCCCTGCTCAAGAAAAAGGGCGTCATCTCGATGAATGCGGACATAAGCCACGACAACCCAAGAACCCGCATGCTCGAAAGGTTACGCTCCAGGCTCGGCGGGCGGGCGCTCCCGTTCCTGGCGGTATTCCCGAGCGATCGGCCGAACGAACCGTTCGTACGCCCGGACATTATAAGTGTCGGCACGATGCGGGAGATACTCAACTCCTGCCCCGATCCCAAGGCGACCGCGACCACCGGACCGCGTTAACCCGGATATTTCAACATGTTTTCGCGTCGGCGGGTGAGTTCCGTCCGGCGTCGGACCCACACGGTAAAGTCCTGACATGACCAAAATGACAATCTCGCAGATTACCGACGCCATGCGGCGAGTTCCTCTGCTCAGCCGCCTCAGCGACGCCGAGGCCCGCGCCCTGCTGGACGCCTGCATCACCGAACACCTGCCCGCCGGGGCGCAGGTGTTCTCCCCGCTCGAGCAGGCCGACAGCTTCCACGTCATCCTCCAGGGGCGGGCAAAGGTCTACAAGCTCTCGCCCAAAGGCGACGAGCAGATACTCCACCTCTATGGACCGGGCAATACGTTCGGAGAAGCGGCAATGTGGGCGGGCATTCACTATCCCGCTCACGCCGAAACGCTCGAAAATTCCACCCTGCTGATCGTCAGGAGATCGGTCCTGAAACAGCTCATAGCCCGAAACCCCGAAATAGCGATGGCGATGCTCGCCGGTATGTCGGAAAAACTGCGAGAGTTCAATCTGCTCATCGAACAACTCTCGCTGCGGGAAGTACCCGCAAGGCTCGCCAACGTCCTGCTCGAACTGCCCGCAAAACCCGGAACCGACACGGTAGTCCTCAGGCAGTCCAAGCGCCAACTGGCCGCCCAGATCGGAACGATCGCCGAAACGCTGTCGCGCGCCCTGAAAAAACTCAGCGCCGCCGGTCTTGTCGAGGTCAACGGTGCGGAGATAACGATTCTCGATCCCGACGGACTGGCCGAACTGGCCAACGGTTGATAGGATATCACCATGCGAAACGTATCGGTAATAATACCAGCAGCCGGATCGGGAACGCGGTTCGGCGCCGCCTCGAACAAGATATTCCAACCGCTGGCCGGGCGCGCGATCTTCCTTCGGTCGATAGACCTCTTCGCGGCGCGCGATGACGTCTGCCAGATCCTGCTGGTTATATCGTCGGAGGATTCCGCCGAGTTGTCGGGGCGTTTCGGTGAGGAGCTGACCGCCCTCGGTGTGGAACTGGTCGAAGGCGGCGACCGGCGGTCGGACTCGGTGCGAAAAGCCCTGACGCACCTCGACGCGGGCGCCGAACTCGTATGCGTTCACGACGCGGTCCGCCCGTGCGCCTCACCCGAGCGAATCGACGCGGTATTCCAAACCGCCGCCGAAAGCGGCGCGGCGATACTGGCATGTCCGCTGCACGGGACGATCAAGAAGACAGACCCGTCCGGTAAAATTTTACAGACGGTCGATCGCGAGGGCCTCTGGGAGGCCCAGACGCCCCAGGTATTCGACAGGGACTTACTTATCGAGGCCTACGCCCTCGGCGGCGATGCCACAGACGACGCGGAAATGGTCCAGCGAACAGGCAGGGAAGTGATTGTCGTAGCGTCAGACATAAACAATATCAAGATCACGGCCCGGGCCGATCTCGTACCGGCCGAAACGATTATCCGATCTGACCGGTGATCCGGGACTGAAGGTTTTTTACTTTCGATCGCGTCAAAAAAAATACTTTACTTTGCCCCTGGCGAACGTTACGGTCATCATCCAGGGTTTGGGGTGGCCGCAGCAGTACTGTTTTGACGTGCCCGAGGCGAATTCTGTGAGTTCCCCTGATATATCTGAATGTCAAGCCGGGTGTTCGCATTGTTCGTCCGGGAACCCGATCCTCGCCGACGGTGGAGGAGGAAAGCTTTTTACGGGATGGCGCCTGGCGGTTGCGGCTTTGTGGGTGTTCGCGCTTCCGCTTGCATTGGCGGTTACCGGAGCGATTGTCGCTCGATGGTATTGGCCCGAACCCGCCTTCGCGCTGCTGGCGACCCTGGCGGGCCTGGTTGCAGGCGGTGCGATATCGTGGACCGCCGTTCGGTTTATTTGCATCGCACCGGTCGACATGGAAAACGACGGTAACTAGATATGATCGCATCATCAGATATTCCGGGTAAAGGGAGTTTCGCTCGCGGCGTGCATCCGCCCGAGGGCAAGCTGCTGGCCGAGAACGCGGCCGTCGAGATCCCCCCGACCCCTGCGAAAGTCGCTATACCGCTGCTCCAGCACACCGGTTCTCCGGCCGAGTCGCTGGTGAAGATCCGCCAGGAAGTTGTGCTCGGCGAGGCCATCGGCAAGCCTACCGGATTCATTTCCGCCTGCATCCACGCCACCATTACGGGTAAGGTCGGCAAGCAGGGCGTCTGCACGCTTCCCAACGGGCGGCACGTGCCGATGATTCCGATAACCGCTGAAGGCGACCAGCTTGAGGGGCAGCAGCTTTGGGACGACATTTACGGGGGCGTGTGGCCTGTCGAAGGTCTCGATCAGTACACCTGCGAGCAGATTGCCAAGTGCGTCAGCGACGCGGGGATTGTCGGGCTGGGCGGAGCGGCGTTCCCGACGCACGTGAAATTCGCTTGCAATGACGCCAAACCTATAGACACGATCCTGATAAACGGATGCGAGTGCGAACCGTACCTGACCGCCGACTACCGATTGATGGTCGAGGCCCCCGAGCCGATCGTCACCGGGGCGCTTCTTGCCGCCCGGGCCGCGGGCGCTGAAAACGTTCTGATCGCCATCGAGGACAACAAGCCCCAGGCCATCGAGATAATGGCCCGTACCGCGGGCGCCACCGGCGTGAAAGTCGCGCAGCTCAAGACCAAGTACCCGATGGGCGGCGAGAAGCAGACGATCCTGGCGGCTTTGGGGCGCATCGTTCCCACCGGCGGACTTCCGCTGGACGTCGGCGTGGTGGTGATAAACGTCGGAACCGCCGCTGCGATCGCCCGGGCGGTCGTGCGCCGCAAACCCCTTACCCACCGTATCGTTACGGTCTCCGGCACCGGAGTGGTCAATCCGAAAAACCTGCTCGTGCCGATAGGCATGAGTTACGGTGAATTGTTGGATTACTGCGGCGGTTTGCGCCAAGACGCCGCTCGCGTAATAGCCGGCGGACCGATGATGGGCTTTACGCTGGGCAATTTCGACACGCCGGTTACCAAGGGCACCAGCGGATTGACGGTCCTGACCGGCGCCGATGTCGCCCGTGCAGACGAGACGAACTGCGTGCGGTGCGGGCGATGCGTTGACGTCTGCCCGCTGAACCTGGTCCCGACGAAACTGGCGGTGGCGGCGAGGCACGAGGACTGGGACCTGGCCAGGCGTTACCACCTGATGGCGTGCATGGAATGCGGATGCTGCGCGTACAGTTGTCCAGCGAGCCTGCCCCTGGTGCAGTTGATGAGGGTCGCCAAAGCCAAGATGCCCCGAGACTGATCCCGACACAAAACAAACAGATGACCGAAGCTACAGATAACAATCAGCAAAACGACGCCCCGGCGCCGGCGCCCGCAGGCCCGGTCATACACGTGGCGCCCTCACCGCACAGTTTCAGCAAGTCGCTGACCACGCGCCGCATGATGCTGGACGTTCTGCTGGCCGCCGCACCGCTGACCGCCTGGGCGATAATCCAATTCGGCGCGCCGGCGATCCTCCAGCTTCTGGTGTGCGTCGGCGGATGCGTTGTCGCCGAAGCGGTATTTACGATGATGAGGGGCAGATGCCCCCTCGGAGCCATGAAGGATCTCAGCGCGACGGTCACCGGCGTGATCCTGGCGCTGTCGCTTCCGTGTACGGCGCCGTGGTACGTCGGATTTATAGGTGCCTGCGCCGCCATCGGTATCGGTAAGGTCGTCTTCGGTGGTCTGGAACAGAACATCTTCAATCCCGCGATGGTCGGGCGGGCGTTCGTGATGATCTGCTTTGCCTGGGCCCTCGCCGCGGGCGGTTACGTGAAACTTACCGAAGAAACCAAAACCCCCACCTCAAACCCCGACGCCGCGACGACCCTGCCCGACCGACGAGACGCCAAAGAGCGCCTCGACGTGATCTCGCAGGCCACGCCGATGGACGTACTCAAAAATCGAATAAAGGACCGCAAGGAAACACCACAGGCCAAAGACGAGGCGTCGCCCGTCGCGATTTCGCGCCTGTTCCTGGGAAACGTAAACGGTTCTATAGGCGAAGTCAGCACGTTGGCGTGCCTGATCGGCGG